>LNFM01003249.1_pt1 | contig 53678 bp, 46 predicted proteins | sample 596031 | NCBI WGS metagenome assembly LNFM01 (sample SAMN04254537, study PRJNA301005) | activated carbon metagenome | isolation source: dual media filters at the Ann Arbor, Michigan drinking water treatment plant | place: USA: Ann Arbor
GCGCCGCTCGAGCCGCCCATCGAGAACCCGCACTTGTTTTCTGGTGCTGCGCGCGCGGCGGTCCGCGAGACCGCGCACGCGCTCGGCTTTCTCTCGCTGGCGATCTGGCGCGTCGTTCAGGGGCGCGTCCCCGCGAGCTCCGTCGGCGGTCCGATCGCCATCTACGACGCGAGCGCGTCCACGGCCGGAGAGGGCGTCGCTGGCTTTCTGCGCTTGATGGCGCTCATCTCCATCAACCTCGGGCTGCTCAACCTCTTGCCCGTCCCCACGCTCGACGGAGGTCATCTCTTGTTCTACGGCGCCGAGGCGGTGCGGCGCCGGCCGCTCACGCTGCGCACGCGGAGGCTCGCGTCGCTCGCAGGGCTCGTCGTGCTGCTCGCGCTGATGGGCCTCGCGGTGAAAAACGACCTCACGCGCCGCTTCGACCGCGCCCGCGTCGTGAGCGACGTGCGCTGAGCGCCATCGCGACGACCGCGACGATCGAGCCGCTCACCGGAACACGCGACGAGCGACCGGCGACAGCGCAGCCACAACCGGCCGACGAAGGCGGTCTCGACGAAGCGTCCGACGCGCTGTCAGCCGCCGATCCGTCGCTCGCAGGTCCGCTCGCGTCCGTCGCAGCTCCAGCGTCGAGCGCCGGCGCGCGCGGAGCCGCTCGCGCGCTCACGCCGAGCGAGTGGTTGTCGTACGAGCCCGAGCCGGTCGTGATACGCGCGACAGCCACGACGCGATATCGGTACTCGACTGACGGCGTCCCGGAGCGATCCACGAACGACGTCTCGGTGACGGGCGTCATGGTCAACCGCTGCGCCGCTGCGCGATCCACGCGCGACGCTTCGACGCGAAACACATGATAGCCGACGATCCCCGACTCGGGAGACGCTCCCCACGCGAGCGCGACGCCGTCGTCGGTCGCGGTCGCGCGCAACATCGTCGGCGGACGCGTCGTAAACATCCGCAGCGTCGGGTCGCCCATCAAGCCTTGGTGCACGCCCATGCGCGCGGCGCCGACGTCGTAGCCCGAGCCTTGAACGGTCCTGAGATATTCGTCTCCAAACGACCGCATCGCGCCCAGTCCGTGCAAATGTGCCCACGGGCGCGCGAACCAGAGCGACGCGAGCGCGCCGGGCTGCGCGAACAGCGGCGCGCGAAGAAAGTTGTTCGCGTACGCCCAGTCGCCGAAGTACGAGCCGAATAGTCCGACGAACACCGATCGCGGCATTCGGCGCGCGAAGTCCATCGTGCTGCCGACGCCCGCGGCGCCCTGAGGATTGCCGCCGCCGCATCCGAAGGCGAACGCGTAGCCGCCCGCGGGGTCCTCGAGCGCATCGAAGAACGGCCTGCCAGACTCGGGGTCCGCGCCGAACACCACGTTTCCATCGCGCCACGCGGCGCGAGAAAACGCCTCGCCCATGAAGTACCCAAACGAGTCGGACACCCACGTCCTCGGACGCGCCGTAAACTCTCCGACGCGATACGCGTGATTGCGATCGAGGTAGCGGCCAATCAGCTCCGTCGGCATCGCGTTGAACGCGGTCATGCCCTCGGCGTCGACTCGCCCCACGGCCAGTTCGAGCGTCGACGGGATCACGGACTGATCGAACTTTCCGTCGCCAGCGCGGTTGGCGTTGAAGTTCATGCCGGGGTAATCACGGGTGTCGGTCCAGGTCCCGTCGAGGTCGGCGTAGTACGCATCCGCCGGCCACGCGCCTTCGTGATCGCTGTGGCCGTCGGGGCGGAGCTGCCCAGAAAACGCCCGAGGAACCGCGCCGAGCAGCACCGCCGTCGCGAACCGATCGCCGTGCTCGGTCGCGACCATCTGCAGCGCCGCGCGAACCATCGGCGGCGTCGCGGTCCGGCGAACGCGCACGGAGACGACGCTCCATCCGTCCGCGCGCAGATCGTCCTCGTAGCGCGAGAGCTTCATCGCCTGCGCGGCCGCCGTCTCTTCATCGACGACCACCGCGACAACACCTGGGTCGTCGCGAAACCCGATGTCGATGCCCGCGAGCACATACGCCTCGCCGCTCGCGATCGTCGCGCCCATCGGCGAGCGACGCTGCACGGCGTACTCGTAGCTGCGCCCGGCCATCACCGAACGATCCTCGTAGCTGGTCGCCGTCGGACCGAGCATCGCCACCATCGCGAAGCCATCCTCGGGCGACTCGCGGCGGCGAACGATGAACGACTGTGCGACCGTCGACGCGTTCCATCGGATGGTGATGACAGGCGCCGGCATCGAGGATGCGGTCACTCGAATATGTGGGTCGAGATCGGCCACGCTCTGCGCGCGCGCGGCGCCCGCTGACGCGAGCACGCAGAGAGAACAAACGACCGCCTTGCCCGAACGCCGAATCGCCTTCGTCTGCACCGTCATGGTCATGCCTTCGGGGGTGGTGGAATGGTGATGTCTGCGAGGCTGTCCGAAGCAGGCGCCGACGCACCCGAGCCCATCGTCGGCGGAGGCGTCATGCTCACCGACGACATCCCGTCGAGGCTGTGTGCGAACGCCGCTTGCTTGGCGGCCATGTCCTTCTGACGCATCGCCTCTTCGCGAATCTTCTTCGCGCGGTACTGGTTGTAGATCGCCAGGCCGATGAGGCTCAGCAAGCAGATCGCAGCGACGCCGAACGCGATCATCCTGCGCGCGCGAAGCTCTTCGGCGGCCTGACGATCCAGCGCTTCGTTGGCGCGATCGATGTCTGTCGCGCCGCCTTGGGACACGTTGGAGTTGTTCTGCGCTGCGTTCGCCGCGTTGGCTCCCGCAGCGCCACCCGCGCCGGCCGCACCAGCCGCAGCACCGGCGCCACCCGCAGCGCCCGCGGCGCCACCCTGCGCACCAGCCGCACCTCCAGCGCCTGTCGCACCGCCCGCAGCGCCCGCGCCGCCAGCATTGGAACCTCCAGCGCCACCCGCGCCACCTGCGCCGCCAGCGCCGGATCCGGCTCCACCGCCCGCCGAGCTTCCGCTGCCTCCGCCGGCTCCGCCAGAGAAGTCGCCGGATCCTGCGCCCGCGCCCTCGCCGCCGGCGGCGCTTCCTTCGAGCCCAGCGACCTCACCGCCTCCGCGATCGACCTTCGCGCGGACGCTCGCACCGAAGCCGCGCCACGCAGCGACCGCGCCGATCGCGATGAGCGCGAGCACGATGACGTACTCAGTGGTCGAGAGGCCTCGCTCGTCTCTCAAGAGCTCGAAGCGGTTGGTGGTCGAGAGACCCGCGCTAGTTGCCGAACGAGCGCGACGCGCTCCGGGAATCGTCGCCATTGCCCGACGAGTGTACACCGCGCCCGACGCGCGCTGCGCGACCGAACGCAGCGTTTGCTCAGGAAAGCGGGCTTTGCCCGGCCTCACCCGCGAGCAAGTACAGCGTGGCCATTCGCACGGCGACGCCGGCTTCGACCTGATCGAGGATCACGCTCTGCGGGCCGTCGGCGACCTCGGGGTCGATTTCGACGCCGCGATTCATCGGGCCGGGGTGCATCACGATGGCGTCGGGCTTGGCCATGGACAGTACGCGCCTTCCGAGCCCGAACTGCCGAGAGTACTCGCGCGCCGTGGGAAACAGCACCTCGCCCATGCGCTCGCGCTGGATGCGCAGCATCATGAGCACGTCCGCGCCCTCTGCCGCGCGCGCGAAGTCGTCGAACACCTCGACGCCCAGCTGCTCGATCCCGACGGGCATCATCGTGCGCGGACCACAAACACGGACCTTGGCGCCCAACTTCGTGAGCAAGTGCGCGTTCGACCTGGCGACGCGCGAGTGAGTGACGTCGCCGGTGATGGTCACGACGAGGTCGCGGATCGATCCCTTGGCGCGACGAATCGTAAACGCATCGAGCAGCGCTTGCGTGGGGTGCTCGTGCGTCCCGTCGCCGGCGTTGATGACGCTCGACGCTGTGTTCTTCGCGACGAAGTGCGGAGCGCCGCTGGAAGAGTGACGGATCACGAGCACGTCGGGGCGCATGGCCTCGAGGTTCTTCACGGTGTCGAGCAGCGTCTCGCCCTTGCTCACGCTCGAGCCGGACGAAGACACGTTGACGACGTCAGCGCTCAGGCGTTTTCCAGCGATTTCGAAGGACGTGCGCGTGCGCGTCGACGCCTCGAAGAAGAGGTTGATCACCGTCTTGCCGCGCAGCGTCGGAACCTTTCGAACCTTGCGCCGCGACACATCGAAGAACACCTCCGCCGTGTCGAGAAACTGCACGATTCGCTGCGTATCCAGCGTCTCGATGTCGAGCAGGTGCTTGGTTGTCACAGCGCGCCCGCCTCCTTGCCGGGCTTCGAGGCGCCCGTCGAGCGCACCTCGGCGCGATCGGGGCTGCTGTCCTCTGAGTCGAGGACCACGTCGACTCGCTCGTCGCGGGCGGTCGCGACGACCCGGCCCACGTAGTCCGCGGCGATCGGCAGCTCGCGGTGCCCGCGATCGATGAGGCAGCAAAGCTGCACCGCGCGAGGCCGTCCGTAGTCCATCAGCGCGTCGATCGCCGCGCGAACAGTTCGGCCAGTGTACAAAACGTCGTCCACGAGCAAGACCACCCGCCCGTCGAGATCGAAGTGAATGTCGCTTCGACCCACAACGGGCGCGGCGCGGGACACCCCGAGGTCGTCTCGATACAAATTGATGTCCACGGTTCCAACGGGAACATCCCTCCCCTCGAGCTCCCGCAGCAGCACCCGCAGTCGATACGCGAGCGGAACTCCCCCGCGGCGCACCCCCACGAGGCAAAGCGCCTCAGCCCCTCGGTTGCGTTCCGTTACTTCACCAGCGATTCGCCGCAGCGCGCGCGCGATCTCGTCAGCGTCCATCACGATTCGTGCGTTCGAAGGGTCCATCACCGCGTCGGGTGGCACCCTAAACCCATCGGGACAACACCGTCGAGAATGCTGCCGTCACTTTCGCTTCTGCGAATGTCTGGCAAAGCTGACCCTTGCAACGCCCGAGGCAGACAGAGTCTACTCGCGCTCGTCCGCTCCAGGCTCGCGTTGAGCGCTCTCGCGGATCGCAACTTCGCGTGAAGAAGAAAGGTTGAGGCTTCGAAGCGATGTCTGGCCGGGTCTTGGTCGTCGACGACAGCGCCACGATCCGTCGCCTCGTCCGCTCGATCCTCGAGGAGGCCGGCTACGAGATCAGCTCGGCTCCCGACGGACAAGCGGCGCTCGACCTACTGCAGCGCGAATCGTTCGACGCGGCGCTGCTCGACTTCGTCATGCCGCGCCTCAACGGCTATCAGCTCGCGCAGGCGATCCGCGCGATGCCCGCGCTTCGGACGCTCCCTCTGGTGTTGATGAGCGCCAAAGCCGACATCATCGGGCCGCGCTTCGTGCAGCAGACGCAGGCGGCGCAGGCGATCACCAAGCCCTTCGAGCCCAACGCCCTCCTCGCGGTCGTGGGCCACGCACTGTCGGCGCGGAGCCGACCGAGCCATCGGCCCGTCACGTTGGTCAACGAAGAGCTCGGTCGCACCGCGTCGATTCCGCCACCAGCGCCAGCCCCGCACACGTCGACCGCTCGCCCTGCGCCGCGCGTCTCGTCCGCCCCCTCGCCAACGGCGAAGGCCGCGGCCCGCGCTGAATCGCTCTCGCCACCGCCGGTGCCTGCCGCGCTCGAACCGACCTTCGTTCCGCCGGTGCAACGCGACCGCGCGCAGACGGTCCTCGCGAGGCCGAGGCTCGAAAGCACGCCGACCCAAGCGATCAAGCTCCCCCCGGCTACCTCCCGCGCGAGCCGCGAAGAAGCAGCCCCGGAGGCGATCCCGTCCGCGCCGTGGCTCGGCGGCCTCGACGAGAGCGAAAAGACCGTCATCGGCGTGTTGCCGATCGATGATTCCGAAGTGACCGGCGAGGGCTCGGCCGCCATCGCCGAAGCCGATCGCCGCGTCGAAGCGCTCGAGCGCTTCGCGCACGCCCTGGTCAAAGTGATCGGGCGCGCGCTGCCATCGCACGACCCCACGAGGCTCGCGCTCACGCTCGCCGATCGCCTCGCAGCCGATCAGCTCCGGTCGATCGTCGAGAGCGCCCGCGCCACGCTCGAGGTGATCGAGAGCGATCGACGCGTGGGCCTCGAAGGGGCGATCGACCTCGTTCCGCTCGGCGAGGTGCTGCAGATGCTGAGGTTTCAGCAGCAAACCGGCGTGCTCGCGGTCAAGCGCGGCGACGCTGCGGTCGAGCTGTGCTTCTACCGCGGATCGATCGAGCTCGCCCTCGCGCGCAACGTCTCGTCGGAGTTCTTGCTCGGCCGCTACGCGGTCGCGGCCGGGGTCGTCACGCGCGACGAGCTCGACGGATTGCTTCGTTCGGGCGTGCGCGGTCGGCTCGGCGCCGCGTTGATCCAGGCAGGGCGCCTCGACCGCGACGGTCTCGAGCGCCTGCTCACCCGGCAGTCCTCCGAGATCCTCTACGAAGTGTGTCGGTGGCGCGACGGCTCGTTCGAGTTCATTCAGGGCGTGCGCAGACCCGAGGCAGAAGCCGCCGCGCTGGGGCTGCCAGTCGAGGCGCTCGTCCTCGAAGGCTTTCGACGCGTCGACGAGTGGGGCCAGATCGAGCAAGAGGTGCGCTCGTTCGACGACGTGTTCACCGTGGATCACGGGGTCGTCGAGAGCGTCGGCGTAGCGCGACTGTCGCCGAGTGAACGCAGAGTCCTCGACGCGCTCGACGGCGCACGCACGATCAACGACCTCATCGCGCGTACGCACATGAATTCATTCGACGTGTGTAAAACCGTCTTTCAGCTCCGGCGCGCGCGGCTGATTCGCCGAAGGAGCGGCTCGTGACCGGCGAGTTCGTCAGCTTCGTCCGGGCCGGTCGCCCGCTCGCCGTGCACACAAGGGACGTCCGCGTGGTGATCCCGTCGCCGAAGCTCAGCCCGTTTCCCACGAAGCACGAGGCGATGCTCGGCGTGTTCGCGTACCGCGGCCGCGTGTTTCCGCTGTTCGAGGTCATCGACGTGCCGCGCGACGCGATGAGCACGCTCGTCGCCATCGTCACCTCCACCGAGCTCGGCGACGTCGGATGGGCGGCCGACTCCGTCACAGGCTTCGTAGCTGCGCTCCCCGAGCGCACAGAGCTCATCGATCCATCGGCGCTGGCTCGTCGCGCCCGCGAAGCGATGCGCCGCTCGCCGCGAGCCCTCTGAGTCCGCCGCGCCAATGCACCCGCGCTCTCTTTTCCCCACCCACACGGTGACGAAGTGAACGACCTCCGAACGCTCCTGCACACCCTCGCCGACCGACTCGCCGACGCGGCGACCGCCCCCACCGCGAGCGCGGCCCCTCCCCGTACGCGAAGCGACGAAACAGAGGAAGAGCTCGACGCCCTCCGCGCTGCGCTCGAGGCGTTTGCCAAGGGCGACCTCGTCTATCGCCCGCCCACGTCCACGCCCCAAGACGCCGCAGCCAAGATCACCAGCGCCCTCGAACGCATCCGCACTCTCGTCCGCGCCGCGCACGAGGCGACCGGAGTCGGCGCGCGCGCAAACACCATCATCGACGCCGTCGAGCGCGCGGCCAACGCAGGAAACCACCAGCGCCTCGCCCTCGACCGAACCACGGACGACCTCCGCCCTCTCTCGACGCGACTCGATGACCTCGCGCAAGAGACCGCTGAGCTCGCCGCCACAGGCGATCGAATCGCGCTGCTCGCGCTCAACACCGGCATCGAAGGCCTGCGCGTCGGCGGCGAGGTCGCGCGCGCGCTCGGCGGTCTCGGCGACGAGATTCGCAGGCTCGCGCTGCGTATGGCGATGAGCTCCCGCGAAATCGGCGAGGCCCTCCGGGCGTCCGCCGAGCTCACGCAGCGCTCGATGATGAGCCTCGAAGATGCCCGCGCTGCGCTCAGGCAAATCGCCGACGAAGTCACACGAGCCGCGGCCTCCGCGGAGTCCGTGCGCGTCACCGACGACGCCCTTCGCGACGCGGCAAGCTCGTTTCGAGTGCTCGACGTCGAGAGCGAGGCCCTGGTCTCGCGCCTCGAACAGAGCGCCGAGCGGCTCGGCCCCGACGTGGCGCGCGCGCGCGCGCTCGCTCAACAAGACGGCGGCGAAGACGTTCAAGCGGCGCTCGCGCGGCTATCGGCCACGCTGCGCGGAGGTTGACCAGCAATGAGCGACGAGCGAACCGCGCTCGACCCCGAGCTCAGCGAGCTGTTTCGAGTCGAAGTCGAGCGCCGCGCGTCGTCGATCGTCAACGCCGTCGCCGATCCCCGCGCCGCCCAGCGCACGCTGCACGCGCTGCGCGGCGCCGCCGCCATGATGGGCGCGAGCAACCTCGCGGCGCGCCTCGCGTCGCTCGAGAGCGCGCTGCGCGAAGACCCCGACGAGGCCGCCTCCACGCTCGCAGCGACGCTCGCCGCAGCGATCAGCGCCGCTGGCTTCGACGCCTCGGCGCTCCCCGCTCCTGAGCCGATCTCGTCGCGGCCCGCGATCCTCCCGACGCCCGAGTCCGGAGTCGAGACGCTCAGGCCATCGGTGCCCTCCATCGCGGCGGTGGACGAGCGACTCCCAGAAGAGCACGCGAGCAGCCGCCCGCCCGGCGCGAAGGCAAACGACGATCGACCTTCGTCCGAACGAGTCAGCCGCGATCGCATCTCGCGCGATCGCGTGTCGCTCGAACCCCAATTCGCCGCGCGCGCGCGATCGTCGGTCGAGCCCGACGTCCGTGCGTTCTTCGTCAGCGAGGCATACAGCCAACTCGAGCTGTTCTCGTCCGCCGTCGTGAAGGCGCGCGACGCAGGCTCGAGCAACGCCCGCAACGACGCGCTTCGAGAAGCATTTCGGCACGCGCACTCGATCAAGGGCTCCGCCTCGACCGTAGGATTTCAAGCGATCGCGTTCGCTGCGCACGCCATCGAGAGCGCCCTCGCGGGATTGCTCTCGACGCCGACCGAGACGATGTCCTACTCCGTGACGCCGCTGACCGAGGCAGCAACGATGCTCGCCGCCGCGCTGGCGGTTCCCGATGAGGCAGAGAGCTGCGCGCACGACGTGCAGACGCTGCTCAAGGACGCGGGGTTCTCCGTCGAGACAGCAGCGTTTCGGCCGGTCACTCGCGCGGTGGGCCCGTCCGAACGCAAGGTGGACGAGGTGCGAGTCCCGTCGACCGCGCTGAGCGCGCTCGGCGAGCGCATGACGGACATCGCGAGCATCGGTGAGCGCGTGTCTGGCGCGAGCGCGAGGTCCATCGAATTCGGCCGCGCGCTCTCGGATCTGTCCGGCAGCCTCGACGAAGCGATCCGTCGCCTCGGACCGCCGCGCCCGTGGGGCGTGGCCGCAGAGGTGCTCGAGCGCTTTCATTCGGTCTCGCGATTCTTGCGAGACTCGGCGACGGCGCTCGAGTCCGAGGGCGTCGCGATCGGCAGAGAAGCAGACGCCCTCTCGTCGATGACCGCAGAGGCGCGCGACGATCTGCAGCAGCTCAGCGCCGCCACCGTGCGATGGCTCTTCGATCGCGTCGTGACCGTCGCCAACGCCGCCGCTCGCTCGAGCGGCAAAGAGCTGCGCGTCGTTCGCGATGGCGAGCAGGTCGAGCTGCCAAAGGCCGTCGCCGAGAGGCTCGTCGAGCCGCTGGCGCAGCTCGTTCGCAACGCCGTTGTGCACGGAATCGAAGCCCCCACGCGTCGCCTCGGTCGAGGAAAGTCGGTGCGCGGGACGCTGCGCCTCGCGGCCGAACGTCGCGGCGACACGCTGGTGTTCGAAGTCGACGACGATGGCACTGGCGTCGACATCGAGGCGGTCAAATCGCGCGGCCGCGCGGCGGGACTGCTCGGCGAGAATCCCAGCGAGTCCGAGACGTTGGCGCTGCTGTTCGTTCCGGGCTTTTCGACGCGCTCGCATGCAGATACGGCGGCGGGCCGAGGTGTCGGGCTCGACCTGGTCCGTCGCGAGGCGATCGACCTCGGCGGAGACGTCGTGGTCTCGAGCCGAGCGGGTCAGGGTACACGCTTCAAGATCACCGTCCCGATCCGCGTCGGAACGCGCGGCGTCCTCGTCGTCAGCGCCGGACCCCTCCGCGTCGCGCTTCCGATCGATCGTGTCCGCGGCGTTCGCATGGCCGACGACAAGGAAGTGGTCCCGAGCCTCGCGAGCTGGCTGGGCGTCGCAGAGCCTTCGTTCGAGTGCCGAAACGTCATCGACATCGAAGACAACGATCGCTCGGTGTCGCTGGGCGTCGACTGGATCGAGCACGCCAAGGACGTCGTCATTCGACCGCTGCCTGCGATTTGCGCGGGAGTCTCAGCGTGGACCGGCGCCATCATCGAGCCCGAAGGCGGCGTCTTGCTCGTCGTCGACCCGCTTCGCACCGATCGCTGAGCGCCCGTCGCGCTAGCGCCGCGGACAATGCGCAACCGACGGTCGCGCGAGCTCGGCGAGCCGCGCGCGCAGCTGCTCTGCGACGACCGGCTCGCGATGAAACACGTTGCTCCGCTCGAGAGGGTCGCGATCGAGCTGATACAGCTCCCACGCGCCGCGGCTCGAGTCGTGAATGAGCTTCCACGGCGGCGCGATCAGCGCGACGCTGCTCGCTCGAAGGTCAGCCGACGGCGCCACGTCCGCGAACACCGCTCCTCGCCATGGGATGTTCGCCCCCGGCGGCGCTTGAAGCACCGGGAGCAACGAGCGCGCGGGAGAGCGCAGCGTCGGAGTCCGCCCCACGTACGCGAGCATCGTCGGGTACAGGTCGATCAACGAAACGAGCGCGTTGCGTGGCCCCGCGATCACGCCAGGACCGCGCACGACGAGCACGGACCGCAGCGCCTCTTCGTGCGCGTCGAACGAATGAAACACGACGCCGTGCTCGCCGAAGCCCTCACCGTGATCGCTCATGACGACGACGACCAACGGCCGGTGTGCGGCGATCTCGTCGAGCGAAGGAATCACCCGCCCGAGCACCGCGTCCGAATGCGCGATCTCCTCGTCGTAGCGATCGATCGCCTCGTGCCCGAAGTCCTGCGGCGACGATCGATCGGTGTACGGCTCGTGCGGGTCGACCAGGTGCAGCCACGCGAAGAAGGGCTTCGTTTCCCGCGCTGCGCTCACGATCCATTGCCGTGCGTGGTCGGCGGCGAACGGCGCGTCGTCCTTGAAGCCTCCTCCCTGCTCGACCTTCTCGAAGCCCTGAAAGAAGCCCGCGGTCAGACCGAAGTAGCTCGTGTTGGTAAACGCAGCGGTCGCGTAGCCCTCCGCGCGCAACACCTCCGCGAGCATCTCGTTGGGATCGCGCAGCGGCGGAAACTGCACGTCGCGACCCCAGCACAACCCTGCCGGCGTTCGACCGGTGAACGCTCCGGCGAACGAGCGAACCGTCTGCGGCGCGACGGTGTACGCGCGGTCGAAGCGCGCGGCGTCTTGCGCGAAACGGTCGATCACCGGCGTCGTCCGACGGTGATATCCGTGCAGGCTCGTGTGGTCCGGTCGCATCGTGTCGATCGAGAGCACGACGATCGACGGACGCGGGGTCGTCGGCGCGACGAACGGCGGGGGTCGATCTTCGGGCGGAGCCGGCGCGTCCATGCCGCTGCAGTTTTCGTCGCGGCCGTTGCCAGGAACGTCGCGCGCCATCGGGTTGATCAACGCGTCGCGGTCGTTGCAATCGCCGCCGCCGAAGTAGCGCCCGTACCCGTCCCCGTCGCGATCGGTCCACCGCTGAAGAGAGGGATACACCTTCGCCGCGAGCATCGAGCGACCTGTGATCGCGTCGAGCACAGACTGCGATCGCCCGAGCGTCGCGGCGCTCCACGCCAACCCGAAGATCACGGTGATGCCGGCGCCGAGCGCCGTCCACGGCGCGAAGCGCCACTTCTGTCGCGTGCCGATTCGATCGACCACGAAGTACGCGACGACCATCGCGGCCATTGCGACGATGGGCCCAGCGCTCAGCCGCGCGAGCACCGCGTGTCCTGCGACCGCCAACACCAGGGCCGCGAGGGACACGAGCAACACGACCACGGACATGATCGCGCCGACGCTCGCGAGCCTCTTGGATCGACGCAGCGCGCCTTCGAGGGCCAACCCCGACACGATCGCGGCGAACGCGCCGATCGCGAGCGAGACCGCGCCGAGACCGACGATCGAGATCGCGGCGAGCGTCGGGGTGCGAACCGAGCGAATCACGCCGAGCGTCAGTCGAAAGCCCACGAGTCCGGCCGTGGTGACGCCGACGACGGCCATCACCGCGCGCAGGGCGAGGCGCTCGTCGCGACGAAACCACAGCGAAGGACCAGAGGAGACGAACTCGCGTGCGTCACGAAGGGACTCGCGCGCCGCAAACGCCCTCGCGCCGAGCGCGAAGAGCGCGCCGAGCGACGTCATCACCAGCGCGCTGGCCACCATGCCCAACACGACCACCGTCACGCGGTCTTGCGACGCGAGCTCGCTGCCGGCGCTGCGAGCGATCGCCACAACGCCGTCGATCGCGCCGAAGACCGCGCCGAAGACCGCGCCGAGCACCACGCGTCGTGTCGCAGAAGAATGCGGTCGCACCCAACCACGGGCGCCGCCCGATGCGTCGCTCCGCGCGTCGTGCTCGATCGGGTCGCTCGAGGTCGTCACAACGAAGATCCGTGATTGTCGCAAAGAAACGCCGAGCGCGCGCCGTGCTACGAAAGCAACCGGACGTTCGTGCACAAATGACCAGGACGCAGAAGTTTCGCAACCTCGACGACGCACCGCACCATCGGTCGCTCTCGGGGATCCTCAAGTGGCGCTTCGAACGCGTGCAACAATGGAAGCCGATCGGAAAGGGCGCCCCAGCGAGCCGCATCGACAACGACGGTCGCGCCCTTCGCGGCGCGCCCAGAGACGCCCTCACGTGGATCGGTCACGCCTCTTGGCTTGTTCAGCTCGCGCGCACATCGATCGTGATCGACCCGGTCCTCTTCGATCGAATCGCGGTCACGATTGCGCGACTGGTTTCTGCGGGGCTGCACATCGAAGAGCTGCCGGCGCTCGATGCGGTGCTCGTCACGCACAACCACCTGGATCACATGGACGCGCCGTCGCTCCGCGCGCTTTCGGCCCGGCCCGAAAACCCATTGTTCGTCGTGCCCGCGGGGTTGGGCGCGTGGTTTTCATCGCGAGGCTTTCGTCGGGTGCAAGAGCTCGCGTGGTTCGAGTCCGTCGGCGTGGGCGGGACGAAGGTCACGTTCGTTCCGTCGCAGCACTGGTCGCGACGATCGATCCTCGACGAGGACCTTTCGCACTGGGGCGGGTACGTCATCGAGGGCAACGGTCATCGCGTGTATCACTCTGGGGACACCGCGTATTTTTCAGGCTTTTCGCTTATTCGTGAGCGCATCGGCGCGCCGACCGCCGCGCTGCTGCCGATCGGCGCCTACGAGCCTCGATGGTTCATGCAGAGCCAACACATGAACCCGGAGGACAGCGCGAAGGCGTTCGTCGACCTCGGCGCGCAGCGGTTCTTCGCGATGCACTGGGGCACCTTCGTGCTCACCGACGAGCCGGTCGACGCCCCTCCCGCCTTCATCCGCTCCGTGTGGAACGACCTGCGCCTCGCCCCCGACGCCCTCTCGATCCCCTCCGTTGGAGAAACGATCTACCTGTGATTTCCCTGCCATTTTCGACGAGCGACGCTGCGCTCGACCGAGCCCTCGAGGCGCTCGCTCCCGACGTCGAGCGCGCGTGCGAAGGCGCCGACGCCGCCCACGACCTGCTCCACGTCGTTCGCGTCACGCGCACCGCCGTCGCCCTCTGCCAACGAGAGTCCGTCGCGCCTCGCGTCGCCGTCACCGCGGCGTGGCTGCACGAGCTCTTCAACTACCCCAAAGGCCACCCCGACTCGAAGCGCTCGGGCGAGGTGTGCGCCGAGCGCGCGCAAACCCTCTTGCTCTCGCACGGCTGGGAGCAAGCCACCGTCGAGTCGATTCGCTACGCGATCGCCGTCCACCCGTTCTCGCTCGGGATCACCCCAACCACGATCGACGCCAAGATCCTCCAAGACTCCGATCGACTCGACTCCATCGGCGCGATCGGCGCGGCCCGGTGCTTCGCCACCTCCGCCGCGATGGGGCGACCATTCTATCACCTGGATGACCCCCGCGCCGAGGCGCGACCGCTCGAGGACAAGCAGTACGCGCTCGATCACTTCGCGGCGAAGCTCTTCAAGATCTCTGGTGTTTTGCACACAGAGTCCGCGCGCAAGATCGCCGAAGGGCGCGCCGCGTTTCTATCGGCCTTCGAAGCGCAATTGTTGAGGGAGATCGACGGCCAGTAGACGTACGTCAAAGGCAGCCTCGCCCATGAGCATCACACCGCCCGCCATGTTGACCGCAGCTCGAACATCGCTCGCCGCGCTCGCGCTCACCTCCGCGCTGTCGGGGTGCGTCACCCGCGAGGTCGTGATCATCCAGCAAGCGGCCCCGACCCAGGTGCAGATGCAGGCGTCGATGCAGGTTCGCATCAACTGCCGCGAGTTCTGTCAGCCGTCCCACGACTCGTGCCGCGTCGGCTGCCACCCGCAGGCGTGGTCGCCGAACATGAGCTCGATCCAGTCGCACTGCGAGGGCCAGTGCGACTTCAACCACTTCTCTTGCGTGAGTCGCTGCGAACACGGGCAGAGACCGCGATACGCCCGATAATCTCCGGGGCCGATCGCGACTTGCGCCACGGGTGCTCGCAACCCGTTGACAAGGCGAATCCGTCTGTTAGTTTCCGCGCTCCCCGCAGGAGAGCTGTCCGAGTGGTTGAAGGAGCCTGACTCGAAATCAGGTGTACCGGTAACGGTACCGGGGGTTCGAATCCCTCGCTCTCCGCCAGCGCAACGCGCAACGGGTCGCCCTCTCTCGATGACGTTCATTTACGCCGCGAGAGAGGGCGATTTTTCGTCGCAAGATGCGCGAGTTGACCCTGCATTTGTGTTGGTTGTTGTTGTGAATTGTTCCGTTGGAGAGCTGGCCGAGTGGTCGAAGGCGCGGCACTGGAAATGCCGTGTACCGGTAACGGTACCTAGGGTTCGAATCCCTAGCTCTCCGCCTCGAAAACACTGCCTTCGGGTGACATGGAGACCACCACCGTGCGTACCTCGTTTGTGGCCCTGATCGGGGCGTGTTTCGCCTCTGGCATCGCCTGCAACAAGGCGCCGCCCGAGCCTCCCGTCGTGTGGCCGAACGATCCGCCGGCACAGTCGACGAGCACCAGTGCACAGGGCTCGTCCACGCCGCCGAGCAGCCCGCCCAACGTGACCGTTCCGTCCGGGCCCAAACCGACGTCGCTCGAGAAGCGAGACCTGATCGTCGGAACGGGCGCCGAGGCAACCTCCGGTCGAAATGTGCGGGTTCAGTACACCGGCGTCGCCTGGTCGACGGGCCGCAAGTTCGATTCGTCCTGGGATCGCAACCGCGAGCCGTTCTCCTTCAGGCTCGGCGCCGGCATGGTCATCCCAGGCTGGGACCAGGGCGTCGCAGGGATGCGCGTCGGCGGCCGTCGCCAGCTCGTGATTCCGCCCAACCTCGGGTACGGCGAGCGCGGCGCGGGTCGGGACATCGGCCCCAACGAAACGCTGATCTTCGTCGTCGACCTCGTCGGCGTCGAGTAGTCGTCCATCCTCGCGACGTCCATCCTCGCGACGTCCATCCTCGCGACGTCCATCCTCGTGACGTCAGCGCGACGCTATCGGACCGCGCTTCACAGCGTCATCTCGTACATCGTGACGCGAAACCCGAGCTTCTTGAAGAGCGCCTGTCCCGCGGCGTTCTGCGCGGCCGTGTGCAACACCACGCGCTGAGCGCCCCTCGCGCGCATGCGCTCGACGAAGCCGAGCACCAGCTTCGCTCCAACGCCGCCCTTTCGCGCGGAGTCGTCGACGAAAACGTCGTGGAGCACGCCGCTGTCGTCCATGAGCATCTCCCAATTGCGAGGCTCGAGCCGACCAAACGCGTACCCCACGACCCGACCGCTCGGCGTGACCGCGACGAGAACCAGGCTCGAGGGCTGCCTCAGCTCGCCAGCGAGAAATCGCCGATAGCCCGCCTCGACTGAAGGCCCAGCCTTCAAGAAGCGCTCGCGGTCCCACTCGTGATGCATTCGAACGAGACGCGCCGCCAGCACGCTCACCGCATCGAGGTCGTCTTCGACCGCCTCGCGCACGACGCACGACGCCATCTCACCGATCTCACTGCCTTCAGTCATCGCTTCGCTCCGGAGGTTTGGATGGGGTCGAGCGGTGTAGAGCGTTTCAGGGCGTATCACAGTACCCTCCTGCCAGCTGCGCTCGCGCACAGACGTTTTCGAATGGCGAACAACGACGATACTGGCCGCAAATCTTCGGGCGGAATGGGGCAAAAACCCAGGGTTCCCGTGGGGCCGCGGCGAAGCAACGCCCCGGACGACGCGCCCCCGACGCGCGAGTCGATGATCGACGAGCACGCGCCCACCGTCTCGGGTCCGCCGCCGTCCAACATGTCCTCGGCCTCTGGCGCGGCCAGGCGCACGCGAACGAGCTCCCCCGGCACGGCTGCAAAGGACGCCCCGGACACCGTTCGCGAGAGCGAACAAGCGCAGGGCCCCGCGGGTCTGCGCGTCTGGCTGATTCGTGCCTTCGCGCTCGCGCTCTCCTGCTCGCTGCTGGGCCTCGGCGGGATCGTCGGGCTCTTTGTGTACTACGGGCGAGATTTGCCCGACGTGCACAACCTTCGCGCGCAGTGGAGGCCGTTGCAGACCACTCGCGTCTTCGCCCGCGACGGCACGGTGCTCGCGGAGATCTACACCGAGCGCCGCACGGTGATCCCGATCGAGCAGATCCCGCGCAACCTCGTGACCGCGCTCCTCGCCGCGGAGGACGCTGATTTCTACAGCCATCGCGGGCTCGACTATCCGGGCATGCTCCGCGCGCTCTACGTCAACATCCGCCGCGGAACGACCGCGCAAGGCGCGAGCACGATCACGCAGCAGCTCATCAAGAACATCCTGCTCACCTCCGAGCGATCGCTCGCGCGCAAGGTTCGAGAGGTCGTCCTGGCGCGTCGCATCGAGAGCCAGCTGAGCAAGAACGAAATCCTCTTTCTCTATCTCAACCACATCAACTTCGGTCACGGCCGCTACGGCGTCGAAGAGGCCGCGCGCTATTACTTCGGAAAGCACGCGAGGGACCTCACGCTCGGCGAGTGTGCGCTGCTCGCGGGCGCGCCCAAGTCGCCGGTGTTGTACTCGCCGCGATCGCACCCCGAAGCGTCGCTCCAGCGAAGGCGCTGGATCCTCGGGCAGATGGTCGACAAGCAGTTCATCACCCGAGCCCAGGCAGACGCCGCAGCAAACGAGCCGCTGCGCCTGCGCGACGTGGCCGAAGACGACGGAACCGCCCCCGAAGCGGTCGACGCGGCTCGCGCGTTGCTGCTGCAAATCGTCGGTGAAGACGCGATGCGCCAGGGCGGCTACGAGATCCACACCACCATCGACCCTGCCCTTCAACGCGCGGCGCGCACCGCGCTCCAAGCGGGGCTGCGCGAGCTCGATGACCGCCAAGGCTACCGGGGCCCGCTGCTCGCGCCGGGGACGCGACGCGTCCGCGGACGACCGGGAAACGTCGTCGACGCAGAGCCGGCGCCGCGAGACGGAAGGCTCGTTCCCGGACGCATGTACATCGGCATCGTCGAGTCGACGCGAGACCCCGATCCGAGCACGCGAAACGCCGGTGAGATCAACGTCCGGGTCGGCGACGTCCTCGGAACCATCCCGTGGAACAGCGTCGCGCGGTACGTCCGCGCCGAAGAGAGCCCCTCGCAGTTCGCGCCCAACGGCTCGGCCATCCGCGTCTCGGTCGATCGCGTGACGGTGCCGGACGCCACGGCGAGCATGCGCCTCGAGCTCGGGCCACAAGCGTCCCTCGTGGCCATCGATCCGAACACGCGCGAAGTGCGGGCGCTCGTCGGCGGATACGACGTCGTCGCGAGCGGCTTCGATCGCGCGTCGCGCGCGCAGCGGCAACCCGGGTCGGCGTTCAAGCCGTTCTTGTACTCGCTCGCGCTCTCGACGAGGCGGTATACGCTCGCGAGCACGTTCGACCCCAACCCTCGTTGCTTCGGAACGTGGTGCCCTCGCGAATCGCACGCTCGCAACCCTGCGCTCGGCCCCGAAGGGCCCCTTCGTCTTCGCGAGGCCCTCGCGCAGTCGCGCAACATCGTGGCCGCGCAGGTCGTCACTGACGTCACGCCGCAGGCGCTCGCAGAGCATGCGCGGGCGGTGGGCATCGCGACGGAGCTTCAGCCGGTTCCGTCCCTCGCGCTCGGAGTGGCCTCGGTGACGCCGCTCGAGTTGACCAACGCGTACGCGACGTGGGCGGCCAGCGGTCGCTTCAGCGCGCCGCGAATCGTCACGCGAATCGTCGCGCCCGGCGGTCGAGAGCTCCCGCTGCCCGACGCGACGCCTTCGCGCCAGGCGCTCTCTCCCGCCGAATCGCACCTCGTCACCTCGATGCTCACCACCGTCGTCGAGCGCGGAACCGCGCAGCGCGCTCGCACCCTGTCTCGTCCGGTCGCAGGCAAAACCGGAACGACCAACGGCGGCCGCGACGCGTGGTTCGTCGGGTACACGTCGGACCTCGTCGCGGGCGTCTGGGTGGGCTTCGACGACCGACAGCCGCTCGGCTTCGGTGAAGAAGGCGCGCGATCTGCGCTGCCGATCTGGGTTCGCTTCGTGCGCGACTACGTCAGCATCCGACGCCCACCAGCGGTCGACTTCGTTCGACCCGACGGGATCGTCACAGCGCTCGTCGATCCCGCCACGGGCATGCTCGCTCGACCGGGCCAGTCGGACGCGCTCGAAGAGATCTTTCTGAGCGGAACCGAGCCGCGCCAAATCGCCATCACCACGAGCGACGCTGGCGCGAGCTCGATCGCGAGCTTCTTCACGATGGGGGACGGAGGAATCCCCCTCGAAGAGATCGTGGACGACAGCGACGCTGGCGCAAACGCCAACGGTTCTGACGCGGGGGCGCCGAGCGCTCAGCCGAGCGACGACGCGTCGAGCCCCGCTGCCGCGCCTGCCGACGGCAACTGATCGCCAGCCGCCGATGCGCACGGGGCCGGGACTGTGGCACGCTCGCGGCATGTCGCTCGGAACCGTGCTCAGTCACCTCGCGCCCCTGGCGCGCTCGCTCCGCAAGGGTCGCGTCGCCGAGGGCGGCGACCCGTCTCTGCTCTTCAACGCCGTCGTCGAAGCTGGCTACCTCGTCGCTGCCGCCGATGGAACGGTGGACTCCGCCGAGCTTGCAACGCTCAAGCGTGCGATCCTGACGCTGACCGGAGACGACCTGCCTCCCGAAGAGCTCGACACCCTCGTCGAAGACCTGATCGATCTCCGAAAAACCGAAGGAGAAGCGGCCCGTTGCCGCGCTGTCGGCGAGCTTCTCGCAGCGCACAAAGCAGGCGACGAGGGGCTCTACCTGGCCGCTGCGATCGCGTACGCCTCCAACGGTCTCGACCGCAGCGAGCTCGCCGTGCTCGAGCGAATCGCGAGCGCAGCAGGCGTTTCGCAGGCGGCGCTCGTCACGTTGGCCACACAGGTGCGCAACGACCTGGGAAGACGCTCGATTCCTGGCTGATCGACGCGCGATCGCACTCCTCGCGCCAAGAAGCGTTGTCGCCTCGTGCCTGTGTTTGGCACCATCCGAAGCGTGACCGACTCGAAGTCAGGCCCTCCAAGCCCGCCGCCGCCACCACCTCGCGCGTCAGGAGCTCCCGCTCCGGTGACGACTGGCTCGGTCGCAGGACCGCGACCAACGCCGACCGTTCCGCCGGCGGATACGAGCGATCGCGGCTCGCTCATCAACAAGTCGTCGACGAAGGCGCTGATCGATTTGGCCGCGATGGCCAAGCGACTTCGCGACGAACAAATCCAGGCGAAGGTCGTGTATTTCGGCGAGGGACAGAAGACCAACGCCGAGCTCGACGCGATCACCGAAGCGGTCGTGGCCGAGCTGCAGTCGCTGCAGATGGCGGGGATCAAGGTCGTGTCGCAGAGCCCGCAGCAAGAGCCGGCCACGGACGTCTCGATCGAGCTGATCGGGACGCTGCGAGCGCTGCTCGAGAAGCTCTTCTCGCCGCGGCGCGAAGGATTCATGCGGCGCAAGATCGAGGACATCCAGCGCAAGATCACGACGCAGTTCTTCAACTCGGCGCTCTTCGTCAAGCTCTCGACCCACGCGCGCGCGGCGCTCTCGGTCTCGTACGCAGATCAGGCGGTGTACCTCGCCGTTCGAACGCACCGCGACGCGATGCTCGCGAGCATTCGAGCGCAGCGATACTCGGACCCGAAGGTCCTCGCCGAAGCGCTCGCCCGCTTCGATTCGATCGAGAAGGGTCTGCGGATGGACTTTCTCTCGCGCACGACGCCCGAGCTCGAAGCGCTGCTCGGGATCTACCGAGAGGTCCTGCTCAAGTTCTTCTTCGAGGAGTTCAAGCCTGGCCTCGGAGACTTTTGCTGGGCGGTCATCAAGGAGTCGCGCGTCGGCGTCGGTCGACCGCACGGATACAAGCTCGCGCCCGAGGTGTTCTCGGCGTTTCGCGAGGTGTTCGAGAAGCACTTCCTCGAGCGCCTCGCGCTGAACGTGCAGGGCCCGATCGTGCAACGAGCGACGAGCATGCGAGACACGTTTCGCGAAGAGACCGTGCAGTTCGTCGCGGATCCGCAGATCTTCTCGGACGTGTGCACGGTCGTGTGCGACGCGATGTACGACTACCTGTACACAGAGGGCTTTCTCGATTTGCCAACACAGTGGCGCAATCACCTCTTCAAGGATCGCGGAGCAGCAGGCTGAGCGAAGAGCATGGGAAAGATTTCACCCTGGGACCGCCTCGCGGCACGACCGTCGCCTGGCATCATCAACGTCGTCGTCGAGACGCCCCGAGGCTCGCGCAACAAGTACAAGTACGACCCGACGCTCGGGCTCTTTCGTCTGAATCGCGTGCTGTTCGCAGGCGCGTCGTTTCCCTTTGATTTTGGTTACATCCCGTCGACGCGCGCCGGAGACGGCGATCCCGTCGACGTGCTCGTCCTCATGGACGCCCCGGCGTTCACGGGTTGCCTCGTGTTCGCGAGGCCGATCGGAGTTCTGCGCGCGACCAAGGACGGAAAAGAGAATCACCGCTTGATCGCGGTGTGCACCGAGGACAAGACCTGGGCCTCGATGCGAGATCTCAGCGACGTCCCGCGAAAGCTCCTGCGCGAGATCGAGCAGTTCTTCTCGTGGATCCTCGACGTCGAGGGCACGCGGCACGAGCTGCTCGGCTGGCGCGGCGTCAGCGAGGCCAACAGGATCATTCAGCGCGCTGCGACCGAGCACCAGAAGCTCCAAGCCGACGAAATGACCGAGAAGAAGAAGAAGAAGCGGGACGAGCGACGCTCGTAGCCACGCTCGTGCGTTCGATCGCGTCGGGCGCACGGCACGAGCGCAGCCTCGAGCCGCGCCGCCAGCCCGTGCGCGATGGCGGTCGGTGTGCAACGATTGCGCTCTGCGAGAGGAGCCGCAGCTCGCTCGCGATCGTCCCCATCGTCTCGACCACGCATCGAAGGAGCCATCGTCCCCATGACACTGCTCACCCCCGGAGGCCCCGCCTGTCAGAGCTGCGGAGCGCCGATGGCGTCCGCCAAGGATCACGCAGGAGGCCGCGAAGACTCCCAATACTGCCGCTTTTGCGCGGACAAGAGCGGCAAGTTGTTTCCCTTCGCCACCGTCCACGAGAACATGACCGTCGAGCGTTTCATGAAGGTCAACGGGATGCCCCGCGCCGGCGCTGAAGAGCACGCCAAACGCGCCCTGCTCGCGATGCCCCTCTGGAAGAACCAGAAGTAGCTCCACGCACGACCCGGCGAAACAACGACGGGGCGGGAGGGAGACGCGCTCGAACGGTGACCCATGTTTTCAACATGGCCAGCGCGAGAGCGCTTCATCCAGCGGACGCCCCCGCGCCGCTCGGCCTCGATCAGTGCGCGCTGGGGCCGGCGAAGATCGCCGACGCGATCGCGTCGCGCGCGGTCCAGAGCTGCTCGGCCATCGTCGCCGGAACGCGCCGACCCACAGACACGAGCGCGGCGTCCACGTCTGCCATCGACGGCAAGACCCTTCCGTGCTTGAGCGCTCCCGCGATGGCGTGCTGCTCGACCGTCGCGCGCGTGAGCACGCCGACCAGCTCGGCCATCTGCCGCGTGTGCTTCTCGTACTCGCGCTCGAGCGCGTCGAACCTCGCGCGCGCGTCGAGCGCCCGCTGCGCTTGCTCGACCGTCGACTGCGCCAACGACTCGCGCGTCGCGTCGCACTCGTCGAGGACCGACCGCAGCCGCGCGCGCTCGGCCTCGAGTCGCTCGACCTTGAGCTCGTACCCCGCGATCACCGACGTGATCGCGACCGCGGCCTCGTCCCGCGCCGCTTCGATCGCCCGCGTGTCCGCGAGGCACCGCTCGTTGAACGCGCGCTCGGCCTCGAGCTCGGCCTCGAGCCCGCGCACGAGCTCCGCCACGATCACCGCCGCTTCGTCGCGCACCGCGCCGCTCTCTCGCGCGTCGTCTTCGAGGCCCTTGCAGCGCTCCTGCTCGCGCGCGAGCCTGGCTCGAAGCGCGGTGAGCGCGAACTCGTGCGACTCGCGCAGAGCGTCGAGCGCGAACTCATGTGACTCGCGCAGAGCGTTGAGCGCGTGCCCTTGCCGCGTCGCCTCGCACATCCGCGAGGCTCGCTCGAGCTCGAGGTCGCGAGTGACCTCGGCGACCAAGAAGCGAAAGCCGCGAGTGCAGCCCTCGAGCGCAGACTCGCCGCTCTCGCGCTCGGCGAGGTTCTGCGCCTTCCACGCGACGAGGTCGAGCTGGTGTTCTTCTCGCACGCGCTCGCTGTCAGCCAGCGCGGCCGCGTTGGCCTCGCAGAGCAGCGCACGCTCTCGCGACCAGCGCGCCTCGGCGTCGTAGAGCGCCTCGGCTCCGGCGAAGCGAAGTCCGCGCTCGCGCCCATCGCTGAGCGCGTCCTCCCGCTCGGCCACCAGCGCGAGGTACCTCGCGTGTTGGCTCTCGATCGCCTGCACCCTGCCCTGATGCTCGCGCTCGAGCCGCTCGACGCGCTCGACGTTCGCGGACTCGGCCTTGGTCGCGCTCGCGCCGAGCTCAGAGAGCGCCTTCTGCGTCTCGGCGAGCTCGTCGCGCAGCGTCGCGATCGTCCGCTCTGCGTCGGACAAACGCAGCCGCGCGTCCTCGTACGAGCCCGTGAGCGCTCTCTCTGCGGCGAGCGCACGTTGCAGTTCGCTGCCGATCGCGTCGCACTTGCTCTTCCAGCTGGCGCTGTCCGCGAGCGCGGTATCGAGCCGCGCCTCGGCGTCCGCCGCCGCTCGCTCGCGAGACTCCATGCGAGTCACCGCCGCCGAGCGCGCGTGCAGCGCCTCGTCCAGCCTCGTGCGGGCGTCGACCAGCAGGCGTTCGCGCGCGACGTTGGCGTCCTTGAGCCTGCGCACCTCGCGGTCTCGCATGTCCACGGCCTCGCGCAGCTCCGCGAGCTCGCGCGAGCTCGACTGACCTCGCCGCTGGTTCGCTTCGCTTCGCGCGAGCGCCTCGCGAAGTCGAACCACCTCGCCCCGAAGCGAATCACGCTCGGTGACGGCCCGCTGCGCCAGCTCGAGCAAGGCGGGGCCCGAAATCTCCGGTTCGCGGTCGTAATGCGTCCCTGTTGCGCCGAAATCGCCAATAGGATCGAGCATTTCGATCGAATCGCAGTCGGACGAAGTGTCTGTCGCGCTCTGCTGGGTGAGCACGGTGGTGACAGCGCTTACGGGTTGGCCCCTTGATTCGTTCATGGCTTGAGTCCTGATCGACTTCGACCAAGCACCGAGCACGGGAAAAACAGCAACTTTTCGACAGGTCACCGAGAGTGCGCAGCCGCGAATCGCAGGACTTTTCGCGGAGCCCGCCGGCAGAAATCGGTCGGAGCGCGACCGGTTTGTCGTTGACGGTGCGTAGCCCGCTACCCACCAATCACCGCGACTCTGTCTTTGCGCAAACCCGCTCTGCCGTGCTTCCCGCGGCGGCGTCGGGTGGAGGCTGTTCGATGTCGCTTCTGTCCTCGTGGCTCGCGTGGGCGAACGTGCCTTTTGTCACGGTGTTGTCCATCGCCGTGCTGTTCGCCATCCTGCAGGCGACGGGACTCATCGGCATACTCGCGGGCGGTGATCACGACGGCGCAGACAACGCGGACGGCGACGCGGACGGCGACGCGGACGGCGACGTCGAGCACGACGGCTTCTCGATCGCTGGACTGCTCGGCGTCGGACGCGCTCCGCTCACCTTCGTTCTCCAAAGCTTCGCGGTCACCCTCGGGATCGCGGGCTTGTCGATGCACACGCTCGCGTTCGGGCTGCGGCCTCCGCCGACGAGCGCGCTGCTCTGGTCCGCACCGCTCTCGCTCGCGATCGCGTTCGCGATCACCAGCGCGCTGTCTCGGCTGGCGTCGAAGGTGTTCTCGACCGAAGGCCAGGAGGCCAAAGGCCGCGCAGAGCTCGTCGGAGCGACGGGCGTCGTGATCTCGTCCAAGGTCGACCGCGAGTTCGGCGAGGTGCGGCTCTCGTCGGGCACGACCACGGTGCGCGTCGTCGTGGCGACGGAGGACGACGCGCCCATCCCCGAAGGGCGAGACATCGTCGTGGTCGAGTACGACCGCGACCGAGATCGACTCATCGTCTCGAGCCTCGACGCCGCGGCGCCAGGCCGCCAACGCAAGCCGAGCGGCGTCGCATAGCCCCGCAGCACCACAGCACCCTTTGTCCGCCGCCGACGCGGCGCGACCGTCCGCTTCTTGGAGCTTCATTCGTCGCGACGCCTCGCGACGATCGCAGTCAAGTCAACGAAGACAATTAAAGCACCACTATTCAACCGAGGGAGGTTACTCGATGCATCATTCGTCCATCATTTCACTGCTCGCGCAGGCGAACAACACGCCGTTCTGGGAGAAGCCCCAGTTCGTCGTGACCGTGCTCGTCACCGTCGGGAGCGTCTTTCTGGTGACGCTCTTGCTCGTCACCGTGGCTCGCTTCTATCGCCGATGCGGCGCCGACGAGGCGCTCGTCCGCACCGGCGCCGGAGGCAACAAGGTCGTCATCGGCGGCGGCGTCACGGTGTTTCCGATCCTGCACCAGCTGCTTCGGGTGTCGCTGCGGTCGCTGAAGCTGAGCGTCGATCGCTCGGGCGCGATGGCGCTCGTCACTCGTGACAAGATTCGCGCCAACGTCACGACGGAGCTGTACATCAAGGTCGAGCCCATCGCGGACGACGTGATGGCCGCGGCGCGCTCGTTCGGCGAGCGCAACCTCGACGAGCACGCGATCGGCGACCTCATCGAAGGAAAGCTCACGGACGCGCTGCGCTCGGTCGCCGCGAACTCGTCCTTCATGGAGCTGCACACCAACCGCAAGGACTTCGCCGAGAGCATCCAGAAGGTGCTCGCCGAAGAGCTCAAGAAGAACGGTCTCACCCTCGAGAACGTGTCGATCACCTCGCTCGCGATGGTTCCCGTGAAGGACCTCAACGCGTCGGAGTTCTTCGACTCCGAGGGCTTGATGACCATCACCGAGCAGGTGAAGTCCAACGCGCGCAAGACCAACCAGATCGAGCGCGAGGCCGACGTCGCCATCCGCGAGCAGAACGTCACGTCGCACCAGAAGGTCCTCGAGGCCGACGAGCGCGATCGTCGCAACGAAGCCGACCAGCAGCGCCGCGTTCAGGAGTACGCCGCCACGCAGTCCGCCGCGACCGCGTCGGTCGTGTACGAGCAGCAGCGCTCGCAAGAGACCGCCGCGCTCTTGAAGCAGCAGGCCGTCGAGACCGCGCGCATCGAGCAGCAAAAGGCGCTCGAGATCGCCGAGGCCATGCGCATCGCCGCGACCCGCGAGGCGCAGATCGCCTCGGAGAAGACCCAGCAAGCCGCGCTCATCGCCAAGGAGCGCGAGATCGAAGCGGCCACCATCGAGAAGATGAAGACGGTCGAGGCCGCCAACGTCGCCAAGATGAAGACCATCGAGACCGCCGAGGTCGACCGACGAAAGACCATCGAAGCGGCGGAGATCGAGAAGCAGAAGACCATCGAGACCGCCCGCGTGGCCAAGCAGATCGCGGTGACCAACGCGATGGAACAAGAGGCCCGCGCCGAGGCCCTCAAGCTCGCCGCCGAAGCCGACAGGCAACAGGCGACACAAGCAATCGTCACCGTCGAAGAGACCGCGAAGGCCCGCCGCGAGCGCGAGATCGCGATCATCAAGGCCGAAGAGGTCGCGCAGAAGTCCCGCATCGACGCCGAGCGCGAGGCCTTCGCTCGAAAGCTCGACGCCGAGACGAGCGCCGCTGCAGTGAGGGCGCACGCAGACGGCGAGGCGTCCGCGAAGCAGGCGGAGGCCGCCGGTGAAATCGCCCGCGCCGAAGGTGCAGCGAAGTCGCGCCAGCTCGGCGCTGACGCCGCCGCGGCCGTGGTTCGCACCGAGGCGCAAGCCGAGGCTGACCGCGTCCGAATCAGCGCAGATGCCCGCGCGAAGGCCGCGTTGCTCGAGGCCGAGGCGCTCATCGCTCTGGCCGAAGCGACGCGCAAGAAGGGCGAAGCCGAGGCAGACGCCAAGCGAAAGTACGTCGAGGCCGAGAACCAGGTGTCGACGAAGTTCTTGCTCCGCGACGTCGCGATGAAGGCGATCGAAGTGCTGCCCTCGGTCACCAAGGAGCTCATGACGCCGGCGCACGCGATCAGCGAGATCAAGGTGCTCCAGATGAACGGAGGCCCCGGAATGGGCGCTTCGGGAGACGGAGCAACCGGAGGCGGAATGTTCGGCGCGGCGTCGCCAGTGCTGAAGACCGTGCTCGAGGCGGGCGCGGCGTTTCCGCTGCTTCGCGAGCTGATGCAGTTCGCGCAGGTGGACACGGGCAAGCTCGCGGACTCGGCGCGACGCCTGGTCAACGCGCTCCCCGAGGAGCTCAAGAAGATCGCCGCCGAGGACCCGGCCTTGGCAGCGAAGCTCGCCTCTCTCTCCTCCGACGCAGGCGGCGAGGGAATCAAGGTGCGCGACGCAGGCGACGAAGCGAGCGACGCGTCGTCGCAGGGTTGAACGCATGAAGTCCGAGAATTCGCAGCAGAGCACGACGACCGCAGAGCCGAGCGCCCCCGAGGCGCTCGCGCTGGGCGCGCTCGGTCGCGTTCTGGCCGCGCAGGACTTCGGCGCCCTCTACGACAGCGCCAAGCGCGAGCTTCGCTCTGCCATCGCCAAGGACCCGATCGACTCGCTGGTCGTGACGTGCCTCGGCGGAGCGTGGCTCTTCTACGTGGCCGAAAAGGACGAAAACGAGAAGGTCACTTCGTTCTGGGACGCGCTGGTCTTCGTGACCACCTCGCTCTCGGTCGGCTACGCCAACGTCTTCGCGGTCACCCCTGCGGGCAAGGCGATCGCCGCCGCGCTCAACACCATCGGTCCCGCGATGGCCGCCAAGGCGCTCGAGGCCCCTGCGGCAGAGCGTGACACACACAATCAAGAGTCCGTCGACGCTCAGCGCCAGCTCATCGAGCGCATCGACGCGCTCGTCGGCCGACTCGACCGGCTCGCGACCGAGCGCGAGGCGACCGCGAATCCCTGAGCGACCTCGGGCCGAGAGGCCGTTCAGCGCGAGACGAGCACGACGATCGTGGGGGACTCGTAGCGCGACTCGCTCACCGCGAGGAGCGCTCGAACGCGGTCGGGCCGCGACACCACCCACACGGCGCCGCGCGATTGTCTTGCGTGGGTGAGGTTGTAGGGGCGGACGTCAGCGACGTTCCATCGGATGAAGCGCGAACGGTCGAGCCCCGAGAGCGCCTCGACGATCGCGCGGTCGCTGAAGATCGTCGCCCGATCACCGGCCTCGCGACGCAGGACCGCCGCGGCGCCCTGCTCGTCGATGAGCGCTCGCGCCGCGATGGCTCGGTGCTCGAGCGCGGCGCCCCAGCCCCGCGAGCACAGCGCCAACGCCAACGCGAGCGCCGCCGCAGCGAACCACGGGCGCGCGATCCTCGAGCGCCACACCCGCGCCACGCCCGCGGCGCCGACGCCCATCGCCGCGGCGTAGAAGGGCAGATACGCCACGGCGTGGCGCACGAGCCCCAGGTGCTGCGCGCGCAGCCACGAGTAGGTGAGAAACCCGAGCAACACCGCTGGCGGGACCAACAGCGCCCAACGCCGGGCGCGGGTGACGATCACCGCTCCGAGAAAGGCGAGCGCGAGCGGCGGCGCTCCCCAGGTCGCCCACGGCAGCGTGACCGGATACCACGCCGCGCGGCGCGGCCACGCCGGCAGCTCCGTGAACAACCGCGGCAACGATCGGGCGACGAACGCGCGGTTCTCGCGGATGAACGCGAGCCACTCGCCAGACTGGAGCCTGTGCGCGACGCACCACGCGACGATCGCCGACGCGGGCATGAGCCACGCGAGCGCGCGACGATACGCAGGCACATCGCTCGATCGCGCGTCCATTCGCTCGATCACAAAGAGCGCCAGGACGAAGGGCCACGCCTCGTAGCGGGTGAGCGCCGCGATCGACGCGAGCGCCCCGGCCGTCACGGGGCGCGACGCCCGCAGGGACGCGACCGCGCCGACGATCAACAGAGAGAAGAGCGCCTCGGGCTCGGCGGAGCCCCCTGCGTCGATCGCAGGCCGCGCGACGGCGAGCGCGAGCGCCGCGATGGCAGCGGCGAACCACGGCCCCAGCGAGAGCTCATCGCGATCGCCCTGGACCTCGCGCTGCTCGCGCTCGACCCACAAAAACAAGATGGCGATGGTGCTCAAGGAGCACGCGAGTGAAAACGCGCGCACCGCCTGAAAACCGAGGCCCAACCAGTCGAACAACGCGTGAACGACATGCCACCCCGGCAGCCACACCCAGTGCACAGACAGGTCCGTCGGCGCGTCGAGCGCGCGCCGAGCCACCACGAAGTGACCGTACGCGTCGTTGTCGATGTCCACGCGCCCCCAGTGAGCGATCGCGCGAATCGCGAGCGCGATTACGAGCGTCGAGACGAGCGCGAACGCCCGCACGCGGCCTCGCTACTTCTTCTCTCCGTCGCCGAGCAGATCGCCGAACTTCTTCTTGAGCTCGTCGACCTTCGTCGGGTCTTCACGCTGAAGCGTCTCGAGGTCCTGCTGGCCCTTCTCGAAGAGCGCCTGCATCTCTTCAGGCGACGGCATCTTCTCGGGCATGAGCGCCTTGAGCGCGTCGCCGTCGAGTCCTTGCGCGCCGAGCGCCTCGCTGAGGCCCTTGGCGAGCGCGTCCATTCCGCCAGGCTGCGACATCATGGCGGCGACGTGCTTCTGCGCCTCGGCGAAGATGTTGGCGCCGTCGGGGCTCGAAAGCATCGCCTGCGCTTGCGCCATGATGTCCGGCGAAAAACCGCCCATCATCGACGAGAGCTGCGCCCCGAACGGGTTGTTGTCGGGCAGGGTGGCGGTGAGGTCGGGCTCTGGCGTGGCGGTCTTGGCGCGGGCCGGAGCGACGAAGTCCTTGGCGACCTTCTTGCCCCAGAAGCCGAGGTCGCCCACCTCTTCGACGGCGTCCGCGTAGCGCTTGCTCTTGGGCCGCGCCTTGTCTGGGACGATCAGGATGCCGCGCGCGTCGTCGTGCGCGTCGAGCGCGTCTCCGAGGCGCTTTCGGACTTCGTACCCGGCCTCGGCGGGCTCGAGGTCGAAGCTGGTCCCGAGCAGGACGAGCACCGAGTCTTCGAGGGCGACGAGCTTGAGCGGCCTGCCGTCGGCGCCCGGACGATCAGAGCCTTTTGAGGGAAACGCCGCGTCGATCTGCGCCGGCGTGAGCTTGACGAGTGCGATTGCTTCCATGCCCATCAGGACGGCGACCGTACCGCAACCACGCACCCCGTAAAGCCCCGCGGCGACCTTGCGCGATCGAGCGCCAGGAGCGCGCTATTCGTCCGCGTCGGACTCGCGCTGATAGGCCGTGTACTTGTCCGCTCGGCCGCGGGCGCGCTCTGCGGGGTAGCGCTGCTCGTTGAGGGCGAGCTTGTCGCGGGCGGCGCCGACGAGGTCGATTCCGTTGTACTCCGCGAGGGAGAGCAAGAGCAGCAGCACGTCGGCCATCTCTTTGGAGAGCGCGGCGCGCCCGTCATCGCTGCGCGCGCGCTGCCAGGACCGCTCGTCGTCGTCCCAGCGAAAGGGCTCTGCGAGCTCGGCGGCCTCGATCATCAGGGCCATCGCCAGGTTCTTGGGCGAGTGAAACTGCCGCCACTCCCGCGCCTCGTTGAAGGCGCGCACGGCGTCCTGCAGCGCGCCGAGCCGGTCGACGGTGCGCTCACCGTCTTTGATTTCATGGTCTTTTTTCAAATCCAGGCCTCTCGCGCGGCGGTGTCCGCGCGTGCTCAGCGGCGGTCGGCGCGCGACGCGACGGCGCCTACCGGCAGCACCGCGGTGACGGCGCCACGCGGGATCGCTCCGACGACGTGCGGCATCGGTCCGCGTGGAGTGCGCGCGACGTCGATCGGCGCAGCGAGGAGTCGCGGGTCGATTTCGAGCACGACGAGGTCTGCGTCCTTCGCGAAGTAGAGCGCGGCGCTCTCTGCGACCGAGTCTCGATACGAGCAATGGACGAACCCCTCGCGCGCGAAGGACTCGGGCAGATACGGGTCGTCGCCGCGCTCCCAGCGAGCGCGCTCGACGATGTGAAACAACCAGCGAGCGTCGTCGCTCATCGGCGTCGATCAGAACACCACGCCGCCGGCGAGGTTGATCGAGAACTGCCTGAAGTTCTGGTCGATGCGGATCTGGTCGCGCTGAAACGAGTTGGCGTCGGTCGGTCGGCCCGTCACGCAAAACCCCGGCTGACTGCCGGCGGAGCCGCACGCGCCGGTGAGCCAGCCGGGCGCAAAGACGTCCATCGCGAACTCGCCAGTGAACTGAAAGACGCCGTACTTGATCCGAAGGCCGCCGATGGCGCGCCCTCGGATCAGCCGCGTCGGTGTGAACACGACGTCGTTGAACGAGTCGCTGTCGGCGCCCATCGGCGTGCCCGTTCCTGCGTCGCACACGAGGTTGGAGGACGTCTGGCCGGTCATCGGGTCGGTGACGAAATTGGGCCTTCGCCTCGCGCACTCTTGGTAGCCCGAGCGCAGCGGGGTCGCGTCGATCACGGTCGAGTCGGCGAAGACGAGCAGCGCCTGTCCGCCGATGTACGGCGTGATGTTGAAGGCGCCAGCGATCGCGATGTTCTTCGACAGCATCGCGTCGATGCCGACGATGGTCAGGTAGAGCTGCTGATTGCCGACGAGCGTGTTGACCGAGCCGCGAATGGCAAAATCGGGGATGAAGCCGATTCCCCGGCGAAATCCCTCCCAGAGCGACCACTTGATGTCGAGCCCCATCGCGACCATCGACGAGTCGTGCAGGTACGAGCCCTGGACGCCGAGCTCGAATCCCAGCGGAAGGCCGTGGCGCATGTGCAAGCGCGACACGAACAACACGTCCGGAACGCGCGAGCGAACGCGCTCGGTTCCGTTGCCCGTGACCGCGGCAGGAGCGGAGCCTTCGGTGCCCCTCGCCCAGTGCTGCAGGCCCGTCACGCTGTTGTTGATGTTGGTGATCGAGTGCTCGTAGCCGATGTACGTGCGGTTGTAGCCAATGGTCGACGCTGGCGCGAGCAGCGCGGGCGCGAGGGCGCCGGCGAGCTCGTTGGTCAAGTTGGCAAACAGCGTGTTGTCCGGGTTGCAGCGCGGGTAGATGGCCGGGGACATCTCGGTCCCGCATCCGCCGCGAAACTGCCATTCGGGCATCGCCGAGCCTGGCGCCGCGCCGTCGAAGAACGTCAGGCGATTGAGCGCGAGGTCGTTGGTCTCCGCGCGCCCGTCGCGCGCCGCGCTAAAGAGCGCGAGGCCAGAGGTCAACGACAACACCGCGACGCGCGCGCTCAGGGAGCGACGACGCATGTTTCGGCCGGGACCGCAGATTCGCTCAGGCTTCACAGCGAACATGACGGTATCGTCCCGTGACCATGGCGCGCAAGCTCCGCGTTTCACCGCTCACCCCCCCGCTCCGAATCGTGCTCGTCGAGCCCGAGATCCCGCAGAACACCGGAAACATCGCGAGATTGTGCGCGGCCACCCAGGCCGAGCTGCACCTGGTGGGGAGGCTGGGCTTCCGCATCGACGAGAAGGCCGTCAAGCGGGCCGGGCTGGACTACTGGCACCTCGTCTCGCTCTCGGTTCACCCCGATCTGCGCACGTTCGAGCTGAAAAACCCCAGCGCGAAGCTCCACTTGTTCAGCGCCAACGCGAAGACCAGCTACCTCGAAATGGACGTCGCGCCGGGAGACGCGCTGGTGTTCGGCAAGGAGTCCTCGGGGCTGCCGCGAGACCTGCTCGCGCGGCACGAGGCGCGCACCTACGGGATTCCCTCGACCTCGCGAGCGCAGCGGCGGTGGTCGTGTACGAAGCGCTGCGAAAGTGCGGCGGTCTCGAGGGCGCGCGGCTCGAAGACGACGCGAGCGAAGAGGATTTTCCGCGCTGAACGGTAGATCGCAGCGCGTCGAACAAACCGCGCGAGGCGCACCGACACGCGACCGTCCGCAGCGATCACGGGCAACGCGCCAGCGCACCGCGTGCTATCGATACGCGTCATGAAGGCACGCGCCCTCGCATTGCTCCTGGCGCTCGCGACGATCTCCGTCGCGCCGGCGGCCTCGGCGCAGGATTTCCGGCTCGCCGCGCGGGACGTGACCGCGCTGACCGACATGTTGCGATCGCTCTTCGAGGGCATCCGCGACGGAGACACCGCGAAGATCACCGCGGCCCTTCCCACGCGCGCGGAGTTCGTCGCGCTCTACCAGCCGGGCACCGCGATGTTCATCGAGCGCCATCAGCGCGCGCTCGAGCGAGACACCCGCGAGCTGCGACGGACCTTCGAGGGCGCGACGTTCGTCAGCGTCGAGAGCACCATCGCAGCGAACCGAACGATTCGCCTCGAGCGCTGCGGTCGCTTCGGCACGCGCGCCTCGCAGTGCGCAAACGGCCCGGTGATCGAGTACCGCGTCGGGACCACCACCCGCAGATTTCGCGTCGATCGCATCGTCCGCCTCCCCGGCGGCACCTGGAAGATCTACGACGTTCGACTGTGACCGCCACCGCCGAGGGTTCGAAGATGTTTCACAAGAATGGCCCGACGTTCTTCGAGCTGGCCAGGCAAGCGATGGTGTCGGTCGAGCGCGGGTACGACCTGCTCGCAGAGAAGTTCGACTACACGCCGTTTCGCACGCCTGACGCGATCCTCGACCGGGTCTTCGACGGAGAGTGCTCGCCCGGCAGCGTCCGCTCTGCGGTGGATCTCTGCTGCGGCACGGGCGCAGGCCTGCTGCGGCTTCGGCCGTTGGCGCGAGAGTCGATCGTCGGCGTCGACCTGTCGAAGGGGATGCTCGAGCGCGCGCGCGTCGCCGCCGAGCGCGCGCCCGGCGGCGCGATGGTCAGCCTCGTTCAGGGAGACGTGCTCGCGCACGAGTCCGCTGCGCCGTGGGGCGAGCACGAGCTCGCGACGTGCTTCGGAGCGTTCGGTCACATCCTCGAGTCGGACGAGCCTCGGTTCGTGCGCGCCGTCCGCGCCTCGCTCGTGGTGGGCGGGCGGTTCGTCTTCGTCACAGCCGAAAAGGGCCCCTCGCCCGCGGAGCTCGGCTTCTGGACGACCCACGGATTCAACGCCGCGATGCGGGTGCGCAACGCGCTGTGGAGCCCGCCGTTCGTGATGTACTACCTCACGTTCTTGCTGCCGCGCGCCACGGCGCTGCTCGAAGCAGAGGGATTCAGCGTTCGTGTGTCTCGAGGGGTCTTCGCGCCGCCGTTCGATCGGTACCTGCGCGTCGTCGCGACGCGCCGCCGCTGAGCGCGCAAAGTTCGCGACGCGCTGGAAGCTTGCGCATCGAAGCACTACGACCAACGAGATGCTCCCCGAGAGTCCCTCACGCTTCGTGCTCACGACGGACGCCCGCGCGCGCTTCGGCGAGCGCGCCGGACGGCTCGGCCCGCGGTTCTACGACGGAGATCCGCTCGCAGACGCGGCGATCGCGGCGCTGCGCCCGCTCACGCACGCGGATCGAACCGCGATGGTCGACCGCGCGCTGCGCGGCGGCGAAGGCCCTGTGTTCGACGAGCTGCGCGCGCTCGTCAGGGCGTGCGAAAAGCTCCCGTTCTGGGTGGACTTCGACCGGATCAACCGAGGGGGAAGCGCTTTTCTGCGCTCGGGAATCCTCGGCGGCCTGGTGCTCGGGGCGTACGCGCTCACCGCGAGCTACTGCTCGCCCGCGGGCAACAAGCCGCTCGTGCTCTCGGGCAGGCTCGAAGAAGAGACGCCGCGACGCCTCGCCGAGACCAGTCGCTACGTTCAGCTCGTCTCGCAGACAGACGCGCTGAGGCCCGGTCGCGACGGGTGGATCGCCTCGGTCAAGGTGCGGCTGATGCACGCGTCTGTGCGCGCGATGGCCCTCGCCTCCCCCAAATGGAACCTCGCCGCCTGGGGCACCCCCATTAATCAACCGGACAGCGCCGGCACTGGCCTCTTGTTTTCGTGGGTCGTGCTCGACGGCCTCGACAAGCTCGGGTTCAGCATCGAAGGAGAGGCGCGCGAAGACCTCATCCACCTCTGGCGCTATGTGAGCTACCTGCTCGGCGTCGACGACGACTTGCTGTGCACCTCCGAGCGAGAGGCCAAGAACCTGTGGGAGCTGCTCGCGACGACGCAGCAGGGCCCCGACGAAGATTCGCGGAGGCTCGTGCGGGCGCTGCTCGAGTCCGGTCGAAAGGCAGCTCGAAGCGACGTCGAGCGCGCGCGCGCCGAGCGGATGGTCCCTGTGAGCTACGCGCTCTCGCGGTACTTCATCGGCGACGAGATGGCCGACGCATTGGCGCTCCCGCGCACAGGGATCGGGCGCGCGCTGCCGCTGCTCAAGCGCGTGCGCTCGGGCGCCAGACTGCTCGCCAAGGGGCTCGGCGCGCTGCCGGTCGGCACCGCGGACGCGGGCGCGCGCTACTGGCAGTTCGTCGTCGAGCAGGGTCTGCGCGGGATGCCCGCAGAGTTCTCGATGCCCGCGTCGCTGCGGGCGGGATAAATCGGCGCGCTCACTCTGCGCGGCGGCAGACGACGACCGCGACGTCGTCGTGAAGCCCGCCCGAGACGGTGCGCGCGACGTCGACGAGCTTGGCGGCCGCGACGCTCACGTTGGCGTCCGTCGCGAGGTGACGGATCTTCTGCTCGGGCGCGTACTTGAGCAGCCCGTCGGTGGCGAGCAACAGGACGCCCTGATACTGCACGGGGCCGAACGCGAGCACCGTCGAGCGGCCCTGCCCTACCAGCGGCCGTCGTCGCTGCTCGCTCGTGAGCTCTTCGTAGTCGCCCGAGTGAACGAGCCACGCGCCAGAGTCGCCAGCGCTGGCGCCCCACACGCGGCTGCCGTCGACGCAGGCCACGACGACGGTGCTCTCTCCGCCGGTGCCCGTGGCGAACCACTGGGCGTCGAGCTCTTCGCACCACCTCGCGAGGGTGTCCGCCGACGGGAGGTTCTTGGCCGCGCTGGCGCGCGCGGAGAGCTCGTCGACGAGCCATCGAGCCAGCTGGCCGCCGCGCTCGTCGTTGCCCGCGCCGTCGGCGAGCGCCAGGACGACGCCGTCATCTCTGCGCGCGACGGCGATGTGGTCGTCGCACCGCGCGCGGGCGGCGGCTGTGGCGGTGGCCACGCGAAATCGAGGGGCGTTCGGCATCGTGAGCGCTCTCGATTGCTTCGTATAGCAGCTCTCGGGCGCCGTGGGAGCCGCGCGCGAACGGAGTGCGCGGAGCGGGCCAGAAGAATGAATGGCCATTCAGTCGCGCTGGCCAGCGGTGGCGATTGCTCGTACGCTCGTCGGCACAACCACCATGGCCAGCGAACTGCATTACCGATCGAACCTGCGAGACGTCGAGTTCAACCTCTTCGAGTTTCTCGAGATTCAAAAGGATGTCCTCGGCCGCGGACCGTACGCGGACATGGACGAGGCGACCGCGCGCGAGACGCTCCGCGCCTACGAGGTGTTCTGCCGAAACGAGCTCGCCAAGAGCTACGCGTCGTCCGACCGCGAGGGGCTAAAGTTCGACGCCGAGACCGGCGCGGTGACGTTGCCCGAGGCGCTCACCGCCGCCTACCACAAGTGGTACGAGCAGGGGTGGAACCTGCTGGGCATCCCCTCGGACATGGGCGGAACCGGCGCGCCGCCGTCGGTGACGTGGGCGGCGTTCGAGTTTGGCGCGGGCGCCAACGCGAACCTGCAGTTCTATCTGTTCGGAGCCTTTCTCTCGCGGGTGATCCACGAGCTCGGGACGCCTTCGCAGAAGGCCCGCTACCTGCCGCAGATGCTCGAGAAGCGCTGGGGCGGATCGATGGTCCTCACCGAGCCCGACGCCGGGTCCGACGTCGGCGCCGGTCGCGCCAAGGCGCGCCACGTGAGCGGAGACGTCTGGGAGATCGAAGGCGTCAAGCGCTTCATCACCAACGGCGACTTCGACAGCGCCGAGAACATCGTCCACCTCGTGCTCGCGCGCCCCGAGGGCGCGGGACCGGGCACCAAGGGCCTCTCGATGTTCATCGTCCCGAAGTTCTGGGTCAACGAGGACGGCTCGCTCGGCGAGCGCAACGGCGCCTATTGCACCAACGTCGAGAAGAAGATGGGCATCAAGGCCTCGGCGACCTGCGAGATGACCTTCGGCGAGAAGCACCCCGCGCGTGGCCTGCTCGTCGGCGAGGTGCACGACGGCATTCGACAGATGTTTCGCGTGATCGAGCACGCGCGCATGAGCGTCGGCATCAAGTCGATGGCGACGCTCTCGACCGCGTACCTCAACGCGCTCGCGTACACGAAGGACCGCGTTCAGGGCGGCGACCTCTCGCGCGTCATGGAGAAGACCTCGCCGCGCGTGAGGATCATCCAGCACCCCGACGTGCGGCGCATGCTGCTCTTGCAGAAGAGCTTCAGCGAAGGCATGCGCGCGCTCATCTCGTTTACTGGAAATATCCAGGACAAAATTGAGCTCGAGGGCGGCCACAACTCCGCGAGCGCCAAGACGCTCGAGCGGGTCAACGACCTCTTGCTGCCGCTCGTGAAGGGCTACTCGTCCGAGAAGAGCTACGAGCTGCTCTCGGTGTCGCTGCAGTGCTTCGGCGGCAGCGGCTACACGCAGGACTACCCCATCGAGCAGTACGTCCGCGATCAGAAGATCGACACGCTGTACGAGGGAACGACGCACATTCAGGCGCTGGACCTTCTGTTTCGCAAGATCGCCCGGGACAACGGCGCGACGCTCAACGTGGTGGTCGAGCAGATCCAGAAGACCATCGAGAGCAACGAAGGCGGCGACGCGCTGGCGGCAGAGCGCGCGTCGTTGGCCAAGGCGCTCGGCAACGTTCAAGCGATGCTCGGCGCGCTGCTCGGCAAGATGGGCGAGTCGCTCTACCACGTCGGATTGCACGGAAACCGCGTGCTCGCGGCGGTCAGCGAGACCGTCATCGGCTGGCTGCTCGTTCGCCACGCGGCCGTCGCGCTCAGCAAGCGCTCGAGCGCGCACGAGGACGACAAGCACTTCTACGACGGCAAGGTCGCGAGCGCGCGCTTCTTCTGCAGCGAGGTCCTTCCGATGCTCGCGAGCTCGCGCAAGATCATCGAGCAGAGCACGCTCGACGCGATGGAGCTCGACGAGCGCGCGTTCGGCTGAGGAGGGGTCTTCAGAGGAGCTTCAGCGCAAGCTGCGCCGGGTTGGGCTCGGTCGTGCGGCGCTTGCTCGGGGTGGCGATCGCGCGAGCGATCGCGTCGACTCTGGCACGATCCGGAGCCTCGAGCAGCGATCCTTCGCGCGGGCGCGGGGCGAGCTCGAAGAGCTGCTTGTCGTACTGACGCGCGGCCAGCAGCGTCGCAGAGCGATCGCTCAGCGCGTCCGCAGCGCAGTCGAGGGCGACGTCGGGGCGGTTGTTCTTCTCGGACAGGTGCATGAGCACGACGGTCTCGACCGACGCCGGAAGGACGCGCAGCAGCTCTGCGCACTGATCGTTGGACAGGTGCCCGCGGGGCCCGCCGACGCGACGCTTGAGAAACCGCGGATACGGACCGACCTCGAGCAGGTGCTTGTCGTGGTTGCTCTCGAGCATGGCGAGCTGCGCGCCCACGAGGAGCGACAAGAGCTCGGAGGGAACCTCGCCGAGGTCCGTCGCGATCACCGCAGCGCAGCCGTCGTCGCTTTGGACGCGCAGGGCCACCTGCGGGACGTCGTGCGAGACCGCGCACGGTCGCAGCTCGAACGGCCCCACACGAAACGGCTCCTTGGGGCTGTAGCGAAACACGTGGCGCGCGCTCGACGGTCGCACGACCCGCATCGTCGCCTCGGTCATGTACGTCGGGATCCCAGCGCCCTCGGCGTACGCGCGCGCATGCGCGCAGTGGTCAGCGTGACCGTGGGTGACCACGAGGGCGTCCGGGCGGGTGTAGTCGGCTCCGACCTGGCGGAGGCGCGAGGCGAGCCCCCCTGGATCGACCCCTGCGTCGACGAGCAACGCGAATCCGTCGTGCTCATAGAGCGAGAGATTTCCGCCGCTTCCGGAGGCGAGGATTCGGACGCGCATGGGGAGTACCTCCCACCTTGCCACGAACTCCGCGAATTGGCGCGCCTGGCAGTTGAAAGAGTATCCTCCCGGGTTATGCACCAAGCCGTCTCGAGGCCCGGCGATGTGATCGGAGGGCGGTACAGGCTCGTCGAGCTCGCCGGAGCCGGAGGAATGGCCGAGGTGTGGCGAGCTGAACTCGAGGGAATCGAGGGCTTTCGGCGCACCGTCGCGGTCAAGCGGATCCTGAAGCACCTGTCGGTCTCCAAGGAGCACCGGCAGATGTTCGTGCAGGAGGCCAAGCTGACGGCGACGCTCGATCACCCGAACATCGTGCACGTCTACGATTTCGGTGAGGACAACGCCGGGCTCTTTCTCGTGCTCGAGTGGGTCGAGGGGCTGACCGCGCGAGATCTGATTCAGCTCCTCAACGAGTATGGGCAGAAGCCGTCCGCCGCGCTCGCGACGGCGATCGGAATCGAAGTGCTCAAGGGGCTCGAAGCCGCGCACGAAAACGCGCTGACGCTCGACGATGGCTCCGAGCAGAACGCGCCGATCATCCACCGCGACGTCTCGCCGTCGAACGTGCTGCTCTCGGTTCGCGGCGTCACGAAGCTCGCGGACTTCGGGCTCGCGCGCGCGATGCACAGCTCGATCAGCAGCATGACGCCGGCCGGGATCGTCAAGGGCAAGCTCGCGTACATGGCTCCCGAGATCCTCCGCGGAAAGCCTGCCTCGGCGCAGACCGACGTCTATTCGACGGGCGTTCTGCTCTGGGAGCTCCTCTCGTGCAAGCGGCTCTTTCAGGGCGAGGGCGAGGTCATCACCGCGCTCATGCAGAACAAGCGGCCATCTTCGATCGCCGTGCACCGCCCCGATCTGCCAGCGGCGCTCAGCGCAGCGGTCGACCGCGCGCTCGACCCCGACATGGACACACGTTTTCGATCCGCCGGCGATTTCGCCCGCGCGCTGTCCGATGTGCTGCGAACGGTGCCCGAGCGCACGGACCGCGCGCGGCTCGCCAAAGAGATGCGCAACGCGCTGGTGTACTGGAAGAAGAGCGCAGCCGGGCAACGCGCGGCCCAAGAGCGAGCGCTCGCGCCGCAGACGGACGCCGCGGCGCCCAAGCCTGTCGCTCCGTCGCCGCCGAAGCCCGCCGCGATCACGCCGGCAAAACCCCAAGAGCCTCCCGCGGAAGACGGCTCCAAGATCTTTCTCGACCTGTCGCTGAGCGGAATGCCGCTTCAAGGGCGGCCGACCGCGCCCCCGCGCGTCGAAGAGAAGCGCATCGAAGAGCCGAGCGCGATTTCGCTCGAGCTGGACCTGGAGACCGCGGTTCCGCTGGTGGAGACCATCCCGATCGACTTCGACAGCTCGGAGGCCTCGGTGACCTTCGAGCTCGCGGCGATCAAGAAGAAGGCCGAGTAGCCCGCGCCACCAACAGCGCGACGCGCTATCGCGTGGTCTCTGGCCCCTGGTTGCCGAGCTCGTTCATGAGACCGCGAAGCGACTCGCGGGCGTTGTCGCGGCCGCCGGTGGTCGTTCCGTCGAGTGAGCGAAGGTCGATCGTGGCGAAGCCAGTGCGACTCGCGAACACCTCGCGGTGAAACACCGCGCCGATGCGGCTCGCGGTCGCGTCGGTCGATTCGTTGTTCGGCCCCGCGGGAACGCTCGCGCACTGCACGGTGTTTCCCTGCGTGGTCTTGAGGCAGACCGTGTACGAGCGCGCGCTGCCTGCCGCGACCGTCACGACGAACCCTCCCTCTTCGTTGCGCAGTCGAGGAGAGCCCCGGAGCAGCTCTGCCGCGCGCTGCGCAGCGGCGTTGCCTGTGCTTTCGACGCGCACCGTCGCGGGGATCGCGAACCCCATCCGACGCACGACGCCAGGGTCCTTCGCCATCGCTTGCTCGAAGAGCGAGCGCGATCCAGACAGGTCGCCGTTTCGTCTAGCCGCTTCCGCCCCGACCACGAGAATCCGAGCCGCGAGGATCGACTCGCCGCGCGGCAACAGCGGAACCGCCGCGCGCGCGAGGCGCACCGCGTCGCTGTACTCTCCCCGCGAGAGCGCGAGCTCCGCGGCGAGGCCGTCGTGATAGGGCTTGGCCGCCTGCGTCGCGCGGTCCTTGTCGCGAGCCTCTTCGAGCGCCACCGCGAACGCGCCCGCGCCGAGCACGGTCACGAGCTCGCCGACCATCCACGACGGAAGCGGCTCGAGCCCGCCGCCCACGTAGCCCCGCAGCGTCGCGACGAGCCGATCGTCGTCCGCGAGCACGCTCACGACCCGCTCGTCATCGGGCCACGACCGCAGCGCGTTGGCCATGCTCGACGCGCGTCGCCCCACCGCGAGGCCCGGCGTAAACGACGCCGTCTCCGCGTCGATCTCCGACTGCAATCGCAAGAGCGCTCGGCGCAAGAGCGCGTGCGCGCCGAGCGCCTGCTCGGGCTTGGACGACACGAGGCCGCGACGATCAGGGCGGTCCATCGCTCGGTTCGCGAAGCGCAGGCCGATCTCTGGCTCACCCGCGAGCAACAAGAGCGTCGCGAGCGCGCTGTCGCTCTCGGCGCGGTCTTGATCGCGGAGGTACGCGGGCTGCGCCGCACGCCAGCGCTGCATGTCTCGGATCGCGTTGACCGCATCAGGGATGCGACCGCCGTCCATGTACAGCCTCGCGAGCATCCGCCACGGGTTGGCTGGGGTAAACTCGATGCGTCGCGTCGCCTCGATCGCGAAGCGCTCGACGTCCTCGAGCCGATACGTCGAGTACGCGGACTCCGCGGCGTTGTACGCGTACACAGCGATGCGCGGCCCCGTCTCGCCCTGCGCAACGGGGCGCGCGCGCGCGGCCTCGAGCGCTCGAGAGCACGCGTCGAACCGCGGCTGCCTCTGGCCCGCTTCGGTCTCGATCGCGCAGAGGGCGTTGTTGCCCATGAGCCTCTGCTCCGCGTCGCCCTGGCGCATCGCCTCTTGCGCCTTCTGTCGAGCCTCGTTGAAGCGCCCGAGGCGCATCAGCGTCATCGCGCGCTGCGAGAGCAGAGGCGGGTCATAGAGCGCGTCGTGGTACTCGAGCAGCTGCAGCCGAAATCGGTGCTCTTCGAGCTCGCCCGCGAGCCGCTGCGTGGCGAACAGAATCTCTTCGTGAAGGCGCCACGGCGCAGAGGGCGTGCGATTGGCGCCGTAGCGCTGTTCGTAGATCGCGCGAGCCCTCGCGAGGTAGTGCATCGCGCGCGCCGGAAGGCCCTCGGCCTCGTGCAGAACGACGCCCATCACGTAGTTTCCGACGATCGAGTCTTCGTCGCGCTCGAGCGCGCGCTGCGCTTTGGTCCGCGCGGTGAGCAGTCGATTGTTGCGATAATCGTCGTAGGCGGCGCGCTCGTCCGCGGTGTCTCCGAAGGCAGGCGCCTGCTGCGCGCGCGTCGCGCTCCCCGAGAGCTGCAGCGCGGCGCAGGCGAGCAGCGCGGCGAGCATCGGGCGCGCGCGGCCCGCGGGGGGTCTCTTCGTTCGCGGCGGCTCGTGTGGCGATGGGGACATCGGGGGCGTTCTCCAAGCGATCGATCGTCGGGCGGTCAGCGCTGCATCGCCATGCGCGAGAGGCGCTCGAGCGGCTCGCGCATGCAATCTCGGAGGACGGAGTCGACGCTGTCGACGCCGGGCGCGACCTCGAGTCGGTGACCAAAAATCAAGTTCGACAGCGAGGCGATGTCCTCACCGGACACGTAGTTGCGCTTGTTCATGAGGGCGCGCGCCTGCAGCGCGGGCATCGCGAGCACGAGCGATCGGGTCGAGGCGCCCTGCAGGACGCGGGGGTCTTTGCGGGTGTTTTGCGCGACGTCGACGAGGCACTCGCGCACCTGCGGGGCGACGTGCACCTGCGTCTCGATCACGCGGCGGGCGTCGCACACCTCGGTGCGCGTGACGCGCGGCAGGTCCGAGCCGGCGTTGTGCTTTCGCGCCTGCGCGCTCGCGAGGATCTCGAGCTCGGCGTCTCTCGCGACGTGCGTCATCTTGATCTTGAACAAGAATCGATCGAGCTGCGCCGAGGGCAAGGGAAAGGTCCCCGCGAGGTCGAGCGGGTTTTGCGTCGCGATCACGAAGAACAGCTCGTCGAGCTTTCGCGTGCGGTTGTCGACGGTGACCTGCTTCTCGGCCATCGCCTCGAGCATCGCGCTCTGCACCTTGGGCGAGGTGCGGTTGATCTCGTCGGCCAGCACGATGTGGGCGAACACGGGCCCAGAGCGAAAGAAGAATTTGTGTGTGTTCGGGTCGAAGATCGTCGTGCCGGTCACGTCCGAGGGCAACAGGTCCGGCGTGAACTGGATGCGCCGAAACGTGACGATGATGTCGTCTGGCTTGTCGTCGACGAGGCAGTCGCCGAGGGCCTTGGCGAGCGTCGTCTTTCCCGAGCCAGGGTAGTCTTCGAGCAGCACGTGCCCGTCCGCGAGGAGCGCGCAGATCGCGATCTCGATCACCTCGTCGCGACCGCGGACCGCCATGCGGATGCGGTTGCGAAAGCGCTCGACGACGCCCCACGCGCCGTTGAGGTCCGTGATCGGCGGCGCCAGCGTTCGCGTGATGTGCGGGCTGTTCTCGAAGTCTACGCCGGGGGTGTCCATCGTCATGATCGAGTTCTCTTCGGGGGGGTCTTTGGAGTGCGGGCTCGAGGAGAAAAGCGCTCGAGCCAGAAGGGGTCAGTCGACGTCGAGGAAGCTCGTCGGGTGAAGGAGTCCGAGGATGCGCCGCCAGCGCTTCTTGCTCGCCGCGACCTCGCGACGGACTCCCGAGAGCGCGCCGCGGATTTCGTCGGGGTTGGGATCGGCCGGCGAAGGCCCGCTGAGCTTCACGCGCTCGGCCTCGAGACCGAGCAACGCGAGGGACGGGGCGGTCTCTTGGACCCGCTTGGAGAAGGCTTCGCGCGTCTCGCCGTATTCGCGGGCGACTCCCGCCTCCGCGAGCACGTCCAGGGCCGCTCGATACGCGACGCGAGCGAGCGCGGGGCCCTTCGCGAACGCAGGAACGAGCCGACGCCAGAGCTTCACGCCGTACAGCGCGAGCAGGCCGAGGAGCAGCAGCCACGGAAACGCCTTTGCAGCGGCGCGCGCCATCTCTTGCGCGCGATTGCGCTGCGCCTGCGGCTGACGGCGCGGCGGCTCTTGGGGATCGGACGGCTGCTCGCGGGCCATCTGCCCGAGGCGATCGCGCTCGTCTTCGTCCTGCGGCTGACCCGGCGGGTCTTCGTTGCGCTTGGCGGCGACGTCGAGCACGACCCACCCGACGCCCTCGACGAAGACCTCGGGCCAGGCGTGGCCGTCGCCAGAGCGCACGATCACGGTCGAGCTCGAGCCGCGGTTCTGCGCGTCGACGTGATAGCCGTTGCCGATGCGCGACGGGATTCCGACGCTCCGCCACAAGAACACCGACGCGTGCGCGAAGTGCACGCAGTAGCCGCGCTTGTTGCCCCAGAGCATGTCCGCCGTCGGATCCGCGGCGGTCGCGTGGCGCGCGCGGGTCGTGTAGATGAGGTTGTCGTCGAGCCAGAGCTTGATGGCCACCGCGCGCGAGAACGGATCGTTGCGACGCGCGACCGGGATGCGGTTGACGATGCTGTCCGCGAGCTGGCGATACCGCGGGTCGGTCGGGCCCTGGAGGTAGTACTGACGCAGCTCTGGGGTCCACTGCGGGTGGCCGACGCGGCGGCCGAAGAGCCGGCGATACTCGATGGTCTGCGCCAGCGACTGAACCTTGTACGCGCGGGTGAAGCGCGACGGGTTGGGGTTGCGCGTCGGCTCGAAGCGGTACATGCCCTCGATGCCGAACGGATTATTGTGCTCAGTAATCAACGCCACCGTGTGGTGAACGACGGTGCGCCCGAAGGTCGGCGGACGCTCGGGCATGAACGTCGGCTCTGTGGGATAGCCCTGCGGGATGTCGCGGTCGGCGTCCTGGCGGGTGGTGGGGACGAGGCGGGTTCCGTTGAAGTGACTGTGCGCGACCTGTCGCAGGTAGTAGGCCTGCGAGGGGGGATTGTAGTCGTCGTCGAACAGCACGACGGCCATCGGCGCTGAGCGCTGCTGCTGCTGTTGTTGACGCTCGTTTTCGAGGTCTTCGCTCGGCGGCATCGGCGGCGGCGGTCCTCCGCCCTCGCCTCCTCCGTCGCTCGCCGCGCTCGGCGGCGGAATGGACGCATCCTCTCCGCCGTCGGACGCGCCCGTGCTCGGGTCCATCGCGCCGTCGCCAGCGTCGTTGCCGCTCGAAGCTCCACCGTCGCCAGCGTCGTTGCCGCTCGACGATCCGCCATCGCCCGCGTCGGACCCGGCCTCTGCGCCGCCGCCATCGGCCCCGCCATCGGTGCCGCCGTCCGCGCCGCCGCCGTCGCCCTCGCCTCCGTCATCGGAGCCGCCGTCCTGGCCCTGTCCGCCGTCGGACTCGCCGGCATCATCGCCCTGGCCGCCACTGGATTCGCCGTCGCCCGGCGGCATCTGTCGCGGAGGCTCACCGGGAGGGGTGAGCAGACCGAGGTCGTTCTCTGCGGTCGGCGCGGGGAGACCCACGGCGTTGACCGTCATGATCGCGAGCAGGCCGAGCGCCACCAGCGCGACGAGCGCAGAGAGCGCGCGACTGCCGCGGTTTTGCACGATCAAGAGCAGCGCGAGCATCGTGACCGAGCCGACGCCCACGGCGAGCAGCACTTGAACGGGCTCGAGCCCGACGCTCCACGCCCAGTCGCTGAGCCAGAGCGGGCGGACGAGCACGCCGTCTCGGTGCGTCGCGAACACCGTAACGACCGCCGCCGAGAGCGCGGCGAGCTCGAGAACGACGAGGTTTTGCCGTCGATGCGCGAGCGCTCGGAGCAGCAGCGTGCCGGTGAAGATCAGCGCGCCGAAGCGAAGGAGCACGGCCATCGTGAGCGCGCCGGACGGGCCGAGCGCCGACGGGAGCAGCTCGAAGCCGGTCGCGAATTTCGACGCGAGCCAGCACAGCGCGAAGACAGAGACCGCGCCGCCGATGATAGCACCAGTTTTCAAGCGAGAGCGCGCGGCGACCTCTCCGAGGATCACGCCGGCGATCGCGCCGAACACGCTCGCGCCGAGCCCTTCGGTGAGCGTGACTCCCCATCCGAGCGCCAGCGCTCCGAGGCACATCGCCGTCGCGCGAACGATGGTGGAGACGACGATCGACGCGCGGCTTTGCTTCTCGACGGTCACGCTGCCTCCAGTGCGCGACGGTGCGCGTCGCCGTACACGCGACCCGCCCGTCGGTCGACGATCATCACGCCGCCGCGCTGACTGGCGAGCGTCGCGCACACGACGCGCAGCTGCTCTTGCGTCGGCAGCGGATCGAGGTCGCCCTCGCGGCGCTCGGGTTCGTCCATCAAGAGCATCGCGAGCTTCGAGCGAGACTCGTTCGCGGTGACGCCATCGGCGCAGACGATGAACTCGACCGAGCTGTTCGCGACGGCTGCCGCGGCGGCGCGAGCGCGATCGAGCCACGGTCCGGGCACCGCAGGAACGATCACCACGATCCGTCCGCCGCTCGTCGCGTGGCGCTTGAGAAACCCGCCGAGCCCGAGCGCCCCGTCCTCCGGACGCGTGGCGCCCGAGCGCGCGATGAGCTCCATCGCTTGCTGCGGCCCGCGGGCGTCTTCGTCGCTTCCGTCGGCGCCGAGGACCCACTTGGAGCCGAGCGAGTTGGTCTCGACCAGGAGCCTCGCGACGCCCGCGGCGGCCTCGTCGCCCACGCCCGTGACGAGGTAGGCTGTCGTCTGTTTCGCCGGAGAAAAAGCTCGCTCGGGGGCGCGGAGCACCAGGTCGCCGGTGCGCGCGAACACCTTCCAGAGCACGAACTTGATCGGGTCGCCGGGCGCGTACGCGCGCATGTCCGCGCGCTCGCCGTCGGGGCCGCCGTTGGGGTTGCTGATGTCTTCGCCGGGCGCGAGCGTTCGTACGACCTCGACGCGCTTGAGCGATCCGACCGACGGCAGCGCGCGCACCGCGCGAGGATCGGTCACTCGAAACGCGCAGCGCGCGAGGCCGAACGGGTCTCGCACTTCGATTCGTCGCACGACGTTGTCGTACAGGCCGCGCCGCGCGGGCGTGCTCTCTTCGAAGAGCCGACGTCGCTCGCGCACGGCGCGCACGGTCGCGATCGGGCTGAGCCACCGCCACGACACGGACACGAACGGAATCCACCAGAGAGAAGACAGCGAAAACCCGACGCGCGAGGGAAAGCCGCACTCGAGCGGGAGCGTTCCGCTCTCTTTCGCGAGAGAGCGGCGGAGCGACAGCTTGAGCGCGAGCGCAGTGAGCGAGACGGCGACCGTACACAAGACGCCCACCGCGAGGGCCACGCCGCTCATGGCGAGCACGACGAGGTCGACGCGCTTGACGCCAAGAAAATAGAAGGCGCTCCCGCCGCCCGCGAGCACCGCGATCCCGAGCGGCGTGAACGGAAACGGGTCCACCACGCGCCGCGCGAGCGACGCCACGCGAGCGAGGGCCGTCTTCAACCGAGCGACGATCTTCATCGCTGCCACCGTTGCCTTGGAGGTTGTCTCATCGTCGAGGCTCTGCTCATCGCGTCGATCGACCGCAGCCCGATCGCTGCGGCGGCAACAACGGCGGCGCGGTGATCGTGAGCGGGGTCTGCCGCTGGGCGGGCCCCGAGACGCCGTCGAAGCACCGGATTCGGCGAAACACCGTCGGCTCGTTGATCGCCGAACCACCGTCGTTGTTCACGGATTGAAACTCCTGGATCGCCGGGTCGATGCGCCCCGAAAACGAGTCGAGGTTGTATCGAATGAGGTTCATCGAGCCGGGCGGACCGCAGTTGAGTGACTCGGGTCGCCAGCTTGTTCCCCCAAAAGTGATGTCGAGGCTGTTGGCCAGGCCCGCGGCCGTCATGAAGACCGTGCGATCGAGGACGCCCGGCGCGCACGGCTGCGGCTCGTAGATGGTGGGCGGCCCGTTCCAGAATCGCGCGTGAATCACCCCCGTGAGCTGCTGCGAGCCCGGCGAGGCGCGGCGAATCTCGAGGGTATAGATGTACCAATCCAGTCCTGGCTGGTGATACACGCGCCCCATCCAGACGCCCTCGACGGGATCCTGGCAGGTCGCCGCGGGCGGAAGCCGCGCCCTCTGCTCTTCGATCGAGCCGAGCAGCACCTGCGGAAACAGCGCCACAGCGCCGATCACGGTCACCACCATCGCCAGTGCCACGCGGCGCGCGCGCGAACGAGTCATCGCAGCGAACGATAGCGCACCAGCGGCACCCATGTCTGACAGGGGGCGCCCTTCGCAGACCTCACATCGCGACCGGCGCTTTCAGCGCGCCAGACGCACTGTATGCGCCGTACGCGTCGCACCAGCGCTCGACGTGTTCGACCAGAAACGCGTCGATGTCGAGCGGTCGACACGATCGCCCCCCCAATGAGCCCTGATGCAACAGCGCGAGCAGCACAGGAGCGACCAGCGCGAGCGCCGCCACCCTCAGCGAGCAGCGCACCAATTCGCCGCTCGCCGCGAAGTGCGCCAGCCTCGCCTCGAACGCCTGTGTCGTCGGCTCGAGGATCTCGTTGACGTACGCAGGTCCCAACCGCGGCTCTTCGAGGCCCTGCGCGAGCCCAACCGCGTGACACTTGTCGAGGCCCATCGACCAGCCCATCGCCAGAAACCGCATCGTGCTGAGAATGCTCTCCCTGAGCGGCGCGTCGGGCGGCCGGGTCATCATGAGCAGGTACGGCGCGCCGCGACGCCTGGCGTGCTCGAGCGCGGCGACGATCACGCCCTCGCGCTCGCCGAAGTAGTGCTTCAGCGTCGGAACCGACACCCCCGCCGCCTGCGCCAGTTCACGGAGGCTCACGCGGATCCCGTCCGGTTGGCTCAAGCGATCGAACGCCGCCCGGCGTAGTCCTGATTGAGCGCTCCGATCGGTCGAGCCATCGCGTAACTTATCTCTCGTGAACTACGTAACGACCTCGGTAGTCTGGTCTTTCCTAGAGAAACACTCAATAGGTCGACCGTGACGGTTTGTTTTTTATCGCATATCAAATATCATTCAAACCGATCAGCGCACGAAGGGTCGTCCGTGGCAAACACGCATTTCGCACAATACGAAGCCAGTTCATCAGGCGACGCCGATGACCTTGCGGCGCTTTCAGATGCCGCACTCCTCGGTCGATCGCGCGAGGGCGATCGCGCGGCGCTCGCCGTGCTCGCCGCCCGCCACCGAGGCACCATCGAGCGAATGCTCTCGCGCTTTCGAGCGAACTCCGTCGAGCGAGACGAGCTGGTGCAAGACGCGTGGGTGCAGATCGTCGACAAGGCGCACACGTTTCGAGGCGAGTCGCAGTTCTCCACCTGGCTCTATCGCGTCGCCACCAACGCAGCGCTGATGCGCCTGCGCTCTCGGCGCAGAAAGCACGCCGAATCGCTCGACGCCATCGAGACCGGCGCCGAGTCGCTGCTGCGAGAGCACCCTTGGTTTGCAGCGCAAGCCTCGCGCACGCCGGACACGGAGCTGCTTCGGCTCGAGCGACACGCGCGCGTCGCCCGAGCGCTCGAAGCCCTACCCGAGAGCTACCGCGTGCTCGTGATCGAGCACTATCTCGCAGATGTGCCGCTGCAGAGCATCGCGGATCGTTTCGAGACCACCGAGAGCTCCGTCCGAAGCAAGCTGCACCGCGCGCGAAAGATCCTGCGCGACGAGCTCGCGGACATCGCCCTCGACGTCGCGGCCTGAGCAGGTACGCTCTCCCCAGTCGGCGTGCTTCGTCCCATCTCGATCGCGGCCACAGCCCTCGCGCTCTCGTGCGCGGCGAGGCCCGCGACCGCACCGACCCTACGCGCGGCGTCCGCCGAGCGCGGTCTGCTCGATGCGAGCGCGGACGAGCCAGAATCGCTCATTGTGCCATTGCGCGACGCCTCCTCGAGCGAGGCGCAAGCGTCCGTCCATGCATCACCCCAGTGGCGGTGCTCGACCGAAGAGCTCGCGCTTCCGAGCGCAGGACCCGAGCTCGATGTCCCTTCGGCGTCGATCTTCTCGGACGCGATCGTCGGAGCGTCGCTCATGGTCCGCGAACGTCCGCGTCGAGCGCAAGAGCGCGCGCCGCAGTTCGACGCCGAAGTCCACTTTCGCAGCCCGCGCGGGAGCACCGTCGCGCGAGTCGTCGTCACGGGTCCTCCGATGCCGGGCGTCCCGTGGCGCATCGACGAGAGCAACGCTGGTGTGCTCCGCCGCTGCGCAGCCGACGGCGTCTGCCAGCTGTTTGTCGTAGACCCGAGCTCCCGTCGCGTCGAGCCCCGACAGGGAGCGGACGATGACCGAGCCGTGTTCGCGCTCCGAACGACCCTCGAGTCGAGCGCGACGCCCGTGACGGTGCTCGCGGTGCAACGGCGCGCGGGCGCCACCGCGGTGGTCATCGGCGCGACGCCCCAAGGCCTCGAGTCGCCATCGCTCGGAGGGTCTCTGCAGGGCGTCTTCTTCGAGAACGATGAGCTCGGTTTCTGGCTGCGAGACCGCGACGGAAGACTTCATGCCGTTGGCGGCAGCACGCCGACGTCTCTCGCGCCGTGCACGAGCGGCGGCGCTCGCCCCTTCGGAGTGATCTCCCAGTCGGTCACGCTCGGCGCATTCGGAGAGCCCTTCGAGCTCCGCGCGGAGCTCGCGAGGAACGGCGCCGATCGCACCTGCGTCACGCGGTTGTACGGACGAGCATCGATTCGCCTCGTCGCGTCCTCGATCGACGTCACGACCACGGGCCAAGGAGCGCTCGAGGGCCTGCTTCGAACGCCTCGCGCGGTGAGAGCCGTGCGGTGCGTCGCGACCGGAGCGTGACGCTCGGCCCGTTGATCGTGCCGCGTTTCGTGCGGTGAACGCGCGGGACGACAAGTCTGGTAGTGTCCACGCCCTTCTCCCCATGCGAACCGTTCCCGAGTTGATCGCCTGCAAGCGCGATGGTGGCGCGCTGCGCGCCGAAGAGATCCAGTGGCTCATCCGTCGGTACACCGACGGCTCGCTGCCCGACTACCAGATGAGCGCCCTCGCGATGGCCATCTTCTTTCGCGGAATGACCGAAGAAGAAATGGTCGCCCTCACCCTGGCGATGCGCGACTCGGGCTCGGTGCTCGACCTCGCGCACATCCCCGGTCGCAAGGTCGACAAGCACTCCACCGGCGGCGTCGGCGACAAGGTCTCGATCGCGCTGGCTCCATGGGTCGCTTCGTGCGGCGTGCGCGTTCCGATGGTCTCTGGTCGTGGCCTCGGTCACACCGGCGGGACGCTCGACAAGCTCGAGGCGATCCCTGGCTTCTCGGTCAACACCAGCACCGAGCGGTTCATCGAGCTCGTCGCGACCGTGGGCACCGGGATGATCGGTCAGACCAAGGACGTCGCGCCCGCGGACAAGCGCCTCTACGCGCTGCGAGACGTGACGGCCACGGTCGAGAGCGTTCCGCTCATCGTCGCGAGCATCCTCAGCAAGAAGCTCGCAGAGGGAATCGACGCGCTCGTGCTCGACGTCAAGGTCGGTCGAGGCGCGTTCATGAAGGACCTCGCCAGCGCGCGCACGCTCGCGAGCGCCCTCGTTCGAACCGCCAAAGGCGCGGGCAAAGACTGCGTCGCGCTGCTCACGCACATGGATTATCCCCTGGGATTGACCGTAGGAAACGCGCTCGAGACCGCCGAGGCCTTCGCGATCCTTCACAAGCGCGCGCCCGCGGACCTCACCGAGTGCACCGTCGAGCTCGCGATCGAGATGCTCGTGCTCGGTCACGTCGCGCGCACCCGCGACGAAGCGCGAGAGAAGCTCGAGCGAGCGCTCACCGACGGCTCTGCGCTCGCCACCGCGCGTCGCATGGTGAAGGAGCAAGGCGGTGACCCGCGCGTCGTCGACGACTCATCGATCCTCCCTGCGACGAAGACGCGCACGCCCATTCGAGCCCGCGCGGGCGGCTTCGTGCACGGCATCGACTCGCTCGAAGTCGGCCTCGCGGGCGTCGCGCTCGGAGCGGGTCGCACGCGAAGCGAAGACGCGGTCGACCCCGCGGTGGGCTTCGTCCTCGAGAAGACCGTGGGCGACGCCGTCGCGGTCGACGAAATCGTGGCGTGGGTGCACAGCGACGACGAGGCGCGCGCGACCGAAGCAGCGCGCCGCGTGCGCGACGCCTACACGATCGCGAGCGAAAAGCCCGCCGGTCGTCCCCTCGTGATCGAGCGCGTCGAGTGACGCACGCGCGGCGATCGCCGCTCAGTGCGACGCCAGGATCTCGCTGATCGAGCTGTACTTGCTCGGCTGCTGCGTCCAGTAGTGAACCACGCGTCCGCCGCTGACGATCCACGCGTCGTGAAAGCGGTTGTCCGGCGACTGGACGCGCACGATGTAGTCGCCCTCACCGAAGGCCCAGTGACGGCCGTCGTTGTAGAAGTGCTCGATCTTCGCGCCGCGACGCGTGCGGATGTGCCAGTAGTCGCTCTCGAACTTCCACGTGTTGTCGATGACGAACTGGATCACCTGCCACCAGTTGCCCGACGGCAACACGCCCTGATCGCCGTACAGCCCCGAGTCGTTGGGCAGTCCGAACATCATGTAGTGAGGAAACTTCCTGGCGGCGTGCGCGAGGTCGCTGTCGCGACCCGGATCGTGGTGCAGCGTGCACATCACGTTGCGAAACAAGCCGAAGGCCTTGTTGTCCCCGCCGACGTCGTAGCTCTCGCGAAACAGGTACTCGCAGAGGTGATCGGCGCCCGCTGAGAAGCCGACGGTGAGCTTGCCGCGCTGCTGTCGCTCGTGCAGCAGCCGGCCGAACTTGCCCCACTCGCCGTTGCCAAACTTCGCGCCGAGCTCTTTGTAGCGTCGGAGCCCGGTCACCGAGTGACCGCCGCCGAGGATCACGACCTCCGCGTGAAAGAGGTCGTACCAGAGCTTGTCGACGTCGTCTTGACGCAGCGAGCTGCGCCAATAGAACGGGTAGTACTCGAGGCCGTACTTCTTGAAGAAGTCGAAGTAGAACCGAAAATTTCCCCATGAAAAATCCTGGCGCTCCATCTCGCTGCCGTTCTGCACGGTCTCGGACATGGGAAGAAACAGGATTCGCTTGTTCTCCGTCCCGCGCAGCGCGCGCTGAACGATGAGGTCGTTGTGGATGCGATCGCCGCGATTGTGGGACGAGTAGACGAGGGCCGTTCCGCGCATGTTGGGCGGTGATTGCACGAGCAACGTGCGATGCAGGTCAAGTAAAAGCGCACGAGAGAGACGCCCCCGCGCGCTCTCTCGTCCCCCCGTCCGTCGTTCTGTCACTCACGCTCCCCCGTGCGTCGCGCTGCGGTGCTGATCAGCGCGGGAAGTTCCAGAGCACCTGGCCGACGCCGACCGCGCCGCGATCGACGACGAGGTGTTGGTAGGCGCCCGAGCCTTGCTCGATGCTCTGCCCGTGCTGCGCGAACTGGCGCCACACGTAGTGCGTGAGCTCGCCGACGGTGAGCGCGTTGTCACGCGGGTCGTTGTCGGCCTCGCCGCCCATTCCGAGCCGCAAGAAGTGCGAGAGGTAGCCGCCTGCGCGGAAGCTCTGTGCGACCGAGCTCGTCACGTCCTCTTCGCTCGAGAAGAGCCCGACGCGTCCGGGCCTGGTGATCACGTCCTTCGCGAAGCCGCCAGCGTAGCAGGCGTCGAGCGCGAGGATGCTCGTGCGGGCGCGGATCCCGTCGAAGAGCGTTCCCATCTCGTCGTCCATGATCTGGCCGTCGTACACGTAGAGGTACTCGTCCATCCCGTCGAGCTCGCGCTGATCCGTCGAGCCGCCGCGGGTGCGTCCGCCGTGGCCCGAGTAGAAGAACACGAACACGTCTTGCGGGCCGACCTGTCCGCCGATGCGCTGAATCGCCTCGCGGATGTTCTGCCGCGTCGCTTGCGCGTCCGTGAGCAAGACACGGCGATCCTGCGTCAGCAGCCCGCGATCGGTGAGCGCCTCGACCATCTTCACCGCGTCGTTGGCGCACTCCGCGAGGTCGCTGGTGCCCGCGGGGTAGTCCGTGATGCCCGCGAAGACGCCCCAGACTCGCGCGCCGCCACCGTTCGTCGGAATCGGCTGAACGCTCGGGTTGTTGGGGTTG
>LNFM01001455.1_pt1 | contig 53647 bp, 53 predicted proteins | sample 596031 | NCBI WGS metagenome assembly LNFM01 (sample SAMN04254537, study PRJNA301005) | activated carbon metagenome | isolation source: dual media filters at the Ann Arbor, Michigan drinking water treatment plant | place: USA: Ann Arbor
ACCGGCCACGCGGACTTCGCAAGCCTGGCGGCGGCGGTAGAGCTTGGGTGAGGCCGGGCCGCTTTCCTACCCGGCGCGCGCTGGCGTAAATCAGGGGTGCGCCGAATACGAAAGCGCGACAGGGTAGCGGCTTTTCGCACCGAAGCCGGGGTGTTTCTGGGGTAAATCGTGGAAAATCAGGGGTTTGGTGAAAATCTAGCCCGTTCCAGACCCCCTCTAGGCCCGTTTAGACCCCTGCTAGACCCCCGCTAGGTCGCGCTAGACCCCCTCCAGGTTCGCCCAGCCTACTCCCAGCCCCACGCCGGCGGCGGCAGAGGGATCGACTGGGTCAGATCAAACTCAACCCGGAAATGCCGCTCCGCCGGAGCCCCGCCCGCCACCGTCCGGCGCAGTTGGTAGGCATAGGCGGCGCCCGGTGTGCCCGCCGGATCAACCTCCACCGACCAGACATTGGTGACTGAAGCCGCCAACCCTTCGCGGGTGAACATGGCGATGGACTCGGCGTCCACCGGGAAGGATTGGCTGCGCGCCGACCCTCGGGATGCGGTGTCGCCGCCATACAGGGTGACCGCGTCGGAAGAGCCATCGGCATGGCGGTGATCGTGCTTCAATCGCAGGCCAGCAGCGGTGCGGGTGATCAGCCAAGTGCGCGATCTATCCCATGTGCCATCGGCGTTCTGGACGTGGAACGGCACTGCGATGCGGGAGTCTGTGCAACCCGTCACCGCCATCACCATCGCCGATCCCGCCAAGTCGGCATCGGCGGCGTCAGCAGTGACCATCCGCCCGGCATAAGCCTTGCCGCAATGGCTTGAAAGGCTTGCCCAAAATGCGTCCTGCGGATTGTCAGAATTGCCCGGCGTGGCGCACCCCGTCAGCGCCAACAAGGGCACGGTAGCAGCGGCCAACAGGCGGCGGGAAACACGTTTCGCAAGGTTCATATTGGAGCCTGTAACACACGATTGCTCGTGCCGCCGCCCTCCCAATGTAATTTGACCCCGATCAAATACAGCGCGCCGCGCGGCCCCTAATCTGCCTTCACACACCACGGGAGACCACCATGTCCGCGCATACCCCCCACGAATTGCACGATGAATTTCCGCACGATGCCGATGCGATCCACCGGCTCAAAACCAGCAATGCGCACTTCGCCAAGCTGGCTGAGCAGCACCACGAGGTGAACCGCGAGATCCACCGGATCGAAACCGAAATCGATGCCGCAAGCGATGACAGGCTTGAAACGCTCAAGAAGGAACGGCTGCATCTGCTCGATACGATTGCAGCAATGCTCGACAGCGAACCTGAAAGTGCAGACCCGGCCTGAGCCTATTCCTCCGCGTCCGAAATCCCCTCGGCGCGCGGAGAGGCCCGGCGGTCAGTCTCGGATCGGCGGACACTCTTGCGGCGGTCGGGGCCTTCGAAAGGTTGCTGCGATCGCCGCCGATCGCCCTGTCGCCGGCCGTCATCGGCGCCAGCGGTAGAAGGGTCGTTTGCGTCCGGCCCGCCTGTCGTCTCGTCATTCATGCTCACACCCCGTTGATGCGGCGCCCGGCTTCAGCCGGTGTCAGCCAGTGCCGACTTGTCTGATCAAGTCATGCGACCTTCGATCAAAGTATCATCAACCTACGGTAAATCCTAGTTCCCCATTACTTTGGCGCAGCAACCTGCTTTGCACTGGGCCGCCGAGCCGCTAGGGCGCGCGGCAACAGCGCGCTGTGCGCAAGGGATTGGACCGCCCGTGACTGACAAGACCAACCAACCACGCGCAGAAGCGCTCGACGTATCGAAAGCCGAAGTGCTGATCGAGGCGCTGCCCTATTTCCAGCGTTATGCCGGGCGCACCTTCGTGGTGAAATATGGCGGCCATGCGATGGGCGATCCCGAGGCCGCACGCGATTTTGCCGAAGATATTGTGCTGCTGAAAGCAGTCGGCATCAACCCGGTGGTGGTCCACGGCGGCGGGCCGCAGATCGGGCAGATGCTGGCGCGGCTGGGGGTGGAAAGCACCTTTGTCGATGGCCTGCGCGTCACCGATGAAGCCACCGCCAAAATCGCAGAAATGGTCTTGTCCGGCGGCATCAACAAGGAACTGGTCGGCTGGATCACCGCGGCAGGCGGCAAGGCGATCGGCATTTCGGGCAAGGATGGCGGGCTGGTCACCGCGCGCAAGGTCACCCGCACGACGCGCGATCCCGATAGCAATATCGAGCAGGTGGTCGACCTGGGCTTTGTGGGCGAACCCGCCTTTGTCGATACCAGCGTGATCGATACGGCCGTGGCGGCTGGGATGATTCCGGTCATAGCACCGATTGCGGCGGGCGCGGACGGCGCGACGTATAACATCAACGCCGATACAATGGCGGGGGCGATTGCGGCGGCGCTGGGCGCGGCGCGATTATTCCTGCTGACCGACGTAGCGGGCGTGTTGGACGCCGATGGCAAGCTGCTGACCGATCTCACCCCCGCGGACATCGCCAAGCTGCGCGAAGACGGTGTGATCCGCGGCGGGATGGTGCCCAAGCTGGAAACCTGCATCAACGCGGTGAGCGCCGGGTGCGAGGCGGCGGTGGTGCTCGACGGGCGGGTCGGCCACGCGATGCTGCTCGAATTTTTCACCGCGCGCGGCGCAGGCACGCTGGTGCGGGCCTAATCGGGAACACAATTGTGGCGCGAGGCGTATTAACCCGCTAATACGCCTTCAAGGGACCTCACAGGGCGCCTTGGCACTTGGCCAGCGCCCCCGCGCAATGGAAACGGATCGCAATGGAAATACTGGCCGTCCTCGTCGACATCCTCGTGATGCTCACCAATGTGCTGGTGATGCTGATCATCGTGCAGTTCATCATCGGGCTATTGTTCGCCTTCAACGTGGTGAGCCCGAGCAATGATTTCCTCCGGCAGGTGTATGATTCGATCAACCGTCTGCTGGAACCGGTGCTGCGCCCGATCCGCAACATCATGCCCAATACCGGGGCGATCGACTTCTCGCCGCTGGTACTGATCCTTGGTCTGCAAATCCTCACGCGGGTGATGATTGGCTTTGCAGGGGCCTATTGATGCCTGAAGCAGCCCTGATCGATGGCAAGGTCTTTGCCGAAGCCTTGCGTGCCCGCGTTGGCGCGGCGGCGGCGGCGTTTGCGCAATGGGCCGGGCGGCGTCCGGGCCTTGCGGTGGTATTGGTCGGCGAAGATCCGGCAAGCCAGGTCTATGTCGGTGCAAAAGGCAAAGCGTGCGAGGCGGCCGGGATCGCCAGCTTCGAACACCGCCTGCCCGCTGATACGAGCGAAGCGGCGCTGCTGTCGCTGATCGAGCGGTTGAATCAGGACGAGGCGGTTGACGGGATTCTCGTGCAGATGCCGCTGCCACAGGGATTGGACGAGCAGGCGATCATCGCCGCGATCAATCCGGACAAGGACGTTGATGGCTTCCACGTGATCAATGCCGGGCGGCTGAGCGTGGGGCAGGCGGGTTTCATCCCCTGCACGCCGCTGGGCTGCATGATGCTGCTGAAAGACCGGCTAGGCGATCTGTCGGGGCTGGATGCAGTGGTAATCGGGCGGTCGAACATCGTCGGCAAGCCGATGGCGCAGCTGCTGGTCGATGCCAACGCGACCGTCACCATCGCGCATAGCCGCACGAAGAACCTCGCCGACATTGTTCGCCGCGCGGATATCGTGATCGCCGCCGTGGGCCGTCCGGAGATGATCCGCGCCGATTGGATCAAACCGGGCGCGACCGTGATCGATGTCGGCATCAACCGTTTGCCGCCCGAACCGGGCAAAGAGCGCGGGCGTCTGGTCGGCGACGTTGCCTTCGCCGAAGCACGCGAAGTCGCGGGTGCGATCACCCCGGTGCCGGGCGGGGTCGGGCCGATGACGATTGCGGTGCTGCTTAGGAACACGCTGGTGGCCGCGCATGGCCATGCCGGGCTGCCCGCGCCGGAGGGGTTGTGACGCGCGCGCTGTTTATCGCGGGCGCGATCCTCGCGCTCACGGCCTGCGCTGGCGGCGGCCAGAAGCCCAGCCAGCGCACCGTGGCGCAGATCAACCGCGTGCTGACCAATGCGCCCGGCGCCGCGCAGCCGAGCACGATTGTTGCCGCCGAACTCGCCTTTTCACGCGCCGCGCGGGAACGCGGGCAGTGGACTGCATTCCGCATGTTCGCCGCCCCCGGCGCGCTGCTCCACGGCAAAAACGGCCCCTTCCCGATTGAACCGTGGCTAGCGACACAAATCGATCCGCCCGCCGCAGTGCAGTGGGAACCGCGCGCGGTGGCGATCAGCTGCGATGGAGCGCTGGCGGTTAGTCAGGGACGTTACCTCGATCCCGATGGCAAGGTCGGCAACTTCGTCACCGTTTGGGAGCGGCAGGCCGACGGCGAATACCGCTATGTCTTCGACGTTGGTGGTGATGATGTGCCGCAGCCCCCGCCGCGCAAGCCGGTTGAGGAAGGCAATATCGTGGTGACCGCGATTGATGCGGTGCAGGGCCTCGTTGCCTCATGCCCCCGTAGCGGCGCAGCTATCCCGCCGCCGCCGGCGATTGCTGTGGGCGAAGAAGGCAAAACCGACGCCCGCCTGTCGCGCGATGGCACCTTGCGGTGGCGCTGGGAACACCGCGCCGATGGCACCCGCTATGCCGCCGCCGATTACTTCTACGAAGGCCGCTGGCTGACCGCGTTTGAACAAAGCCTTGCGCCGACGGGCGAATGATGTTGAACGCGGGCCCGTGCTGACCGAACTTTTCATTTCCGCCTTCATCACGCTGTTCGTGGTGATTGATCCGCCGGGCTGTGCGCCGATCTATGCCGGGCTGACCAAGGGCGCGACCCGGCAGCAGGCGCGCAGCATGGCGCTGCGGGCGACGTTTATCGCAGCGATCATTCTGCTGATCTTCGCGCTGTTCGGGCAGGAATTGCTCGGCGCGCTGCATATTGAGCTGAACTCTTTCCGGATCGCGGGCGGGCTGATGCTGTTCTTCATCGCTTTCGACATGGTGTTTGAAAAGCGCACGCAGCGCCGGGAAGAACGCGCCGAGAAGGTCGCTGCCACGCCGGAGATTGAGGACGTTTCGGTGTTCCCGATGGCGATGCCAATGCTGGCCGGGCCGGGGGCGATTGCGGCGGTGATGCTGCTGATGAACGAAGCCGATGGGCTGGCGCAATCGCTCGAAGTGCTGGCGGCGCTGGCCGCTGTGCTGGTGATTACGGCGGCGGCACTGGTCGCGGCTGGGCCGCTGATCCGGCTGCTGGGCGACAAGGTTGAGGCGGTGATCACCCGACTGCTCGGCGTGCTGCTCGCCGCGCTCGCCGCGCAATATGTGATCGACGGGCTGAAGGGCAGCTTCGGGATTTAGCGCGCCGGTTTTTTCGCGTCAGGAACGGCGGCAGACTTTCCCGTCGGCCCGGTGCGTTCCGGCTTGGGCGCGGCACGGCCATCGAGCAGCAGCAGCGAAATGCGGCGATTGCGCGGGTCAGCGGGATTGTCGGTAATCAGCGGCTCGGTTTCGGCCACGCCTTCGATCCGGGAAATGCGTTTGGGCGCAAGCCCGCCCAGCACCAGCGCTTGCCGCGTCGCTTCTGCCCGCCCGCTGGAAAGCGACCAGTTGTTCGCCCCCACCCCATCGCGCCACGGCAGCGAATCCGTGTGGCCGCGCAGGATCAACGGGGCGTTTTCGTCCTCCAGCGTGTCCGCCATCACTTCGAGCAACCCGCGCGCATCCTTGGTCAGGATCGTGGTGCCCAGCTCGAACATCGAGAAATCGGCGTCGTCCATCAGGTCGATACGGATGCCTTCGGGCGCGCGCATCACCCGCACCTGGCGCGCGAGATGTGATAGCTGGCGCCGCTTGACGAGCTTCTTTTCAATTTTGTCGCGCAGTTCCTTGAGCTTTTCGGAATCAAGCTCACCGCGCCCGCCGCCTTCTTTCGGCCCGCCGGTCACGCCGCGCGGAATGGTGATCGATTTTGTACCAGTCTGGCCCATAGCATGAGGATAATTATCGACATCGGTGAGTGAGCTTCCGCCCAGTAGCCCGTCTGACCCGGCGCTTTCCTGACGCATCTTGACCAGCGTCGGGGTGAAGTAATCGGCGATACCCTTGCGCGCTTTTTCTTCCGTCGCGCCGAGCAGCCACAGCAGCAAGAAAAACGCCATCATCGCCGTCACGAAATCGGCATAGGCGACCTTCCACGCGCCGCCATGGTGGCCGGCTTCCTGAATTATGATCCGTTTGATGATAATTGGAGCGGGCGGTGCCAGCAGCTTTGGATCAGCCTCGGCCACGTCAGCGGCCCCGCATCATGTCGAGCAGATCGGTCAGCTTGGGCCGATGCGCGGGCGGCAGGCCCGATCGCGCGGCTTCGAGCACCAGCGGCTGCGGATAGCCGTGCAACGACGCGATGATCACCTGCTTGATTGAATAGAAAATCTGCTGATCGTGGGTATTGATCTGTTTTAGCCGCGTGCCGAGCGGCCCTGCGATACCATAGGCCAGCAAGACGCCAAGGAACGTCCCAACCAGAGCGCTGCCAATCATCTTGCCGAGGATTTCGGGCGGTTCATTGATCGCGCCCATCGTCTTGATGATCCCGAGCACCGCCGCAACAATCCCCAGCGCGGGCAGCGCGTCGGCAAGCGACTGGATCATGTGCGCGGGTTCATCCATTTCGTGCAGCTGGGTCTTGATCGCTGAATCGATCACATCCTCCACCGCATGGGTGTCGAGCGTGCCCGACGATACCACCAGCAACGTCAGTGGATCGCAGATCATTCCGGCCACCACCGGATCGCTTTGCAGGCGCGGATATTCGCTGAAGATGGTGGACGAGCCCGGATCAGTCACATGGCTTTCCAGCGCCACCGCGCCTTCGGATCGTAGCAGCTTCATCAGCTTGCTGGTCAGCGCGATCACATCAATGTGATCTTCGTGCGTGTATTTCGGGCCTTTGAAAGCCTTGCCCAGCCCGCCGCCGAGCAGTTTTACCTCATGCATCGAATTGCCAATCAACGTTGCGCCCACCGCAGCGCCGCCGATGATCATGAATTCGAGTGGCAACGCCGCCAACACCGGGCCCATTGCGCCGCCCGCGAGCATGAACCCGCCGAACACCATCACCAGCAAGACGACAATTCCGATTGCGACGAACACGGTGGGTCAGCTCCTAGGGCAGGGCGGCAAGCGGCGCGGCATCAACCGAGCGCGCGGAACAGGTTGAGTTCGCTCACCCGGGCAAATGCTGCTTGGCTCGCTTCCAATGCGGTAAGCGATTGCTGCAATCGGGTGATGGCTTCGGCGATATCGGTATCACCCACACGGCTGCGGCGTTCGGCCAGTGCGATGTCGCGGTCGGCCTGCTGCGATTGCACCTGTTCGACCCATGCGAGCCGAGTGCCGAGAATGGTTTGCGCCCGGTTGGAGGTATCGAGCGCGGCGTCGATCCCTTCAAGCGCAGCAAGCGCAGCATCCGCACCGCCGGGCGCGCCGCCAATCAGCGCGGCGGCCAGCGTATCAAGCACGGCAAACCCGCTCGACGGGGTGCCATTGAGGTCAAACTCGAACACTTCGTTGCCGGGCAAGCCGCGTTCAATCGCGGTCCCCGGTGCGACCGGAACTGCGCCGCTGGCAGGGGTGCCGGTATAGGTGACATTGCCTGCGGCATCGCGGGTGAAGGCGGTGCCGGATGACAGGCCCGCGAACAGCGGCTCTCCGGTCAGCGCGGTGCCATTGGCGCGGCTGAACAGTTCTTCGGCCAGCTGACGGAGTTCGAAACCGATTGCCTCCCGCCCATCCGGCCCCGTTGGCGTGTTGGCGGCTTGCACGGCAAGTTCACGCGCGCGCTGGAGCAGCGAGTTCACCGCTTCCAACTCGTCCGTTGCCGACAGCAAGTCCTGCCCCAACCGTGCGGCATTATCGCCTTCGACACTGGACAGCGCCTCGCGCCGGGTGACAGCGCGTAACTGCGCGGCGGCGGCAGGATCGTCCGACCCGCGCTCGATCCGGGTGCCGGTGGCGATCTGCGTTTGGGCGCGCGTGATCCCTTCGCGCAAGGCAGCCATCTGGGCGAGCGAGCGGTCGAAGAAGGTTCCGGCGGAACTGTTGACGAAAGGCATGGCGCTGCGCTCCCCTTATCCGAGGCCGAGGATGGTATCGAACAGCTCGACAGCGACCTGGATCACCCGGCTGTTGGCTTCAAACGCCTGTTGCAAGCGCACGAGATTGGCGGCCTCGGTATCGAGATCGACGCCCGTTTCCCTGAGGAGTTCGGATTCGGCGCTCGATGCGACAACACCCAGACCATCGCGGCGGGTATCCAAGGCGGAAACGCGGCTCGACAGGCTTAGCAGCAACGCATCGATCCCGGCGGAAGGGCCGCCCGGCCCGGCCAAGGCGGTAAGCAAGCTGGCGAGATTGCCAGTATCGCGGCTGCCCGCGGGTGAACCGGCAGGCGCGGTGGCGAGGCCGTTGGCGGAGGCCAGCACCACATCAATATCGCCCGCGCCGGTTCCAGCGAATAACGGCTGGCCGGGGGTGCCATCGCTGCCCACGCCGCTCGCCTGTGCAGAGTTGGCGAGGCTGATCGTGGTCGCGGCAAGCGCATCGAGTTCAATTTGCAGATCGGCCAGTTGCTCCAGCGCCGCCGCCCGGCCCGCGAACGCTCCGCCGCTGGGGGTAAAGCTGTTGCCTGCGACCGCGAAGGACAGCGTACCATCGGCGGCAAAGCTGATGCTGACGCTTTCCGCCACCCCGCCGGTGACCAGCGGCACCTGCGGCGAGCCGGCCAGCGCGACATCGGCGGTGCCATTGGCGTTGATCGTCGGGACGATCCCGAATTGCTGCGCCAGATCGCGCAGCGCCCGGTCGCGTGAATCGAGCAGCGCCGCGCGCCCCGCCGTGCCTTCGCGCGCGCCGACCAGATCGCGGTTCACCGCGGCCAGTTCAGCGGCGAGTTCGTTGACGCTCAGCACTTCGGCGCTGGCTTCGCCCTGCACCAGGCTGCGGGCATTGGTGAGCGTGCTGTCCGCGACGCGGAAATTGCCCGCCAGCGTGCGCGCGCTCTCCACCGCGGACAGCCGCAATGCCGGTTCAAGCGGATTGCCTTCCAATCGGGTGAGCGCTGCTTCGAAATCGACCAGCCCGGTGAACACGCCCGAACTTTCAATCGCGCTTTCGGCCTCACGCAGCGCGAAAAATTCGGTTTCGGCAGCGGCCAGGGCGGAACTGGCGTCGCGCGCCTGACGCTGCACGAGTGAGCTTTCGGCGCGCTCGATGATGCCAGGGCGCACACCGCCCAGCGAGTCCGCCGCGTTGATGCCGATGCTGCCCGTCAGCACCAGCTCACCCTGCGTCAGGGTGCGGCGCGAATAGCTGGCATTGCCGGCATTGGCGATGTTCTGCGCGGTCAGCTCAAGGCTGGCGCGCGATGCGGTCAGGCCCGAACGGCCGATCGAGAAGATTGCGGTTGGCATCAGCTAACCCTTTTGCCTGGAAGGTGTTGCGCAAGCTGCGCTTCGATACTCCGGGCAAACCCGAAGGCACCCGATTTTGCGGCGATGTCAGCAAAGTGTTCGTCGCGCATGGTCAGATATTGCTGCATCGCCCCGCCGGTGAGCGGGGTTTCCTCGGCAAAGGAGGAGGCGCGCGCGGTGGCGAGCATCCGGCGCAGCATGATCGCCTCGAACCCTTCGGCCGCCTTGCGCAGCTCGGCCAGCTCCGGGGAGGGGGCTTGAGGGCTTGCCGAGCTGCGGGCGGCGACGGGGCCAATTGGGGACATTGGCGCGGTCACAACACGATCATTTCTGCTTGCAGGCTACCCGCCTGCTTCAGGCTTTCGAGGATCACCACCAGATCCGACGCGCCTACGCCCAGCAGGTTGAGCGCATCGACAATCTCCGACAGCGAGGCCGCGGCGGGCACCAGCGCTATCCGGTCAGAGCGTTCCTCAACGGTGATTTCGGAGGATTCCTCGACCGTCGTTTCGCCGCGGCTGAACGGCGCGGGCTGGACCACCGCCGGGCTTTCATCGATGCGGATCACCAGCTTGCCGTGGCTGACTGCAGCGGGCGCAAGGCGCACGGCATCGTTGATCACCACGGTGCCGGTGCGGCTGTTGATGATCACCCGCGCGGCAACAGGGGCCGGGGTAACGGCGAGCATCTCGATCTCAGCCATCACGGCGGAGCGCAGGTCGTTGCCATCGGGCAGGGCAAGCTCGATGCTTACCCCGTCGGCGATCGCGGCGATGCCGGGAAACCGGCCGTTGATCGCATCGCGCACGCGTGAAGCAGTGAGGAAATCGGCCTTGTGGAGGTTGAACCGCAGCGGGCCCGCGCGGTCGAACCCGGTCGCCACGGCGCGTTCCACGCTCGCCCCATCGGCAATCCGGCCCACGGTGGCGACATTGACGCTGACCTGCGAGCCGTCGCGCCCGGTCACGCCCAGCCCGCCGACCGCGATATTGCCCTGTGCCATCGCGTAAATTTGCCCGTCTGCACCATACAGCGGGGTGAGGATCAAGGCGCCGCCGCGCAGCGAAGATGATTGGCCCAGCGTCGACACGGTAATGTCGATCCGCTGCCCCGGCTTGGCAAAGGCGGGCAGTTCGGCGGTGACGATCACGGCGGCGGCGTTGCGCAACGTTGGGCTGATCCCGGGAGGCAGCGGCAGGCCGAGCCGCCCGGAAACGCCGCGCATCGCCTCGGTCACATAGGCGAGGTTGTTGTCGCCCGTGCCTTGCAGCCCGACCACCACGCCGTAACCGGTCAACTGGTTGGCGCGCAGGCCTTCGTATTGGCCAAGGTCGCGGATCCGCTCAGCCGCGGCGGCGCTGGGCGTCCACACGGCGATCAGCGTCAATGCAAGGGCGAGGGTGTGGAGCAGTTGGCGCATCATCTTCATCCCCATCAGAACGGCGAAATCAGGCCGAAGAACCGGCTCAGCCAGCCCGGGCGGCTCGCCTGCTGCACCGCGCCCTTGCCGGTGTAGATGATGCGGGCATTGGCCACCTGCGACGAGGCCAGGCGGTTGTCGCCATCGATATCGACCAGCCGGATGCGCCCGGCGAACTGCACCCATTCATCGCCCTGGCTCAGTTTCATCTGCTTTTCTCCGACCACTTCGGCGGTGCCGTTGGGGTAGATCGCGGCAATGGTCACCGCGACCGTCCCGTTGAGGCGGCTTTGCTGCGCGGCATTGCCCCCTCCAGTGAACGACGCATCGGCCTCAGCATTAAGGGCATTGGGGTTCAGAAAACTCAGTGGCCCGGCGCTGGGCGGGGTGATTCCGAAGCTGCCTTCGCGGTTCGTGCGCCCGGTGGTGCTCTTGTTGGTGGTGGTGGATTCGACCAGCACGATGGTCACCATATCGCCGAGCGACCGCGCGCGGGTGCCGGTGACGAGGCCAGCATAACCCTGCCCGGTCTGGAATATCGAACCCGCGCTCCCTGCGTTCGCTGCCGGAGCCACCGCGAAGGGATCGCCAGCGGTCGCCGCCGTGATCGGCGCGCCCGGCGGGGGCGGCGCGGCAAAGCCTGCTTGCGGCCCGCCGCCACCCAATCCGCCGCAAGCGGTGAGCAGCAGCGGGGCGGCGAGGATGATAAAACGAGCGGTCATCATCACCCTCACAACGTCTGGTTCGCGTTCTGGAGCATTTCGTCGACCGCGCTCACCATCCGCGAATTGATTTCGTAAGCGCGCTGGGTCTCGATCATCTCGACCAGCTCTTCGACCACGTTGACGTTCGAGGATTCTAGCGCGCCTTGGCGCACTTGCCCGCGCCCGTTCTCGCCCCCTGCGCCGGTTTCTGCCGGGCCACTGGCGGCGGTCTCCACCAGAAAGTTGTCGCCGATCGCGCGCAGGCCCGCCGGATTGACGAAGCTGGCGATGGTCAGCTGGCCGAGCAGTGCGGGTTCGGCATTGCCGGGCGTGATCGCGCTGACCGTGCCATCGGGCGCAATCGATATTGACTGCGCCCCGGCGGGGATCTGGATCGCGGGCTGCACGGCATAACCTTGCGAGGTGACCAGCGTGCCGTCTGCCGAAAGGGTGAAATTGCCCGCACGGGTGAAGCCGATCTGGCCGCCCGGCGGCAAATCGACCTGAAAATAGCCGGGGCCGTCCAGCGCCAGATCGAGCGGGTTGGCGGTGGTGTTGAGCGTGCCCTGCGCCTCGATCCGGCTCGTGCCCTGAATTTGCACCCCGGTGCCAAGGTTGAGCCCGACCGCAAAGGCGGTCTGTCCCGACGATTGCTGTCCCGCGACGCGCTGTTCCTGATAGGCCAGCGTGGCGAAATCGGCGCGGTCGCGCTTGAACCCGGTGGTGCCGATATTGGCGAGGTTGTTGGCGATGACGCGCATCCGCGCATCTTGCGCTTCAAGCCCGGTGCGGGCGACATGTAGAGCGGAAGTTGGCATTGGTCAGGTCTCCGGTTCGGAAGAAATCAGCGCATCATCAGCAATTCGCTGGAGGCTTCGTCGAGCTCTTCAGCGGTGCGGATGATGGTGGCGCGTTGTTCGAATGCGCGCTGGGCTTCGATCATTTGCACCAGCGTATCGGCGGTCTCGACATTCGACTGTTCGAGCGCGCCGGGGGTCAGCCGCGCGGTGAGATCGGGCGGCAGCACGCCGTTTGCACCGGTGGCGGTCGGCACCTTCAGAAAGCTGTCGATTCCCTTTGCGAGCGGGCTGCCTTGCGGGTTGACCAACCGCAGCCGGTCGATTGGTTCGGCAGGCGCATCGCCCGCTGCCGGATCGCTGGCGAGGATCGTGCCATCGGCGGCGATGCTGATCGCAAACCCCGGCGGCACGGTAATCGGTGCGCCGCTTTGGCCGAGCACCGCCAGCCCCTCGCCATTCTCAAGCACGCCAGAGGGCGCAACGCGCAGGTCGCCCCGGCGCGAGTAGACTTCGCCTTGCCGATCCGGCCCCTGAAACGCGAGCAGTGCCTCGCCTTCCATCGCCACGTCGAGCGGGTTGCCGGTTGGCGTGACCCGTCCTGCGGTCATATCCGCGCCGCGCACATTGCCGCGCGCCATCGCGCGGGCTTCGATTGAGCCGTCCTTGAGCGTAGCGGGGGTGACCGCGAAGATTTCCTGACGAAAGCCCGGCGTGGATGCGTTGGCGAGATTGTTCGCCGTCACCCGTTGCCGGTCCATCGCCGCGTTCATCGCGGTCATCGCGGTATAGATCAGCCGGTCCATGGTTCAGCGATCAGCTCTGGAGGTTGATCACGGTTTGCGAGATCGTGGTGGCGGTATCGATCGCGCGGGCATTGGCCTGGAAATTGCGCTGCGCGGTCAGCAACGCGACCATTTCTTCGGCCAGATCGACGTTCGACCTTTCCAGCGCGCCGCTGATCATCTCACCGTAATTGCCGATGCCGGGATTGCCGAACTGCGGCAGGCCGGATTCGCCCGAAGCCTGCCACTTGGTCTGGCCAATCGCGCGCAGCCCGTTGGGGGCAGCAAAGGTCGCCAGCGCGACCTGCCCAACCGGGGTGGAGGTGCCGTCGGCATAGGCGGCGTTGACGATCCCGCGATTGTCGATCGTGACATTGGCGAGTGCCGAGCCGGCACCATTGGTCAGCGGCACGATCACATCGCCGGGCGTGGCAGACGTTGGCATACCTGCGGCATCGACCGGAAAGGCTTGCAAGGTGTTGCCATTGGCATCTTGCAACGCGCCGCTTGCCAGCAGGCGGAAATTGCCGTTGCGGGTGAAGCTCAGATCGCCCGAAATCGGATTGGCGAGCGCGAAAAACCCGTCGCCATCGATGGCCAGATCAAGGCTGCGTCCGGTCTGTTCGAGTGGGCCAAGCGCGAAATCCTGCGTGATCGCCGAAACCGTGGCGCCGATCCCGGCGGTACGGCGCGGGTCGGTGGCCGAACCGCTGGCAACCAGATCGGCGAATTGCGCCGAGCTTTTCTTGAAGCCGGCGGTCTCGGCATTGGCGATGTTGTGCGAAATGACGCGCAGATCGGTTTCGGCGTTCTTGAGGCCGCTGAGGGACGTGAAGAAAGACATGGCGGTGTGATCCTTTGCTTATGGGAGGTGGGTCAGGGCTGAGTTGCAGGGTTGGCCGCAGGTGCGGTGGCCTGCGTCAGCGCCGCCTCCTGCGCTGCGATCAGCCGGTCGAGCTTGGCGGAAATATCTTCGAGCGTGGCGGTGCCTTCGGTGGTCGCCGCGAGCGAGGAGAACTGCGCCATCTGCGCCAGCAAAGCCTCGTTATCGGCAGGTTCCAGCGGGTCCTGAAAGGTCAGCTGGGTGGTCAGCAACCGCAGGAAATCGCCCTGATCTAGGGACTCCAGCCCGTTGCCTGACAGCCGCGAGGGCGTGTTGAGCCGGTCAAGCGTGGCTTGCCCTGCTGAATTGATGGCACTGTTTTGCATTACTGGCTCCTCAGGGTTTCGAGCATCAATTGCTTGGCGGTCTGGAGCGCCTGCACCAGGTTCTGGTACTGCCGGGCGCTGTCCATGATCTCGACCATCTCGGCTGTTTCATCGACCCCGGCCTCCCACACGTTGCCATCGGCATCGGCGAGTGGGTGCGCGGGATCATAGCGTTTGGCGGGCGCGGTTTCCGAGCGGACGAGGCCGCTGGTCGTCACCCCGGCGAGGCCCGAGGCGCGGTCAAGCTCGACGGCAAACACAGCCCGGATCGGGCGATAGGCGCCTTCCTCGGTCGATGAGACGGAACCCGCATTGGCGAGGTTCGATGTCGCCGCGTTCATCCGTACCATCTGCGCGCTCATCGCGCGGGTGGTCATGGAGAACAGCGTCATGGGGGGCTGTTCGGGCATGCTTATTCGCCCGTCAGCGCGCGGGTGATATTGTTGATGCGGCCCTGCACAAACGCCAGCGTGGCTGAGTAGGCGACCGCGTTTTCGGCGAAGGCGACCTGTTCGCGGTTCAGTTCAACCGTATTGCCATCCAATGACGGCATGGTCGGGCGACGGTACACCATGGCCGTGCGCGGATCGCTCGCCGCACCACCGCTGATGCGGGCATCAAGCGCGGCGTTGAAATCAATGTCGCGCGCCTTGTATCCGGGGGTGGCGGCATTGGCGATATTGGACGCAATCACGCCCATCCGCTCTGACCGCAGCGTCAATGCCGCGCCGTGAATGCCGAAAAGTCGCTCGTTCACTCGAAGGGCCTCCTGATTCAGGCGGGTTGTCCCGCTATGCTCAGGAGTTCAGCAGGAAGCGTGCCAAATGCGCTGTGGCCGGGGGATAGACCGCGCACACCGCAGGGCGGCGGCAAGGGCTTGCCGCTGGCAACGGCGCACAAAGGCAAGGTGCTGCCGCGTGACGCCGCAGGCTTAATCCGTCGCTCCGCTGGCCGTTCTGTCCTGCACAAGCGCAAGCCAGCGAGGGGCCAATGCCGGATAGTATGACGTCTCTGTTCGATCCCGGCGCGCTGGCGATTGTGTTCGCGGGCACAGTGCTCGCCTGCGTCGCGCGCTGCGGTTGGCGCGATTTCGGTGCGGCATTGCGCGAGGCGAGCGGGCTGGTGGTTCGACGCAGGTTCAACGCCGATGCCAACCGCAAGGCGCTGGCACTCGCGCTTACTGCGATCCAGCGCGATGGTTCGCACCGCGCCGATCCCGCGCTGCCGCCCGACCGGGCGCTGGGCCTGATGCTCGAAACCTATCTGCGTCACGGTACTCTAGAGGCGCTCGGCAACGCCCGCCGCGCCCAGCGCGCGCTCGATGAAGCGCGCCGGATCAGCGCGGCGCAAGTATTCGCCTGGGCAGGGGAGCTTGCCCCGGTATTCGGGCTGATCGGGACGCTGTATGGCCTCACCCAGCTGGCACCCGCCGGCGCAATTAATCCGACTGCGACGATCATGGGTGCGGTGTCGACCGCGGTGCTGACGTCGCTCTACGGCGCATTGCTGGCGCACTTGCTGTGTTACCCGCTGGCGAGCGCGATTGAGCGGCGTGGGCAGGACGAGGATCGCGAACGCGAGGCGTTGGCTGATTGGTTCGTCGAACAGGTCGCCCGCACAGCGGCTTCGGCGCAGGAACGCCGCGCGCATTTGCGGGGGGTGGCATGACCAGCGCAGCGCTTACCCGGCCCGGCCCCGGTTGGCAGTTGATTCTAGCCGATCTGGCGCTGATCCTGTTCCTGCTGACGCTTTCGGCGCTGCCAGCGGTAGAGGCTGAACGCGGGCGCAAGCTCGCCGATAGCGCGGCCAGCGATAAGGACGCGCGCGGCGCTGCCGTGGCCGAAATAGCCGCCGCTCAGGCGTTATTCCGGCGGGTCAAGGACGGGCCGACGCTGGCTGAATGGCTGGCCAATCAGCCGAACGATCCGCGTGCGACGCTGACAGTGTTCGTCCGTCATAAGCCCGGCGGCGAGGTTGGGGCATGGGAGACGGCGCAGGCGCTGGCAGTCGAGGCTGGGGCCAGCGGCGTAGCAGTGCGCACCATTGTCACTGCCGGCCAGGCGGATGAAGTCTACGCCAGTCTCGCCTATGATTCGGTGATTGCCGCAGCACTGGGGACGCAGGACAGCCAGTCGTGAACCGCTGCGGGGCTGGCACGCTTAGCCTACCACCACCCGGTTGCGGCCTTCCTGCTTGGCGCGGTAAAGCGCGGCATCGGCGCGGGTGAGCGCGCTGCGGGTATCGGCATCCTCGGTCACTTCGGCGATCCCGGCGGAAAAGGTGATGCGCCCGAATGGCTGACCGGTTTCGCGGTTCGACAGCTGGCGCGCGGCCTGCGCGCATCGCATGGCATCGACCCGTTGGCGGGCGGCGTCCTTGTCGAGACCATAGAACAACAGCACGAATTCCTCCCCGCCGTGGCGTGCCACGAAAAAGCTGTCGCCGGCATATTCAATCAGCCCGGCGGCCATCGCGCACAACACCCGGTCGCCAGCCTCATGGCCGTGGCGGTCGTTGATGGCCTTGAAATGATCGAGATCGCAGAACGCCAAGCTGAGCGGCTCGTCCTTGGCGCGTGCTTCCATCGCGGCTGACATCAGGCGCCGTTCAAATGCGCGGCGGTTGGGCAGTCGGGTGAGGTGATCAACATCCGCTTCCATCCGCGCCTTGGCGAGGTTGTCGCGCAGCTGCGCGGTTTCCGCCTCGCTGCGGGCCATTGCCGCTTCGACCTGTTCGATCCGCGCCAGCATGGCGCGCGACAGGTCAAGCACCTCGGCAATATCGGCGGGCGCGGCCATAGCTTCAATCTGCACGCCAATCGCGCCGCGGTGCACGCTGGTTTCGGTCTGAGCCGAATGGGCGGTCTGCGCGAACCGCATCAGCGCATATTCAAGCTTATCCATCAGCGTCTCAAGCTCGGCAATGCGAGCGTGGCCATCGGGGTCGATGCGCGCCAGCGTATCAAGCCAGCGCTGATCAATCGGCTCACCCGCAATCTCGCGCGTGGCAAAGGCCTGTGCCAGTTCAGGGTTCGCCCCCGACAGCCCGCCGCACACGCTGGCGAGGTTGTTCGCGGTCACCGCCAGATCGTGCTGGATGATGAAATCGGCGATCCGTTCGAGCAGGGCGCGCCGCGCTTCTTCGGCGCGGGTGCCCGGCAAAGGCGGGGTGCCTGCCGCTTCGCCAGCAGCGCGTGCACGGTGGGCTCGGGATAGAAAGCCGGAGGGAAAATGCATGGTCATCGGTCACAATCACAACATCTCGGATGGATCGGCGGTCTAACCGGTTATGCTTAAATCGCGCCGCGCGGCGCCTGCGCAAGAATGCGTAGCCACCATTTCTGCGCCAGCGTTGCGGTTGATGCCGTGCGGGCTTGGCATGGCCCTTGCTGTGATGCGGACAAGTAATTGTCGCAGATCAAGGAGCACCCCTCGCGTGGACACGTCTTATCCCTGGCCCACAATATCCTGGCGTGATGGCTGGCGGCTGACCCCGCTGGCGCTGCCGATGCTGCTGCCACTGTGCGATCCGCAGGCGCGGGCCGAAGGTCTGACTGACCCGGCAGCGATTGACCTTGCGGTGTTCGAATTCACCGGGGCCGCGATCGGACAGCCCGGCGGTGCACGGATGGCGGCCGACCGGCGCTTGCAGTTGGCCGCCTGCCCCATGCCGTTCGTCGTCAGTTGGCACAGCCCGGCTAAGAACGCGGTGCAGGTCGAATGCGCCGGGCCGAGCAACTGGCGGATCTTCGTGGTGATCAACGCCCCGGCCGCCGCCGCCAAGCCCGATGCGCCTGCGATTAGACGCGGCGATGCGCTGACCATCTTGGTGCGCGGACGCGGCTTTTCGGTGCAGCAGCAGGGCGAAGCGATGGAAAGCGGCGCCGTGGGCGATTGGATCTTCGTGCGCACCGCCCGCAAGGCCGAAGCCCTACGCGCCCGGATCGAACGCCCCGGTCTGGCGGTCATACCGGCGGGATAAGGATTTCCTTGTCGCGCCCTTAAACCCGCCTGCCTTTCGCCGTTCTCCCTCGCAGAAGCCCACTAAGGACAATTCCCATGCCCTCTGTCGAACTCAGCAAATTGCCCGGCGTCAGCGCCCCTCGCGCGCTGGCGACAAGCGACCGCGCGCAGATCGACGCGCGCTCCTCGACCGCCCAATCGCGCGGACCATTGGCCGCCCCGGATTCGGGGATCAGTGTCGAAGTCAGCGGAGGCGCGGCGGCTGCCACCCCGCCGGTCGATGCCGAGCGGGTCAAGCAGATCCGTGACGCAGTGCGCGATGGCACCTATCCGCTGGTGCCAAGCAAGATTGCCGATGCAATGATCGCCGCGCAGGTCAGCCTGTCGCTGCCGGATCAGGCCTGATCCGATGGCCGATAGCCTGCCCCTCGCCGTGCCCGCCGATGGCGGCCCTCTGGCCGCGAACCTGCGGCAAATGATTGCCGTGCTCGAACGCGAGCGGCAAGCGCTTGCCGCGCTTGATGCCGATGACCTGATCTGTTCAGCCCGCGCAAAAGATGCGCTGTGCGATGAACTGGCCGGGATTGGCCCGCAGGTGCTCGATACCGAGACCCGCAGCCTTGCCGAAACCGCGCGCCAGCTGAACGAGGTCAACCGGCGGGTGCGCAACCTGCTTGCTGCCAACGTCGCCGCGCGAATTGAGGCGCTGGGCGGGCGGCATTGGAATGGCCGCGCCACGTACACCCCTGCACGGATGTAAGTGTTCTTACGAAGGTCGTGCCGACCCGTTCTGGCACGGCCTTTGCTGCAACCACGCTTGAGAGTGCCGCACCCCGCGGCGCGGCCTATCAGGCGGAGTTTGCGTGAGCCAGTCATCGTCTTCGTTCGGCCTGCCCGCAGGCTCGATCCGCGCCGGATTTGAATCGGCCGCCCGCACTCATGCAGCTGTTCGAGAGGGTCGCGCTTTGCCTGCGGCCCGCCCAATTGCCACGCAGGGCGGCACTCCGGTCGAAGCGGCGATTGCCAACGCGGCGCAGGCCACCAACGTCGATTTCAATTATCTGCTGGCGCAGGCCGAGGTCGAATCGTCGATGAACCCGGCCGCGCGGGCGGGCACTTCGAGCGCGACCGGATTGTACCAATTTATCGAAGGCACCTGGCTCGACACGGTCAAGAAGCACGGAGCGCGTTTCGGGCTTGGCGCGGTGGCTGATGAGATTGTGCTGACCCCATCGGGCAGCGCCTATGTTGCCGATCCGGCACGGCGCGAAGCTATTCTGGCGTTGCGCAACGATCCGCAGGTCGCCAGCCTGATGGCGGCGGGCCTGGCCGAGGATAACCGCGCGCATCTGATGCCGATCCTTGGTCGCCAGCCCAACCATTCCGAGCTCTATCTGGCGCACTTTCTGGGTGCGGGCGGTGCGGGGCGATTCCTGTCGGAAATGCAGGTTGATCCGGGGCAGAGCGCGGCGGGGCTGTTCGCTCGGCCCGCCGCCGCCAACCGTGCGATCTTCTACAGCGCCGATGGCAGCCCGCGCAGTCTGGCGCAGGTGATGGACGTGATCGGCGGCAAGCTGGAACGCGCGCTCTACCGTGCCAGCGGCAACTCCAGCGGGGGCAGGGCGGTGCAATTTGCTCGGGCCGACTATGCCCCTGCCGCGACACCGGGGTTTACCTCCACGCCCTATCTGATCGCGGACGAGGAGGTGTTTGGACCAGCAACCTTCACGCAGACGAGCTTGCCGAGCCCCGCTTTGCGCGCATCGTCGCGCGCATCCCAAAGGCCTGCAATGTCGCAAGTGCTTGGCGCTGCTTTTGGAGGCGATCCTGCGACAGCGCCCCTACAAGTGCGGCGTGCCTATGATACGCTGAAGGCGTTCGGCCTGTGAGCGGCTCGGTGACTATTGCCCCCACCCCGCTCGCACGGTTGCTGGCGATGCCGGCCAGCATGGCGCTGCCGGTTGGCATCTTTGCGCTGCTGGCGCTGATGGTGCTGCCGATCCCGGCGCTGCTGCTCGACATCTTCTTCGTGCTCAATATCGCAATTTCGATTGCGGTGCTGATGGTTGCCCTCAACGCCAAGCGCCCGCTCGATTTCTCCAGCTTCCCCAGCGTGCTGCTGTTCGCCACCTTGCTGCGGCTCGCGCTCAACGTCGCTTCGACGCGGGTGGTGCTAGTCAACGGGCACGAAGGCGGCGCGGCGGCAGGCGAGGTGATCGAAAGCTTCGCTGCCTTTCTGGTTGGCGGCAATTTTGTGGTCGGGCTGTTCGTGTTCGCGATCCTGATGATCATCAACATGATCGTGATCACCAAGGGCGCTGGCCGCGTGTCCGAAGTGTCCGCGCGGTTTGTGCTCGATGCACTGCCCGGCAAGCAAATGGCGATCGATGCCGATATCGCCGCAGGGCTCGTCACCGCCGATGAAGCGCGCGAACGCCGCCGCGATGTCACGGTTGAGGCCGATTTCTACGGTTCGATGGATGGCGCGTCGAAGTTTGTGAAGGGCGACGCGATGGCGGCGCTGCTGATCCTAGCGGTCAACATCATCGCCGGGTTTGCGATCGGGATGTTCAGCCACGGGCTTTCTGCGACCGAAGCGGGAGAGGTCTACGTCACGCTTGCCGTGGGGGATGCGCTTGTGGCGCAGGTGCCGTCGCTGCTGCTGTCGATTGCAGCCGCCGCGATTGTTACCCGCGTGTCCGACACCCGCGATCTGGCCGGACAGATCGGCGGGCAGTTCGCCGATCCGCGCGGGTGGTTGCCGGTGGCGTTGATCCTTGGCGCCGTCGGCGTGGTGCCGGCGATGCCGCAGATGATCTTCCTCCCCGGCGCGGCGATTGCGGGGGCGGTGTGGTGGCAATTGCGCCGCGCCGCTGCTGCCCCGCCGCCCCCCGCCGCTCCGCCCGAAGAGGTCGCGCCCGATCACATCGCGCAGGCTGATGTCAGTGACGCAACGCTGGTGACGATTGAGCTGGGCTATGGCCTCGTCGGGCTGGTCGATACGGCCCAAGGTGCTCCCCTGATCACCCGGATCACCGGCATCCGCAAGCAACTCTCCCGCGATCTCGGCTTTGTTCTACCGCAGTTTCGGATCCGCGATTCGCTCGATTTGGCGGCGCAGGATTATGCGGTGATGATCGGCGGGATCAGCGCCGCGCGCGGCAGTGTGCGTCCTGGCAAGCTGCTGGCGATTGACGCAGGCGATGTGCGCCCCGGGCCTTATTCCCAGTTGGGACTGACCGGCGAGCAGACCCGCGACCCAAGCTTCGATTGCCCCGCGCTGTGGATTGCCACCTCGGCCCGTGACCATGCGATTTCCGAAGGGTTTCTGGTGGTCGATCCCTCTACCGTGATCGCCACCCACGCCAATCAGGCGTTGCTGGGCGAAGCGCACCAATTGCTCGGCCCGGATGAAGTGCGCGAATGGATCGATGCGCTCAAACAACGCGCCCCTGCGCTGGTGGAGGCGGTGCATCCCGATCCGCTGCCGCTGGCCGCCCTGACCCGCACATTACGCGCGCTGGTATCCGAAGGGATCGGGCTCGCCCACCCGCAGCCGCTGTTCAGCAGTCTGGCGTTGGCCTTGCAGAAAAACCCTGAATTCGATGCGGTGATCGATGCCGTGCGCGCCGACCTTGGCGGGCGGCTGACCGCGCGGATTGCCGCGCCGGGCGATGCGCTCAAGGTGGTGACGCTGGATGCCGGGCTTGAAGGCGCGATCCTCGGTGGGATGGTTGATCCGGCTACCGGACAGCCGCTGATCGAGCCGGATTGCGGCGGGATGATCGTGCGCGAGGTGAACCGTCTCGCCGACGAACAAGGCGGGCCGATTGCGCTGATCGTGCAGCCCCCCGCGCGCCGGGCGCTCACCGCCCTGCTCAAACCCCGCGCCCCGCGCTGTCTGGTGCTGTCGATTGCCGAACTGCCCGCGACCCAACCAATTGCGGTGGTGGGCGTGATTGGCAGCGCGGATGAGGCCCCGGCACTCGCCGCCCAGCCTACTACTAAGGTGCAGGAGCTTGCCGCATGAAGCACGATCACACAGGCTTTGCCGTTGTCGCCCAACCCTACGCCACCGCCCGCGCCGTAGTCGAAGACCGGGTGCGCCGGTTCATGCCGCTGGTGCGGCGCGCGGCTTGGCACATCAACGGTGCAGGGCGAGATGGGCTGGAAATCGAGGATCTGGTGCAGGCCGGCATCCTTGCGTTGACCGAATGTGCACAGCGCCACAACGGCCCGACCGAGGACGGCTTTGCCGCCTATGCCAAGATCCGGGTGCGCGGCGCGATGCTGGATGAAGTGCGCCGCATGGCCCACGACAGCCGCACCGCGCGCGCCAAACGCGCCGGCTATGACCGCGCACTTGAACGTTTGCGCGGGCAATTGGGCCGCGAACCGAGCCGCGCTGAACTGGCGCTGGCCATGGAATTGAACGATGCTGAATTGCTCGCGATCGAAAGCGCAGGCGTCCGCCTGACTCCTATCGATGATGAATACGACGAGACCAGCACCGCCTTTGCCAGCGACGATCCCGATCCATTCGAAGCGCTATGCGCCGCAGAGGACCGCGACCGGCTGGTGGCGGCGATGGTGCAACTGCCCGATCGGCTGAAGCTGGTGCTGCAACTGTTCTTCGTCGAGGAATTGAACCTCACCGAAATTGCCGCCGTATTGGAAGTCAGCGTGCCCCGCGTCCATCAGCTGCGCGCCAAGGCCCTGAAAGACCTGCGCGCGCTGATGGAGGGGGAGCTGGCGGAATAGGCTTTACCCCGCGTCCCCGTCGGCATGGCCACGGCCTGCCTCGGTCGCCGCGCCCGATCCGCCCGCGCCGTTGCCGCCGTTGGCATCCCACCAATAGGGCAGGCGCGTGGCGGTGCCGGTGCCGACCTCGTTCAGCGTCTTGGCATCATACAGCCGCCCGCCGAGCATCACCTGTTCGATATTGTCCGAATTGGCGATATCGGCACTGGGATCGTCGGTCAGGATTACGAGGTCGGCCAGCTTGCCCACCTCGATGCTGCCGATGTCCTTCGCCATGCCGAGCGATTCCGCCGAAGCAATTGTGCCCGCCTTGAGCGCCGCGACCGGGCTCATCCCGCCCCGTGCGAAGCTCCACAGTTCCCAATGCGCGCCAATGCCCGCCTGCTGGCCGTGCGCCCCGATGCTGACCTTGACCCCGCGTTCGCTAAGCTTCTTGGCCTCACGCGCATTGTTGTCATCGACGAAAGCCCACTCAGGTGCCGTGGTGCGGCGACCCGTTTCGGCCAGCAGCGCCTTGGGCGGGGTGTGCACCATCAGCGGGTTCTCCCACACATTGGTTGCCTGCCGCCAATAGGGATCACCCGCCAGCCCGCCATAGGTTACGACCAACGTGGGTGTGTAATTGCTGTTCGACTGGCCGAAGAATTGCAGCACATCCTCGTAGAACACATCGACCGGCACGTTGTGTTCAATGGTCGAATTGCCATCGGCGACGAGGTTCATGTCCATCCCGAACAGCGATCCGCCTTCGGCCACCACCAGCATGTTCTCGGCCGCCGCCGCGCGGGCGACCATCTGGCGTTGTTCGCGCCGGGGCTGGTTGTAGTTCTTGATAGAGATCCCGCCCTGCGCCTTGATCCGCCGCACATGGGCCAGTGCATCGTCATAGCTGTCAATCCGCGCGTAAACGTCCGCAGCCTTGGCGCCGTAGACGATCTCGCCGGTCGAGAAAATCCGCGGGCCGAGCGTCAGCCCGGCGCGCTGGCGCTCAGCCGCGGCAAACACCGTGCTCGCCTGGCTAGATGGGTTGTGCACCGTGGTCACACCCATTGCGAGGTCTTGCAGCAACGACCAGTTCTGTTGCGGGATCAGATCGCCGACGCCGTAACCGCCGTGGGCGTGGGCATCGACGAGGCCGGGCATGATCGTCTTGCCGCTAGCATCGATAAAGCGCGTGCCTTCGGCAAACTTGATGCGCACCACGGTCGCATCATGCACGCCGGTGATCCGGTCGCCTTCGATCACGATCATGCCGTTTTCGATCACGCCCGCATCATCCGCGCCAAGACCGGCGCGCATGGTCAGCACCCGCGCGCCGGTGATCACGGTGGTGCCGGTCGGCTTGGCCGCCTGCACCGTCACCCCCAGCGGAATGCCGGTGGTGGGCGGGGTGTAAGCTGCGGTCTTGTCGCTATCCGCCTTGGGCGCATTGGCGAAGAACGAGGTGACCTGCGCGCTTTGCAAGCTCGGCCCGATTGACCAGAACAAAGTCTCACCGCCATTGGCCCAGCCGATATACTCCGCGCCGCCCATGCTGACCTTGGTAACGGGCAGCGAACCGCCGCTTTCGCTGACATCCACCGGCTTGCCGCCGGGGATCAGCGGCATCGCGAACACCTCGTAATTCTGGCGGAAAGCAACCGTGCGGCCATCGGGCGCAAGGCGGAAATCATTGGCCAGATCGCCCTTGGCATGGGTGCGCTTGGCCTCGCCCGAAAGGTCAGTTGAGACGAGCATTAGCCCGCTGCCTTCGCGCATCAGCATGAACAGGCGGTCAGACGCGGCGCCCCATTGCGGCGTGCTGCCATCGCGGCTGACCAAGCGCGGTTCGCCCGAGCCGTCGGTGGGCATCACATAAATGCCGGGGTTCTCGCCAAAATCGGCGGCGGTGAGATAGCCGCCCTCGCGCTTTTCAAAGGCGATCATGCTGCCATCGGGCGAAAAGGCAATATTGCCGAAATGCCCCGGCCCGGTCAGCACGCGGCGGTTCTGCCCGCTGGCATCGGCGATGATGATTTCGCCCAGCGTCGCATCATTCCAACGCACGTAAGCCAGCTGGCTGCCATCGCGGCTGAAGGCTGGGAAGGCCTCGATCGCGCCGCTCTCATCCCCCGTCAGCGGAGCCGGTGCATCACGCCCCCGCGCGGACTTGCCGTGCAGCCGCCCAAGGCTTTCGAACACCACCCGCGACCCATCAGGCGAAAGCGTGGCGAAACGTGGCATGGTGGTGGTGAAGGTTTCGGGTGCAACGTCGATCACCGGATGCGGCGCATCGGCAATGCCGCGTGTGTCATTGACGCTGAACGGGATCACGCCGTGGCCCGACCCATCGCGGTTTACGCGGTTGAGCTTGCCGCCCGCCCAGAACACGATGCTCGCGCTATCGGGCGTCCAGTCGATATTGGGATAGACCCCCGTGACGGCCCAGGTTTCCTGCACATCGAGGTCCAGCTTGCCGTAGACCATCCGCTCGCGCCCGCTAGCCATGTCCTTGACCCACAGTTGGCTCTGATCCTTGTCGCGGCGGACGAAGGCGAGTTCCTTGCCATCGGGCGAAGGCGCGGGGCGCACGGCCCCGCCATATCCGCTGACGGCGGTGGTTACTTCGCCCGTCGCCAGATCATGGCGCTCAATCGCAAAGATGCCCGCGTTGGAATCCTGCGCGTATTCGAAGCTGTTCCCCGGCGTGGTGTTGCGGGTGTAGTAGATTGCGCTGCCATCGGGCGCGAACACCGGCTCGCCCAGTTCTTTTTGCAGGCGTTCATTGGCGCGCTCCACCACCTGAACCCCGCCGCCGCCGCTGACGTGATACATCCAGATTTCGCCCGTCCCGGCGCTGCGTTCGGTGGTGAAGTGCTTCTTCGCTGCAATAAAGCGCCCGTCAGGCGACCAGGTCGGCTGGTTGAGCAGGCGGAAATCTTCCTTGGTCACCTGCCGCTTGTCACTGCCATCGGCGTTCATCACCCAGATGTTATCGCCGCCGGCGCGGTCGGAGGTGAAGGCGATGCGTGTGCCATCGGGCGAGAAACGCGGCTGCACATCCCACGCAAGTCCATCGGCAATCCGCTTCGGCGTCCCGCCCGAAATCGGCATGGTGTAAATGTCACCGAGCAGCGTGAAAGCGAGCGTCTGCCCATCGGGCGCCACATCGACATCCATCCACGTGCCCTCGTCCGTCTTGATCGGAACCTGCTTGATCACCGCACCCTTGGGCGCCGCAACGCTCCACGCGGCCTCGTCCTTCTTGGCGGCCTTGCCTTTGGACTGGGCGGCGAGCGGCGCTGAAATGTTTAGGGCAATGCAGGCGGCCCCGGCGAGCAGGGCGGCGGCGATATGGCGCATGGAAATGTCTCCTTTGTTGGTGCGGGAGACTAGCGGGGCGAAACGATATTGCTAGGGGGTGAAACGTCGTTGGTCGATTACAGACCGCGCCTTGAGGGGAGGGCACCAAGTGCTGCGCACGATCACCAACAATTTTGCGCTGCTGACCGTGCTGGGCGTGGGCCTCGCCTGGTTCTTTCCACCCGCCTTCACGTGGATGACCGACGGGCGGATCGCGGTTGCGGGCCAGCCGTTGCTGAGCCTTGCGCTGGGCGTGATCATGCTGGCGATGGGCCTGACGCTGACCTTTGATGACTACCGCAAGCTGGCCGCTGCACCGCGCGCATTGGTTGCCGGGGTGGCGTTGCAGTTTGCGGTGATGCCGCTGACCGGTTTTGCGATTGCGCGCGGGCTGGCGTTGGAGCCGGGGCTGGCGGTGGGGCTCATTCTGGTGGCCTGCTGCCCGGGCGGCACGGCGTCGAATATCGTCACCTTTCTCGCGCGCGGCAATGTCGCGCTGTCGGTGGTGATGACCATGGCTTCGACGCTGGCCGCCGTGGTGTTGACCCCGCTGCTGACCGGCTGGCTGGCGGGAGCTTATGTGGAGATCGACCGGTTGAACCTGCTCCTCAACATGGTCAGCATCGTGCTGGTGCCAGTGGTGCTGGGAACGCTGCTCAACCGCCTGTTCCCGCGCGCGGCTGAGCGGGTCAGCGCAGTGCTGCCGCTGGTGGCGATTGTGCTGGTGATCCTGATCGTTGGCGGCATTGTTGGCGGGGCGAAAGCGCAGATCGCGGAGCACGCGGGCGTGCTGCTGCTGGCGACCTTCCTGCTGCACGCGGTCGGCTTTGCGCTGGGCTATGTGCTGGCGCGGGCGCTGGGGTTGGAGGAGATTGCGGCGCGGACGATCAGTATCGAGGTCGGGATGCAGAATTCGGGGCTGGGTTCGGGGCTGGCGAAGACGCCCGCCTTCGCCGCGCAGTTCGCCAACGTCACCCAAGCCGCGCTCGCGCCGGTGCCGGCGGCGATTTCGGCGGTGTGGCATGTGCTGATCGGCAGCCTTCTGGCAGGGTTCTGGCGGCGAGAAGACGGGGGACGGGGCTAGAGCCAAACGGCGCGCCTGCTACATTGTCTGAGATGGCCTCAGGGGTTGTGACTTCTGAATTCCGCAAGTTCATCGCTCCGCTCCGGCATATTCAGGCACTCGACTAAAAAGTGATGAAAGTCCGCGAAATCGACCTCGCTCGGCGATACAGAGCTTTGCCCGGCTACAAACCTTGACCTCGCGAGGCCATGCAGGGCCTGATGAAACGGCCAGATCGCTGCCTGCACAAGCTGCGGTGCATCCTTGAGCCGCTCGCTCACTTCCTCCTCTAAATCATTGAGTACCCGAGAGAGCATCCCATCTGAACCGACCAGTTGGGCATCCGAGAGATCGACCGAAGGAGGCCAGGTTGTGCGCATAAGCTCGAAAAGCTGCTCCGCCTTCACCCGTACATCCCCCGCTTCGGCCCCAGATACCCGAACAAATACGCGCCCACTTTCCGCATCTGGATCTCCTCGCTGCCCTCGGTGATCCGGTAGCGGCGGTGGTGGCGGTAGATGTGCTCGAAGGGCTTGTGCCGCGAATAGCCGATGCCGCCGTGGACCTGCATCGCCCGGTCCGCCGCCTCGCACACCAGCCGGTTCGCCCAATAATTGCACATCGAGACCTTATCGCTGATCGTCCGCTCGATCTGTTCGTGGGGCATGTTGTCCATCTCCCACGCGGTCTTGAAGATCAGCAGGCGCAGCATTTCCGCCTGCGTCGCCAGCTCGACCAGCGGGAACTGGATCGCCTGATTGCGGGCCAGCTCCTCGCCGAAGGGCTTGCGTTCCCGCGCGTATTTCACGCTCTCGTCGATGCAATAGAGCGCCGCGCCGCAGCTTGAGGCCGCCTGCCGGATGCGGTTCTGGTGGACGAAGCTCTGCGCCAGCGCGAGGCCGCGCCCTTCGACGCCGAGGATTGCAGCTTCCGGCACCCAGACATTGGTGACGCTGAGGCGCGGGTGGTCGGTCGGCATGTTGAAGGTCCACATCCACTCCTCGATCTTGAGGCCTTCCGTGGGGTTGGGGACGAGGAAACAGGTGATTCCGCTGGCGTCTCCCGCCTTGCCCGAAGTGCGCGCAAACATCGCGCAGTGGGTGGCGACGTGCATCCCGGTGATCCACATCTTCTCCCCGTTGATGAGCCAGCCATCCACCCCGTCGCGGGTCTCGCGCACGGCGACGGTCTCCATGTGGGTGGCGTCCGATCCGTGGTCGGGCTCGGTCAGCCCGAATGCGACGCGCCGCGTGCGCTCGAACCCGCCGAGGATGAATTCCTGTTTCTGCTCTTCCGTCCCCCACTGGTCGAACATGGCGACGAAGGGGAAGTTGCCGACGATGGAGTGCTCGTTCTGCAAATCGTTGTGGAGGCCGAGGCCTTGGCGCGCGAAGTGCTCGCGGATCACCGCCATCCAGAGGTTGCTGCCGTCCTTGCCGCCGTACCGCTTGGGCGCGGAGAAGCGCCAATGGCCCGCCTTGTCCGAGCGGCGGGTGGCTTCCTTGAGCAGCTCCTCCCACTCGTGCCGGGGCAATCCGCCCGCTTCGAAGTCCGTCCGCGCATATTCGCGGCGGTGATCGAAGAAGCGGATGTTGTCGTCCTGCGCCTCGAGCGGCTTGATCTCGGCGGCGATGAAGGCGTCGAGTTCGGCGAGGTAGACCTGAAGGTCGGCGGGGATGGCGAAGTCCATTTACTGCTCTCCAATCCATTTTTGGCTTGCTGCACGCAGCGCCGGATATTTCGGGGAATCCGATTGCGCCTTCCAGATGGCGAGGTGGCGCAACTCGCGAAGCATCCCGTCTTCTGCCAGCGTCTGCGCTGCGGGACGGCCGAGAATGTATTCGGCAAGATCGTCGTTGAAGATGTCGATCGGGCCGCGCCCGTCGCGCGCGATGATGCCCAAGGCGTTGCGGGCGACCGCCAGCTGGAAACGGTCATGACCGGTCATCCGGTCCTTGATAGTCGCCAGCCATTCGCTCACCGCAATCGCCAGTTCGGCAATATCGGCCTCGCCAAGGCCGCCCGTCCATTCGCACCTAAAGAGCAGGTCGGGCATAAGGGGACCGTAGCCCGAGGCCTCCTCCAGCAGCAGCAACAGGTCGAGTTCCTGCTCGCTGGTCCGGCGCGAGATCACCACGCGTTCGAGCATCCGGTCCGCGCCCGAGCGCCATTGCGCGGCCATCTTGAGGCAGCCGAGCGCCCACCACACGGTGCGGTAGATCGTCCAGAAGCGGAAGCGGGCAGGGTCGATGGTGACGCCCGCCTCGGCCTCATAGGCGGCGATGTAGTCTTCGATGCTCCCCAGCCCCAGCGCGGGCCGGTCGTAGCGGGCGAACCGCCACACCGCCATGCAGCCGAAGGCAAGGTCTTCGTGGCAGTCGCCGAAATGGGCGATCTCCCAGTCGAGCACCCCCGCCAGCGCCGAGCCTTCGACCAGCAGATTGCCCATCCGGTAATCGCCGTGGTTGAGGACGGGCTCGACCTCAGGCGGGCAATTGTCCTCCAGCCAGCGCAGCCCCAGCGCGATGATCGGCCGGTCGCCGCCTGCGTCCATGAACTGCTGCTTCAAGTCAGCAATCGCGGCGCGGTAGTCCATCACCGGCACGCCCTCGGGCACGTCCGCCTGCCGCAGCGAATGAATCCGCGCCAGATCCCGCGCCGCCTGCTTCAGCAAGCCCGCCGGATCGTCGCACGCCAAGATAACCTTGGGATCAGCCGTCCCCGGCAGAGCGCGCATCACGAAGCCCGAGCCAAGGCCATCCGCCTCCTCCAGCACCGCCACCACTTCCGGGACGGTTACGCCTTTGGCCCGCGCCGCTTCGATCAAAGCCGCCTCGACGCTATGCCCGTAAGGCCGCCCTTCCATAAACGCGAGGCTCGGCGCGCGGCGCAGGACGAAAGGCTCGCCTCCCGCCGCAAACCGCCAGCTTTCCATCACCGCCCCGCCGGTAAGCCGCTGCGGCTCGCCCGCCAAAACGCCAAGGCCAGCGCGGGAACACACCCGCGCCAGCCCATGCTTCAGTTCATCAGGTGACATCCCCACGCGATCAGGCGGGGACATTGTCCTTCTTCACGGTGATCACCTGCGAATAGGTGAACTCCTTCAGGCCTTCCTTGCCGTATTCGGCGCCGAAGCCCGACTGCTTGTGCCCGCCAAACGGCGCGAAGGGCGACAGGTGGAGGTATTCGTTGACCCACACGGTGCCGGTTTCGAGCTGTTCGGCGATCTTCACGCCGTTGTCCGGATTGCCCGTCCATACCGCGCCCGCAAGGCCGTATTCGCTGGCATTGGCACGTGCGATGACTTCTTCCTCGGTCGAGAACTTCATCAACGGCATGACCGGGCCGAATTGTTCCTCGGCGACGATCCGCGCATCTTCGGGCGGGTTGTCGATGATGGTCAGCGGCACGAAATAGCCGGTGCCTGAAGGATCAGCATTGCCGCCGAGCAGGAACTTGTAGCCATTGTCCTTGGCATCCTCGATCAGTTCGAGGACGCGTTCGTACTGCTTCTTGTTCTGGATCGGGCCGACGCCGGTGCCCTGCTGTGCGCCATCGCCGACGGTGACGGTCTTGGCATATTCGACGATCGCGGCGGACAATTCGTCATAGATATCCTCGTGGATATAGACGCGCTTGGCCGCGACGCAGATTTGTCCGGCGTTGGAGAAGCTCGACCAGAACAGCTGTTCAGCGACCTTCTTGGGATCGGCATCGGGCATCACAATCGAGGCGTCGTTGCCGCCGAGTTCGAGCGTGATGCGCTTGAGGTCAGCCGAAGCGCCTTCCATGATCTTCTTGCCGGTCGCGGTGGAGCCGGTGAAGGTGATCTTGTCGATATCGGGGTGCGAGGTCATCAGCGGGCCGAGGCTGTCTTCGCCGGTGATGATGTTGACGACGCCGGCCGGCACCTTGTCGGCGATCAGTTCGGCGATACGCAGGGTGGTCAGCGGGGTAAAGGGCGAGGGCTTCAATACGATGGTGCAGCCCGAAAGCATCGCGGGGGCGATTTTCTGGATCGCCATCATCACTGGGAAGTTCCACGGTACGATGCCCGCGACCACGCCCACCGGCACGCGGCGGGTGCGGCTGAGGCGCGTGTCGCTGTCCTCGTTGATCTCGTCTTCAAGGCTGAGCGTGGACTGCGCCGCGCTCATCCCGGCAGCGCCGTAGATTTCGCCTTTGGCCTGATCGTACGGCTTGCCCTGCTCAGCTGTCAGGAGGCGGTACAATTCCTCGGCATTTTCCTTGATCGCGCCCGAAATCGCCATGATCGCGGCGCGGCGTTCTTCGATGGGGGTGTTCTTCCACGTCTTGAACGCGGTGCGCGCAGCGGCGACCGCTTGGTCCAGCTCGGCCTTGCCGCAGGCGGGCACTTGGCCGATCACCTGCTCGGTGGCGGGGTTGATCACGTCGAGCATCTGGTCGGTGGTGACCATCTTGCCGCCGATAAGGTTCTTGTACTGGGTAACCATGGGTATTCCTCTCTCGTCGATAGGGGAGTCGTCTCTCACCCGCTGAAGGTGGCGCGTTGCATAGGAAAACGCAACGCTCGCGTTGCCGGATTGTTTAGCCAGTGCGGCGGCACGCATCGCCTAGCGATTGCGCTATTGCAGGGCAGGCTTATGGAGACGGCCAAACCTGCCTTCGAGGAGAGCGTGCATGAGTGATTCCCGCCCCGATCTGGTCATCTATGGCAGCCCGGTTTCGCCGTTCGTGCGCAAAGTCGCAGGGCTCTGCATCGAAAAGGGCGTTGATTACGAGGTTGAGGCGGTCAACGTGTTCGACCCGCCGCAGTGGTTCCGGGACATCTCGCCGATGAAGCGTATTCCGGTGCTGCGCGATCGGTCTGTGGCCGAAGAAGGCGTGGCGGGCACCATCGCCGATTCATCAGCGATCTGCGCGATGATTGAACGCAAGCACCCTGTGCCTGCGCTGTATCCGCAAGCACCGATGGCACTGGGGGAGGCTTTGTTCATTGAGGAATATGCCGACACTTCGTTGGCGATGGCAGGCGGGCTTGGCATCTTTCGGCCGATCTTTTTCGCGGTGAGCAAGGGCCAGGAACCCGATCTGGCCAAGGCGCGCGATGCCTGGGCCAATCAGCTGCCGCCGATCTTCGACGTGCTCGAAACGCGGCTGGCGGGGCGCGGATTTTTTGCCGGCGATGCGCTGTCGATTGCTGACATAACTGTGGCCTGCGTGCTGATGCAGATATCCTTGGTGGCGGAGACTCCGCTGGAGCGTTGGCCGGCACTTGCCGCGCATTTTTCCGCGATGCAGGCGCGCCCTTCGATCGCCGAGCCTTACGCAGCGGCGGAAAAGATGGTCCGCAAGGCCTTGCCCACCCGCTTCGACCTGACCTAAGCCCCCGTTCGAGCAAACAGAGGGCAATCGCGCACATGGCGAGCGAATGGTGCATCGGGATCATCGGCGGATCGGGCCTCTATGCGATGGATGGCATCGAGGACGAGCAGTGGATCGCGATTGATACGCCGTGGGGCGATCCATCGGACGAGATCCTGTGCGGACGGATTGGCGAGGTGAAGGTGCGCTTTCTTCCGCGCCACGGCCGCGGCCATCCGATTACGCCGACCGAACTCAACGCGCGCGCCAATATCGATGCGCTGAAGCGGGCGGGCTGCACCGATATTCTGGCGATTTCGGCGGTGGGATCATTGCGCGAAGAGCTGGAGCCGGGGCGGTTCGCGATTGTCGAACAGTTCATTGACCGCACCGTGCATCGCCCCTCGACCTTCTTCACCAGCGGCTTCGTCACCCACGTTTCAATGGCCGATCCGGTCTGCCCGCGCCTGTCGGAAATGGCCGCGAAGGCGGTCGCCAAAGCCAAGGGCAAGGTCGCGGTCGGTGCGACTTATTTGGCAATGGAAGGCCCGCAGTTTTCGACCCGCGCCGAAAGCCGGATGTACAAGGCGTGGGGCGCGGACATTATCGGCATGACCGGAATGCCCGAAGCCAAGCTCGCCCGCGAGGCCGAGCTGCCCTATGCCCTCGTCGGTATGGTCACCGATTATGACTGTTGGCGCGAAGGGGATTCGGTCGATGTCGCGCAGGTGATCGAGCAGATGCAGGTCAACGGCGCGCTCGCCCGGACGATGGTGGCAAACTTCATCGCCGCCCTGCCAAAAAAGCGTAGCCCATCCCCGATCGATACCGCGCTCGACGACGCGGTGATCACTGCGCCCGATGAACACGATCCGGCGGTGATGGCGAAACTTGACGCGGTGGCCGGGCGATTGTTCAGTTAAGGGCGGAGGCGGCCGCGCATGGCACTGATCCGCTTCAATAAACCTTACGGCATCCTGTCGCAGTTCACTGACACAGGCATGCCTGAGGCCCGCGCGACCCTGTCCGAATTCATCACCATGCCTGGCGTCTATCCCGCCGGTCGCTTGGATCGCGACAGCGAAGGGCTGCTGCTGCTGACCGATGATGGCGCGTTGCAGGCGCAAATCGCCGACCCCCGGTTCAAATTGCCCAAAACCTATTTGGTGCAGGTCGAAGGCCTGCCCGATGCCGCCGCAATTGCGCAACTGCGCCGGGGCGTTACGCTCAAAGATGGCCCGACCCGCCCGGCCAAGGCCGAGTTGATCGATCCGCCCACGCTATGGCCGCGCGATCCGCCGGTGCGCTATCGCAAGACTGTCCCCGATAGCTGGCTGCGGCTGACGATCACCGAAGGGCGTAACCGTCAGGTGCGCCGGATGACGGCGGCAGTGGGGCACCCGACCTTGCGGCTGGTGCGCTGGAGCATCGGCGAATGGACGCTGGACGATCTGCCACCGGGCGAATGGCGGGTGGTTTTACCCTAGGCCCAATCGCCGAGCAGCGGGGTGAATTCGTCCACCCGGATCAACTGCCACACTCCGCCGGTGAGGTACGGATCACCCGCCAGCAACGCGCGCGCGGCGGCTTCGTCTGCGGCCTTCACGATCAGTAGCGATCCGATGATCAGCCCGTCGGCGCGTTTCAGCGGGCCGACGATCACGAAATGATCGGCATTGGCGTGGATGAAATCGAGATGGGCCGGGCGGTGGATCGCGCGCAGGCGGCCGCCGTCTTCGCCGTCGCGGCAATGGAAGCAGAACATGCGCATTGGAACAATCCCCCGGTTGGCTATGCAGGCTAACCGGGCGGGCCAAAGCGATCAAGCAGCCCCTGTTGCAAAGACCGAACTTGAAGCGCAGCCTTGCCCGGTTCAGAGGCCGGATCACGCTTCCGAATCGTTTCAGGTGAAATCAAATATGGCCGATATTGCCGCGACCTTCCCTCCGCTCGACCGCGCTGATCTGCGCCGCGCCTATCGGCAGGAGGAAGAGGCCTGCATTTCCGAACGGCTCGATCAGGCCGCGCCTGCCGCGCGGGTACATGGGGCTGCCGCTGCGCTGGCGATCGACCTGATCGAAGGCGCGCGCGCGCACAAAGCCAGCGGGATCGACGCGTTCTTGCAGCAATATGGGCTCGATACCGAAGAAGGCATCGCGCTGATGTGCTTGGCCGAAGCCTTGCTGCGCGTGCCCGACGCCGCCACCGCCGACGCGCTGATCCGCGACAAGATTGGCAGCATCGAATGGGGCGAGCATCTGGGCGAAAGCTCCTCCACCTTTGTCAACGCAGCGACCTTTTCGCTGATGCTGACCGGCGAAGTGCTCGATCCGCCCGACGCGCGCCAACGTGGGATGGGCGGGACGTTGAAGCGGGCGATCAACCGTCTGGGCGAACCGGTCATCCGCACCGCCACGGGTCAGGCGATGAAGATCCTAGGCGGACAATTCGTGTTCGGCCGAACCATTGACGAGGCGCTGAAACGCGCCGCGCCGGAACGCGCGCAGGGGATCACCCACAGCTTCGACATGCTCGGCGAAGCGGCGATGACCTTTGCCGATGCCGAGAAATACCGCATCAGTTATGAAGCCGCTCTCACCCGCCTGGCGCGCGAGGCGGGGGCAGGGGTTGCCGCGTCTCCGGGCATTTCGGTCAAGCTGTCGGCGCTCCACCCCAAGTACAATTTCTTCCACGCGGACGAAGCCCGCGCCGCGATGGTGCCAATGATCAAGGCGCTAGCCGTGAAGGCACGCGATGCCGATATCCATTTCACGATTGACGCGGAAGAAGCCGAAAGGCTCGAACTCAGCCTCGATATTATTGAGGCATTGGTCGCTGATGATGACCTGTTCCGCTGCCCCGATGGCAGCCGGTGGGAAGGGTTCGGCCTTGCCATTCAGGCCTATCAGAAGCGCGGCGTGGCGGTGTGCGACTGGGCGGGGAAACTTGCCCGCAGGCACGGCCGCAAACTATTCGTCCGGCTGGTCAAGGGCGCGTACTGGGACAGCGAAGTGAAGCTGGCGCAGGTTGGCGGTTACAGCGACTACCCGGTGTTCACACGCAAGGTCGCGACCGATGTCAGCTACCTCGCCTGCGCCGCGCGCCTGTTCGAACACAGCGACGTGTTGCACCCGGCGTTCGCCACCCACAACGCCTATACCATCGCCGCGATCAAGGCCTTGAGTGAGGGCAAAACCTTCGAATTCCAGCGCCTGCATGGCATGGGCGAGGAAGTCTATCAGGCGCTCCGCCGGGTGGAGGGCAACAATCCCACCCCGGTGCGGATTTACGCTCCCGTAGGCGGGCACAAGGAACTGCTCGCCTATCTGGTGCGCCGCTTGCTGGAGAATGGGGCCAACACCAGCTTCGTCAACCGCATGGGCGATGCCGATATTCCCGCAGAAGAGCTGGTCGGTGATCCGGTGGCGGAACTCGCCGCACTGTCGCCGCGCCGCAATCCGGCGATCCCGCTGCCGGGGGACATCTTTGGCAGCCGCCAGAACAGCGCCGGGATAGACCTCAGCGATCCGCTGGTGCGCGAACCGCTAATGGAACGGCTGGCAAATCTCGCCAACGTCCACTGGCGCGCTGAGCCGACCTTCGCCGGCGCGGTGGCGGGCGAAATCGCGCCGATCACCATGCCGCACGACCTTTCCGCCATCGTCGGCACCCGCCGTGATGCCACCGCCGAAGAGGTCGAGGCCGCCTTCACCCGCGCCGCTGCGATCCAGCCGGGCTGGGACGCATTGGGCGGCGAAGCGCGCGCGCTGCTGCTCGAAGAAGCCGCCGATCTGTTCGAAGTGCACTCCGCTGAATTCCTCAGCCTGTGCCAGCGCGAAGCGGGCAAGACGTTGCTCGATAGCGTGCTCGAATTGCGCGAAGCGGTCGATTTTCTGCGCTATTATGCCGCCGAAGCGCGCCACCAATTCAGCGAACCTGCGATCCTGCCCGGGCCGACGGGGGAGGAAAACTCGCTCAGCCTCCACGGGCGCGGGGTGTTTGCCACGATCAGCCCGTGGAACTTCCCGCTGGCGATCTTCATCGGCATGGCTTCGGCCGCGCTGGCAGCGGGCAATAGCATCATCGCCAAGCCCGCCGAACAGACCCCGCTGATCGCCGCGCTCGCCGTCAAGCTATGCCACGAAGCCGGCATTCCGCCCGAGGCACTGCAATTGCTCCCCGGCGCAGGCGCGGTCGGCCAGATGATCACCGCCGACCCGCGGCTGGCAGGCGTTGCCTTCACCGGATCGACCGAGACAGCGCAGGCGATCAACCGCGCGTTGGCGAACCGCGACGGACCGATTGCCACGCTGATCGCCGAAACCGGCGGGCAGAACGCGATGATCGTTGATAGCTCTGCCCTGCCCGAACAGGTTGTGCGCGATGTGCTCGCCAGCAGCTTCCAGAGCGCCGGGCAACGCTGTTCGGCGCTGCGGGTGCTCTATCTGCAGGACGACATTGCCGATCAGGTGCTGGCCATGATCCGGGGCGGTTTTGACGCGCTGACCATCGGCGACCCCGCAAGCCTCACCACCGATGTGGGCCCGGTGATCGATCAGGACGCGCAGGCCGCGCTCGAACGTCATGTTGCGCGCAGCGAGGCGAGTGGACGCAGCGTCACCCGCCTGCCGCTGCCGCAGGAAACCGCCAAGGGCTGCTTTGTCGCGCCTACCATCATCGAACTGGGTTCAATTGGGGAGCTGAACCGCGAACATTTCGGCCCGATCCTCCACGTGGTGCGCTTCAAGGCAGGCGATCTGGCGCGGGTGGTGGATGACATCAACGCCACCGGATTTGGCCTAACCCTCGGCCTGCACAGCCGCATCGCCGAGACCCGGCGCTTCGTGCAATCGCGGGCGCGGGTTGGCAATTTCTACGTCAACCGCAACCAGATTGGCGCGGTGGTCGGCAGCCAACCGTTCGGCGGCGAAGGGCTGTCGGGCACCGGGCCGAAAGCGGGCGGGCCGCACTACCTCGCCCGCTTCGCAACCGAGCGGGTGATGTGCATCGACACGACGGCGGCGGGCGGCAATGCGAGCCTGCTCGCTGCGGGCTGAGGAGCGGAGCCCGGGGGGGAGCCTGTAAAAGCACAGGCAGCTTTTACGCAGCGTTGCGCCTAAACTTGCCGTTCGGATGGCGACCCCATTTCGGACAATGTGTAGCGCGCGGGAGATTGGCCACTAGATCTGAGCTACTGGGCGACCGGGCGTGGCGCGGGTTCATTCACGCGGTATCCATGAGCGTTAGGCGGCAGATCGCAGTACGTTTCGGCCATCCTCTTTAGCTTTGTAGAGTGCTTCGTCGGCTCTTCGCAGGGCATCTTCTATGTCGCCGCTTTCGGTTACCGTGGCGAGACCAGCACTGACGGTCACTTTTGTGAGCCCAGCCACCGCCCAAGTCTCGCAAGCAATCTGCGCTCTCAGCCGCTCAATTATCTTGTAGGCGTTGTCACTACTCTCGCCAGGAAGAACCACGAGAAATTCTTCACCACCAAACCTCCCCACAAAATCTGTTGGGCGAAGCTGACTGGACACGATCGTGGCAACCCGCTTCAAGACTTCATCACCGGCCTGATGTCCATGCCGGTCGTTCACCTGTTTGAAGTGATCGATGTCGAAGATCGCAATTGTCAGTGATTTCTTGTTTTGCGTGGCTGAGCGGCTAGCAATGTGCAGGCTCGTCATGATTTTTCGACGATTGGCTATCCCGGTCAGATAATCTGTCTCGGCCAAGCGCTGCGCAACCGAGGCCTCGTGAATTGCCTCGGTACGCGCAATCCGCAAAGCTTCCAGTGTCTCAGTTTGATCGGTGATATCATGAAATGTCCCGAACAATCCTTCGAAAGCACCCGTTGGGTTGTATCGAGGTTGGCCAATGCTGGAAACGCACCTTATTGAGCCATCGGGTCGAACTATTCGCGCATGGTAAGTAAAGCCTTCGCGGCGCTCCATCGCCCCTAGCAGCACAGCCCGAACCATGTCGCGATCGTCTGGGTGATAGAGCGTTAGCGAAGTGGTTTCCTGAAGGTCCATCTTGTCGTCGAATTTCAGATCAGTCGGCTCCACTCCATGAATTCTGTAGACCTCCTCTGACCAGTTCAATGATTTATAATCATTGCCGACATACCAATGCCCCACGTGTGCAGTGCTTTCTGCCAGCTTTAGATACGCATTGGCCTCTGCGTATTGATCAATCAGCTTCTCCTTCGCCGCCATTAACGCTGAAAGAGGCCAAGCAGCACACAAAAGGCTCAGCAGATAGACCTGCAGGAACAAGGTGTCGCCATTTAGTGCCAGATTTTCTATTGCCGACCCTGAGAAATCGGTTTGTGCTGTCGCAATGATTGCAATCACGCTGATGTTGATGGCGGCTCCGCGCGAGCCAAAGAAATAGGTGACCGCTATAACCCCGATCATCGGGAGAAAGAGAAAGCGCCCGTCTTGGTAGGACAGAGCCAGCGAGCTGACAGCAGCGAAGCCGACGGCAATGAGAAGCAATTGCCAGGCTCTACGCATCGAGAAGTCAGACCTGTTGACGCGCAGTCCATTCACAATCGTCACAATCAAGGGTGTGACAATCAGCGTCCCGAGAGACACCGTTATGAACCAGGAAACAAAGAACGCAGGCGCTAGGTTGCCAGAGAGCCCTGCCGCGAATGCGCTGCTGGCCGCGCTCCCAATAACGGTCGCACCAAGGAATGTCGCAAGCCAGCGTTTGTCATCCAGCGTTCGGGGTATGCCCGATGTCCGGATGACCAGCTGGCTGATCACCAGACCCTCAACAACATTCGCGAATGTGAAACCTAACGCCATTGGTGCCGAAGCGCCAAAAAGTGTGTTCGCAGCTAAACTTGCGAAGCCAACCGCGCATACAAAAGGAACGGATTGGCCGGGTTTGGCCAAGAGCAAGGCTGCTATGAACACACCGCTTGCGGGCCAAATCGTCGCTATCCCACCCACACCTTGAGTAAGATGCAGTGAAACGCATGCGGCCATGAAATACGCAACGCCGACCACGGACCCGAGCGCACAGGCCTGCAACCATATCTGAACCGATTTTGCGGGAGTGTGCATCAAGAACCGCATCGCACCAAAAGGTTAAAGTCGTCTCTGGAACCGGCTGCGAAATCTGCCTAGTGCTCACCTGAATCTTTGGCTGCCTTCCACACAATCGCGGCCATTTTGCGAGCGACCGTATGGCCCGTAAGCAGACATTGGCAACGCGCACATTATCCTCCCGCCCCATCGGCAAGCGCCTGCGCGGTCTTGTAGTCGGGCTTACCGTTGTTAAGCCTGAGCGATTGCGAGGTGAACACATACAGGCGCGGGATCTTGTAACCCGCCAGCCCGGCGCGGGCGTGGGTGTCGAGCGCGGCGCGTAATTCCTCGTTCCCGCCATCCGCCTGCACCACCGCCACCACCTTGCGGCCAAAGCGCGCATCCGGCAGGCTGACGACGCGCGCATCCTGAACAGCCGGGTGGCCTTGCAACACCGCCTCAACTTCCTCGGGGAAGACTTTTTCGCCCCCGGTGTTGATGCACATATTATCCCGGCCGATGAATTCGAGCGTGCCGTCAGCCGCCCAGCGCGCGCGGTCGCCGGTCATCAGCCACCGCTCGCCGCCGATCACCGGGAAGGTTGCCGCGTTCTTCGCATCCTCCCCCAGATAGCCCAGTGGCAATGGCCCGGTGCGCGCGACGATGCCGACCCCGTCGCTGCCAGGCAGGACTTCGTTAAGGCTCTCGTCAAACAGCTTGGTCTCGCGCCCCGGCAGCGGTTGGAATTTGCCCCCGCCGCTCGATCCCGCCGCGGTGGTGATGACGATCCCGGTGCCCGAGCTTTCGGATGATCCCAGCGCGTCGATGATTATCAGTGAAGGGTGGTGCGCGATCAGCCGCTGCTTCACGGCGGGCGAGAACACCGCGCCGGATGAGGTGATGGTGCGCAGGGACGCCAGTACTCCGGCCGCATCGCCGCGCGCGTCAAGGCGGTCGGCAATCGGCAGGGCGAAAGCATCGCCGACTATGAAGATGCCGCGCGCGCCAATCCGCGCCACTTCATCAAGCGCCGCGTCAGCATCGAACTTCTCCGCCGGGAGCAACGCCAGCGTGCCGCCCTTCAGCAGGTGGATCACTGCGGTGAACTGCCCCGCGCCGTGCATCAGCGGGCTGAGCAGCAGCATTGGCGAATTGCTGGCGGGATTGTCGGGGCCGTTCCCGGCCGCCTCGGTCACCTGATCGGCCAGCGAAGTGCTGACAAAGGGCGGCGCCCCCGGCCCGCGTTGCCACACCCCGATGCTGAATGCGCCCCAGGCCTGATCCATCGGCCACATTACCGCTTTGGGCATTCCCGTGGTGCCGCCCGTGGCGGTGAGGAACAGCGCCTGCGGGTCATCATGCACTGCGAACCCGGCGGGCAGGGCGGTGTCGCACAAAGCCGACCACTCATCGCTCCCCACGTCGACCGTCAGCGAGCCATCGGGCATCGCCTGACGCGCTGCGGCGGCAAAATCGCTCGTCGTGAACAGCGCCTTCAACCCGAAGCGGGTGAAAATATCCGCCAACTCGCGTGCTTTGTAATGGTAGTTCACATTGACCGGCACCACACCCGCCTTCACGCAGCCGAAATAGGCGAGCAGATAATCGGGCGTGTTGCGCAGCATCTGCCCTGCAATGTCGCCGGGTTTCAGCCCGCGCGCGGCGAGACCGGCGGCGATCCTGTCGGTGATTGCATCAAGCTCGCCCCAGCTGACCACTCGCGCGCCGTGGATCAACGCGGGCCGATCCGAGGGGATCGCGCCTGCCAAAGCTTTCAGCACAACCCCGAAATTCGCGCCCTGAAAACCCATCCGTACCATTCTCCCTATGTCACTTTCGCTAGCCCCGCTCGGTGCCGGATTCCCCTACGTAAATAATGAGGACATTCCGAAAAATTACGTTATTCTCCCGATTCGGAGCACAATGAGAGGAATAAGGCCAAAAATGGCTACAAATGTTGTCGAATTGCGCACGCCGCAAGGTCGCGAATCACTGGATCGTTTGCTCGAATCGGTGACCATCACCTGCCCTGAAGACATTCATGATGCCGCTGTAAACCTCGCCCGGATCGCGCAGGAACGCGGGATGCAGATCGCGGTGTGCGACGATATCTCCTCGAAAGAACCGATGGTCGATGCCGATGGTACGATCCTCAATGCCGACATCTTCCGCTGGCTGGATGATGGTGCGCGCTGGTGGGAAGATCACCGCTTGGCGCTGCATTCGCCGCTGCCGCGCGCCTGCCGGTATGAAAGCGAACCGTTCTGGGCCAACCGCCACGGCTTCAACACCCGTTGGCGCAATCACTATCTGGCCGAAATTGACCTCACCGACTTCGAAAAGCGCGCGCTGTGCAAGGCGGCAATTGTGGTTCCGGTGCATTTGCCGTTTGGCCAGATTTCGGCCAGCAGCTTCATCAGCATGGACCGCGACAAGGAAGACCTGTCGGCCGAATTCGCCGAAAATGGTGCGCTGTTCGCCATGGTCACGCGCTGTTTTGTCGCAGGCTATGTGCAGGCGATCCGCACCAAGCGGCGGATCCCGTCCGATTGTGTGCTGTCCAAGCGCGAGGTCGAGTGTCTGCGCTGGGCCGCTATCGGTAAGACCGACAAGGAAATCAGCATGATCCTTGACCGGTCGCACGCCACCATCCGCTATCACATCCACCGTGCGGGCGAAAAGCTCGACAGCGTCAACCGCGCGCAGACGATCTTCAAAGCGGGGCAGCTTGGGTATTTGGGGGCGTCTGATTAGGGAACGCGCCTCCGCGCGTTCTTCCTCGGCGCTATTCCTTCGCTACACTCCGGACACCTGCGGGCGGGCAGTCGCCTTTGCGGTCGCTCCGCGACCGGAACAGCGCACCAGATATTCGTCATTGCGAGCGTAGCGAAGCAATCCATGGTCTGACCTTGCGGCAAGCGCTCGGTTCATGGATTGCTTCGTCGCCTGCGGCTCCTCGCAATGACGAGGAGAACTAACCCAACTTCCTGAGCGGCTCGCTACCATCCCAGCCCACACCCGCGGCCTTGATCATCCCGAACAGGTCCGGCCCATCTTTCGCTTGCTGGAGAATCTCCACCAGCGTGCCCGGGCCGCTGCCCGGATCGACATAGATCACCCGACTGGTGCCAAACGTGCCTTCGATCACCACCTCGGCGCCCGCCTCGGCGCAGACCCGGCAAGCCTCGTCGATATCATCGACCAGAATGCACACATGGTGCAGCCCATTGCCGGTCGATCCATATTCGCCGCGATAGATGGAAGGGTGATCATCGCGCGGGCGGATCAATTCGATCTGGATGTCGCCCCAATAGGCGAGCGCGAGATCAAACACCGCGTCGGTCGGCTGGCCGCGATATTTCATGCCATCAAGGTGGATGCCCTCGATAATGAAGAACGGCCCGACGCCCATGATCTGCGTCCAATGCGCCACCGCCGCGTCGAAATCTTCCGGCACAAAGGCCAGCTGCATGATGTCGCCCAAGGCGGCGATTGATCCGGGTAAAGCCATTTTCCTCTCCAATCCGCTAGGGTGACCCCTGCTCGAACCTGTGTGATATTCGCCCCGCTTAGAACTGCACAAAGTGCGAGGACGGAACGGCTCCGATGAACGAGATCAAGGATATTGCCCGCGGCGATCGCTGCCCGGGGCTCAGCTATACCGACATGCTCAACGGCGACACCCGCCGCCCGCCCGACTACCTGTTTGAAGAAACCACGATCGAAATGGGCGATGAACCGCTTTCGGTCGCGCCTTATATCTCGGAAGAATTCGCAGCGCTTGAGCGCGAGAAAATGTGGCCCAACGTCTGGCTGTTCGCCGCGCGCGAGGACGAAATGCCCGACGTGGGCGATTCTGTCGTGTTCGAGATCGCGGGCAAAAGCTTCCTGCTGATCCGCCAGAAAGATGGCGGCGTGCGCGCGTTCTACAACGCCTGCCTGCACCGTGGGCGCAAGCTGCGCACCGAAAGCGGCCCCTCGGTGCAATTGCGCTGCCCGTTCCACGGCTTCACCTGGCGCAATGACGGCAGTTTGAAAGAAATCCCCTGCGAGTGGGATTTCAAGCATCTCGAAGGCAAGGACATGACCCTGCCCGAAGCCCGCGTGGAGTTGTGGCAGGGCTTTGTCATGCTGACCGAGAACCATGCCTTGCCCGATTTCAAAACGTGGCTTGGCCCGGCGGCATCGCATTATGAACGCTATGATTTCGCCAACCGCTACACCGGGATGTGGGTGCAAAAACGCATCCCAGCCAACTGGAAGGCCACCGCCGAGGCATTCATGGAAGCATGGCATTCGGTCACCACTCACCCGCAATTGCTCGCCTTTCTGGGCGATGCGAACACGCGGTACGATCTGATCGGCGATCACTTCAACCGCGCGATCACGCCTTCGGGGGTGCTCAGCCCGCACATGAAGGGCAAGAACTCCGACTACGTGCTCGAAAAAATGAACGAGTTTTCGGGCGGAGCGGATGCCAAGACCAACCGGCGCTTCAATGCCGGCGAAGGGACGGTCGAAGGCTATGACGCCAATGACCCCTTGGGTGCACGCAAAGTGCTGGCCGATGCCGGGCGCAAGGGCTTTGCCGAGAATTACGGCTATGATTACTCTGACGCGTCGGACACCGAAATTCTCGACAATTTCACCTACAATATCTTCCCGAATTTCGCCCCGTGGATCGGGTTCCTGCCGACGCTGGTGTATCGCTGGCTACCCGGCGACACGCCCGACTGGTGCATCATGGAAATCCGCCTGCTGTTCCCCACCCCCAAGGGTGAGGAACGCCCGCGCGCGGTTGCGCCGACCTATATCCCCGATGATGAGCCGTTTGCTTGGGCCAACGATATCATGGGCCCGCAGCTCGCCAATGTGTTCGATCAGGACATGGCCAACCTGCCATTCGTGCAGACCGGCATGAAGGCGATGAAGGACGGGCTGATGGAGCTTGGCCATTATCAGGACAGCCGGGTGCGGCATTTCCAGACCACGTTGAAGAAATATATCGACGGGGAATTGCCCGCAGTTAAGTAAGCATCATGGGCTTTTCCTTTGAACTCACCGGGCGCACCGCGCTCATCACCGGCGCGTCTTCGGGCCTTGGAACCCGTTTTGGCCGCATCCTTGCGGTCAGCGGGGCCAAGGTTGCGCTTGGCGCGCGGCGGATCGATCGGCTGGAGGATATCGCTGACCGGATCGGCGCCAATGCCTGCCCTGTGAAGATGGATGTGGCGCGAGAGGCTGACATCATTGCCGGGTTCGATGCCGCCGAAGCGGCGTTTGGCCCCGTCGACACGGTGATCGCCAATGCCGGGGTCGATGGCGCTGGCATGGCAACTACCATCAGCGAAGAAGAGATCGAGCACACCCTAGCCATCAACCTCAAAGGTGCGATCCTGACCGCACGCGAAGGGGCGAAGCGGATGATGGCGCATGGGGTGACCAATGGCCGGATCGTGCTGGTCGCCTCGATCACCGCGCATGAGCCATCCCCCGGCCTCGTCGCCTATGCGGCGTCGAAAGCGGGCGTGGTGCAGGCTGGCAAGACGCTGGCGCGCGAATGGGCGCGGGCCGGGATCAACGTCAATACCATCTCCCCCGGCTACATCCGCACCGCGATCAATGATGCGTGGTTCGATACCGAGCCGGGCAAGAAGCAGGTCTCGCGCTTCCCCAAGCGCCGGTTGATGGGCGAGGAGGGGCTCGATGCAATGGTGCTGTTCCTGTGCTCTGACGCGTCGGAATTTGTGACTGGCACGAACTTCGTGCTCGACGACGGGCAGACGTTGTAGTGGCGCGGCTGATCTCGCTCGCCGCCGGGATCATGCCTGAAGCGACGCCTGCGCAGTTGATCGAATGCGCCGCTGCGGGCAATTTTGATTTTGGCGGCATGTGGGCCGAGCGCGAGACGTGGACGCCCGCCACCACCCGCGCCATCCGCCAACAGGCGCGCGATGCGGGCGTGCAATTGCTCGACATTGAAGTTGCGTGGATCATGCCCGGCGCGCCCGACCCGTGGCTGAGCGAGCTGGTCGATATCGCCGCGGAACTGGGCGCGCGCAATCTGCTCTGTGTCTCCAGCGATCCCGATATGGCCGCGACCACCGCCAAGTTTCAGGCGCTGGTCGTCCGGGCGAATGGCACCGGGGTAAGGGTGAATCTCGAGTTCGGCATATTTACCGAGGTCAAAACGATCCACATGGCCCGCAGCATTCTCGAAGCTGTCGAAGGCGAGGCCAAGGCGCTGCTGGTTGATACGCTCCACTGGGCGCGCTCAGGCGGGACGGCGGCGGATCTGGCCGCGATCCCGCGCGAATGGTTGAGCTATTGCCAACCCTGCGATGCGCCAGCGGGCGCGCCTGACCTCAGCAATTTCGATGCGATCATTGATGATGCGATAAACCGCCGGATGCCGCTGGGGCACGGCGGATTGCCGCTCGGCGCGATGGTCGATGCGCTGCCGGATGATCTGCCCATGGCGATCGAGGAACGCTCCGCCGCGTTGCGCGATGCCTTCCCCGATCTCACCGAGCGCGCCCGTGAAGTCGCTCGCACCAGCCGGGCGTGGCTGGATACCCGGGGATGAGCATCCTCCCCGTCACTCTCGTCCAGATGGCCTTTCTGGTGCCACAGCTGGAAGAAGGCTGTGCGGCCCTCAACCGCGCCTACGGCTGGGGGCCGTTCCTTGGCGGCACCGAAGGCGTGCTGGCCGACCACACCTATCGCGGCCAGCCGGCCGATCCGATCCGCATCCGCGGTATCTTTGTGCAGACCGGTGACATCAACGTCGAGGTGATTGAGGTCGTCTCTGACGCGCCGAGCGCCTTTCACGAGATGCTGCGCGCCGATGGCCTGCCGGTGCTGCACCACTGCGCCACCTTTGCCGCCGATTACGAAGGCACACGCGATCATTTCATCGCGCAAGGCTATCCCGTGGTCAGCGAATTCGGCTTTGCCGGGCGGCAGATCTGCTACGTCGATACCCGCCCGCTGCTGGGCTACATGACCGAAATCTACCCTGAACTGCCGATCATCCGCGCAATGTATGCCGAAGCCCGCGATGCGGCGACGGCCCGGCCCGGTGCGGCGGATATTACGCCCTTCGCCGCCCATCACTAACCGCGCTATCGATTTGACGCGGCGGCGGCTATCGTCGCGCCATGACCGACGCCGCACCCCTGCGCACCACGATCAAGGTGGCGAGCTACAACATCCACAAAGGCATCGGCACCGACCGCAAGCGCGATCCGGCGCGCATCCTCAAGGTGCTGGGCGAGATGGACGCCGATATCGTCTGCCTGCAGGAAGCGGACCTCAGGTTCGGCACCCGCACCAGCGTGCTGCCGCGCTTTCTGATCGAGAGCCACAGCGATTACATCCCCGTGCCGCTGGATGTGCAGGCGGATTCTATGGGCTGGCACGGCAATGCGATCCTGGTGCGGCGCGGGATTGCGGTGGAGAGCCACGACATCATCCACATCCCCTGCCTCGAACCGCGCGGGGTGGTAACCGCGACCTTGCGCATCGGCGGGACGAGCGTGAGCGTGTTCGGGATGCACCTCGACCTGTCCGGCCTATGGCGCGTTCGGCAAGCCTGCGCCATCGCCGCACTGGCGCAGGCGGCGCGAGCGAAAGGGCCGACGGTGCTGATGGGCGACCTCAACGAATGGCGCGCGAATTCCGGCTGTTTTCGGGAATTCGGGCGGCATTTCGCAGTGCTTGATCCGGGCCCGAGCTTTCCAAGCCGCCGCCCGCTTGGGCGGCTCGACCGGATCATGCATTGCGAGCGGTTGGTGGACAAAGGGTGCGGCGTGCATCGAAGCGCACTGGCGTCGACCGCGTCGGATCACCTGCCGGTGTGGGCGGAGTTTGCAGTGGGGTAGAGGGTGAGCGAATGACCGCTTTCGGGCGGACGGCAGGATGCGCAGAAAGGCCGGATGTGGGTGGGAAGCGGACGGGCAGGCTTCGCTTTACAAAAGATTTGGGCTCCGTACGCCGTGGTCACATTAAGTTTTGTTTGGCAGCCCCGTCGACTAGCGGCTTGTGCCGCAGGAAAGCTCTCACCGCCATGCTGTCGAACGCCTAGATCATTGATTGATCATCATTGAGGGGCTGCATTTCCCTTTGGCGCCGCCGCGCGCGGTGTCGATTGGGGCCAGCGTCTAGACCGTGGTTCAAGCGTATGACGCCCACCGACTTAGCTCCCCCGAGAGGGTGTTGCGCTGACTTCAGTCGCTCGAACTCATAAGTTTGGAAAATGGCCCTTGGCTTGCAGGCTGTCTAGGAAACCCTGCGTATAGGCCTGATCCGGATGCGCACGGACCGCTTGGTCGAGCACCTTAGCGTCCTCCCCGACCAAGATGCGCCATTGTCCGGCCCGCACTCCGTCCAAGATCACCTTCGCCGCCTCCGCCGACGACATCGGCGCGGTATCGCGAAAATCGGCATTGGCGAGTTCGATGATCTGATCCTCGCTCAGGGTTGACGGGTCGATACCCTGCGTTTCCAGAATAAAGCTGAGCTCCTTTTCGACCCCGCCCTGGATCCGCATCGAATTGCCCGCAATCTCGGTGCCAATGTGGCCCGGCATAACGACCGAGCAGGTGATATGCGGCGCGTTGTTGGCCAGATCGACGATCAACGCCTCGGTAAAGCCCTTCACTGCAAATTTCGCAGCTGAATAGGCGGTATGCGGACGCTGCGGACCAAGCGTGGCCCAGAAGCCGTTGATGCTGGAGGTGTTGACGATATGGCCAGCCTCCGCGTTTTTCAGCAGGGGCAGAAACGCGCGGACGCCGTGAATGACACCGTAAAAGCAGATATTGAACGTCCGCTCCCAAGCCGCGCGCTCGCCTGCGACAAAGCTGCCGCCGCCGCCGATCCCGGCATTGTTGAACAAGAGATGGATCTTATCGGTATCAAACGCGGTGCGCACTTCGTCGGCCCATGCATTCATCTCCGCTTCGATCGCGACATCGGCGCGGGTGCAATGAACCATCGTCCCCTGCGGTGCGGCGGCGCGGCAAAGGCGCTCTGTCTCCGCCATGTTGGCCGCCGACACATCGCACATTGCAACGGAACAGCCTTCAGAAGCCAAGGCCAGCGCCAGTTCGCGCCCCATGCCCGTCCCACCGCCGGTGATGACCGCAATTTTTCCTGCAAAATCCTTCACTGCCATTATCTTTCCCCCCAGATTGTCAGACCCTTTCCGGCCGACCGCCACCCTTTTTCATCATTACACCTCAAAAGGCGGATTCCATAACGGTTCGGGCAACCAGATCACTTCCACTCGTGTAAAGATTTGCCGCGGTGTTTCGGCAGCTCCGGGGTCGCTTGCTGAATTTCCGCTTTTGACCCAAATCGCTGCAAAGCGGACAGGGGGGCTCAGGCAAAGGGGGATATTCCCGCGCCGCACCTTGCCCCCGCGCGCGGCATCGGGAATCCCTCACACATGGCGATTCTCTCCGACAAATGGATCCGCGCGCAGGCGCAGCAGCACGGCATGATCGAACCTTTCGTCGAGGCCCAGCGGCGCGATGGGGTGATCTCCTATGGCCTCTCGTCCTACGGCTATGACGCGCGGGTCGCGCCGGAGTTCAAGATCTTCACCAACGTCAATTCATCGGTGGTCGATCCCAAGGCGTTCGATCCGGGCAGCTTTGTCGACCGCGAGACGGACGTCTGCATCATTCCCCCCAACTCCTTCGCGCTGGCGCGCACGGTCGAATATTTCCGCGTGCCCGAAGATGTGCTGGTGATCTGTCTGGGCAAGAGCACTTACGCCCGGTGCGGAATCATCGTGAACGTCACACCCTTGGAGCCGGGCTGGGAAGGGCACGTGACGCTCGAATTCAGCAACACCACCCCGCTGCCCGCCAAAATCTACGCCAACGAAGGCGCGTGCCAGTTCCTGTTCCTGCAGGGCAACGAACGCTGCGAAACCAGCTACAAAGACCGCGCGGGCAAATATATGGGCCAGCGCGGGGTGACGCTGCCGAAGCTATAGGGCCCGAGCTACAGGGCCGAAGCTGTAGACTCCGCCCGCTCCCTCGCGCATCAAGCGGCGCAAAGGGAGAATGATCATGACCACGCCTCGCGAATTCGACATCATCATTTACGGCGCCACCGGTTACACCGGGCGGCTCGTGGCGGAATATCTCGCGCATCATTACGGCAGCCGCACAGATGGCCCGAAATGGGCGATGGCGGGCCGCAGCCTGGCCAAGCTGGAGGAAGTGCGTGATCTGATCGGCGCGCCTGGCACCACCCCGCTCGTGGTCGCCGATGCTGATGACAGCGCCGATCTTGAAGCGATGTGCCAGCGCACCCGTGTCGTCCTGTCCACGGTTGGCCCGTACCAGCTCTATGGTGACAAGCTCGTCGCTGCTTGCGTGAAGACCGGCACCGATTATGCCGACCTCTGCGGCGAACCGGCGTGGATGGCCGAAAAGATTGCCGAACATCAGGCCGCAGCCGAAGCCAGCGGCGCGCGCATCTGCTTCTCATCCGGGTTCGATTCGATCCCGTTCGATCTCGGCGTGATGATGACGCAAAAGGCCTGTGTGGAGCGCTTTGGCAAGCCCGCCCCGCGCATCCGCGGCCGCGTTCGCGCGATGCAAGGCACCTTCTCGGGCGGCACCGCGGCGAGCCTCGGCGCGACGATGAAGGCGGCGGCAAAAAGCCCATCGCTGATCAACGTGCTGCGCAATCCCTTTGCGCTCACCCCCGGTTTTGAAGGGCCGGATCAGCCATCGGGCATGATCCCGTCCCACGAGGAAGACTTGGGCAAATGGGCTGCGCCGTTTGTGATGGCACCGATCAACACCAAGAACGTGCACCGCACCAACTTCCTTCTCGGCCACCCTTACGGCACCGATTTCAAGTATGACGAGATGATGCTGACCAGCCCCGGCGAGGCGGGCAAGGCAGCGGCTTCGGCAGCGCTCGAATTCATGAAGAACCCGTTCGGGGCAAAGCCGCCCAAGCCCGGCGAAGGCCCGACCAAGGAAGAACGTGAGAACGGGTTCTATGATGTCGTCTTCGTCGCCGACATGGCGGACGGTGGCCGCCTGCAATTCGGGGTCAAGGGCCGGTATGATCCGGGCTATGGTTCGACCTGTCGGATGCTGAGCGAGACGGGCATTGCGCTGCTATCCTGCACCAAGCCAGGCGGGATCGGCACGCCGGGCAGCTTCCTTGGCGAAGATCTGGTCAAGCGGTTAGAAGAACACGCCGAACTGACCTTTGCGGTTGAGGCCTGATACCTACGCAAAAGGGGCAGCCGGTATGTCCGACTGCCCCTGATTGCGACCCTGAACTGATTGCGGCGATTTAGAAACGGCTCAAAAACTTAGGCGCACGCTCGCACGGAAATTGCGGCCGATCAGCGGCACGAATTCCTTGGTGAAGCTCGCATGGCGGCGGCCGTTCACATCGAAGATGTTGTCGGCAGCGATCTGCACCGTCACGTTCTGATTGCCCGACAGCGGACGCCACGCGGCCACCGCGTTGACCAGCGTGAAGCTGTCTGTGGGCGTTTCAAACGCAGTCACCCGGTCCTGCCCGTCAAACCATTGCACTTCGCCGCGCAGATCGAACGCATCCGTTTGCGCTTCCAACGCGCCGAGCAGGCTCAGCGGCGGAATGCGCGGCACGGCGCTGCCATCGTCCAGCTCAGCCTCGACATAAGAGGCGCTGAGATCGGTCAGCAGCTTGAACCCATCGGTGTTGATCACCGGGTAGGAAAACTCGGCTTCCACGCCCCAGAAATCGGCATCCTGCTGGAGATATTCGAACACCGGCAGGCCGTCTTCCTCGTCGCCCGTTTCCTCAAGGATGATGTAATCGCTGAACCATTGCCGGAAGGCGGTCAGGCTGAATGTGCCTGCGCCGATGCGACCGCGCGCATAGGCTTCGAGCCCCCACGCGCTTTCGACCTCGAGATCGGGATTGCCAATTTCAAACGCCTGCGTGGCAATGTGCGGGCCCTCCGCAAACAGTTCCTCGGCGCTCGGTGCGCGTTCGGCGCGTGATCCGTTGATGCCTATACGAATGCCATCGACGCCTTCATACACCAGCCCGAGCGCGCCCGAGAATGTGTCGTAATCCCGCTCAAGCCCCAACGTTTGCGCTTCGACATTGGTGAATTCGGCGCGGGCGGCGGCTTCGATCTGGACCGGGCCGGTGCCGAATTCCTGCAAGGTGAAGACGGCCACCTGTTCGGTCAGGTTGGGCGGAACATAGGCTTCAGCGCCTTGGGCAAAGAAATCGCGATGGGTGTATTGCACCCCGCTCGACCCGCGCAGGGTGCCGCCTGCGGCTTGTACCAATTCGGCGCGCGCTTCGACGCTGGTGCTGTCGAAGGTGGTGCCCACTTCGGCGCCTTCGAATTCGGTGTGGGTGTAATCGGAATAGCCGACCCGCAGTTTCAGCCGCTCAAACGCGCCATCGCCCAATGCGATGTCGCCTTTGAAATCGGCGCGGAACTGTTCGAGTCCGATGGTGACCAGTTCCGCACCCTCTTCCTCGCCGCCCTCTTCCTCGGCATGGACCGTGCCCGGACGGGTGGGTACGCCGTAGCTGGAATCGTAGAAGCCGACCGACGCGCCAAAGGTGCTGTCACCCAAAATCAGGCCAAACCCGGCATTGACCGTCCAGCTTTCCGCGCCCGTATTGAGCACGGTGCCGCGCCGTCCGGCAACGGCGCGCAGTTCGGCGGCTTCTTCCAGCGCGCCTTCGCCTTCTTCCTCATCGGCAGCGGCCAGCACCTCGGCGCGCAGCGCGTTCGACAGCTGGAAACCGCCGATGTCGATATCATCGGATTGGCGCCACGATCCATCGACGTGCAGCACGAGGTTTGACGTCACGCCGACATCAAGGCTGGCCGCACCGGTGCGCATGTTGGTCGCGCTGTCGACCCCGCCGAGCGCATCGAGGTGGATGTTGTGATCGGGCATCCGGGTCGGGATGCGCTTGTCGATCACATTGACCGCGCCGCCGATCGCCTGACTGCCATAGAGCAGCACGGCAGGCCCGCGCAGCACTTCGATCCGCTCAACCGTGATCGGATCAATGGTGGTGGCGTGATCGGCCGAGGTGTTCGAAACGTCAGACGTACCGACCCCATCGACCAGCACCCGCACCCGCTCGGCCTGCTGGCCGCGCAGCACCGGGCGCGATGCGCCGGGGGAGAAGCTGGTGGCAGACACGCCCGGCAGCTTGGACAGCAGCTCACCCAGCTGGCCGGTCACGGCATTGCGCTGAATATCGCCGATTTCGAGCACGCTGGTGCCCGCGAGCAGATCAAGCTGCTCAAGGCCAGAGGCGCTGACGATGATGTTGCCTTCGGTATCGCCCTGCCGGTTGTGGAGGTCGTCTTCGAGCGCGGCATCGGTTTGCGCCGCATCATCGGCGGTCTGCGCCAATGCCGGCGCGGCAACAAGCGATGTGCCGAGCGCGATAGCGATGGCAATCGAAGATGGAGCAAGAAGAGGCTTGCGGATCATTATGGGGCTTTCCGTTGCTTTGATGTAATAACGTATCAAGCGCCTAGCGCGCAGCGCGACGCGAATGCAAGCACAAATGCTGCAAACGTATGGCAGCGCCCGATGAAGTGCGGCACAGATGCGACAGGTTCTAGGGAGAGTAAGTGAACGCAGCAGCACACGCCCGTTAGGGCGCGATACTGGCGTTCAGCGAATGCTTGAAAACTGGAGCGGGCGAAGGGATTCGAACCCTCGACCCCAACCTTGGCAA
>LNFM01001456.1_pt1 | contig 53641 bp, 48 predicted proteins | sample 596031 | NCBI WGS metagenome assembly LNFM01 (sample SAMN04254537, study PRJNA301005) | activated carbon metagenome | isolation source: dual media filters at the Ann Arbor, Michigan drinking water treatment plant | place: USA: Ann Arbor
ATGGCCTGTCCAGCAGCATCATGCCCGGCAAGACCAACCCGACGCAGTCGGAGGCGCTGACCATGGTCTGCGCCCAGGTCATGGGCAACCACGTGACGGTCACCATCGGCGGCGCGCAGGGGCACCTCGAACTCAACGTCTTCAAGCCCGTGATCATCCAGGCGGTGCTGCAATCGGCCGGGCTGCTGGCGGATGTGTCGGAGAGCTTCGCCGCCAATATGATGGACAAGCTCGAGCCGAACCACGCGAAGCTGGCCGACAACCTCGGCAAGTCGCTGATGCTGGTCACCGCACTGAACCCGCGCATCGGCTACGACAAGGCCGTCGCCATCGCCAAGCTGGCGCTGGCCGAGGACATCACCCTGAAGGCCGCCGCCGCCCGCCTCGGCCATGTCAGCGAGGCAGACTTCGATCGCTGGGTGCGGCCGGAGGATATGCTCAGCCCCGGCGGCACGCTGGCCGGCGGCGGGTGAGGCATCTGCGGAAGCGGTCCTTCCGCCTCGCGGGGCACCGCACCTCGGTCGCGCTGGAGCCGGAATTCTGGCGGGTGCTGGAGGAAGTGGCGGCGCGGCGCCGGCTGAGCCTGGCGGCGCTGGTGGCCGGGGTGGATGCGGCCAGGCCCGTCCCGGACCTGCCGCTGGCCAGCGCCTTGCGGGTGCATGCGCTGGCCCATGCCGGGGATCGGGAGGCAGGCTGAACCTCAGGCCGGCAGCCGCGCGTCATATTCCTGCTTCAGCCGCAGCCAGCCTTCCCAGAACACCGGCGGCTGCCGCCCATTCGCCCGCGCCAGCAGCATCTCCAGATGCATGTGCCAACCGGCGGAGACGTTCAGCAGCGTGCCGCGATCCGGCACCCGGCTATGGATCAGCGTCAGCAGCACCTGGCCACCCTTCGGCTCCAGCGCGAAGGACACCTCGCCCCCCTTGCCCCAGGCGATGACCAGACGGCGCGGCGGGTCGAGCGCCAGGATGCGGCTTTCCAGCCGGTGCTCCTCGGAGAAGCCCGGCGGCGGCTGGCTGGGCGGGTCGTTCAGCTCGGCATTGCGCCAGACCAGCTCGAACGGCGCGCCGACTTCCAGCGTCATCTCGCCAGCCGCCAGCCACTTCCGGCGCAGCTCGGAGTCGGTGATCCAGGCCCAGACGCGCTCGATGGGGCCGGGCAGAAGACGCTCGATCTTCAGGGTGGCGGGCTCGACCAGCACGCCATGCGGTTCCAGGGCTACGATCTCGCTCATCCTTCGTCTCCTTCGGGGGTGGGGGTGGTGCGCGCCTCCTCCTCGCGGAGGAGCTGGTCGAGCACATCCAGCCGCGTCGTCCAGAAGCCTTCGTAGAAGGCAAGCCAGTGATGCGCGCGGGCCAGCGGGGCGGCCTCCAGGCGGCACAGATGCGTGCGGCCCCTCACCTCCCGCCGGATCAGCCCGGCCGCCTCCAGCGCCTTGATGTGCTTGGAGGCGGCGGCCAGCGAGATGGCGAAGGGTTCCGCCAGCTCGCCCACCGTACGCGCGCCTTCCGCCAGGGCCCGCAGCATGCTGCGGCGGGTCGCATCGCCCAGGGCGTGGAAGATACCGTCCAGGACATGCGCTTGATGCTCAACCATGTGGTTGAATATGCGGGCTCAGGCCGAAACAGTCAACCGAATAGTTGACTAACTCGGATCGCCCGGGAAGGCGGCTTATCCCTCAGCCTGCCACGAATCGGCCGTCACAAGGTTCTGATTGCGCAGCAGCCACAGGCGTTCATGTGCCGCGCACAGCGTCACAGCCGCCCGACGGCGTTCGTGCATCGGCTGGCCCGCATTGCGCATCGCTGCCTCGCAACAGATCAGGAGCAGCCGCGCCGTTTCCAGATCGCCCTGGTCGCAGGCCTGGTGGAAGGCCAGCAGGATCTTGTCCGACAGGCGGCGCGTATGAAGCGGGTTGGACGGCAGGGATTCGGCACGGTCATTCAAGGCGCATCTCCGAAGGCGTCTGACCCTGGAGATCGCTTCGGGACCCCGCACCGGATGCATCACGAGACCGGGAGATGCGCGGCCCGTGGCGTCAGCCGCGCTCGGCGCGCCAGCGGGCCCAGCCGGAGGTCTCCGGCAAGGCCCGCGGCGCCGCCGCCGGGCCGGTCAGGCGCAGGCCAAGATCGGGCGCCTCCGGCACCGCAGGCCGGGCCAGCAGGCGAAGGTCCAGCGTGGCGCGCGGCAGATCGATCTCGCCCCCGAGGCTCGCCGTGGCGCCGCCTTCGGCGACCAGCCGGCCGGTCTCCAGCCGGAGCCGTCCCGCCGCCAGCGCGGCCTCCACCTCCAGCCGCTCGAAGCCGGTGGCGCCGGAGATCAGGGCCTGGCGGATCGCGGCTTCCGCCGCCAGCGCATCCGCCCCGGCACTTGCCGCCGAGGCGCCGGCCAGGTCGAGGCCCGCCAGCACGCCATCCCGCAGGTCGAGTTGAAGCCGGCCGGACAGGGTGGAAATCAGCGCGGCGGGGGAATGCCCCACCGCCTCCAGCGTGAAGCCCACATCGCCACGCGCGGCGGCGAGGTCCACCGGCAGGCCGAACAGCTTCTCCCCCAGCGTCGCCCCGCCCAGCTGGCCCGTCAGAGCCAGGCGCGGCGGCAGGCCAGGCTGGGTTTCACCCGTCAGTGTCGCCTCCAGCCGGCCGCCGGCGAGGCCGGCGCGCAGGCCATCCAGCCGGAAACCGCCCTCGGACAGCAGCAGGATGGCGGTTGCTTCCTCGGCCGTGGCGCCACCAATGACGACGCGCCCGGCCTCCAGCGCCAGCTCCGCATCCAATCCGCGCAGCGCCTGCACCCCCAGCGGGTCCAGCGCCCGCCAGCCCGGGAAGGGCAGCGGCAGGCTTTCCGCCGCGATCCGCCCGGTCAGCCGTGGCCGCGGCCGCGCCGTATCCAGCGCCAGCGCGCCACGCGCCCGCAGCGCCGCGGCCACCGCCTCGAAGCTCTCCGCGCTGATGCCCTGCGGGCCTGCGGCCAGCGTGGCGATCAGGGAGAAGGACCCCTCCCCCAGCCATTCACCGGCGCTGAGGCCAAAGGCCTCGGAGAGCAGCCGTGGCGCGCCCGGATGGCGCAGCGTGATGCCGAGATTGCCGCGCCGCTGCGGCACATCCAGCGTGCCGGAGGCCTCCAGCCGCAACTCGCCCAGCTCCGCCGTGCCGCGCAGCGCCATCGCTTCCATCGTGCCGCCGCCTGACAGCCGCAACGCCACGGATTGCTCGGCCAGCGCCGTGCGGTCCGGCCAGTCGCCCGGCAGCAGCAGCGCCAGGTCGCGGGCGGAGGAGCCGGTGGCCTCGAAGGTCCAATCCTGCAGGCGCATCTGCGGCGCCAGCGCCAGCACGCCGGAGGTCGCGATATCCACCCCGGCGAGCCGCCCGGACAGCCGCCGCAGCGTCAGCCGCCCGCCCTCCAGCGCCGCATCCAGTGCGGCACGTTCCAGCACCGCATCGCCGCGGATCACCCGGTCCGCCGCCAGCCGCAGGTTGAGGTCGACGGCGCCGAGGCCACGGCCGGCGCGCACCGGGTCGAAGCCCTGCGGCAGCCAGCGCGCCAGGTCCAGCGTATCGATGGACAGTCCCAGCCCCAGAGCCGGCCGCGCACCATGGCGCAGCACGCCGGCGCCGGAGATCTGGATGTCGCCGAAATTCGCGGTGAATTCCGGCATGGCGGCCTGGGCGTCCTCCAGCACCAGCCGCATGCGGCCTTCGCCCCGGCGCAGCAACGTGGGATCCAGCTCCGCCACCGGCAGGCCCATGGCGGCGAGGCTGGTGCGGAGGTCCGGCCCGGCGAAGCGCGCCACCAGTTCCAGCCGCTGCCCGGCGGTCGCGCCGGCCAGGTCGAGCTGCGTCTCCCCCGGCAGCAGCAGGGAGATGTCGGACAGGGTCAGCCGGCCTTCCTCCAGGAAGGCGGCGCCGCGCAGCCGGCGCAGGGTGAGGCCACGATACATCCCGGCCTCGGCCGACAGGTCGATGGAGATCGGCCAGGGCCGCGTGCCACCGGCGCGCAGCGCGCCGACCCAGCCATCCAGATCCAGCCGGCCGGCGACCAGCGCGATATCCAGCCTTGGTGCCGGCAGCAGCCGCAGCGCCACCGCGCCACGTGCCGGATTGCCGGCGATCTCGATCGCCAGCTCATCGGCCGCGATCAGCTCGGCCGAGGCGGAGAGCCGGCCGGCAGCGCGGAAGGCGCCGGGCGGGCTGGGCAGGATGGTGGCGAGGTCGGGGCCGCTGACCTCGATCTGGCCTTCGAAGCCGGTGCCGGGGATCAGCACGCCGCGGGCATTGCCGAGAATCTCCGGCAGCACCACCGCCATCTCGAAGGTGGCGATGCCATCCCAGCCGGGCCGGCCGAGGGAGGCGGTGAAGCGCGTGGCCCGGCCATTCCAGCTGAAGGCGCCGGCCATCTCCAGCGATTGCGACAGGCCGCCGGAGGTCAGCCGGGCGGAGACCCCCTCCAGTACCGCATCGCCGACGCGAACCCGGCCATCTTCCAAATTGGCGTCGAGCTGCGTGATCCAGCTGGGTGGCCGCAACGCCAGCAGCGGGCCGGGCGGCCAGGGCAGGGTCAAATCGGCGCCGACCAGCGCGATCTCCCGCGGCGACAGCCGGCCGCCGATCAGCGCGCCGAGATCGAGCCGCACGCGCAGCAGCCGCGCGGTGAAGCTGTATTCCTCCCCCGCCTCGCCGACCGCGACGCCACCGGCACGGACCACCGGCTGCGGCAGCAGCGTCAGTTGCACCGGCCCTTCCAGCGTGACCGGGCGGCCGAGCTGGGTTGAGGCGAGCTCGGCCAGCCGGGCGCGCCAGGGCTCCCAATCCACGAAGCGCGGCCCGATCCACAGGCCGAGCACGACCAGCCCGCACAGCAGCAGCAGCGCGGCGAGAAAGCGCTTCATGGCGAGGCCGGTCCGGTCATCATCAGGCGGCCGGTGTGCCCCAGCCGCCGCCGCCCGGCGTTTCCAGCCCAAGCACATCGCCCGGGTTCAGGCTGGCGCGATCGCAGCCGGCCATATCCTGCCGCGTGCCATCGGCGCGTTCCACCCATTGCTGGCCAGGTGCCCCGGCCGCGCCGCCATGCAGCCCATGCGGCGGGACGCGGCGGCGGGAGGCGACAATCACCGCCTCCATCGGCCGCAGGAAGCGGATGCGCCGGCGGCTGCCATCGCCGCCCACCCATTGCCCGGCACCGCCCGAGCCGCGGCGGATGCCGAATTCCTCGAGCCGCACGGGGTAGCGCAATTCCAGCACCTCGGGGTCCGTCATCCGCGTGTTGGTCATATGCGTCTGCACGGCGGAAGTTCCGTCGAAGCCCGGGCCGGCGCCGGTGCCGCCGCAGACCGTCTCGTAGTATTGGTAGATGGCATCGCCGAACAGCACGTTGTTCATGGTGGCCTGGGCGGAGGCGCAGGCATCGAGCGCGGCCAGCAGCGCGTTGCATGTCATCTGGCTGACCTCGGTATTGCCGGCGACCACCGCGGCACCGGGCTTCGGCGAGAGGAAGCTGCCCTCCGGCACGATGATCCGCAGCGGCACCAGGCAGCCATCGTTCAGCGGGATTTCCTCCCCCACCAGGCTGCGGAAGCAATACAGCACCACGGCGCGGCAGACCGCGGCGGGGGCGTTGAAATTGTCCGGCCGCTGCGGGCCGGTGCCGGTGAAGTCGATGACGGCGCTGCGGCTGGCGCGATCGACGCGGACGGCGACCTTCAGCGGCGTGCCGTCATCGATGGTGGTCTCGAACTGGCCATCGGCCAGCCGGTCGAGCACGGCGCGGACCGCTTCCTCCGCATTGTTCATCACGTGCCGCATATAGGCGCGCACCGTCCCGAGCCCGAAATCGGCCACGGCGCGCTGCAATTCCTGCACGCCCTTTTCATTGGCGGCGATCTGCGCGGTGATGTCGGCGACATTCACATCCGGGCTGCGCGCCGGATATTTCGCGCCGGCCAGCAGGGCGCGGAACTCGGCCTCCCGCATCCGGCCTTCGGCAACCAGCAAGAAGTCGTCGATGACGACGCCTTCCTCCTCCAGCGTCTTCGACCCAGGCGGGGTGGAGCCGGGGGTGAGGCCGCCGATATCGGCGTGGTGGCCGCGGGAGCCGACGAAGAACAGGATCTCCTTCCCCGCCTCATCGAACACGGGCGTGATGACGGTGACATCCGGCAGATGCGTGCCGCCGTTGAACGGGTTGTTCAGCGCCACGACATCGCCCGGCCGCAGCGTGGTGGCGCGGGACCGGATGACGGTGCGGACGCTTTCGCCCATCGCACCCAGATGCACCGGCACATGCGGCGCGTTCGCCACGAGGCGGCCGGTCTCGTCGAAGATGGCGCAGGAGAAGTCGAGCCGCTCCTTGATGTTCACCGACAGCGAGGTGTTCTGCAGCACCGCGCCGGTCTGCTCGGCGATGGACATGAACAGGTTGTTGAACAGCTCCAGCATCACCGGGTCCACCCGCGTGGCGTCGGCCACACGTGCGGCTTCGCGCTGTTCGGTGCGGCGCAGGATCATGTGGTTGCGGGCGGTGACTTCCGCCGTCCAGCCGGGTTCGATGACGGTGGTGGCGATGGCTTCGCGGATCAGCGCCGGGCCGGCGATGCGGTCGCCGGCGCGCAGCGCCTCGCGATCCAGCACCGGGGCCTGGTGCGCGGTACCGGCGGCGAAAAGCTCGACCGTCGCTAGAGACGGCGCGGTCTCACCAGCGGCACGCTCGGCCAGGGCTGCTTCATCGACCTGCTCGCCGGGGGAGGTCACTTCCACCACGCAGGCCTCCACCACCACCTGGCGTTCCGGCGTCGCAAAGCCGAAGCGCTGGCGATGCGCGGCGGTGAAGGCCGCCAGCACCTCATCATGCGTGCCGAAGGGCACTGGCAGGAAGCTGTCCGTGCCGGCATAGCGCAGATGCAGGCGGCGGGCGGCGCGCAAGGCGGGCGCGGCGGCACCCTGGCGCACCAGTTCCTCCCGCCCTGCCTGGTCCAGCGCATCCAGCCGCTGCGCGAGATCGTCCATCGCGTCCGGAGACAACGGCGCCTCGACGGCCGCCTCGCGGATCGCGCTCTGGTCGGCGAGGCCCATCCCGTATGCCGAGAGCACGCCGGCGAAGGGGTGGATGAACACCGTCTCCATGCCAAGCTCATCCGCGACGAGGCAGGCATGCTGCCCGCCGGCGCCACCAAAACATTGCAGCGCGTAGCGGGTGACGTCGTGGCCCTTCTGGATCGAGACCTGCTTGATGGCATTGGCCATGTTCGCGACGGCAACCCGGAGAAATCCCTCCGCCACCGCCTGCGGGTCCTGGGGCAATCCGGTGGCGGCCTCGATCTCCGCCGCCAGCACCGCGAACTTCTTCCGCACCACCGCGGCGTCCAGCGTCTGGTTGCCCTCCGGTCCGAAGATCGCCGGGAACTGGTCCGGCTGGATCTTGCCGACCATGACATTCGCATCCGTCACGGTCAGCGGGCCGCCGCGGCGGTAGCAGGCCGGGCCGGGCACGGCGCCCGCGCTTTCCGGGCCGACCCGGAACCGCGCGCCATCGAATTTCAGGATCGAGCCACCACCGGCGGCCACCGTGTTGATCGCCATCATCGGCGCGCGCATCCGCACGCCCGCCACCTGCGTCTCGAAGGCGCGTTCGAATTCCCCGGCATAGAGCGCGACATCGGTGCTGGTGCCGCCCATGTCGAAGCCGATGATCTTCTCGAAGCCCGCCATGGCGGCGGTGCGCGCGGCGCCGACGATGCCGCCGGCGGGGCCGGACAGGATGGCGTCCTTGCCCTGGAAGCTGCGCGCCTCCGCCAGCCCGCCGGAGCTTTGCATGAAGTACAGCTTTACGGGCGGTTGACCGGCCGATTCACGGACTTCGCCTTCGGCGGCGTCCGACCGGACGGCACGCAGCTCGCCGGCAACCTGTTCCACATAGCGGCGCAGGATCGGCGAGAGATAGGCATCCACCACCGTGGTATCCGTGCGCGGCACGATGCGCGGCAGCGGGCTTGCCTGGTGGCTCAGGCTGATCTGGGTGAAACCGGCGTCGTGCGCCAATTCGCCGGCGCGCAGCTCATGCGCCGGATAGGCCCAGGCATGCATGAAGGCGATGGCGACGGCGCGGATGCCGTTGCCATGCGCCTCGGCCAGGGCGGCGCGGGCGGCGGCTTCGTCCAACGCCTCGATCTCGGTGCCATCCACCGCCATGCGGCCGCCGATCTCGGCCACGCTTTCCTGAAGCAGTTCGGGCAGCTTCACATGCAGGTCGAAGAGCCGCGGGCGGGCCTGGTTGCCGATGCGGGTCATATCGGCAAAGCCGCGATTGACCAGCAGCAGCACCCGTTCGCCCTTGCGTTCCAGCAGCGCATTGGTGGCGACGGTGGTGCCCATCTTCACCGCCTCGATGGTCCCGGGCGGGATCGGCGCGTCGAGGTCGAGGCCGAGGCAGGCGCGGATGCCAGCCACCGCCGCATCCCGGTAGCGGCCCGGGTTCTCCGACAGCAGCTTGCGGGTGGTGAGGCGCCCGGCCGGGTCGCGTGCCACGATATCCGTAAAAGTGCCGCCGCGATCGATCCAGAACTGCCAGCCGCTCATGCCACGCTCCTACGCTCGGTCGCTGATCACATCCCGGCAAGCGGCGCGCAAGGCCGCCTGGTGCGATGCGGCATGAATAAGCCGGCACGGCGCGCACCCTGTAGCCCGGCGCCCGGCCATGCTAGGACGACCGGGACCGAATGTGAGGCAGGCTTGAGCATCTGGGGCAAATTGCTGGGCGGGGTCGCCGGCTTCGTCACCGGCGGGCCGCTCGGCGCGGTGATGGGTGCTGCTCTGGGCCATGCGGCGGACCAGGGGCCTGGCGGGCGCGTGGCCCCCGGGGCGGCGGACCTCGCGGCGCTGCTGGGCAACAAGGAGACGCTGTTCGCGATCTCGGTCATCGTGCTCTCGGCCAAGCTGGCCAAGGCGGATGGGCCGGTGCAGCGGGCCGAGATCGACGCCTTCAAGGCGATGTTCCGCATCCCGCCGCAGAACATGCGCGAAGTCGCCCAGATGTTCGACGAGGCGCGCCGCGACACCGGCGGGTGGGAGCCCTTCGCCGAAAGGCTGGGGGAGGCCTTCGCCGACAACCGCGCGATGCTGGAGGATGTGCTGGCCGCGCTGTTCTACATCGCCCGCGCCGATGGCCCGATGACCAAGGGCGAGTTGCGGGTGTTGCAGGGCGTGCACCAGCGCTTCGGCCTGGACACGGCCGCCTGGGACCGCGCCAAGGGCGGCCAGGCCGGCCAGGGCGGCGCGGCGCAGCGCCGGGTGGAGGAGATCGACGCCTATGCCGTGCTCGGTCTGCCCGCCACCGCGACGGATGAGGAAGTGCGCCTCGCCTGGCGCAAACTGATGCGGGAGAACCACCCGGACGGCCTCGCCGCCCGCGGCGTGCCGGCCGAATTCGTCGATCGCGCGACCCGCAAGGTGGCCGATATCAACGCGGCCTGGGACCGCATCAAGCGGCAACGGGGCCTTTGAAGTTGCGCCAGCGCTCCCCGGCCCTCGCCAGAACCTCCGCGCTGCGCGCGGAGGATCGGGACCGCATCAAGCGCCAGAGGGGCCTTTGATCCTTTGCTGATCCGGGACCTGCCCAGCCCGAACCACGACGAACGCCCGCAGCCGGTCGACATGCTGGTGCTGCACTACACCGGCATGCGGACCGGCGCGGAGGCGATCGCCCGGCTGCGCGACCCCGCCGCCCGCGTCTCCAGCCACTACGTGGTGGAGGAGGATGGCGCCGTGTTCCGGCTGGTGCCGGAGGATCGGCGCGCCTGGCATGCGGGCATCTCCCATTGGCGCGGCCAGACGCTGCTGAACGGGCGGTCCATCGGCATCGAAATCGTCAATCCCGGCCACGAATTCGGCTACCGCCCCTTCCCGGCCCTGCAGATGGCCGCCGTCTGCGACCTGTGCCTCGGCATCCTGACCCGCCACGCCATCGCGCCGCGTGACGTGGTGGCGCATTCCGACATCGCGCCGGATCGCAAGGACGATCCGGGCGAGCTGTTCGACTGGCAGGGCCTCGCCGCCAATGGGGTCGGCCTGTGGCCGGAGGGGCTGGCCGCGCCGGATGCGGATGCGCTGGAGTTGCTCGGCCGCATCGGCTACCGCACCGACTTGCCCCTGCCCGTGCTGCTGCGCGCCTTCCAGCGGCGCTGGCGCCAGGCGCGCATCGATGGCCAGGCGGATGCGGAGACGCTGGGCCGGCTGGCGGCAGTGGCCGCCGCCGCGGAATAGGTCACGGCTCCGCTTCCTCGCCCACGATCATCGCCTCCAGCGTCGCCAACTGGTCCGCCTCCGCCGCCGGCTTGTCCGTCCGCAGGCGCGCGATGCGGGGGAAGCGCAGCGCGACGCCGGATTTGTGCCGGCCGGAGCGCTGGGCGGCGTCGAAGATCACCTCGATCACCAGGGACTTCTCCACCTCCCGCACCGGCCCGAAGCGGCTGGTCGTGTTGTTGCGGATCCAGCGGTCGATCCACAGCAACTCCTGGTCGGTATAGCCGGAATAGGCCTTGCCCACCGGCACCAGCTCCTGCCCCCCGGCGCCGTCCGGGCGCCACAGGCCGAAGGTGAAGTCGGAATAGAAGCTGCTGCGCTTGCCGTGGCCGCGCTGGGCGTACATCAGCACCGCATCCACGCCGAGCGGCGCGCGCTTCCACTTCCACCATTTCCCCTTCTGCCGCCCGGCGGCGTATTCGCTGTCCGCGCGCTTCAGCATCAGCCCCTCGATCGCGGCTTCGCGGGCGCCGGCGCGGACCGCCTCCAGCTCCGCTATGCTGGCGAAGGGGATCAGCTCGGACAGGTCCATCCGGTCCGGGCGGGTGCGGGCGAACCAGGCTTCCAGCCGGGCGCGGCGGGCATCGAAGGGCAGCGCGCGGAGGTCCTCCGCGCCGTCGAACAGCATGTCGTACAGCCGCACGCCGACGGGGTGGGTGGCCTGCATCTTCGCGCTCACCACCTTGCGGTTCAGCCGCTGCTGCAGATCGGCAAACGGCGCGACCTCGCCTTCGCGCATCACCAGCAACTCTCCATCCAGCACCGCATGAAAATCCATCGCGGCGAGGATTTCGGGGAAGCCGCCGGAAACCTCCTCCGCCCCGCGCGACCAGACCGCGCGGCCGCCCGGCGTGGCGGAAAGCTGCACGCGGATGCCGTCCCACTTCCATTCGGCGCGGTGGGTTTCCGGTCCAATTGCGGAGAAGTCCGGCTCCTCCAGCGGATGCGCCAGCATCAGCGGGCGGAACACCGGGCGGTCCTCCGACGAAGGGCGCGGTCCCTGGCCCGTGAGCCAGGCGAACAGGTCGAGATAGGGCGGGGTCAGCCCGTGCCAGACCTCCTCCACCTCCGCCACATCCTGCCCGGCCCATTCGGCCAGCGCGGTCTTGGCAAGGCGGGCGGAGACGCCGACGCGCAACCCGCCGGTGACCAGCTTGATCAGCGCCAGCCGCCCATTGGCATCGAGCGCGTCCAGCCAGCCGGCCAGCAGATCGGGCAGCGCGGCTTTCGGCGTGGAGTCCAGCGCCTCCACAACCTCCGCCAGCCCCGGCGGCGGCGTGTTGACGCCGGGGCGGGGCGGCCAGATCAGCGCGACGGTCTCCGCCAGGTCGCCGACATAATCGTAGGACAGACCGAACAGCACCGGGTCCGTACGCGCCGCCACCAGCTCCCGCACCAGGCCGGGCTTGGCGGCGCGGAACACGAGGTCGCCGGTCAACGCCGCCAGGCCGATGCCTCGATCCGGGTCCGGCTGCGTCGCGAACCACTGCCGCAGCAGGGCCAGCTTGGCGAGGCGGCCGGGTGTGAAGGCCAAGCGTTCCAGCAGGTAGGCAAAGGCCGGGAGGGTCATTGTACGGCCCTCAGGCGCCGGGCGCGCGCTCCGCGCGCTGGGCTCGCCGCAGGGGCGGCGGGCGCCGGTCGGCGCCTCGGCGGCCGGGGGCCGCCGCAAGTTGTGTCCGGGGCCAGCGGCCACCGCTGGTGGTCCGGCGCGGTCACGCCGGCTGCTCCGCCGCCTCGGCCGGGGTTGTATCCGGGGAGGCGGCGTCCTCATCCTCCTCGCCGCGGCCCAGCAGGTGCAGCGCCCGGCCGCGCACGCCGCGCAGCGCCATGGCGTGCACCAGCGCGTCGTCGCGGCCATGCGTGACCCAGACCTCCGGCGCCTGCACCTCCTCGATCGTCGCCAGCAGCTCGTCCCAATCGGCGTGGTCGGAGATGATCAGCGGCAGTTCCACGCCGCGCGCCTTGGCCCGCTGGCGCACGCGCATCCAGCCGGAGGCCGCGCAGATCAGCGGCTCCGCCAGGCGGCGCACCCAGGCGGTGGCCTCCGCACTCGGCGGCGCCAGCACCACTTCGCCGGCCAGCAGCCCGCCGCCGCCGCGCTTCGCCGGGGTGGGCACCGGGGCCAGGGGGCCGAGCTGCACGCCGAACGCCTCATACAATTCGCACAGCTTCAGCAAGGCGCCATGCAGGTAGATGGTGCGGTCCCAGCCGGCCTCCCGCAGCAGCGCGATCAGCCGTTGCGCCTTGCCCAGCGCATAGACGCCAACCAGATGCGCGCGGTCCGGGAACAGGCGCAGGCTTTCCAGCAGCCGCGCAACCTCCGCCGCCGCATCCGGGTGGCGGAACACCGGCAGGCCGAAGGTCGCCTCCGTCACAAACACATCGCAGGCCACCGGCTCAAAGGCCGCGCAGGTCGGGTCGCGGCGGCGCTTGTAGTCGCCGGAGACGACGATGCGGCTGCCCTGCCAATCCAGCACCACCTGGCAGGACCCGAGCACATGGCCGGCCGGCACCAGGCGGATGGCCACGTCGTTGTGCCGCACCACCTCCCCCGGCGTCGCCACCTGGCGCTGCCGCCCGGCCCGGCCCTCGCCCATCCGCACCTGCATGATGCCGAGCGTCGGCGCGCTGGCCAGCACGTGGTCATGGTCCGGGCGGGCGTGGTCGGCGTGGCCATGGGTGATGATGGCGCGCGGCACGGCCCGGCCGGGGTCGATGAAGAAGTCGCCGGGCACGCAGTACAGGCCCTGCGGGGTCACGCGCATCCAGCTTTCGGGGTGGGGCATCCGCAGGATTTCGGCACCGGAACCGGGGAATCAAGGGCTTCCGGGGCAGACGCCCGATCGGCACGGGCACGCAACCCTTTCCTCGGCGGCACCCCGCTGATAGCGTCGGTTAACGTTTTCGACACCACCGGTAAGCCGGCGAGGGTCCGCTTTGAGCGAGGCGCGATGACAGATCACGGCCCGGCCCGCCTGGCAGAGCCCATGCCGTCCGCCACGCCCGATGGCCCCCCCCAATGGGGCACGGATGCCAACGCGCAGCGCGTCTTCGACAAGATGTTCACCCCCGCCGGGGTCACCGGCTGGCGCGAGGTGGTCGAGATTGCCGGTGGCGGCCGCTTCGCCGGGCGGGTGCTCCAGGCCAGCGCCACGTCCCGCTGCTGGTCATTCGAAACCAGCCAGGAAGCCCGGGACGCCACGGCCGCGCGACTGCCGGAGGCGGTTGCCGCGGGGCGGCTGCTGCCGCGCCTGCTGCAGGCGGCCCGGCCCGATGCCATGCTGGAAACCCTGGCGGAGGCGGGCCTCGCCCGGCAGGTGGATGCGGTGTTCGGCCTCGACTCCATGCATCAGGCCGGACTGCCCACGCTGGTCACGCATTGGCTGAACGCCGCGCTGGTGCTGAAGCCGGGCGGGCGGCTGCTGATGACGCTGGCCGATCCCACCACCACCTCCGGCTTCCAGAAGATCCTGCGCGACATCCGCCGCACGCATCGCTCCCAGGGCCGGCCCTGCGAGAAATTCGCCTGGACCTCGGCCGATATCGTGCGCTCCGTGCTCGGCCGCCTGGGCTTCGTGGTGGAGCTGCTGGAGCCCTGGTCGAACCATGAGGGCCGGCCGCCGCGCGACCTGTATCTTTCCGCGCTGCTGGTCCATCCGGACCGGGCGGAGGCCCTGCGCACCGCGCTGCGGCCATCCGGCACGCCCGAGCCCATCCTGTCCTATGCCGAGTGGTGGGACCGCCATGCGCCGCATGCCATGGCCGCGCAGCCCGACCGCCCGCCCGCCCGCGCCGTGCTGGACCGGCTGCTGCTGCCGGCGGAGGTGGAAGGCTGGCGGCGCGCCATCGAGATCGGCCTCGGCGATGGGCGCTACACGGCGGAGGTGCTGCGCGCCAATCCGGCCGTGAAGCTCACCGTCTTCGACGTCAGTGACCGCATCATGCAGGCGGCCGCGGCCCGGATGCCGGAGGCGGTGGCCAGTGGGCGGCTCGGTTTCCTGCCGATCGATCCGCTGCACCCGGACGGCATGCTGGCGGCCTTCGAGCGGGAGCATCTGGCGCGCGAAATCGACGCGGTCTTCAGCATCGACGCGCTGGTTCATGTCGATCTGCAATACCTGGTGGCCTATTGGCTGAACGCCGCGCTGCTGCTGCGGCCCGGCGGCTGGCTGGTCTTCAGCGTGGCGGATGCGACGACGGAGCCGGGTTTCGCCCGGCTGCTGGCGGAACTGCCCCAGGGCTACGCCAATCCCGGCCAGGTCAGCGATCGGCTGGAATGGCTCAGCTTCGGCCTGGTCCGCCCCTTGCTGGAGCGCTTCGGCTTCGAGGTGACCTTCGCCGGCCAGGGCGCCGGCCAGGGCGCCGGCCAGGGCGCCGGCCAGGGCGCCGGCCAGGGCGGCGCGGACGATCTGGGCGGCCGCGACCTGCATGTGGTGGCGCAGCTGGTGCGGCCCGAGGCGGCGGAGGCGCTGCGTGGCCACCTTTCCACCGGCCTCGCCGCGCCGCGCTTCGGCGGGCCGGAGGAGGAGGACCGCAACAGCCTCGCCGCGGCGCCGGCCGCGGCGAATGCGCTGGAGCCGCCGGCCGAGGAAAGCCTGGAACTGGCCCGCGCGCTCGGCCAAGCCTTCTGGCGCCAGATCCGGCTGCACGGCCTGCCGGGCCTCCCGCTGGCCGGCCGAACGGGTGGCGAGCCGGGGCGGGAGGGCTGGGCCGAGAACCGGCGCGACTATCAGCGAATCGGCCAGCTCGTCCTGCGCGACCTTGCCGAGATGGGCATTACGCTGCACAAATCCGCGATACGCCCCGCCGGAAGCACGGCCCTCCCCGGCACGGTGCCGCCAGACGAGGCGGAAGGACCCAGGGGATCTGAATACCCAGGCGCATGAACCAGGCCGCAAGGTCACTGCGCTTCGCCCGAACACATGGCAGGCATGACAACTCCCGAAGCCTCATCCCTCCGCCAGGCAGCGCGGCTTCGCGAAGCCGGTGACCTGCCGGCCGCCGTGCGGGCGCTGGATGGCATCGATGCCGCGGCGGACCCGCAGGCCGGCTTCGTGCAACTGCGCTACCTGTTCGAAGTGCAGGATTATGCCGGCCTCCAGCAGGCCACACGCCGGCAACTTGCGGCACTGGGCACCGCGCGAAGCCGCGCCGAGGCGACGCCGGATGCCACGAAATGGCTCGCCACGCTGCTGCGCTTCGCGGAACGCTGCTGCCTGCCGCCGGTGGAGATCAGCGCCGCATTGGACGCCACCCGCATCGCAGCCCTCGCACAGCCCGAACTGCTGCTGGCCTGGCGCGCGGTGCGCCGCCGGCAGACCTACCGCGAGGCCCTGCCCACGCGCTTCGCCGGTGATGTCTCCCTGATCTCGCTCGGCACCAACTGCCTGCCCTGGCATCTGCCGGGCCGCTGGGGTCTTCGGCGGATGGCGGATTTCACCGCGCTGTTTGGCCCCTTCTCCCTCGCCGGCCACACCATCCCCGGCGTGATTGCGGCGCTGGAGGATGATTTCGCCGGCTATTGCGCGCCGGACGCGGTACGCATCGTCACCACGCCGCGCGGCCACACCCTGGCCATGCGGAAGGATCGCGGCGCGCATTGGAACCATAATCGCGGCCCCTATTGGCTGGGCGCGGACGGTGCCGCGCTGCGCGCCAACCTGGCCGCCAAGGCGGATCTGTTCCGCGCCGCCTGCCGCCGGCCCGATGCGGTGTTCCTGCTGGCCGGCTGCCAGGTGCAATATCCGGAGGAACCGCTGGATTTCCTGCCGCGGCTGGATGCGGCGCTTGCCCGCTTCACCGGCCAGGCCGGCAACCGCATCCTGATCACCAACCAGACCGCGCATCGCCGCGAAGCGGCCAGCCATGCGGTGGATGCCGCCACCACCTTCGCGTATTGCCCGTTTCCCGGCACCGACTACGTCTGGCACGAGGATGCCGATGCAGACAGCCCCGCCGGCCAGGAGTTCGAGCGGGGCTACATGCTGACGCTGATCCGCAGCCTGTTGCGCTGGGGGGTGCTGCGACGCATCGGCGCCCCGGCCCGGGCGCGCCCCGAGGCGTGACCGGGGGGATGATGGGCGAGGTCGCAATGCGGGATTTCAACCCGAGCCCGGTGCCGGCGATCGACCAGGCGCTGCGGAGACTGCTCCATCGCGGGGAATACGCCGCCTTCCAGGCCCTGCTGCGGCAGGCGATCCGGCATCTGGATGCGAGCCCGGACGCATCCCTGCCGCATCTGGTGTTCCTGCTGCGCTTCAGCGAACGCGCCTGCCTGGAGCCGGCGCTGCTGCAGGCGCTGCTGGATGGGTTGGCCGACCGCGCGGCAGCGGATTCGCGGCTGTGGCCGGTCTGGCAGGCCGTGGCGCGGCGGCAGGACTTCCGGCTGCGGCTTCAGGCGCGGCGCCGTGGCCCGCTGACGCTGGTTTCGCTCGGGCTGCATTGCCTGCCCTGGACCCTGGTGAATCGCTGGGGCTTGCGCGACGCATCACAGTTCCTCGCCTTGAAGAACCCGTTCTGCATGGCGCTGCACAAGGCGGAGACCGTGGCGCAGGCGATCGCGCAGGATTTCGCGGGCTATGCCGAACCGGCGCTGATGCGCGAAAGCACCACGCCGCAGGGCCAGCGCATCGCCATGCGCCAGGACGGCGGCGCGGTGTGGAACCATCATCGCGGCCCGGCCTGGCTCGACCCGGATTATGCCGGGCTGCGCCGGTCCCTGGACCTGCTGGCCGCGGCATTTCGCGACTCCTGCCGGCAGGACGGGCTGGTCTTCCTGATGGGCGATTGCCGCCTCGACCTGCCGCTGAAGGCCCCGCCCGCCTTCCTCGCCCCGCTGCGCGCCGCCCTGGCGCAGGCCACGGGCCAGCCGGACAGCCGCCTGATCCTGACCAGCCAGCCCCGCCGCGGCGGCGCCAGCGGGATGGAATGGCTCGACGATGCCACGGCGCTGGTCGCCGCCCCCTATCCGCATCCGCGCTACACCTGGGCCAATGACGACGAGGCCGACAGCGAGGCGGGGCTGGATTTCGAACAAGGCTATGCCGAGGCCGTGCTGGCCTGCCTGACACGTTGGGGGCTGGCCGCGTGACGGCACTGCTGCCAGCCGATCTGCTGGCCCCACACCTGTTGGATCGCGTGGTGCTGCGCCATTGGCGCCAGGGCGCGTGCGAGGCGCTGACCGGCCGGGATTTCTGGCAGCGCGTCACCGCCCGCGCCGCCTGGGTGGAGGCGAATACGCCGCCCGGCGGGCTGGTGCTGGTGATCGGCGCCACCGGGGCGGAGGCGATGGCGCTGTTCCTCGGCATCGCCACCGCCGGCCGGCTCGGCGCCTTCTTCCCGCCGGCCTCCCCCTTGCAGGACCAGCGGCATTTCTTCGACCAGCAGCGCGCCGCGCTGGCGGCCATCGCCCCCGATGCGATCTGCGTGCTGGAGGCCGCGACGGCGGAGACGGTGCGCCGGATCGACCCAGACCTCGCGCGCGCCGTGCGGCTGGCACCCGGTGCCGCGACGGGGGACAGCGTGGCGGCGCTGGATGTGCTGCGGGCGCGGCTCGCCTCCGACGCGCCGCTGTTCGTGCAGCATTCCTCGGGCACCACCGGCATCAAGAAGGCGGTCGCGATCAGCGGGCGGATGCTGGCCGGGCAGTTCGCCGCCTATTGGCCGGGGCTGCGGGCGGAGCTGGGCGTGGAACAGCTTTCCGTCGCGTCCTGGCTGCCGTTGTATCACGACATGGGGCTGATCGCCGGCTTCCTGCTGCCGATGCTGGGCGGTGATTGCGTCTCCATCCTCGACCCCTTCGAGTGGATCGGCGCGCCGGGCCAGTTCCTCGAGATGATCGAGGCGGATGGCTGCGACATTGCCTGGATGCCCAACTTCGCCTTCCGGCATTTCACCCGGCTGAAGCGCGCCCTGAAGCCGACCCGGCTTGGCAGCATGAAGCTGTGGATCGACTGTTCCGAGCCCTGCCGGCTGGTGGACGCCCAGGGCTTCGAGGCCGCCTTCGCCGGATGGGGCGTGCGGCCAGGCTCCGTCGTCGGCTGCTATGCCATGGCGGAGACGGTCTTCGCGGTCAGCCAGGGCAGCCCGGCCGCGCGCATCGGCCTGGCCGTGCCGCCGGATGTCGCGCCGGGCCAGGCAGTGCCGGAGGATTGGCTTGGCGACCAGGCGCCGCCCGGCCGCAAGCTGGTGCTGTCCTCCGGCCGCCTGCTGCCCGGCGTGAAGCTTGCGGTGTTCGACGGCGACCGCGAACTGCCGGAGGGCTGCTATGGCGAGATCGGCCTCAGCGCGCCCTTCCTGTTCGCCGGCTATCGCGGCCAGTCGCCGGGCCAGGGTGTGTTCCGCACCGGCGACCTCGGCGTGGTGTTGCGCGGCCAGGTCTTCGTCTTCGGGCGGCTGAAGGAGATCATCATCGTCAACGGCAAGAACATCTTCGCCGGCGATGTGGAGGCCGCGCTCGCCGGCGTCGCGGGCCTGCGCCCCGGCCGCGCCGTGGCCTTCGGCGTGGACAGCGACCAGACCGGCAGCGAGGAGCTGGTGGTGGTGGCCGAGCAGGACGAGACCTCCGCCATCCCCGCCGCCGAAAGCCGCGCCGCGATCAGCCGCCTGATCACTGAAAGCTTCCTGGTGAAACCGCGCGACGTGCGGATCGTCGCCGATCGCTGGCTGGTGAAGAGCACCAGCGGCAAGATCAGCCGGGACGCCAACCGCCGCCGCTACCTCGAAACCTTCCGCAATCCGGAGTGACCCCCATGCCCGCCTTCACCCTGGCCGACGTTCAGGCCATCGCGCGCGAGGTCATCGGCGACCGCGAGATCGCGCTGACGCCGGAAATGGAGGCGGCCGATGTGCCCGGCTGGGACAGCCTGAACCACACGCTGATCAGCGTGGAGATCGAGAGCCTGACGGGCGCGGCGGTGGACGCCCAGCAACTGGCGCAATGCCCCACCTTCGGCGAGCTGGTGGCCTTCGTCGCGGCGCGGCTGCCGGGCTGAACCGCATGTCATCACGCAGGCGCTCGCAATCGGCGTGATCCGCCCCAACCTCCGCGACGTCTGGGCAAGGAGGATGACATGGAATCCATGAAGATCGGCCGGCGCGGCGCGCTTGGCCTGCTGGGCACGGTGGCTGCCACCGGCACCGCGCTGGCGCATCACGGCTGGTCCTGGGCGGAGGGTGACCAGGGCACGCTGACCGGCACGGTGCGGGAGGTCTATGTCGGCCCGCCGCATCCGACGCTCCGCGTCGAGGCGAATGGGCAGAGCTGGACGGTCGAGCTCGGCAACCCGCGCCAGACCGCGCGCGCCGGCTTCACGGAGCAATCGGTGCGGCCGGGGCAGGAGATCACGGCACTCGGCAACCGGTCCCGCGACAGCGCGGAACGACGCCTGAAGGCGGTGCGCGTCACGGTCGGCGATCGCCGCTTCGACTTCTATCCGGAGCGCATCCAGGGCGGCTGATCCCGCGTGCTGGAGATGATCGCCGCCTCGGCGCCCGCGGCGGCGCTGCGCGGTTCGGTCACGCTGTATCTGCTGGTCAATGCCGCGCATGTGCTGGGGCTCGGGCTGCTGGTCGGCGCCATCGTGACGCTGGATCTGCGGCTGCTCGGCGCGTTCCGGGCGGCGGCGCTGGGGCATCTGGCGCCGCCGCTGGTGCGGGTGGCGGCCGGCGGGCTGGGGCTGGCGGCGCTGACGGGGCTTGCCTTGTTCAGCACGCGGCCGGCGACCTATCTGGAGAATCCGGCGTTTCTCGTGAAGCTCGGGCTGCTGGCGCTGGCCTTGGCGAACCTGGCGCTGCTGCATGCCGGGCGGCCCTGGCGCGCGGCGCTGGCGGGTGGGGCGGTGGTGGCACGGGTGCGGGTGGCGGCGGCGATTTCACTGGCCGCCTGGATCGGCGCGCTGCTGGCGGGACGCTGGATCGGATTCCTGCAATAACCGGCGCATCAGTCGGAGAGCAGGCATGACGGGTCGGGTGGTGGCGGTGGCGGCGGCTTCGGCCCATGAATTTTCCAAGCCGGTGCAGCAGCGGATCACGCTGCTGGCCGGGCTCGGCGTGCAGGGTGACGCGCATTGCGGGGTCACCGTGAAGCATCGCTCGCGCGTCAAGGTGAACCCGAACCAGCCCAATCTGCGCCAGTTGCACCTGATTCCGGCCGAGCGGCTGGACCTGCTGCGTGCCCAGGGCTTTGACGTGGCGCCGGGCGCACTGGGCGAGAATGTGACCACGGAAGGCATCGACCTCTTCGCCCTGCCGCGCGGCACCCGGCTGCATCTGGGCGCGTCCGCGGTGGCGGAAGTGACCGGGCTGCGGAACCCCTGCTACCAGCTCGATGACCTCCAGAAGGGGCTGATGAAGGCGACGCTGGAACGCGCCCCGGATGGGGCGCTGCTGCTGCGGGCCGGGATCATGGCGGTGGTGGTCGAGGGCGGCGATCTGGCGCCGGGCGATGCGGTTCGGGTGGAATTGCCGGCGGAGCCGCATGAGGCGCTGGAGAAGGTGTGAACCGGCTGGTCGCCTTCGCCGGCCTTCCGGGCACCGGCAAATCCACGCTGTTGCGCACGCTGGCGCAGGCGATGGGCGCCACCTGGATTCGCATCGACCACATCGAGCAGGCGCTGCGGGATGCCGGCATCGTGGAGGTCGGTCCGGCCGGCTACCTGGCCGGCTATGCGGTGGCGCGGGCGAACCTCTCGCTCGGCCTGTCGGTGGTGGCGGACAGCGTAAATCCGCTGCGGATCACCCGCGATGCCTGGCGTGAAGCAGCCCGGACGGCTGGTGCGGCGTTTATCGACGTCGAGATCATCTGTTCGGACCCAGCCGAACATCGCCACCGCGTCGAGACCCGCGCCCTCGATATTCCCGGCCTGAGGAAGCCGGATTGGGCTGCGGTACTGGGGCGGCATTATGAGGACTGGGACCGGCCGCGGCTGGTGATCGACACGGCGGGGCGCACCGCGGAGGCCAGCTTGTCCGACTTGCGCGCGGCGCTGGGCTGAGCCCCCTTCCCCTTTCGTCCAACCGCCAGCATATTCCCCGGCGAATGGGAACATTGCCGGAACTTTTTCGGGCCTGGTTCGCCGCGCGCAACTGGGCGCCGCGGGCGCATCAGCTTGCCTTGCTCGGCGCCGTGCAGGGCGGTGCCAGCGCCTTGCTGGTGGCGCCGACCGGCGGCGGCAAGACGCTGGCGGGGTTCCTGCCCTCCCTGGTCGATCTGCATGAACGCCCGCGGCCCGAGGGAAAGGGGTCGTTGCACACGCTGTACATCTCGCCGCTGAAGGCGCTGGCCGTCGATATCGCCCGCAACCTCACCGCCCCGGTCGAGGCGATGGGCCTGCCGATCCGCATCGAGACCCGCACCGGCGACACCCCCGCCAATCGCCGCGCCCGCCAGCGCACGGACCCGCCGAACTTCCTGCTGACCACCCCCGAAAGTCTGGCGCTGCTGCTGACCCTGCCGGATGCGGCCGAGATGTTTTCCGGGCTGCACGCCATCATCGTGGACGAGATCCACGCCCTGGCCGGCAGCAAGCGCGGCGACCAGCTTTCGCTCGGCCTCGCCCGGCTGGCGACACTGGCGCCCAATGCGCGCCGCATCGGGCTTTCGGCAACCGTCGCGCATCCCACGCCGCTGCGCGCCTTCCTCTCCCCAACGGGCGCGGCAAAAGACGTGGCGCTGGTGCAGGGCGCGCCCGGTGCGGCGCCGAGCCTCGACATCCTGCTGCCGGAAGGTCGCCTGCCCTGGGGCGGGCATATGGGCCTGGCCTCGATGCCGGAGGTGTACCGGCGCATTCGCGGGGCGGGCGTCACCATCGTCTTCGTCAACACCCGCGCGCAATCCGAACTCTGCTTTCAGGCGCTGTGGCGGCTGAACGACGACAATTTGCCCATTGGCCTGCACCATGGCTCGCTGACCGTGGAGCAGCGCCGCAAGGTCGAAGCCGCAATGGCCGAGGGACGGCTGCGCGCGGTGGTGGCGACGGCGTCGCTGGATCTGGGAATCGATTGGGGCGCGGTGGACCAGGTGGTGCAGGTCGGCGCGCCGAAGGGCGTTTCGCGACTTCTGCAGCGCATCGGCCGCGCCAACCATCGGATGGACGAGGCAAGCCAGGCGGTGCTGGTGCCCGCGAACCGCTTCGAGGTCATCGAATGCGTCGCGGCCCGCCAGGCGATCGCGGCGGAAGAACTGGATGGCGACCCGCCGCGCGAAGGCGGCCTCGACGTGCTCTGCCAGCACATCCTGGCATGTGCCGTCGCCGGCCCGTTCCACCCGGATGATCTGTATGCCGAAATCCTGCGCGCCGCCCCCTACGCCGCGCTGTCGCGCCGCGATTTCGACGATGCGCTGCGCTTCGTCGCAGACGGCGGCTACGCCCTGCAATCCTACGATCGATTCCGCCGGTTGTTTCGCGACTCCGAAGGCCTGGTCCACATCCGTGGCCCTGCCGCCGCGCGCCAGCTCCGCATGAACCTCGGCACCATCGTCGAGACGCCATTGATAAAGGTGCGGATACGCGGCGGGCCGGTGCTGGGCGAGGTGGAGGAATGGTTCGTCTCCACCCTCACCGCCGGCGACTGCTTCATCTTCGCCGGCCAGATGCTGCGATTCGAGGGGCTGGATGCGCTCGCCTGCGTCGTCTCCCGCGGTGGCGAAGGCGACCCGCGCGTGCCCGCCTATGCCGGCAGCCGCATGCCGCTGACGACGCATCTCGCCGCCCGCGTTCGCGGCATCCTGCATGATCCGAAAGCCTGGCCGGCGCTGCCGGAGTCCGTGCGTGAATGGCTGCGACTGCAGCAGCATGTCTCCGTCATGCCGCCACGCGACGGCTTGCTGGTCGAGAGTTTTCCGCGCGGTGATCGCTGGTTCCTCGTCGCCTATTGCTTCGAGGGGCGGCTGGCGCATCAGACGCTCGGGATGCTGGTGACCAAGCGCATGGAACGCCTCGGCATGGCGCCGCTCGGCTACCTGGCCACGGACTACGTGCTGGCCTGCTGGTCCGCCTTCGCGCCCACGGGCATCGAGCGGCTGTTCGAGGAGGACATTCTGGGCGAGGAGCTGGAAGCCTGGATGGCCGAAAGCAGCATGCTCCGCCGCACCTTCCGCAATATCGCCACCATCGCCGGGCTGATCGAGAAGAACCACCCGGGGCAGGAGAAGTCGGGCCGCGCGATGACCATGAATGCAGACCTGATCTACGACGTGCTGCGCCGGCACGAGCCGGACCACATCCTGCTGTGCGCCACGCGCCGCGAAGCCGCCGCCGGCCTCGCCGATGTCGGCCGCATCTCCCTGCTGCTGGCGCGCGCCCGCGCCGGCGGCATCGTCCACCGCGTGCTGGACCGCGCCTCGCCGCTTTCGGTGCCGGCGCTGATCGAGGAAGGCCGCGAATGGGTGGCCGGCGGCGCGCAGGATGCGCTGCTGGCGGAGGCTGCCGACCTGGTGGCGGAAGCGACGGATGGCGCCGATCTGTTCAACGAGATTCTGGCCAACGTCACGGAATCCATCCCCGCCCGCGGCGACCGCGACCGGGCGCGCCGCCCGCGCGATGCCAAGCACCGCAACGCCCGCTTCATCCGCAACGCGCCCAAGACCCTGGGCGCACCACGTTGAACGCCGCCCCGCTGCACATCGCCGGCGAGCGCCTGATGCTGGACCCCGCCGGCGTCGCCATCTGGCCCGCCGAGAAACTTCTGGTGGTCTCCGACCTGCATCTGGAAAAGGGCAGCAGCTTCGCCGCGCGCGGCAGCTTCGTGCCGCCCTACGACACGCGGGAAACGCTGGAACGCCTGGCGCTGCTGCTGCGCCGCTGGCGGCCGGAACGGCTGGTGCTGCTCGGCGACAGTTTCCATGATCGCCACGGCTGCGCCCGGCTGCACGCCTCCGATTGCGCGGCCTTGCAGCGGATGCTGGGCGGATTGGCGGAGGTGGTCTGGGTGCTCGGCAACCATGACCCGGAACCGCCGGTCGGCCTGCCCGGCCTCGCGACGGAGGAATACCGCCGCGGTTCCTTCGTGTTTCGCCACATCGCGCAGCCTGGCCGCACGGTGCCGCCGGGGGAGCTGTCTGGCCATTACCATCCGAAGGCGACCATGCCGGTGCGCGGCAGCGCGGTGACGCGGCCCTGCTTCCTGACCGATGGGCGCCGCCTGCTGCTGCCCGCCTTCGGCGCCTATACCGGCGGGCTGGAGGTGCGGGACCCGGCCATCGCCAGCCTGTTTCCGCGCGGCGGACGCGCCTTCCTGCTGGGGGCGGAGCGGCTGTTCAGCTTCCCGACCGGGCCGCTGCGTGGTGCCGCGCCAACGCTCGAAACGGCAAACGCGCCGCCCTGACGGGCGACGCGCTGCACGCAAATCCGCAGATCAGGCTGCGGTGTTCACGGCCACATCAGCTGGTCGACGGCATGGATCACGCCGTTGCTGGCCACGATGTTCGGCGACACGACACGGGCCGGCCGCGCATTCACATTGGCGCCCGCGGAGCCGAAGCCCGCAATCTGCTGCGCCGGCGCCGGATTGCTGATCTGCACCGACTCGGCCGTGCCGGTGATGGAGATGTCGGCACCGTTGCGCGTGCGCAGGCGGCGCTCGGTACCCATCAGCTCGGACGCACGGAAGGCGCCGGGCACGATGTGGTAGTTGATCAGCGCACCGAGGCGCTGCCGGTCCACACTCTCCTGGCTGCCGCCGGAGCTGTTGGTGCCGACAAGCTGCTGCAGAAGATTGGCCGGCGCGCCAGAGAAGGCGGCGTCGGTCGGTGCGAATACCGTCAGCGGCTGGGCGGAGCGGAAATCCTCAACCATGCCGGCGCGGGTGATGAGGTCCAGGAACCGCGCGAATCGGCTGTCGGCTGCCATGGTGTCAGCGAGGGTGGCGGTCGGCGGCACGGATTGGGCGCGCAGGACGCCAGGCGCGGCGAGCAGGCCGGCTGACGCCAGGCCACCGATCATCATGAAGCCGCGACGCGGCATCTGGGAACGAATCATGGGGGTATCCTTCAACTGTGGCCCGCACAGCCCCGGCCTCGTCGGGGGCGTAGCCCTGGGCATTGCGGTCTGGTCATGAACGCCGCAGCCGCGCGATGGTTCGCCGCTGGCATCCCTGTCCTTTTCCGCTCCCCTCGGGGCCGAATCGCCCTACATGGAGGGAATGACTGAGCCTTCGCTGCTGTGGTTCCGCCACGACCTTCGCCTTGCCGACCACCCTGCCCTGATCGCCGCCACGGAAGATGGCCGCCCGGTGCTGCCGGTTTTCGTGCTGGATGACGATGCTGCCGGCGCCCACCGCCCGGGCGGTGCCGCCCGCTGGTGGCTGCGCGGCAGCCTGGCCTCGCTGGCCGCGGATCTGGCCGCGCGTGGCGCGCCCCTGCTGCTCGCGCGCGGGCGGGCGGAGACGGTGCTGCCGGCGCTGGCCGCCGCGATCGGCGCCGGCACCATCCACGCCGGGCGCGGCTACGAACCCTGGGCGCGCGCGCAGAGCCGGCGGGTGCATGAGGCGCTGGAGGATGGCGGTCGTGCGCTGGTGCTGCACACCACGGCGGTGCTGCGCGAACCGCACGGCTTCGGCGCCGCCAGCGGCAAGCCCTATGCCGTCTACACGCCCTTCGCGAAGACCATGCTGGCCGCCGGCGACCCGCCCGCCCCGCGCCCGGCGCCCGACCGCATCCAGGGCGTGCCGCATCCGGTGGGCGGGGAGGCGCTGGAGGCGCTGGGCCTCTATCCGGTCCCGGGCGAGCCCGACTGGGCCGCGCGCTTCGGCGAGACCTGGCAGCCCGGCGAGGCCGGCGCGCAGGCGCGGCTGGCGCGCTTCACCGCGCAGGCACTCGGCGCCTATGACCGGCAGCGCAACCTGCCGGGGCTCGATGGATCTTCCGGCCTGTCGCCGCATCTGCGCTGGGGCGAGGTCTCGCCCGGGCAGGTCTGGCATGCGGCGCGCCAGGCTGGGGCGGTTGGGGCGGGGACGGAGACCTTCCTGAAGGAAATCCTCTGGCGCGAATTCGCCTACCACCTGCTGTGGCACCGGCCCGAGATGCCGGAAGCGCCGCTGCGGACCGAATTCGGCGCCTTCCCCTGGCAGCCCGATGCGAAGCTGCTTGCCGCCTGGCAGCAGGGCCGCACCGGCTATCCGGTGGTGGATGCCGGCATGCGGCAGCTCTGGCAGACGGGGTGGATGCACAACCGCGTGCGCATGATCACGGCGAGCCTGCTGGTAAAACATCTGCTGCAGCCCTGGCAGGATGGCGCGGCCTGGTTCTGGGATACGCTGGTGGACGCGGATCTCGCCTCCAACAGCGCGTCCTGGCAGTGGGTGGCCGGCTGCGGCACGGATGCGGCGCCCTATTTCCGCGTCTTCAACCCGATCCTGCAGGGTGAGAAATTCGACCCCGAGGGCCGCTATGTACGCCGCTTTGTGCCCGAACTGGCGAAGCTGCCGGATGCCTTCCTGCACCAGCCCTGGGCGGCGCCGCGGGAGGTGCTGGCGGCGGCCGGCGTGACGCTGGGTCGCGACTATCCGCGCCCGGTGATGGACCATGCGGAAGGACGCGCGCGGGCGCTGGCCGGATTCGCGGCGCTGCGCGCATGATCCCGCGCCCTGAACACCTTTGGCGCGGCTTCGCCGGGCTGCGCGTGGTGGCCGATGTGCATGGCGATGCGGCCGCCTTCATCCACGCCATCGAGGGCGCCGTGGCGGCCGACATGTTCGTGCTGCAACTGGGCGACCTGACCGACCACGGCCCGGACAGCCCGGAGGTGCTGCGCCGCATCTTCGCGCTGATGGACCAGGGCCAGGGGCTGTTCCTGCTCGGCAACCACGACCACAAGCTGCGCCGCGCACTGACCGGCACGCAGCTTCGTATCCAGGCGGAGGGGCTGGGCCGGACGCTGGCGCAGCTCGATGCCGCGCCGGATGGGGATGTGCTGAAGGCGCGCGCGGTGGAGGAGATCGGCCGGGCACCGGCCTGGATTCGGGATGGCGGGCGCATCTTCGTCCATGGCGGCTACCACCCGGGCATGCTGCATTCCGCGCCGCCGCCCGATGCCGGCACCCAGAAGGCGCAGGGTCTGGTGACCCGGGCGCTGTTCGGCCAGGTGACGGGGCGGATCCGGCAGGACGGGTTCCCGGACCGGGTGCATGACTGGGTGGACAAGATCCCGGCCGACGTCACCGTGGTCTGCGGCCACGACCGCCGCAGCCTGGACGGCCGGCCCTTCGTGGCGGAGGGGGCGCTGGGCGGGCGCTGCATCTTCCTCGATTGCGGCGCCGGCAAAGGCGGGCACCTGGCCTGGATCGACCTGCCTTCCTGGGCCTGAAGAAGGCCCAGGAAGGTGGTTTTTTGGTGCCCTCAAGCGCCGGGCGGCCGCTACACGGCCTTGGCTGCGCGCCCTGCACGGGCACGCCCGGCCGCAAAGTTGGTCTGGGCGCGGCGGCCATTCGGCCGCTCGGCGCTGCGCGCCGCCTGAATCGGGGTGCCGGGTTCCGCATTCGTCCTGTGGGGGTTAGCCTGCCTTCCCAGGAGAACGCGCCATGACCGACCTGCCCAGCACCGTCGAAATCCGTGAGGAAGGCCCGCGGGAGGGCTTCCAGATCGAGCCGGGCCCGATCCCGACCGCCCGCAAGGTGGCGCTGGTCGATGCGCTTTCCGCCACCGGGCTGCACCACATCCAGGTCTGCTCTTTCGTCTCGCCCAAGCTGGTGCCGGGCTGGGCGGATGCGGAGGCGGTGGTGGCCGGCTTCGCGCCGAAGCCGAGCGTGACCTACACGGCCTTGTGGTTCAACGCGGCAGGGCTGAACCGCGCCCTGGCGTTCAAGGACCGGCTGAAGGTGGAGGGCGCGATCACCACGGTGGCCAGCGAAGCCTTCAGCCTGAAGAACCTCAACCGCGACCGCGCGAAGAACCTGGCGGCGCAGCGCACCAATGTGGCCGCCCACCTGGAAGCGGGGGTCGCGGTGCCGCGCATCAGCGTGCAGGCCGCCTTCGGCTGCAACTACGCGGGCGACGTGCCGCCGGGCAAGGTTATCGAGGCGCTGGCGGATGCCTTCGCCATCGGCGCCGAGCACGGCCTCGATCTCAGCGAGGCGACGCTGGCGGACACGATGGGCTGGGCCACACCGGCGCGGATCGAGCGGGTGGTGGGCGAGGTTCGCGCGCGCTGGCCGGAGCTGTCCCTCATCCTGCATCTGCACGACACGCGCGGCCTGGGCATCGCCAATGCCCATGCGGGGCTGCGTCTCGGGATTTCCCGGTTCGACACCACGGTGGGCGGCCTCGGCGGCTGCCCCTTCGCCGGGCAGCCGGGTGCGCCGGGCAATATCGCGACGGAGGAACTGGTCCTGCTATGCGAGGAGATGGGCATCGCCACCGGCATCGACCTCGACGCGCTGGTCGAGGCCGGGCGGCTGGCGGAGGATGTGGTGGGCCGCACCCTGCCCAGCACCATGCTGCGCTCCGGCGGCCTGGCGCGGTTTCGCCAGGCGGCTTAAGTCACGCCGCCGGCATCACCTGGCTGAGCCGGCCGCCCATCCGCACCGGCTCGATCCGCGTCGCGAGGCCGGTGGCGTCGTCGGTTTCCAGGAACACGCCGCAGACCGTTGCCTCGCCCTCGGCCGGGGCAAGTTTCTCGCCGGGCACCTTCTTCCAGAAACGCAAGGCGGCGCCGCCCTTCTGCATGCCGATGACGCTGTCATAGTCGCCGCACATGCCGGCATCCGTCATGTAGCCGGTGCCACCCACCAGGATCTGGTGATCCGCGCTCGGCGTGTGGGTATGGGTGCCGACCACCAGCGAGACCTTGCCATCGAAGCTGTGGCCCATGGCGAGCTTTTCGGACGACGCCTCGGCGTGGAAATCCACCAGGATGGCGTGGACGGTGCCGCCCGGACCCATGCGGTGGGCGGCGATGGCGGCCTGCACGCCGCGGAACGGATCATCCAGCGCATCCATGAACAGCCGCCCCATGGCCTGCACCACCAGCGCCTTCCGGCCATCCGCCAGCACGGCGACGAAGGCGCCCTTCCCCGGCGTGCCCGGCGGATAGTTCAGCGGCCGGATCAGGCGCGGCTCGGTCTCGATGTACGAAAAAATCTCCTTGCGATCCCAGGCGTGGTTGCCGAGCGTCAGCACATCGGCGCCGGCGGTGAATAGCGCGCGCGCCATTTCGGGCGCCAGGCCGAAGCCGTGGCTGGCGTTTTCCGCATTCACCACGACCAGGTCGAGCGCCAGGCGATCGCGCAGCAGGGGAATGGCAGCGCCGGCGGCATCGCGGCCGGAGCGGCCGACCAGGTCGCCGAGGAACAGGATTCTCAAACCTTCGGGGCTCCGCAGAAGATCACGCCGCCTTCGGTTGCGATGGCGGCCAGGGGGGCGTCGTCCACGCCCACGGGCACTTCGTCAACCTCCTGCACGGCATAGGCCACGCCGATGGCGGTGGCGCCGGGCAGGCTGGCGAGCGTGCGGTCGTAATAGCCGCCGCCATAGCCGAGCCGATGTCCCGCGCGGTCGAAGGCCAGCAGCGGCACCAGCAGCCAGTCGGGCGTCAGCGGTGGTGCATCCGGCCCCGGCTGGCTGGTGCCGAGCGGGCCGCGGGCCAGCGTGTCGCCCGGTTGCCATTGCCGGAAGGCCAGCGGGTTGCCGCGCTTCGGCGTGACCGGCAGCGCAATGCGGTGGCCGCGCGCGTGCAGGGCGTGCAGCGCCGGGCGGATGTCGATCTCGACGCCCATCGGCCAGAAGCCTGCGACGATCGCGCGGGGCGGCGGCGGGGCGTCGCGCAGCAGGTGGGTGGTGAGCGCAGCACCCAGGGCCGGGTCGCAGGTGGCCCGGCGGGCGAGCGCGGCCTTGCGCGCTTCCGCCTTGAGGCCGGCGAGGAGTTCGGGGCAGAGCATCATGGGTGCGCCACCCTGGCGCAGCCCCGCCCACCCCGACCAGCCTTCGGCGTTGCGGCAGCGCCGCAACTCCCCCCTAAGGGGGGAGAGGGGGCAGCAAGTGGGAAGAAGAAGATCGACCTGCGGCGCGCCCGGCGCGCCGAGGCCGCGAATGCGGCCTGCGCCCAGCGGGAGCGCAGGCCTGGCGCCGCCGTGCACGGCGCGAAGGCAAGCGCGCGGAGCGCGCGCCCGCCGTCTGAGGGTCTGGATAAGCGCGGAGCCACCATGGCCGTGGGCTTGAAAACCCTCCTGAGACCTGCGGTGCAGGTGGGAACCAGGTACTCGGACCACGGCCCGAGCAGCGCCAGTCCCCGGAGGTTGCTCATTGGCCCCGGGGGTTTAAGTGCCTCACCAACCCGGCAGCCCCGCCCAACCCATTTAGGGTCGGTCGAGGGTCTGGGCAATGCCCTCGATCCGGTCGGCGATGCGCGCCAGGCGCTCCGCCAGCTTCGGGTCGGGCTGCGGGGCGGCCATGTTCTGGCCGGCGCGGGCCTGGGACAGCGCGACCTTGAGGTCATGCACCTCATCCGCCAGCAGCAGCGCGCCGAGCAGCAGCAGGCGGCTTTCGCCGAACTGGCCGCCCATCGCCTTGATGGAGTTCACCCGCTTGTCCACCTCCCCCGCGAGGGAGACGAGATGCGCTTCCTGGCCGTCCTCGCAGGATACCGGATGGCTGTAGCCGCCGACGCGGACCGTGACCTGACCCATTCTACTGATCCTCTCCGAGCGCCGCGCGCAGCCGCGCAATCGTCTCGTCCAGCCGGTCCGCGATGGCGGCGACCGCGGCACGCGGCACGCCCTCACCGGGCGCGGCGGCCTGCCGGGGTTGTGCCGCAGCTTCGGCCAGGCGTTCCACCGCCTCCTCCAGCCGCGCCAGCGCACGACTGGTCGGGTCCCCCGGCTGGTCCCGGATCTGGTCCCCCTGCTGCGTGCCTGACACCCGAAACCCCCGACCATTTGGCAGCCCAGCCGCAGCGACTGCGCCACACGCGCCTTGTCGCCACCGGTTCCGGCATGCTGCAACGCTTTGCATGCACGGCGCGGCGGGTCAACGGTGAGCAGGATTCGGCACGAAGGCGTCGCGATGCCGCCGAACGCCCTGCCGCCAGCCATCACGATCCGCTCAGCCAAGACGTTGCGCGCCGTGGTGGAATGGGTACCGCCGGGGGCCGCGCTGCTGCTGTCCGCGCCGGGTGCCGCGAGCTTCCTCGGCGCCGGCGCCTGGCGGGCGCTGATGGCGCTGGCGCCCGGTTATCCCGACGCGCTGTGCTGCGGCGATGCGGCAGGCGATGCGCTGACGGCGCTTCGCATGGGCTGCCGGGTGCTGGTGCTGGAGGCCGCCTGCCCCGCCTTCGCCTCCGTGGCGGGCGCGGCGGCGGAGGCTGGTGCCGTGCTACTGCCGGCCCGCCCCCCGGCGCTTGAGTTGGATGTGATCGACCTGCGGCGCCCCACGGGCCGTTCGCGTCTGGCGGATTGGCTGGCGGGACGGCATGACACCGCGCCGCCCCTGCGGTAAACCGCGCCTTACCGCCGCCGGCAATCCAAAGAGGACGAGATCACCATGCGCCTGACCCCCAAGGTTCAAGAAATCCTGTCCTGGTACGAAAGCGACAACCCCGGGACCAAGGCGAACCTCGCCCGCATCCTGATGGCCGGCAAGCTGGGCGGCACCGGCCGCATGGTCATCCTTCCGGTCGACCAGGGCTTCGAGCACGGCCCGGCCCGCTCCTTCGCGCCGAACCCCGCCGCCTATGACCCGCGCTACCTGTTCGAGCTGGCGTTGGAAGCAGGGCTGAACGCCTATGCCGCGCCGCTCGGCATGATCGAGGCCGGGGCCTCCACCTATGCCGGCGCCATCCCGACCATCCTGAAGATGAACAGCAGCAACAGCCTGTCCACCACCAAGGACCAGGGTGTTACGGCCAGCGTGGGCGATGCGCTGCGGCTGGGCTGCTCCGCCATCGGCTTCACGATCTACCCCGGCTCCGAATACCAGTTCGAGATGATCGAGGAGCTGCGCGAGTTGGCCGAGGAAGCCAAGTCCGTCGGCCTCGCCGTGGTGGTGTGGAGCTATCCGCGCGGCCCGATGCTGGACAAGGTGGGTGAGACGGCGCTCGATATCTGCGCCTATGCCGCGCATATGGCCGCCCTGATCGGCGCGCACATCATCAAGGTGAAGCCGCCGACCTCCGCCATCAGCCTGGATGCGGCGAAGAAGACTTACCAGACCAGCCCGGTCGAGGATGATTCGGTCGCACGCTTCAAGCACATCGTGAATGCCTGCTTCGGCGGCCGTCGCCTGGTGGTGTTCTCGGGTGGCGAGGCCAAGGGCACGGAGGCGATCCTGGAGGAAGTCCGCGCCATCCACGCCGCCGGCGGCAATGGCTCCATCATGGGCCGCAACGCCTTCCAGCGCTCCAAGGCGGATGCGGTGGCGCTGCTGAACGCGATCATCAACGTCTACAAGCATTGAGGCGAAGGGGGCGGCAACGCCCCCACTCATCTCCCCTCCCCCGCCAGGCGGGGGCGGGTGCGTCAGCCGACCAGGCTGTCCGGCACGCCGGCGGCCAGCACCGCGTCCCGCTGGCGCTTCGCCACTGCTTCCTCCGAATGGTCGTGCACCAGTTCCATGAACAGCCGGTGCCAGTTGGCCTTGGCGCGCAGCCGGAAGAACACGCTGCCGAGGCCGATCGCGGCGCGGTCCATCAGCGGGAATTCGCGCGGGATCTTCACGCCGCCGGTCCGCTTCAGCCCCTCATGCACCGTCTGCGCCACCTTGCGGCCGTAGCTCGGGTCGTCGCTCGGCGTGATGGAGCGCACTTTGTCCTCGACCAGCGGCTCATACAGGAAGCGCGCCCAGAGGTTCAGGACCTCCATCGTCTCCTTCGACAGGTTGCGGAAGCCCCAGATCCGATAGGCCTCGGCCGCCTTTTCCGTGTCGTGGTCGCGCACCGCCTCGTACAGCATCAGCACGCCGGTGACGAAGCTGGCGGGGAAGATGCGGATGACGCCGAAATCGAGCAGGTTCACGCCATGCCCGACCTCGGCATCGTCGCGCACCTGGTAGTTGCCGAGGTGGGGGTCGCCGTGGATCACGCCGTAGCGGTAGAAGGGCACGTACCAGGCGCGGAACAGCGCGCGGGCATAGGCGTTGCGCTCCTCCTCCGGCGGGTCTTCCTCAAGCCGGCGCAGGATCGGGCGGCCTTCCAGCCAGGTCATGGTGAGCAGGCGCTTGGTGGTCAGTTCCTGCACCGGCTGCGGCACCGTGACGCCCGGCGTGCCGGCCAGCATGGCGTGGTACAGCCGCATGTGGCTGGCCTCGCGCTCATAGTCGAGCTCCTCCCGTAGCCGGGCTGACATCTCCTGGTAGGCCTCGGCATTGTCCAGCGTGCTGTCCATGCGGCGGTACAGGTTCAGCGCGATCTTCAGCTGGCGCAGATCCGCTTCGACGATGCTCGGCATGTCCGGGTATTGCAGCTTGCAGGCCACCTCCCGCCCATCCGGCAGCGTGCCGCGATGCACCTGGCCGAGGCTGGCCGCCGCCACCGCCTCCTGCGTGAAGCTGGTGAAGCGGGACTGCCAGGCGGGGCCCAGCTCGCCCTGCATGCGGCGACGGACGAAGGCCCAACCCATCGGCGGGGCGTTGGATTGCAGCGTGGCCAGTTCCTGCGCGTATTCCTCCGGCAGCGCCTCCGGCACCGTGGACAGGAACTGCGCCACCTTCATCAGGGGGCCCTTCAGCCCGCCGAGGATCTGCTTCAGATCCTCCGCATGCGCCGTCTTGTTGGTCTTGATGCCGAGGAAGCGCTGCCCGGCGACGCGCGCGGCGATGCCGCCGACGGCGCCGGAGGTGCGGACCATGCGTCGCATCTCGCCAAACAGGGTGGATTCGCTGCGGTCATCGGCCATCGGTTCAGGCAGCCTTCTCGAGCTCGTCAATGAAGCCGGAAATCACGTCCAGACCCTTGTTCCAGAAGGCGGGGTCTGAGGCATCGAGGCCGAAGGGCGCCAGCAATTCCTGGTGCCGCTTGGTGCCGCCGGCGCGCAGCATCTCCAGGTACTTCTCCTGGAACCGCGGATGCCCATCCCGGAACACGCCGTACAGCGCATTCACCAGGCAATCGCCGAAGGCATAGGCGTAGACATAGAAAGGCGTGTGCACGAAATGCGGGATATAGGCCCAGTACACGCTGTAGTCCGGCGTGAAGTCGAAGGCCGGGCCCAGGCTCTCGGTCTGGATCTGCATCCAGATCTCGCCGATCCGTTCATGCGAAAGCTCGCCCTTGCAGCGTTCGTCATGCAGCAGCGTCTCGAAGCGGTAGAAGGCGATCTGGCGGACGACGGTGTTGAGCATGTCCTCCACCTTGCCGGCCAGCAGCATGCGCCGCTTCTTCGGGTCGGTCTCGGCATCCAGCACGGCGCGGAAGGTCAGCATCTCGCCGAAGACGCTGGCGGTCTCGGCCAGCGTCAGCGGCGTGGAGGACATCAGGTAGCCCTGGTCGGCCGCCAGCACCTGGTGCACGCCATGGCCCAGCTCATGCGCCAGCGTCATCACGTCCCGCGCCTTGCCGTGGTAGTTCAGCAGCAAGTAGGGGTGGGCGCTGGGCACGGTCGGGTGGGCGAAGGCGCCGCTGGCCTTGCCGGGGCGCAGCGCCGCGTCGATCCAGGGCTTCTCGAAGAAGGGCGCGGCGACACGCTCCAGCTCCGGGCTGAAGGCGCCATAGGCGGCGCGGACCCGGTCCACCGCATCCGGCCATGGGATGGTGCTGTCCGTGTCATCCGGCAGCGGCGCGTTGCGGTCCCAGTGCTGCAGCTTCTCAAGCCCCAGCCATCGCGCCTTCATCGCGTAGTAGCGGTGCGACAGCCGCGGCAGGCTGGACCAGACGGCGGAAACCAGCGCGTCCACCACCTCGTCCTCGACCATGTTGGCGCGGTTGCGGGCGGAGGTCGGGCGGCGGTACTGCCGCCAGCCATCGATGATCTCCTTGTCCTTGGCCAGGGTGTTGGTGATCAGCGAGAACAGCCGCACCCTTTCGCCGAAGGCCGCCGAGACACCCTGCGCCGCGGCGGCACGCACCGCGCGGTCACTGGAAGACAGGTTGTTCAGTGCGGCGGAGACGGTCAGTTCCTCCCCGGCCACATTCACCCGCATGCCGGCCACGGTTTCATCGAACAGGCGGTTCCAGGCAGAGCGGCCCGTCACCTCCTTCTCGTGCAGCAGCTTCTCCAGCTCATCCGAAAGCTGGTGCGGGCGGAACACGCGCAGGTCGCGCAGCCAGGGGCGCCAGCGTTCCAGCGCGGCAGATTGCCGCAGCTTGGACTCCAGCGCCGCATCCTCCAGCCGGTTGATCTCGAGCGTGAGGAACAGCAGGTGGCTGCTTATCGCCGTCACGCGTTCCTGGATGGTCTGGTAGAAGCGGCCATTCTCGGCCGATTGCGCGTCGCCGGAAAAGATCAACTGGGCGTAGGACATGGCGCGGCCGAGGATCTCCTCGATCCGCTCATAGGTCGCGATGGCGCGCGCCAGATTGTCGCCGGAGCCCTGCGCCAGGCGTCCCGCATGGGCGGCGTTGAACGCCTTCGCCTCCGCCTCCGCGCGATCCAGGTCGGCGGTCAGCCGCGGATCGGCGGGCGATGCGTAAAGGTCTGACAGGTCCCAGGATGGCAGGGCCTGGAGGGCGGGGCTGGGGGCAGGGTTCTGGTTCACATCCTGCATATAGCCCGGCCCGGGCCGAGGCCAACGGGCCCCGGCCAATTACGGGCGTCGCTGCCGATTTGGCAAGGAACGGTCGCTATCCTGCCGGAACCTGATCGTCCGCCGGAAAGGCCCCTCATGCGCATCCGCACCATGTTCATCCTCGGCTTCCTGCTGGTGGCCATCCCCGGCCTGGCTGCATCGCTCTGGCTTGCCGTGGGCGCGACGCGGGATCTGGGGCGGACCGCCCAGGCGGTGACGGCCCTGCAGGCCGCGAGCGACGCGCAGCGCGCGGTCAGCGCGGTGGCGGTGGAGATCGGCGGCTACAGCAGCGTGCTGCGCCAGCCCACCCCGGACCGCGCCCAGGTCGCCAGCGACGCAGCGGCCACCATCCGCCTGCTGGAGGCGAGCGCCGCCAGCGCCGCGGCCGCCGGCCAGGATGCGGCGGCGGTGCGCCGCGTGGCCGGGCAACTCGCGACCTTCCGCGCCCAGGTGGACCAGGCGCTGGCGCTGCCAACGGAACGTCGGGACGCGACCCTGCCCGCCAGCGGCACCGCCGCGCGCAATGCGGCGGTGGTGACCCTGCTCGGCGTCTCCGCCGGCGCGGCGCGCGATGTGGCGCGCACCGCGCCCGAACTGGCGCTGCTGATCGAGGCGTCGTCCACCGTGATGGACATGCGCGACCAGGCCGGGCGCCGCAACGCGGCGATCTCCAGCTGGCTCAGCGGCACGCCGGTGACGCCGCAATCTGTACAGGCGGCGGAGGCGCTGACGGCGGGCGTGGCGCAGGCCTGGGCCTCGGTGCAGCGGCTGATCGCGGCCAGCCCCGCCTCCGACAGGCTGGAGGCCGCGCTGGAAAGCCAGAAGCAGAGCTTCGTCGGGCGGAACGAGCCGCATTGGCGCCGCCAGGTCGAAACCGCCCGTCAGCGCCTGACCGCGCCCGAGACGGCCTGGACCACCAGCTTCGCCGAATTCCGGACATGGTCGCGCCCGGCCCAGGCCGCGATCCTGGAGCTGCGTGACGCCGCACTGGATGAAGCGGCGGCCAGCGCCGCCCGCAGCATCGCCGCGGCACGGACCGGGCTGGCCCTGGCGCTGGGCCTGGCCGGCCTCTGCTTCGCCACGGCGCTGGGCGGCGCGCTGCTGCTGCTGCGCCGGCTGGTCAGCCCGATCCGCGCCCTGACCGCCAGCGTCGGTGGCATCGCCGCCGGCGAGCTGACGCTGGCCGTGCCCGGCCGCGGCCGGACCGATGAGCTGGGCGAGATGGCGGAGGCGGTGGAGACGCTGCGCGCCGGATCGCTGGCCCGCGTGGCGGAAACCGAGGCGCGGGCGCAGGAACAGGCGCAGCGCCTGGCGCGGGTCGAACGCGTCGACACGCTGCTGCGGCAATTCGAGGATCAGGCCGGCAATATGCTGGAGGCGGTCGCCGCCGCCTCCACCGAGTTGGACGCGACGGCGCATAGCATGGCCGGCATCGCCGCCGATGGCAGTGCCCATGCCGCCGCGGTGGCCGATGCCGCCGCCCGCGCCAATGGCAGCGTCGAGACCGTGGCCGGCGCGGCGGAGGAGCTCTCGGCATCCTTCGGCGCGGTGAACCGCCAGATCCGCCACGGCGCCGACCAGGCTCGCGCCGCCACCGGTGCGGCGCAGGAGGCGCATCGCACCGTGCGCGGGCTGTCCGAGGCGGCGGACCGGATCGGCGCGGTGGTGCAGATGATCACCGCCATCGCCGGCCAGACCAACCTTCTGGCCCTGAACGCCACCATCGAGGCCGCCCGCGCAGGCGAAGCCGGCAAGGGCTTCGCCGTGGTGGCGGGCGAGGTGAAGGCGCTGGCCGCGCAGACCGCCAAGGCGACCGACGAGATCAGCGGCCAGATCACCGCGATGCAGGCGGAAACCCAGCGGACTGTCATCGCCATCTCCGACATTGCCCGCATCATCGCCACGGTGGGCGAGGCCACCAGCCAGGTGGCGGAAGCCGCCGGCCAGCAGGCGGAGGCAACGCAGGCAATCAATGTCGCGGTCACGGAAGCCGCCCGCGGCACCGCCGCAGCGGCCGACCACGCCAATGGCGTGAATGCGGATGCGGAACGCACCGGCCATGCGGCCGGCGAGGTGCGCGCGGCTTCCGGCGAATTGTCGCGGCAGGCCGAAAAGCTGCGGGCCGAAGTCTCCCGCTTCATGGTGGAGCTGCGCGCCGCCTGAACGGCCGTCCCGCGCCAAGATTGGCCCTGCCGCCGCTGCATGGCATCATGCGCGGACGGCATGGGAGAGATCGGTGGGAATGGAAAGCGCCAAGACGCGGGTCTGGAGCAGCCTGCCGCATATGATGCTGGATCTCGCCCGGGGCTGGCGCGAGAGGCCGATGCTGCGGCATTGGCAGGATGGCTGGCAGAGCACGAGCTGGGGCGAATTCGGCCGCCGCGTCGCGGCCATTGCCGCCTTCCTTCGCGCGCAGGGCGTGACGCCGGGGGACCGGGTGCTGCTGGTCTCGGAGAACCGTCCGGAATTTCCCATTGCCGATACCGCGATCATGTCGATCGGCGCGGTGACGGTGCCGACCTACACCACCAATACGGTGGGCGACCACGCGCATATCCTGCGCGACAGCGGCGCCACCTTCGCCATCGTCTCCACCGCCAGGCTGGCAGAGCGTGTGGCGCAGGCGGCCGCCCAGGCCGGCGTGACGCTGGAGCGCGTGATCTGCATGGAGAATGGCGCGGCGGGTTGCCTCGACTGGTCCGCGGCCCTGGCCACCGCAGCCGATCTGGACCTGCTGGCGGCGGAGGCGGAGCAGATTCCGCCAGGGCGGCTCGCCTGCCTGGTCTATACCAGCGGCACCGGCGGCCTGCCCAAGGGCGTGATGCTGCCGCACCGCGCCATGCTGGCGAACCGCGAGGGCGTGGCCCGCATCGCGACTCGGCTGCATCTGGACGGCACGCCCTACCTGTCCTTCCTGCCGCTGTCGCACAGCTACGAGCACACGGTGGGCGGCTTCCTGCTGCCCTCGCTGGGGCTGGAGGTGGTGTATTCGCGCGGCGCGGACCGGCTGGCGGCCGAATTGAAGGAAATCCAGCCCACCGTCATCACCGCCGTGCCCCGGCTGTTCGAGGTGCTGCGCGGGCGGATCGAGGCGCAGGTCGAGAAGGATGGCGGCTTCAAGGAAAAGCTGTTCCACCGCGCCCTGGCGCTGGGGCTGAAACGGCTCGATGGGCACCTTTCCCTGTTCGAACGCGCCCAGCATGCGGTGCTGGACCGGCTGGTGGGCGCCAAGATCCGGGATCGCTTCGGCGGCAAGCTGTTGGCGCTGGTCTCCGGCGGCGCCCGGCTGGACCCGGACCTCTCGGGCTTCTTCCTGGCCTTCGGCCTGCCGGTGATCCAGGGCTACGGCCAAACGGAGGCCGGCCCCGTCATCAGCGTGAACCCCCCCTGGGAAAACCGCCGCGCCACGGTCGGCCCGCCCTTGCCGGGGGTGGAGGCCCGCATCGCCGAGGATGGCGAGCTGTGCGTGCGCGGCGACCTGGTGATGGATGGCTACTGGAACGACCCCGCGAGCACCGCCAGCGCCGTGATCGATGGTTGGCTGCATACGGGCGATGTGGGTGAGATCACGGATGGCTATATCCGCATCACCGACCGCAAGCGGGATTTCATCAAGACCCTCGGCGGCGACATGGTCAGCCCCGCCAAGCTGGAGGGCTTGCTGATGGCCGAGCCGGAGATTGCCCAGGCGGTGGTCGCCGGCGAGGGCCGCCCCGCCATCGTCGCCCTGGTGGTCCCGGCGGAAGGTGCTGCGGAGAAGGTGCAGGCCGCCATCGCCCGGGTGAACGGCAAGCTCTCCAACATCGAGCGCATCCGCGCCAGCACCCTGGTGGAAGCCTTCACCGTGGAGAACGGCCTGCTGACGCCGACCATGAAGGTCAAGCGCCGCCTGGTGCTGCAACAGCACGCAGCGGCGGTGGAGGGGCTGGCGAAGCGGGGCTGACCGCCCGCCGTCTCAGACGTGGCGCGTCAGCCCGCCATCCACGCGCAGGCTCTGCCCGGTGACGTAGGAGGCCTGGTCCGAGACCAGCCAGGCCACCGCCGCCGCGATCTCCTCCGCCTTCGCATAGCGACCGAGCGGGATGCGGGCGCGGCGGGCGTCCTTTTCCGGCAGGCTGTCCACGAAGCCGGGCAGCACGGCGTTCACACGGATGCCGGCGGGCGCCAGCTCATCCGCCGCCAGCTTGGTCCAGGCGCCGAGCGCGGCGCGCAGCGTGGTGGCCGGGAAATCCGATTCGGGTTCCAGCGCGGCATAGGACGACAGGTTCACCACCGCCCCCGCGCCCTGCGCCTTCATCCCCGGCAGCACCAGCCGAAGCGCGCGAATGGCAGACAGCATCACCATGTCGAAACCGGCATGCCATTGCGTATCGGTCAGGTCGAACAGCGGCGCCTTGGGCGGGTGGCCGGCATTGTTCACCAGCGCGTCGATCCGCCCGAATTTCTGCAACGCACCGTCCACGAGCCGTTCCAGATCGGAGGGCTCCGTCACGGAACCCGTGACGCCCAGCGCATCTGGCAGGGCGGCCGCCAGTTTCTCCGCATTGCTGGAGGGCGACATCACAGCGACCCGGAAACCATCGGCCGCGAGCCGCCGCGCCACCGCCGCACCAATCCCCCGCCCGGCGGCGGTGACGATGGCGGTCTTCATGTCCGGTCGCTGGTGGTCGGCGTGAAGGCGCCGCCGTCGGTCGGGCGCAGCGCCTCGAACATCTCCGTCACCTGCGTGTAGTCGCGGTAGCCGCAGCGGGCGATGGATTGCGCGGCCACCGCATCGAAGCGGCCGTCGATGATGTAGCGCTCATCGAGATGGATGCCGACGACCTGGCCGATCACCATGAAGCCGTCGGTAGGGTTGCCGTCGATATCGTGCAACTCCATCGCCTGCAGCACCTTGCACTCGAAGCTGGCGGGGCTTTCGGCGACGCGCGGCGCCTTCACGAAGCGGCATTCCGCCATGGTCAGGCCGGCGGCCTCGAACTCATTCTCCCCGGCCTCCAGCGCGGCGGAGGAGATGTTCATCGCGTCGAATAGCGGGCGGGTCACCAGGTTGAAGACGAATTCCCGGGTCTCGAAGGCATTGGCGGCGGAGTGCTTCAGCCCCTCGCTGCCGAACACCACGATCGGCGGGGCGCCCTTCACTAGGTTGAAGAAGCTGTAGGGGGCCAGATTCGGCCGGCCTTTGCCATCCACGCTGGAAATCCAGCCGATCGGGCGCGGTGCGATGATCGCCTTCAGCGGGTCGAAGGGCAGGCCGTGGCCCCGCTTGCCGTGCTTCGGTTCGTAGAACATCGCGCTCGCCCCTTTGCTGGATAGGCTTTCGGCTACATGCCCAGCGCGCGGCGGTAAAGATCGAGCAGCGTCTCCTGCTCCTCCACCTCGGCCGGCTCCTTCTTCCGCAGCGAGATGATCTGCTTGATCACCTTCACATCGAAGCCGGCCGACTTCGCCTCGGAGAAGATGTCCTTGATGTCGCCGGCGAGCGCCTTGCGCTCCTCCTCCAGCCGCTCCACCCGCTCGATGATCGACCGCAGCCGGTCTACGGCAATGCCGCCGACCTCGGGATCGGGGTCCTTTTCCTGGCGGTCGCGGCTGGCCTGGGCCTCCTGCGCGTCGAAATCACTCATCGAAGGCCTCCGGGCACGAGTTGAGGCGCGGCGTATAGCCCTGGGGCGGGGGTGGCGCAAACCAAGGTCGGGGAGAAAATATTCTCCCCGAACCCCTCATCTATTTTTGGGATTTTGGGACGGGGCCAAACTAAAAGTCCCGAAAAGCAAAGGAGGGGTTCGGGGAGGAAATGCTTTCCTCCCCGACCTAATGCCCGGTACTGGACGCGGCGAACTTCGCCTTCTGCTCCGCCGTCGCTTCCTTCTGGTGCAGCGCCTGCCACTCCTTGTACGGCATGCCGTAGACGATTTCCCTCGCCTCCGGGTCCGTGATGGTCACGCCCTTGGTCGCGGCTTCCTCCCGGTACCAGCGGGACAGGCAGTTCCGGCAGAAGCCTGCCAGGTTCATCATGTCGATGTTCTGCACGTCGCTGCGCTCGCGCAGATGCTGCACCAGGCGGCGGAAGGCGGCGGCTTCCAGCTCGGTCTGGGTGGCGGCGTCGATCTCGGGCATGGGGGTCCTCCTGCAACTGGCCGGTAGATGGTCCATCCCGCCCCGCTTCGCCATACTGGCGGCATGAGGGAGACCGAGATGGACTGGACCGATGCCACCGCCCGCACGGCCCTGCGGGATGTTTTCGCCGCCGCGGTGGCCAGCGCAGACCCGCGCATCGTGCTCGCCCGGCACCTGCCGGCAGCCCCGCAGGGCGGCCGGGTGGTGGTGGTGGGCGCCGGCAAGTCGGCTGCGGTGATGGCGGCGGCGGTGGAGGCGGCCTGGCCCGACCAGGCGCTGGATGGCCTGGTCGTCACCCGCTACGGCCATGGCTACCCCTCACAACGGATCGCGGTGCTGGAAGCGTCCCACCCCGTGCCTGATGCCGCCGGTGCGGAGGCCGCGCAACGGCTACTGGCGGCGGTGGGTGGGCTGACGGCCCAGGACCTGGTGCTGTTCCTGGTCTCCGGCGGCGGTTCCGCGCTGACCACCCTGCCCGCCCCCGGCCTGACGCTGGAGGATCTGATGGCGGTGAACCGGGCGCTGCTCGCCTCCGGCGCCACGATCAACGAGATGAACTGCATCCGCCGGCATCTGTCGGCTTTTTCCGGCGGCAGGCTGGCGCTGGCGGCGGCGCCGGCGCGGGTGGTGACGCTGGCGATCTCGGACGTGCCGGGGGATGACCCGGCCGCCATCGCCTCCGGCCCCACCGTCCCGGACCCGACCAGCTTCGAACAGGCCCGCGCATTGGTCGCGCATTACCGGATGAAGCTGCCCGCGGCCGTGGTCGCGCATCTGGCGCAGGCGGCGGAGGAAACCCCGAAGCCCGGGGACCCGCGCCTCGGCGCGGTGGATTACCGCTTCATCGCCACCCCGCGCCTGGCCCTGGAAGCCGCCGCCGCCAAGGCCCGGGCGCTCGGCCTCACCCCGCTGATCCTGGGCGATGCGCTGGAGGGTGAGGCGCGGGAGGTCGGCAAGGTGCTGGCCGGCATCGCGCTGTCGGCCCGCGCCCATGGCCACCCCCTGCCCGGCCCCTGCCTGCTGCTCTCGGGTGGGGAAACCACGGTGACGATCGGGCCGGAAGGTGGCGGGCGCGGCGGGCGCAACAGTGAATCCCTGCTCGGCTGCGCCGTGGCCCTGGCCGGCGCGCCCGGCATCTGGGCGCTGATGGGCGATACGGACGGCATCGACGGGTCGGAAGACAATGCGGGGGCCATCGCCACGCCCGAAACCCTTGCCCGCGCCCGCGCCGCCGGGATGGACCCGCGCGAGGTGCTCGGCCGGCATGACAGCTACGCGCTGTTCCAGGCGCTGGGCGACCTGCTGATCACCGGCCCGACCCTGACCAATGTGAACGACCTGCGGGCCGTGCTGATCGCCTGAACATGAAAAAGGCCGGGGGATTGCTCCCCCGGCCCTGTCTCGTGGCTAAAAGCCTGCTCAGCGCAGGACGATTTCCACGCGGCGGTTCTGCGGCTCGCGCACGCCATCGGCGGTCGGGACCAGCGGACGGCTCTCGCCGAAGGCCTGGACGCTGATGTTGTTGCGCTGAATGCCACGGCGCTCCAGCTCGGAAGCCACGGCGCCGGCGCGGCGCTCGGACAGGCGCTGGTTGTACTGCGGCGAGCCCGAACGGTCGGCGTGGCCGGCCACTTCGATGCGCGTCACGCCCTGGCCGGTCGCATTCGTCGCGGCCTCACCGATGATCTGGCGGGCACGGTCCGTCAGGTCGGCGCGGTCGAAGTCGAAGAACACCAGGTAGGTACGGGCCGGCGCCGGGGCGGCGGCAGGCATCGGCGCGGGCGCCGGGGCCACGACCGGGGCCGGGGTGGTCTGGCCGAAGGCGTAGCGCAGGCCGATCATGATGGAGTGGTTGTAGTTCTCGGACTTCGTGCCGGTGCGCGCGACGGAGAAGGAACCGCCACCGCTGTTGGTGTCGATGTCATGCTCCATCGTGCCGAGGAAGCGGTATTCCGCGGTCAGCGCCAGGCCCGGGGCCCACTGCGTCAGCGGCATGGCGGCGCCGACGATCGCCTGGTAGGCGAAGCGGCCATCGGTGCCATCGCTGTTCACGGTGCCGCCGAGAACGTTGGCGCGGACGCCGTCGAACTCACGCCAAATGTAGCCCGCGCCGACGCCGACATACGGCAGGAAGGACACGCCGCCGAAGTTGGCGCCGATGTCGAAGTCATACAGCGCGTTCGCCATCACGCCATAGCTGCGGGCGGTGCCGGAGGCCCGAACCGGCCCGGCGCCGCGGAAGCCACTGATGGTGTCGACCTCGTTCTCGCGATAGCTGCCCTCGATCTCGGCGCGCAGGCCGTTGCCGAAGCCATAGCCCAGGCTGACCACGCCAACCCAGCCCATGTCGAAGGACACGTCGCCGCCGGTGGTGTTGCCACGGGCGCGCAGTTCGTCGGCGAGGCTGCCGGTCGCGTTGATGTTCGCATCCTGCAGCCAGTTCACGCCCGCGCCGGCACCGATATAGACGCCGTTGACCTGCTGGGCCTGGGCCGCGCCGAGCGGCAGCAGCAGCATGGTGGTCGCGAGCAGCGCATTCCGGAAATTCATAACCTATTCTCCTGGCTGGACGAGCCAATCCGCGCCGGGGGTGAAGGGTCCGGCAGCAGCGTCCTGCGGGGATGAACGCGAGTTCCCTGGAAAAGGTCGCATGGGCAAAAAATTCATGCGGAGGGTGTGGCGAAAATGCCGCAGTGCGGTGGCGGCGCCCTAAATGGAGCTTCAAGACTTAACTAAATTAAGAAAATCGCCCTCTTGGCAAGGCGCGCTTATTGTCCCTAAGCTATCGGCATGCGCGACCCCACCCTTGAAGCCCTGCTGACCCAGCGCGGCGCCGTCACCCGTATCGCAACCGCACTCGGCATTTCCACCGCCGCCGTCTCCCAATGGCGCCGTGTGCCGGAGGATCGGGTGGCCGAAGTCGCCCGCGCGCTCGGCGTACCGCCCAATACGGTCCGGCCGGATGTCGCGGAACCGCCGGAAGCGCCCCGCCGCGAAGGATCAGCCCGCCCCATGCCCAGCCGTCCCCCGCTGCGCCGTCGCCGCCGCACCAAGATCATCGCCACCCTCGGCCCGGCTTCCTCCTCGGCGGAGGTGATCGAGCGGCTGTTCCGCGCCGGCGCCGATGTGTTCCGGCTGAATTTCAGCCATGGCACCCATGAGGACCACGCCGCCCGCATCGCCACGATCCGGGCGCTGGAGGAAAAGGTCGGCCGCCCGATCGGCATCCTGGCCGATGTGCAGGGGCCGAAGCTGCGCGTGGGGAAATTCCAGGCGGGCCGCGTGCAGTTGCAGACCGGCCAGAGCTTCCGGCTCGACCTGTCCCCCACCCCCGGCGATGTCCGCCGCGTGCAGTTGCCGCACCCCGAGATCATCCAGGCCGCCGGCATCGGCACCACGCTGCTGCTGGATGACGGCAAGCTGCGCCTGCGCGTGACTCACAAACGCGAAGATCACCTGGAAACCCAGGTGGTGGTCGGCGGCCCGCTGTCGGACCGCAAGGGCGTGAACGTGCCCGACGTGGTGCTGCCGATCCCGGCGCTGACGGAGAAGGACCGCGCCGACCTCGACTTCGTGCTGGCCCAGGGCGTGGAATATATCGGCCTGTCCTTCGTGCAGCGGGCGGAGGACGTGATCGAGGCGAAGCAGATCGCCGCCGGCCGCGCCTGGATCATGGTGAAGATGGAGAAGCCGCAGGCGGTCGAGAACCTGGATGCAATCCTGGCGGAGGCCGATTGCGTCATGGTGGCGCGCGGCGACCTCGGCGTAGAATGCCCGCCCGAGGAAGTGCCGCTGATCCAGAAGCAGATCGTCCGCGCCTCCCGCCTGCTGGGCAAGCCGGTGGTGGTGGCGACCCAGATGCTGGAAAGCATGATCACCGCGCCGTCCCCCACCCGCGCCGAGGCGCAGGATGTGGCGACCGCGGTATTCGACGGCGCCGATTGCGTGATGCTCTCGGCCGAGACCGCCGCCGGGCAGTTCCCCTTCGAGGCGGTCAACATCATGGACCGCATCATCGCGCGCGTGGAGCAGGACCCGGATTGGCGCCGGCTGACGGATGCCAGCCGCCCGGCGCCGGAGCGCAATTCCGCCAGCGCCATCGCCGCCGCCGCCCGCCAGGTGGCGCAGACCATCGAGGCGGAGGCGATCGCCACCTTCACCTCCACCGGATCGACCATGCTGCGGGTGGCGCGAGAGCGGCCGAGCTGCCCGATCATCGGCCTGACCGCCAGCCTGCAGACGGCGCGACGCATGGCGGTGGTCTGGGGCGTGCACCCGATGATGACGGTCGAACTGCATTCGATGACGGACATGGTCGCCAAGGCGATCCGCGCCGCCAGCCAGGAGGGTTTCGCGACCTCGGGCGATGAGGTGGTGGTGACCGCGGGCGTGCCCTTCGGCACGCCGGGCACCACCAATGCGCTGCGCGTCGCCGTCGTGAAGTAGGCGCAGGGCGCTGTTGACCTCTGGCCGCGTCGCGCCTTTGGTGCGGCCAGCCGTCGCGCCCCAGGTGCGCCGATTCACGGAGCAGCCCCGATGACCTTCCGCCGCCTCGCCCTCGCGCTACCCCTGCTGGCCTTGCTGCCCTCTGCGGCGCAGGCGCAGCAGGAAGGCCTGTATGACGTGACCGGCACCAACCTGGACGGCACCGCCTATACCGGCGTCGCGCAGATTCGAACCGTGGGGCTGGCCTCCTTCGCCATTCGCTGGCGGATCGGCAACCAGACGGTGGAGGGGGTGGGCTTCGCCTCCGGCCGCACCGTGGCGGTGGCCTATGGGCTGACCCAGCGGCCGGGCATCGGCATCTATATGCTGAACCCGGATGGCAGCCTTGATGGCGAATGGACCATCGTCGGCGCGCCGGCCAATGCGCGGGAACGCCTGGTGCCGCAGGTGGCGCCGGTCGCCGGTGCCACGCCCGGCGCGGCAGCCCCGGCAAGGCCGCCGGGCGTGGTTCCGCCCGCAAACCCCGCGCCCGCCCCCGGCCCGGCTGCCCCAAGCTCAGGTGCCCCAGGCGCGGCGGCCCCGACGCCCGCCCCGACACCCGCCCCGACACCGGCCGCTCCGGCACCGCAATAGGGCGCTCTACCGCCCCCGCGCCCGCTTTTCCCCGGCCAGCAGCGCCGCCTTGCGCGGCACGCCCCAGCGATAGCCGGTCAGGTCGCCGCTGGCGCCGACCACGCGATGGCAGGGCACCGCCAGCGAGACGGGGTTGCGCGCGCAGGCCCGCGCCACCGCACGCGTCGCGGCCGGCATGCCCATCTCGGCGGCCAGGCCGGAATAGGTGCGCGTCTCGCCGAGCGGAATCCGCGTCAGCGCCTCCCACACCCGGCGCTGGAAGGCGGTGCCGCGCAGGTCCAGCGGCAGGGTCAGCGCGGCGTCGGGCTCGGCCAGGAAGCCGGCCACCTGGCGCACGGCATCGGCCAGGTCCTCCGGTGCCTGCTCGATGCGCGCCTGCGGAAAGCGGGCACGCAGGTCGCCCTCCAGTGCCTCCGGCGGTTCCGCGAAGCCGATGAAGCAGATGCCGGCGGCGGTGGCGCCGACCAGCAGCGGGCCCATGGCGCTGTCGGCATGGGCGATGCGGATCACCTCCCCCGCCCCGCCGCGCCGGGCCGCGCCGGGGGTCATGCCGAGGTGGCGGGCCGTATCCTCATACACCCGGCTTTCGCTGCCGAAGCCGGCGCCGGCCACCGCCTCCGCCACCCGTTCCCCGGCCGCCAGCGCCGCCTGGAGGCGGCGGGCGCGCACGCCCTCGGCATAGCTGCGCGGGGTCACGCCGGTGATGTCGCGGAACAGGCGCAGGAAATGGTGCCGCGCATAGCCGGCGCGGGCGGCGAGGGTTTCGAGACTGGGGATGCCCTCCGCCGTCTCGATCAGCGCGCAGGCGGCGGCGACGCAATCGGCCTGCATCCGGGCGCGCTCTCCCTTCGGGTCGCAGCGCTTGCAGGCGCGGAAGCCGGCGGCCTCGGCGGTGGCGGCATCGGCGAAGAACCGCACATTGCGGCGGAGCGGCGTGCGCGCGGGGCAGCCGGGCCGGCAGTAGATGCCCTGGGTGGTCACGCCCAGGCGGAAATCGCCGCAGGCGGGGTTCGCCTCGCGGTCCAGCACCGCCTGCCAGCGCAGCGTATCCAGGTCGATGGGGGCTTCGGGCATCGGCTTGGCCTCTCAACGTCCGGCGCAGGATCGGCGCTGCCGGCGCGCCGCGCCATCCGCGCGTTGCGCCAGCCTAGAGCGCCTCGCCTTCCGCCCGCCGCACCAGGTCCCGCCGCCGTGCCGCGCCGCCCGGCAGTTGCGGGTGCAGCGCCAGCGCCGCGTCCAGGCTGCGCAGCGCGCCGCGCAGATCGCCGGCTTCCTCCTGCAAGGCGGAGAATTGCAGCAGGGCGCCGAAATGCCGCGGCTCCAGCAGCAGCGCCTGCTGCAGGTCGCGCGCGGCGGCAATGCGGTCGCCGAGGCCGGCATGGGCGCGGGCGCGCAGGATCCAGGCCTCGGCCGCTGCCGGTTCCAGCAGGATCGCGGCGTCGAAATCCTCCAGCGCCTCCGCCGTCTCCTGCGCCTGCAGGTTGCGCTGGCCGCGGCGCAGCAGCAGGGCGGCCGCGGGGGAGACGGCCTGGCTCCAGAGGATGCGGATGCGCGATTCGACGATCTGGCCGCCGCCCTGGTCCGGCGCGGTCCGCAGCGCCTCGAACAACCGGTCGAGTTCCGCCTGGCGCTGCGCCGCGGCGCCCTGAGGCGGGGCCTGGGCCTGCGCCGGCTCGACGAGGGCCAGCAGCGCCAGCGGCAGCAGCACCAGGCGCAGGGTCATGCGACGACCGCCGCGCGCGCCGCGCGGATCGGGCCGATCGCCGCCGGCTCCGGCCCGCCCGCCATCCAGTCCAGCAATTCGACGGTATGGATGGTGGGCATGGCGCCGCCCGAAAGCTGGGTCAGGCAGCCGATGTTCCCCGCCGCGATCAGATCCGCGCGGGTACGGTCCAGATTGGCCAGCTTGCGGTCGCGCAACTGCCCGGCGATCTCCGGCTGCATCAAATTGTAGGTGCCGGCGCTGCCGCAGCAGATATGGCCCTCAGCCGGTTCCTTCACGGTAAAGCCGGCGCGCTTCAGCAGGTCCTTCGGCGCGGCGGTGATCTTCTGGCCATGCTGGAGCGAACAGGCGGCGTGGTAGGCGACCGTCAGGCCCGGCTTGTCCCGGCTTGCTGCGTAGTCGTACTTCACCAGCAATTCGGAGATGTCCATCGTCAGCTCCGAGATGCGGGCGGCGGCCCCGGCATCGGGCTCCGTGCGGAACATGAAGCCGTAATCCTTCACCGTGGTGCCGCAGCCGGAGGCGTTGACCACCACCGCATCCAGCCCCTCCCCCTCCAGCTCCGCCGTCCAGGCCGCGATATTGGCGCGGGCCAGGCGCATGGCCGGGTCGTGATGGCCCATGTGATGGTCCAGCGCGCCACAGCAGCCTTGATCCTTCCGCACCACCACATCGAGGCCCATCCGTGTCAGCAGCCGGATGGTGGCGTCGTTGATGGACGGCGCCAGAACCCGCTGGGCGCAGCCGGTCAGCAATGCCACCCGGCCGCGGCGCGGCCCCTGCGCGCGGTGCACGCCCGGCCGGTCCAGCGCGCTCGGCCCGGGCACATGGGCGGGTGCGAGCTTCAGCATGGCCCGCAGCCGCTGCGCCGCCATGGACCGCCCCGGCACGAACCGGGAAAAATGCCGGCCGAGGGAGGCGCCGATCAGGGCCAGGCGGAAGCGGCCGGGATAGGGCAGCAGCGCCGAAAGCAGCCGGCGCAAAGCGCGCTCGGCGGGCGGGCGTTGGTAGGTTTCCTCGATATGCCGCCGGGCATGGTCCACCAGGTGCATGTAGTGCACCCCCGACGGGCAGGTGGTCATGCAGGACAGGCAGGACAGGCAGCGATCCACATGGCGGACCACTTCCTCCGTCGCCGGCCGGTCGTTTTCCAGCATGTCCTTGATGAGGTAGATGCGGCCGCGCGGGCTGTCCAGCTCATCGCCCAGCAGCAGGAAGGTCGGGCAGGTGGCGGTGCAGAAGCCGCAATGGACGCAGGTGCGGAGGATGCGGTTGCTCTCGGCCGTATCCGGGTCCTTGAGCTGCGCCTCGGTGAAGCTGGTCTGCATGCGGGTCCCTCGCCTGCCATGAACATAAGGATGCGCGAGGCGCGGCGAAAGGCGGGCCTCAGCGCCAGCTTGCCTCCGCATCCAGCGGATAGATCGGGCGCGGCAGGCCCTTGAAGTCGAAGCGGGACTGCACCGGGCTGACCAGGCCGGGCGCATCCACTTCCAGGATGCGGTCCGGCGTCGCGTAGATGTCGAAGCCAGCACGGAAATGGCCACGCGACTTCACCACGATGGTGCGCGCCGATTCCACTTCCACGCCGAGGATCTCCAACATGGCGGGGTCGAGCAATTGCCGGCGAAGCGAGCCCACGGCCAGCAACAGGCCGCTGCCCTCCAGTTCCAGCAGCGCCGCCGGGCCGATGGAAAAGGCGCGCCCGGCCAGCCCGCCGCGGCGGCCGACACCGTTGCCGTCCGACAAGGCGCGGACATGCGCCATGGCCCGGAAGGTCTCGGCGAAGGGGCCAGGGCTGGCGTTGGCCACCGCCTCCATCCGCGCGCCGCGGCCGGCGGCGTGCGCCGCCTGGGCCAGCACGGGGTCGATCAGGATGCCGAGCACCACGCCCTTGGCACGCGATTCATGCAGCGCCGCCAGCAGCGCCGTGGTGTTGCCGCCGCCGCCGCCGCCGGGGTTATCCGCCACATCGGCCAGGATCAGCCGCGGCGCGCCCATCTCCGCGCCCGTCGCCACCGCCTGCGCCACGGCATCCGGGATCGGCGTCAGGGTGCGCGACAGCCTGGCGCGATGCTGCCAGATGTCGTTGGAAAGCCGCTCCACCACATCGACAGCGGCGCCGACATGGCCAGGCCGGGCGGAGGCCCAGACGCAGAGGCCGCATTTGGCAATGTCGGTATAGACGAAGCCGCCGGTGACGGAGACGCCGAGCAGGTTCGGGTCCTCCTCCCGCGCCAGCACGCCGTCGCGGATGGCGTCCGCATAGGGCGAGGATTCGGCGGTCAGCAAGGTGACGGTGGGCGGGCTCAACGGCAGGCGGATGAAGTGGGTTTCCGGCCGCTCCCCGGTCTCCAGCATGCGGCGCAGCGCATCGGCGGCCTCCGCGGCCCTCTCGCGCATATCCACATGCGGGTTGGTGCGATAGGCGATCAGCAGGTCGGCCAGTTCGACCTGGCGGTCGGAGACATTGCAGTGCAGGTCGAGCGTGCCGACGATCGGCACATCCGGCCCCAGCCTGTCCCGCAGCAACTGCAGCATCGCGCCATCGGTATCGTCTTCCTCCGCGGCGCGGCTGGCGCCGTGGCTGGCGACATAGACGGCATCGATCCGCCCGGCCCCGGCAAGGCGGGATTCGATGATCTGCATGAATTCCGGGAAGATGCCGGGCGCCATGGTGCCGCCGGGCGGGGCGGTGATGATGATGAGCGGCACGGGTTCCCAATCCCCGGTCGCATCCATCCGCGCATAGAAGCCGGGGATTTCGGCCGGCAGGGCGCTGACCTTGCTGCGCGCCTGCGCGGTGATGTCCTCGCCCTCCGCCCAGGATTGCTGCTGGAAATCGCGCCGCGTGGTGGGCGGGGAGAAGGCGTTGACCTCCAGATGCAGGCCGAGGATGGCGATACGCGGAACACTCACGGGCTGGACCTCATGCGGCCGGGGTTGAACAGGCCCAAGGGGTCGAGCGCCGCCTGGACGCGGGCGGCGATGGCGGCGAGCGCCGGGGCTTCGGGGGGCATGACCGGCACGGCGGCGCGCAACGGCGCCGGGGCGCGGAACAGGGTGAAGCTGCCGCGCACCGCGGCGGCGGCGGCCATCACCGCCTGATGCGCCGCCTCCGTCGCCGGGCCGGCGACCCAGACCAGGCCGCCGCCCCAATCGAACAGCAGGCGGGCGCCGAAGGCCGCCTGCAAGGCGCTGGCCAGGGCAGGCGCGGTGCTGGGGCGGATGGACAGGCGCCAGATGGCATCCTCGGCACCGGCGCCGAGCGGTTCGGCATCGCGGATGCCGCGCCAGAGTGCGACCGAATCCTCGATCAGCGACACGTCGCCGAAGGCCGCCAGATCCTCCCGCAGCCGGCCGCCGCGATAGGTGACCGACTGGGCGAAATCCTCCAGCCGCAGCAGGGCGGTGGCGCCGTGCGGGTCAAGCCGCAGCGCCGCGCCGGTGACGCCGTAGGGGCTGGTGAGGCCGGCGGCCAGCGCCTTCACCCCGGCGCCAATATCCGGCACCGCGACGGCCAGCGTTGCGCTGGTCTCGGCGGCCGGCAGCACCTTCACGGTCACCTCCGTCAGCACGCCGAGCGTGCCGTGGCTGCCCGCCAGCAGCTTGCACAGGTCGAGGCCGGTGACGTTCTTCAGCACCCGCCCGCCATTGCGGACGACCTCCCCCTTGCCGTTGACGAAGCGGATGCCGAGCAGATGGTCGCGCACCGAGCCCACCGTGATCCGGCGCGGGCCGGACAGGTTGGTGGCGACCACTCCGCCGATGGTGGCCGCTTCGGCCACGCCGAAGATGCCGCGGGTGTCCGGCGGCTCGGGCGCCAGCATCTGGCCGCGCTCGGCCAGCGCCGCCTCGATCTCCGGCAAGGGTGTGCCGGCGCGGGCGGACAGCACCAGTTCGGTCGGCTTGTACAGGGTGATGCCGGTCAGGCCCCGCGTGGTCAGGCCGCGCGCCGCCTGCACCGGGCGCAGTAACCCGCGCTTGGAGCCGTTGCCCTCAATCGACAGCGGCTCCCGCGCCGCGATCGCCGATTGAATGGCGGCGACGATCCCGGCCTCGTCGGCGGGCGCGATCAGGTCGCTCATGCGTGTTCGGTCAGCGGGAAGACCTTGTGCGGGTTCAGCAGCCATGCGGGATCAAAGGCGGTCTTGATGGCGCGCTGCTGGTCCAGTTCATGCGGCAGGAACTGCACATGCATCAGGTCGCGCTTCTCGACGCCGACGCCGTGTTCGCCGGTGAGGCAGCCGCCGACTTCCACGCACAGCTTCAGGATATCGCCGCCGAAGGCCTCCGCCTTGTGGAAGCTGGCCGGATCGTTGGCGTCGAACATGATCAGCGGGTGCAGGTTGCCGTCGCCGGCGTGGAACACGTTGGCCACCTGCAAGCCGTACTGCACGCTCATCTCGCCGATGCGCTTCAGCACGAAGGGCAGTTCGCCGGTCGGGATGGTCCCGTCCATGCAGAGGTAGTCCGGGGAGATGCGCCCGACCGCCCCGAAGGCGCCCTTGCGGCCCTTCCAGATCGCCATGGATTCCTCGGCGGAGGTCGCGACCTTGAGGGAGATGGGGTCGAAGCGGGCGCAGATGTCCTTGATCTTCGCCAGCAGCGCGTCCTGTTCCGCGACGCTGCCCTCGACCTCGATGATGAGCATCGCCTCCGCATCCAGCGGGTAGCCGGCATTCGCAAAAGCCTCGCAGGCATGGATGCAGGGCTTGTCCATGAATTCCAGCGCGACCGGGATGATGCCGGAGCCGATGATGGCATCCACCGCCTGGCCGGCGA
>LNFM01001969.1_pt1 | contig 53628 bp, 44 predicted proteins | sample 596031 | NCBI WGS metagenome assembly LNFM01 (sample SAMN04254537, study PRJNA301005) | activated carbon metagenome | isolation source: dual media filters at the Ann Arbor, Michigan drinking water treatment plant | place: USA: Ann Arbor
GATCAATTTACGCCCGCGAAAACGCCTGGGCTGGAAGACGCCGTACGAAGTTTATGCAGGGGTGAGCGTTGCACTTATGTGTTGAATTCAGGATTTGTTGGCACGCACATTGGCCAGTTTTGACAGATTTAATACGGCACCTATACGGGAAGTTATTATTACTGAAGACTCCGGGAGCGAGCAGGTTCATGTCGCTATTCCTGAACATTGGAAAGAACATGTCTTGGTCCATGTGAATGTGCCAAAGCTTGGGCAGTTGGCTTCAATAGATTTGGCTTATTCGCAAGTGAAGACGCCTTTCATTTTTCACTGTGAGGACGACTGGTTTTTTTATCGTCCGGGTTTTATTGAAGATTCTCGCTGTGTGCTGGATTCCGACCCGTTGATTATGCAAGTGTGGCTGCGCAGCTATGCCCATGATATCCAGGTGCACAGCTCTTATCATCATTTGGGCGTACGTAGGCATATAAGCGGTGTAGCATGCTACCCGGTTCTTTCAGACAAGCCCGAGTGGCAAGGCTTTTCGTTTAATCCAGGCTTGCGACGTCTTGCGGACTATCAGTTGCTGGCGCCCTACAGCGATAAGAGTGGTGAGAAGTTTTTATCTACTACTTATGCAGCGCAGGGCTTCAGTGCCATGATCTTAGAAGCTGATGCTGTACTGCATACAGGTTTTGGGGCTCACGTTGAGGTCTCACGAGAGCGGCAGCGTAAAAAGCAACGTTCCAAAAGGGAAAAATTAAGGTTGCTTATGGTTGGGGCTGGCATGTTCCTAGCGGGCATTTTAGCCGGTGTGATTTTTCTGTGACAGTGGCTCAGGCCTCCTAAAAAAGAGGCAGATGATTTGAATATCATAAATATCATGTGGGCGGGAGGCGTTGATTTTTCTTCTGTACACAAAGTTCACGGGCAAGTAATAAAGGTGGGAGGCGAGGGTCTTGCTGTTCAGCACTGGCTTCTGAGTGGGCCTGCCGAGTTGGATGAGGCGTGCAGTGGAGCGGTTCGCGCGTGGAGTATTCCTCGCTACGCCTTAAAAAGTCGTGGACTTTCTCGTCTGGTTCTCACGCTCTGGCAGCGCAGGCTCCGTGCAGCCTTGGCTGTGTCGGGTGCTAGCTGTGTATTGCTGGACGGCATCGGTGTTGCGCGTGTGATGTTGCCTGTTGTTGCGCAGCTGCCGGGAATGCGAGCCGTGGTTTTATTCCATGGTCAAGCACGATTGCGGGCCCGGGACCGGGCACTGATCAGGCGGATGCCTGCCGAGCGGCTGCAGCTTGTTGCGGTGTCTGAATCGCTGGCAGGTTCTCTGGAGGCAGACCTCAAGGCGCCCGTGAGTGCGCTGCGCAGTGCATTTAACCCCGCTGAATACAATCAGCAGTTATTGAGTAGGGAGTCCGCTCTGCGTGTGCTGGCACTGCCTGAGGACCATTTAGTGCTCGGTGCGGTAGGGCGCTTGGTGCCGGAAAAGGGGTTTACTCCGCTCATCGATGCTTTTGCCCAGCTGGCTAATGTCCATGCTCGGGTTCTGCTTGTAATTATGGGGGAGGGTGACGAGCGGAGTCGGCTGGAGCAGCATGTGCGGGATCTGGGTCTGGAGGGGCGAGTCTTGCTGCCAGGCCGTCACGACGACCTCAGTCAGTTGTACCGAGCGTTTGATTGGGTGTTTATTCCCTCGTTTGCTGAGGGGCTGGGGTTGGTTCTGCAGGAGTCTGTCATGGCAGGTGTGCCGGTTATAGCGACCGATTTACCTGTTTTCCATGAACAATTGGGTGATGCGGGTCTGTACGTCGCAGCCGGAGACTGTGGGGAGTGGGCGGCTGCTATGTTCCACGCGATGTGTCTCGATCGCACTCAAGTGGCGAAACTTCAGGGTGATGTGTTGGGTGCTGAGCAGGCATGGCAAGTATTTACGTCAAGGTGCCGCGCATTAATTGGGCCTGCTACGTAGCGCACTCCTGAGCTCATGGATCGGGAAGCTGGTCAGCTTTTCCTTATCCAGATAATGCTCCAGATGGCTTAGGTTTCGTTTGCGCAGGTACTTGGGTAAGGAGTGACCGATAAAGCGCATGTCGGCAATATCGATGAGGCCGAGCGCCCCTTCAGGGGTCGAAACGATGTTGCCCAGATGTAGCGAGCGAAAGTATACACCTGCATCGTGAAGCCGCCGGATCAGCTCAACCAGTGATGGCATGATCGACGGCCAGTCGAAGCCGTTGGCAAGGCTGCGTTGCCGCAGGGTCTCCCCTGCCAGTGGCATATAGTGGACGGCGGTAAGAGCGCTACCTTCTACCCTGTACAGCATCAAGGGTGTGAGGGTGGGGATATGGAGCGCTTTCAAAGCGTTGGCATTGTCACAAAAGCGCTTGGCGTAGGGTGCCCAGAGCGCTGATGTCAGCAGACGCTTGCGGCGAAATATTTTCAGAAAGCTGCCATCTGCCAGGCGATAAACTTTCGGCCCCCTACCGTCCGCTTCTAGAATTTCGGCACCTTGGACCAGGTGTTGAAGGGCGTTGTGCGAAAGTGGGGTGAAATGCATTACAAAGGTCTGGCTCGACTAAAACAGCCGACATCATGCCGAAAACGCTAACTCAGTACCATATCGAGGTTTTTTGAAGCGCTTTACGCGCTGTAATTTGGAGAGCTGGCGGTACCTGTGGTTGGCGACGGGGCTGCTTTGGTTCCTGGTGGCAATCACATGGAGCCCCGCTAACAAGCTGTATCAGCAACGGCTAATCGTTTTGCTCTGGATCCCTGCGTTGCTGTCGATTGTGGGGGGAGTGAGCGGATTATCCGGCACTGGCAGGATCGTCGTTTTGAGTATGTAGCGCTGATCGCCTTGGTGGCGTGGTCGGCAGTCAGCCTAGTTTGGTCTAGCGCGGACGAACCATTGCGCGAACTCAGGCGTTTGCTTTTTGTGGTGTTGTTTCTGCTAGGGGTTGATGCGCTAGGCAGTAGGCGCCAGCTTTTGATGCGCGTGCTGGTGGTCGCCGGCTGGTTGCTGGCAGGTGCTGCAGCGGTGTCAATCATCGTTTTCTATGGTGTTCGTGGAAATTCTTGGCTGGCTCGTATTCAGGGGCTTGGGCAGCTCGCTCACCCTATTCTGGGAGGCTACGTAATGGGGGTCGCCGCTGTATGGATGTACGCCCTGATGCCGAAGCAAGGCAAGCAACAGATGATATGGCTGCCCGCCTTCGCAGCGCTGCTGGCTTTTCTGGTGCTGAGTCAAAGCCGTGGGGCTGTGTTGGCCGTTCTTTTGGTCATGTTGCTGGCGCCGTTTTGGAAAGGCGGGCGCCAGGCTTGGGCGGTGAGTGGTGGCAGTGCGCTGATGGCCGTGTCGGGGTATTGGTTGTTCGAGCCATTGGTGGCGGCGCGAGGCGCCTCCTATCGTCCAGAAATCATCATGGCCAGCCTCGACCTGATTGCCAACGCACCGTGGACCGGGTTGGGTCTGGGGACTGGGTATGACATTCGCCCTAAGGGAATGCTGCATGTCTTTGATCATACGCATAATTTACCGCTCCACATCGCTGTAGAGCTCGGGTTGCCTGCCTTGTTGATATGGCTGGGGCTTTGGGGGGCGATCGTTTGGCGTGCCTGGCAGGCGCGTAACACTGCGTTGGGGAAAGTGGTGCTGGGTGTTTGGCTATATGCGAGTTTCGCTATGCAGGTTGATGCTGCCAGCATTTGGGACTCCGCTCGTGCGGAGTGGTTTGTGAGCTGGCTGCCGCTGGCGCTGGGGGCTGCCTTGCTGGGGCTGGGCCGTGTTGATCCAGGCAGTCCGCCAACTGGTTGCACAAAGGTTTCTCACAAGCAGGCGTCCTGAGTAAGGCAAAGTCGTCACTGTGGGGTTGAGCAGCTTCGCTGTTACAATCCCCTGCTACTAGACAGCCAGCCAAGCGGGGCGCTTTGAATGTCCGACTCTACCCAGCAATCCAGTCTCAAGGTGTACTTGCGGTTGCTGCGCTATGTCGTGCCGTACTGGGGGCTGTTCGCGATTAGTCTGCTGGGCTTCCTGATCTTTGCCTCTACCCAGCCAATGCTCGGCTACATGCTCAAGTTTTTCGTCGATGGTTTGAGCAATCCGAATGCCGGGCTTTTCTCTGAGGTGCCCTGGCTGCTGGAGTATTTCCCCTGGCTTGCTAACCTCAAGTTGTTACAGGCGGTGCCGTTGCTGATTGTGCTGATCGCGCTCTGGCAGGGTCTTGGATCATTTCTCGGTAACTATTATCTGGCTAAGGTTTCGCTCGGGCTGGTACAGGATCTGCGGGTTGCTTTGTTCAATAACATGCTCAACCTGCCGAACCGCTATTTCGATAACCACAACTCTGGCCACCTGATCTCGCGCATCACCTACAACGTGACCATGGTCACCGGCGCGGCGACGGATGCGATCAAGGTGGTGGTGCGTGAAGGCATGACGGTAGTGTTCCTGTTTGCCACCCTGCTGTGGATGAACTGGCGCCTGACCCTGGTTATGGTGGCGATCCTTCCGATAATCGGTTTGATGGTGACCAGTACTAGCAAGAAATTCCGTAAGCAAAGCCAGAAAATTCAGGTGGCGATGGGCGATGTTACCCACGTCACCTCAGAAACTATTCAGGGCTATCGAGTGGTGCGCAGCTTCGGTGGTGAGCAATACGAGCAACAGCGCTTTCTCGATGCCAGCGAAGACAACAAGAGCAAGCAACTGAAGATGGTCAAGACCAATGCGGTGTACACGCCATCGCTGCAATTGGTGATCTACAGCGCCATGGCGGTGCTGATGTTTCTGGTGCTCTGGTTACGTGGCGATGCGTCGGCAGGCGACTTGGTGGCCTATATCACTCTAGCCGGCTTGCTACCCAAACCGATCCGACAGTTATCCGAAGTTAGCTCGACCATCCAGAAGGGTGTGGCCGGTGCTGAAAGCATCTTTGAGCAGCTCGACGAGGCGCCGGAGGTCGACCAGGGCACCCAGACTCGCGAACGCATCACGGGTCGGCTTGAGGTACGTGATCTTAACTTCAGTTATCCCAGTGCCGAGAAACCGGTGCTCAGTGATATCTCGTTTAGCGTCGAACCAGGCCAGATGGTCGCGCTGGTGGGCCGCTCAGGCAGCGGTAAATCGACGCTGGCCAACCTGATTCCGCGTTTTTATCAGCACGAGCAGGGGCAGATTCTGCTCGATGGTTTGCCGATCGAAGACTACACCCTGCGTAACCTGCGTCGGCATATTGCTCTGGTTACCCAGCATGTCACGCTGTTCAATGACAGCGTAGCGAACAATATTGCCTACGGCGATTTGGCCGGTGCGCCGCTTGAAGCGATTCAGCAAGCCGCCCGCGATGCCTTTGCCGATGAGTTCATCGAGAAGATGCCCCAGGGCTACGACACCCTGGTCGGCGAAAACGGCGTGCTGCTCTCCGGTGGTCAGCGCCAGCGACTGGCGATTGCCCGCGCGCTGCTAAAGGATGCGCCGCTGCTGGTGCTCGATGAGGCCACCTCGGCGCTTGATACCGAATCTGAGCGACATATCCAAGGCGCACTGGATCGCGTGATGACCGGCCGTACCACGCTGGTGATTGCCCACCGATTGTCGACGATCGAAAAGGCCGATCTGATTCTTGTTATGGATCAGGGACGCATTGTCGAGCGCGGTACCCATACTGAACTGTTGGCGCTCAACGGCTTTTATGCCCGCCTGCATGCCATGGGGCTGGATGAAAGCCCGGCCGCAGGCATCGCCTGATAAACTACGCGCCCGCCACTTGAGGCTCTGGAGTTGCCATGAAGTTGTCCATGCCCCGTTTTGACCAAGCGCCCGTTCTTGTGGTGGGCGATGTCATGCTCGACCGTTACTGGCATGGCGGTACCTCGCGCATCTCTCCGGAGGCGCCCGTGCCCGTGGTCAAGGTCGAGCAGATCGAAGACCGCCCAGGTGGTGCGGCCAACGTGGCCTTGAATATCGCAGCACTCGGTGCGCCGGCTTTTTTGGTGGGTGTGACCGGGCGTGACGAGGCTTCCGAGAGCTTGGCTGACAGTCTGCAGGCAGCCGGTGTACAAACACGCTTCCAGGCCATCGACGATCAGCCGACCATCGTCAAACTGCGGGTCATGAGCCGGCATCAGCAGCTGCTGCGCATGGATTTCGAAGAGTCGTTTCGCACCGATGCTGCCGCGCTCGCCGCGGATGTCGATGCCATGCTTACCGGCGTTAAAGTGTTGGTCCTCTCCGATTACGGTAAGGGCGCCCTGCAGAATCATCAGGCCCTGATCCAGCTGGCGCGCGCGCGCGGTATTCCGGTATTGGCCGATCCCAAGGGCAAGGATTTTTCGATCTACCGTGGCGCCAGCCTGATCACCCCGAACCTCAGCGAGTTCGAGCTGATTGTGGGCGGTTGCGCTGATGAAGCGGAGCTGGTCAGCAAGGGCGCTGCGCTGATGCGTGACCTAGACCTCGGTGCACTGCTGGTGACACGCGGCGAGCATGGCATGACTCTGTTGCGACCGCAGCACGCACCGCTGCACCTGCCGGCGCGTGCGCGTGAAGTGTTTGACGTCACCGGCGCCGGCGACACGGTGATCTCGACGCTCGCTGCCGCGATAGCGGCAGGTGAGGAGCTGCCCCAGGCAGTCGCGCTGGCCAATCTGGCCGCCGGTATTGTGGTCGGTAAGTTGGGTACGGCGGCGATTAGTGCGCCCGAACTGCGCCGCGCGGTACAGCGTGAAGAAGGCTCCGAGCGCGGCGTGTTGAGCCTGGATCAACTGTTGTGTTCCATCGAAGATGCGCGTGCCCACGGCGAGCGCATTGTGTTCACCAACGGCTGTTTCGATATTCTCCACGCTGGGCATGTCACCTATCTGGAACAGGCCCGCGCCCAAGGTGATCGGCTGGTGCTGGCGGTCAATGACGATGCCTCGGTCAGCCGCCTCAAAGGCCCGGGTCGGCCGATCAATTCGGTCGACCGGCGTATGGCCGTGCTGGCCGGTCTGGGCGCCGTGGACTGGGTGGTGAGCTTTAGCGAAGACACGCCAGAATGCCTACTCAAACAGGTGCAGCCAGATATCCTGGTCAAGGGTGGTGACTACGACGTCGATCAGGTGGTGGGTGCCGATATCGTTACCGCTTATGGTGGCGAGGTGCGGGTGCTTGGGCTGGTGGAAAACAGCTCTACGACTGCCATCGTCGAGAAGATCCGTCGTCAGGATTGATTGGGTCGACTTGGCCGCTTCCGGCCTTTATCAGCAGCGTGTGGAGGGCCGCCGTCATAGTGGGCTCTTCGCTACTTTTTATTGAGTTTTTTCGCGCTGCTTGTCAGGGCGCCTCAGGGGTTGACGTGCTGGCGCGTCGGGCAAGGAGAGCATGGCGGTGAGCGCGTCGTCACAGACATTTCGAGTCGACATCAACGGACTACGCGCTTGGGCGGTGATGGCGGTGGTGCTCTACCACTTTGGTGTGCCCGTGCTATCAGGTGGGTTCGCCGGAGTCGATGTGTTCTTCGTGATCTCCGGTTTTCTAATGGCCGGTATTGTCCAAACCGGTCTGCAGCGTAGAGAATTCTCCCTCTGGCATTTCTACTTGGCGCGTGCGCGGCGCATCGTGCCTGCTCTGGCTGTGGTCTGTGTGTGCATGCTGCTGCTAGGTTGGTTCTACTTGATGCCCGAGGAGTATCAACAGCTCGGTCGGCATGCGCGTGAGAGTCTGCTGTTCAGTTCTAACCTGCGTTATCTGGCTGAGGCGGGTTATTTCGACAGCGAGTCTGCAGAGAAGTGGCTGCTGCATACCTGGTCCCTCTCGGTTGAGTGGCAGTTCTACCTGATTTTGCCAGTGTTGATGCTGGGCCTTTCGCGCTTCCTGCCCGGGCAGCGGGCTGCCCTGATAAGCCTGGCGAGCCTGGCTTTATTGTCGTTTGGACTGTGTATGTGGCGTACCAACGATGCGCCCAGTGAGGCGTTCTACCTGTTGCAATTTCGAGCGTGGGAAATGCTCGCAGGTGCTTGCGTGTTTATGGTCGGTCCGTGTGGTTTGAGCCGTGCGGCGCAGCGCTGGTTTGAGAGCATCGGGTTTGGATTGATTGTGCTGGCGCTTGTTGTGTTTTCGTCGTCGGACGCCTGGCCTGGTTGGCGCGCTGCAGTACCGGTAAGTGGCGCAATGCTGGTGCTCTATGTTGCTCGGCAGCAGTCGCTCTGGACCTCGGGGCGGGTGCTGCAGTGGCTGGGTACGCGTTCGTACTCCATCTACCTGTGGCACTGGCCGGCGGTCGTGATGCTGACCTACCTTGATTTACACCGTGCCCCCATCTGGATTGCCTTCGGGGTCGTTGCTTCTTTGGTCTTGGGGCACCTCTCTTATCACTTGGTCGAAGTGCCTGCGAGCCGTTGGCTGCGTGTGTTATCAACCCGCCGTGCGGCAGTGGCACTGGTAGTGGGCCTGGTTTGCGTAGCAGCGCTGGCGCAAACAGTCCGCCTCAGCGGCTTTCCTAAGCGGCTGCCTGAGGCGGTGGCGGTTATGGAGGCGGAGCGTGATAACCATAATCCGCGCATGCGTGAGTGCCTTGACTTTGATGCCTCCTGCAACTACGGAAGTGGTCCGGTGCGGGCGATTCTGCTGGGGGACAGTCACGCTGATGCCGTCGTGACAGCGTTGCAGGCAGCACTTCCGAATGAAGGGGCGGTGTTGTTTCGGGGAGAGAGTGGCTGTCTGATTACCTTTGGCTTGCAGCGGGGGGGTAAGGAAAAGTCAGACTGTGCCCTGCTCAATGCGCGGATCGAGCGGGAGCTTTCGGGCTACCCTGCAGGTGTGCCGATGATTCTGGTCGGAAGGCTCTCAGAGCACTTCAATGGCGGGCTGGATAATGAACGAGCCCCGACTTTTCATTTTGGCCAGCATCAGGAGCGTTTCTCAGAAGCCTTTCTGGCTGAGGCCAGTGAGCGTTATGAGGCGATGGTATGTACCCTGGCCCGTGCTCATCCTGTCTACCTGATGAGGCCCACGCCTGAAATGGCTGATCCTGTCCCGCTCGTCGTTGGCCGCGCACTGCTGCTTGGGCGCACGCATACGGTTAGTCTTTCGCTGGCGGATTATCAAGCCAGGCATCGCTTTATCTGGGCATTGCAGGATCGGGTGGCAGCTCAGTGCAACGCACAGATTCTCGATCCATTGCCCTATTTATGCGCTGAGGATAACTGCCCTGGCTTGATCGAAGGTCGGCCGCTGTACCGTGACCGTGATCACCTCAGTGAATTTGGTAACCGCTTGCTGGTGCCGATGTTCAAGTCGATTTTCACACCTCTGCCGAACAGCGTGTCGCACCGACCTTAAGCGCGCATTGAACGTGACGAGGGCTTACCTGTGCCAACGGGTAAGCGCTCCAGACCTTGCTGTACCACCCAGTCGCGCCAGCGGATGCGCTCGTCGCGCACCACCCAGCCGTCCTGCGGGGCAAAGCTTTCCGCCAGCCACAGGCCGCGGGTGGAGGCGCTTCTTAACACGCCGTCTTTCAGGGTCAGCAGTTCCGCTGTCGGGCGGCCCTGGTCGAGCGGGATCAGGTACAGGTCCGGGCGGGCGCGGTCGAGGCGGGCGATCAGTTGGCCATCCTCGAAGCATTCATCCACATGGAACAGGCTTAGCTGGCGCGTTTCGCGCGGCAGTTCAAGTTGCAGGTCGTAGACCAGTTGCAGGGATGCTGTGGGTAGGTGCACATACGCGCGTGGTCGCTCCAGCAGTGTCATATTGGCGCACTGCACCGGGCGGGCGGCGCCGGACAGCGGGCTAAGGCGAAACTGCACGGCTTCGCGGTAGTGCAGGGTGCCCTGGTACGGCGTGGGCAGCCAGGTGTCGCCGAAACGCCCGGCCAGCCAGCCTTCCGGGGTTTCCAGCAGACACTCTTCGGCCACTTCCTGAATGGCGGTGAGCAGCGGCAGGTTCAGCTCGTGGGCAGGCACGTAGCCGGAAATCAGCTTGAGCACCACGTCGCCGCGATCCTGCCGGCGCTGCCGCACCAGTACCCAGTAGTCCTTGCCCTGCCAGCTAAGCGTCAGGCGTACCGAGACGCCGAGGTTGGCCAACTCGATGGCGAAGCGCTGTGGGTCGCTGACTTCTACAAGGCGGCGTCGTTCGAGCATTTCAGTGAAGTTCAGCGGGCGTCCCAGGCTCTGGTAGCTCAACCCATCGGGACTGGCCTCCACGTAAAGCGGCAGGGTCTTGAACGTGGTGGGGTTCTTGCGAATCAGCGTGCGCGGCATATCGGCTCCTTCTTGCGTTGGGGTCGGCCGCCAAAGCGGCATGGGCAGCGTGGTTCTCGGTGCAGGCAGTGATGTTTGCTTGCGGTATCAGGTGTTCAGCTCACTCGCGGGCGCGAGCGCAGCGGCAACAGGCCCTAAACACTAGCGCGAATTATCGCGGCAGCTGTACTCACATTGTGTGACAGGTGGTGTGGGTTGATGGTGCCGACGATGGCACTGGCCGCCGCCGGGTGGCTGAAGATCAGGCGGAAGCTGGCTTGCACCGGGTCTTCGCCGTCTTGCAGGCAGGCGTGGCCGCTGGCCAGGGCTTTTTTGATCAGGATCGCCTTGCCGTGCTCGGCGGCGTAGTCGAGCACCGGGCGTTCTGCTTGTTCGTTAAGGTTATAGGTAACCATGGCGCAGTCGCCGCTGGCCAGGGCGTGCAGGCCGCCGGCGACGGTTTTGCCGGAGAGGCCATAGCCGCGAATCTTGCCCTCGGCCTTGAGCGCCGCAAGGGTGTCGTAGACCCCGGCCTGCAGGGCGTCCAGGTCATTGCCGTCGGAATGCACCAGCACCAGGTCGATGACATCGGTTTCCAGGCGCTTGAGGCTGCGCTCCACCGAGAAGCGGGTATGGGTGGCGGTGAAATCGAAGTGCGAGTGGCCGTTGTCGAACTCCTCACCGACCTTGCTGACGATCACCCAGTCCTGCCGTTGCCCGCGCAGCAGCGGGCCGAGGCGGGTTTCGCTGCTGCCGTAGGCTGGCGCGGTGTCGATCAGATTGATGCCCAGGTCGCGGGCCTGGTCGAGCAGGCGGCGCACGCTGGCGTCATCCGGGATGGTGAAACCATTGGGGTACTTCACCCCTTGGTCACGGCCGAATTTGACGGTGCCCAGACCCAGTGGTGAGACCGTCAGGCCGGTGCTGCCCAGGGGGCGATGCAGGTCGTGCAGGCTGGTCATGGTAACAGGGTCTCCCAAACGGGCAGCGCAAGGGGCGGGCGCGGCAGTGTGGGCAGGGTCGGCTGCGCGTGCGGGACGATGGCGTCGCGCTGCAGGGCGGCCAGGACGCGGTCGGTGAAGTCTGGGGCAAGGGCCAGCTTGGTCGGCCAGCCGACCAGCAGGCGTTGCTGATCGGCGAGGAAGGCATTGTCCGGGCGCACCAGGCCAGACTGCGCCGGCTCAGCGCGGTCGACACGCAGCGTGGCCCAGCGGGTTTCGCGCTGGTCTACCCAAGGCAGCAAGTCGGCCACTTCCTTTTGTGCGGCGCTGATCTGCGCCGCTTCGTCGCGGGCCACGCCGTCGGCCTCGGCCAGATCGCCGCCGAGGTACCAGACCCACTGGCCGTCGGCCGCGGGATGGGTGGTCACAGTGACGCGCGGTTTCGGTCCGCCGCCGAGGCAGTGGGCGTACAGCGGTTTCAGCGCCGGACCCTTGGCCAGCACCATGTGCAGCGGGCGCAGTTGCTGTTTGGGCTGTTCGACCCCGAGCGCGGCGAGTAGCTCGGCATTACCGGCGCCGGCGCTGAGCACCACGCGCTGGGCGCGAATCTCGCGACCATCGACACGCAGGCCGCAGAGCCCGCTCTCGTCGTGCAGCGGTTCGATGCGTTCGCCGGCCAACAGGCTGTCGCCGGCCAGCTCGGCCAGGCGTGTGACCAGGCTGGGCACGTCGAGCACCAGCTCAGCCAGGCGGTAAACCTTGCCTTTGAATTTCGGGTGCTGCAGCGCCGGTGGCAGGGCCTCGCCCTTGACCTGATCAACGCGGCCACGCACTGCCTTGCTGGCGAAGAAACTGGTGATATTGCCGGCCAGGCTGCCGGGCGACCACAGGTAGTGCGCGTCGGAGAGCAGGCGCACGCCGTTCAGATCCAACTCGCCGCTGCCGTCCAGAGCTTCGCGCCAGCGTCGTGGCATGTCGGCAATCGCTTCGGAGGCGCCGGTCAAGGCGCCGTGCAGCGCGTACTTGGCACCGCCGTGAATGATGCCCTGGGATTTCAGGCTTTGCCCGCCGCCCAGGCTGGCGCGCTCCACCAGCACGGTGGCATAGCCCAAACGGCGCAACCGCGCATTCAGCCAGAGTCCGGCGATACCGCCGCCTACGATCAGGATGTCAGTGCTCAGCGCCTCGGTCATGGACCCATCTCGTCGGGAAAACAGGCGGGCAGTATAACCCGAGGTTTGCTTAGTGCCCGGTGACCCGGGAGAACAACTGAATGACCACCACGCCGGCCACGATCAGGCCCATGCCGAGCATCGCCGGTAGGTCGAGTTTTTGCCCGTAGACAAAGGTGGCCGCCACGCTGACAAGCACAATGCCCAGCCCGGCCCAGATGGCATAGGCGATGCCCACGGGGATGGTGCGCACCACCAGAATCAGCATCCAGAACGCGATGCTGTAGCCGCCGATCACCAGCAGCAGGGGCAGGGGTTTGTTGAAGCCGTCGATGGCTTTCATCGAGGTGGTCGCGACCACTTCGGCGGCGATGGCAATGGCGAGGTAGAGGTATCCGGGCATGGCGTTGTACTCAAGGGCAATGGCGAGATTCTAAGGTTATGGTTGATGAGGTAAAGTGATTGGCCATCTGTTAAAGAGATAGGTTGCCGGCGATGAATTGGAACCTGGAGCAGCTGCGGCTATTCGTCAGCGTCGCCGAGCAGCAGTCGTTTTCCGCTGTGGCACGCCAGGCGAAGCGCGCCCAGTCGGCGGTGAGTAATGCGATTGCGCTGCTCGAAAGCGACCTGGGTGTGCTGCTGTTCGAGCGCAGCAGCGGCCGTCAGCCGCGCCTTACCACTGCGGGCGCCTCCCTGCTTGAGGAGGCGCGGGAAGTGTTGCGCCAGTGCGAGCGTCTTGATGGTCGTGCGCTGGGCCTGGTGCGCGGCGAGGAGGTGCTGCTGCGCCTGGCCCAGGACGAAGCCATGCCCTACCAGCCGGTGCTCGATAGCCTGGAGGCGCTGGCTCAGCACTTCCCGTTGTTGGAGGTGCAGCTGGCCAGTGGCGCCCAAGGCGAGGTGGCGCGCAAGCTGCTGGAGCGCCGCGCCGACCTTGGGTTGTTGTTCCACCACGAGCAGATGCCCGATGCCTTGGAGCGTCAGCGTTTGGGCTCGGTTGAGATGGTCACCGTGTGTGGAATCGGGCACGCGCTGGCTGCGGCCCGTCGCGTCGATCGGCGCATGCTGGCACGCCACCGGCAGTTGCTGATGGCGCCGCAATACCCCGGGGGTGAGCAGATCAGCCCGGCGGTCTGGCGTACCGACAGCTTCTACGCCATGGCCGAGCTGCTGATGCGCAACCTCGGCTGGGCCTGGCTGCCGCGTCACGTCGTGCAGTACCCGACCTATCAGGGGCAGCTGGTTGAGCTGAGCAGTGATTGGACCCCGCCGCCGCTGGTGGTCGAACTGGTGTGTCGGCGTGATGAGGCGCTGGGCCCGGCGGCGCTCTGGCTGGCTGAGTGTTTTGCCCAGCATCTGCGGGCCAACGGCTGATTGGCCCCGACCTGTCTGCTAAGCTGCGCGCCCATGAATAGAGCCCTCTACACCCTGTTGTTTCATCTCGGCCTACCGGTGGTGGCCGGCCGACTGGCCTGGCGCGCCTGGCGTGCGCCGGCTTATGCCAAACGCATTGGCGAGCGCTTCGCCTTGGGCCGGCCCCTCGTTAAACCCGGCGGCATCTGGCTGCATGCGGTTTCGGTGGGCGAAAGCATCGCCGCCGCGCCGCTGGTGCGTGAGCTGTTGGTGCGCTATCCGCAGTTGCCGATCACCATCACCTGCATGACCCCGACCGGCTCCGAGCGTATCCAGGCGCTGTTCGGCGGGGCGGAATACGCCGGCCGGGTTCAGCACTGCTACCTGCCCTACGACTTGCCTTGGGCCGCGGCGCGTTTTCTTGATCGGCTACAGCCAAAGCTGGCGGTGATCATGGAGACCGAGCTGTGGCCGAACCATATTCACCAGTGCGCTAAACGTGGCATTCCGGTGGCGCTGGCCAATGCGCGACTGTCGGCCCGCTCGGCACGCGGCTATGGGCGCTTCGCCAAGCTCATCGCGCCGATGCTCGCCGATATGAGCCTGATCGCCGTTCAGACCCAGGCCGAGGCTGAGCGTTTTCTCAGCCTGGGCGCGCGCCCTGAAGCCGTTGAGGTGACCGGTTCAATCAAATTCGACCTGCGCATTGAGGCCGATCTACCGGTGCGGGCGAACGCGTTGCGCGCCGAATGGCAGGCTGCTGGCCGCCCAGTGTGGATCGCCGCCAGCACCCATGAAGGCGAAGATGAAGTCATCCTGTCCGCGCACCAGCAGCTGGTGCAGGCGTCCCCGGACGCTCTGCTGATTTTGGTGCCGCGCCACCCCGAGCGTTTTAACGCCGTGCATGAGCGGATTCAGCGCAGTGGCCTGTCGGCGCGTCGGCGCTCGACCGGGGAGGCCTTGCAGGCAGGCGATCAGGTGTTACTCGGCGACACCATGGGCGAGCTGCTGTTTCTCTATGCTCTGGCCGATGTGGCCTTTGTTGGCGGCAGCCTGGTGGCTAACGGCGGGCATAACCTGCTGGAACCGGCGGCATTGGGCAAGCCGGTACTCAGTGGTCCGCACCTGTTCAACTTTCTCGATATTGCCGCGCAATTGCGCGAGGCAGGGGCGTTGCTTGAGGTTGCAGATGCCGAAGGTCTGGCGCAGGCCGTGGCCAGTTTGTGGCGCGAGCCTGAGGAGGCTGAGCGTCGGCGCGAGGCCGGCCTTGCGGTACTCAAGGCGAATCAGGGGGCGTTGGAGCGCTTGTTGGCGGGGTTGCGGCGTTTGCTAGGAGCCTGTCGGGCTTGACCGTTCGTAGCCGCGCCGGAGTTCCGGTAAGCCGCGATACTTTCAGCGTTTCCAAGGCTAATCGCGAATAAAAGCATCGCGAATAAATTCGCTCCTACAGATCGTAGTCGCCGGCTCGCGCAAACTACGCGTTCCGCTTTAGCCGCGAGCCGTTAGAACGCGAAGATTTTTAAGCACACCGCTCGCCGGCTCCGGCGAGCGGCATTGCTATCAGTAGTCCAGGTCGCCGCGCAGTTGCGCTTCGGCCGCGCGTGCCAGATCCGGCGGCAGGAAGTCCTTGTCCGGGTCGTAGTCCGGCTTGAGGAAGGCGCCCAACGCTTCCAGGTCGCCTGGGCTGAGGGTGCCGGCGGCCTGCTTGAGGCGCAGGTTGTTGAGGATGTAGTCGTAGCGTGCGTTGTTGTAATTGCGCACCGAACTGTACAGCTGGCGCTGGGCATCGAGCACGTCGACGATGTTGCGCGTGCCGACCTGGTAGCCAATTTCAGTGGCTTCCAGGGCGCTCTGGTTGGAAATGATCGACTGCTTGCGCGCCTGCACGGTCTCCACATCGGTGTTCACCGCGCGGAACAGGTTGCGGGTGTTCTGCACCACTTGGCGGCGCAGGCTTTCGCGCAGCTGTTCGCTCTGGTTCACACGCTGATAGGCCTCGCGTACCTGGGAGCTGGTCAGGCCACCGCTGTACAGCGGGATGTTCAGTTGCAGGCCAATCGAACGCTGTTCGACGTCGCCGCTAACGCGGTTGATGCTGCCGGCGCTGTTGCTGAAACCCAGGCTGTCGTTGTCGCCTTTCTGGTAGCTGGCGACCGCGTCGAGGGTCGGGGCGTGGCCGGATTTGCGTTGGCGCAGGGTGTCTTCGGCAGCGTCAACAGCGTAGTTGATTGCTTGCAGGTTGAGGTTCTGCGCGGCAGCGGTGTCCACCCAGGCTTTGGCGTCGGCCGGGGTCGGCGCGAGGATCGGCAGGGTGTGCAGGATGCCTTCGATGGCCAGGTATTCGCGGTTGGTCAGGGTCACCAACGCCTGAAAGGCGTCATCGACCTGGCGCTGGGCGATGATCCGGTTGGCGCGGGCTGTATCGAATCCAGCCTGGGCTTCGAGTACATCGGTCTTGTCGGACAGGCCGACGTCAAAGCGTTCATTCGCCTGGTCGAGCTGGCGCTTGAACGCCGCTTCTTCAGCCTTGGTCGACGCCAGAGTGTCCTGGGCCAGCAGCACACTGAAGTAGGTTTCCGCGCTTTGCAGGATCAGGTTCTGCTCGCTGGCCGACAGCTCCAGGGCGGCCTGTTCGCTGCTCGCTTCGGCAGCTTGCAACTGGAACCAGCGGTCGGCACGAAACAGCGGTTGGCTGAGGTTGGCCTGGTAGACCGTGCCGCTGCGGCTCACGCTGTTAGCCGGTGAGTCGACCTCAGTGCGCGTGTTAGCCAGGTTGGCGCCTGCCGAGAGGTTGGGCAGTAAACCGGCACGGGCCTGCGGTACCACCTCGCGGCGGGCCTGGTAATCGGCGCGGGCAGCGGCCAGGTCGGCGTTGTTGCGCGCAGCTTCCTGGTAGACGGTAACGAGGTCGGTCTTGCTCGCCAGCGGGGCTTGCGATGGTGCCTGGTCGGCCCACGCGGTGCCGTAAGAGGCGGCGGCCACGGCGAGGGCCAGGGAAAGTCTGCGCAACATGAGGGTGTCCTGGGTTGGCGGTGATCGGCAAGGCTATGCGGCGCGGCACAGGGGGTCAATATGCCCTCATAGCGGCCAGATTGTAGTTTGCAACAAGCTATGTTGCCTGGATGCAACAATCGCTGCGCGGATAAATGCAGGGCTCGCCGCCCGACGCATGACCTGCGCCGGGTTGGTGTTCTCCCCGCGTGTTGTTTAGACTGGCCGGGTTCTTGTCGGGGTGCCCCAATGCGGGGCTGAGATTGGCAGCTAAGCCGGATCCCGTTGAACCTGATCAGGTTAAAGCCTGCGTAGGGAACAAGAGGTATCCGCCCCTGGTGGATTTCCCCCACACCGCATCCGTGGTGTGCCCGCGCCCTGGCTGTCCGATCATGCCGGCGCGTTGATCACGTCCGCATGCTCTGGCAGCTCAGGCGCGGCGTTGCTTTACCTTGCTGTGATCAGGTTCTCCTCCGACATTTCTAGCCAGGAGAATCCAGCCGATGAGCGTAAAACAACAACAGCACCTGAGTGAGTCCGCCCAGGTTGATCAGCAGTCGATCCAGCCCTTTCCCCGCTCGCAGAAAATCTATGTCCAGGGCTCGCGCCCGGATATCCGTGTGCCGATGCGCGAGATCAGCCTCGACGTGACGCCCACCGACTTCGGCGGCGAGATCAACGCCCCGGTCACCGTCTACGACACCTCCGGCCCTTACACCGACCCTAGCGTCACCATCGACGTGCGCAAGGGCCTGGCCGATGTGCGCAGTGCCTGGATCGAGGATCGTGGCGACACCGAGAAGCTCCCCGGCCTGAGCTCCGAGTTCGGCCAGCGCCGCCTCAATGACGCCGAGCTGACCGCCATGCGCTTTGCCCATGTGCGCAACCCGCGCAAGGCCAAGGCCGGCGCCAACGTCAGCCAGATGCACTACGCGCGCAAGGGCATCATCACGCCCGAGATGGAATACGTCGCCATCCGCGAAAACATGAAGTTGGCCGAAGCCCGCGAAGCCGGTCTGCTCCAGCCGCAGCATGCCGGGCAAAGCTTTGGCGCGTCGATCCCGAAAGAGATCACCGCTGAATTCGTCCGTGAAGAAATCGCCCGTGGCCGCGCCATCATCCCAGCCAACATCAACCACACCGAGCTGGAGCCGATGATCATCGGCCGCAACTTCCTGGTGAAGATCAACGGCAATATCGGCAACTCGGCCCTGGGTTCTTCGATTGAAGAAGAAGTGGCCAAGTTGACCTGGGGCATCCGCTGGGGCTCGGATACGGTCATGGACCTGTCCACCGGCAAGCACATCCACGAAACCCGCGAGTGGATCATCCGCAACTCGCCGGTGCCGATTGGCACCGTGCCGATCTACCAGGCGCTGGAGAAGGTCAACGGTGTCGCCGAAGACCTGACCTGGGAGCTGTTCCGCGACACCCTGATCGAACAAGCCGAGCAGGGCGTGGACTACTTCACCATCCACGCCGGCGTGCTGCTGCGCTACGTGCCGCTGACCGCCAAGCGTGTCACCGGCATCGTCTCGCGCGGCGGCTCGATCATGGCCAAGTGGTGCCTGGCGCACCATAAAGAGAACTTCCTCTACACCCATTTCGACGACATCTGCGAAATCATGAAGGCCTACGACGTGTCCTTCTCCCTAGGCGATGGCCTGCGTCCGGGTTCGATTGCCGATGCCAACGACGCCGCGCAGTTCGGCGAGCTGGAAACCCTGGGCGAGCTGACCAAGATCGCCTGGAAGCACGACGTGCAGACGATGATCGAAGGCCCTGGCCACGTGCCGATGCAGCTGATCAAAGAGAACATGGACAAGCAGCTCGAATGCTGCGACGAGGCGCCGTTCTACACCCTGGGCCCGTTGACCACCGACATCGCCCCTGGCTACGACCACATCACCAGCGGCATCGGCGCGGCGATGATTGGCTGGTTCGGCTGCGCCATGCTTTGCTACGTCACGCCCAAGGAGCATCTGGGCCTGCCGAACAAGGATGACGTGAAGACCGGCATCATCACCTACAAGATCGCCGCGCACGCAGCCGACTTGGCCAAAGGGCACCCCGGCGCGCAGATCCGCGACAACGCGTTGTCCAAGGCGCGCTTCGAGTTCCGCTGGGAAGACCAGTTCAACCTCGGCCTGGACCCGGACACCGCGCGCAGCTACCACGACGAAACCCTGCCCAAGGACTCGGCCAAGGTCGCTCACTTCTGCTCCATGTGCGGGCCGAAGTTCTGCTCGATGAAGATCACCCAGGAAGTGCGCGACTACGCCAAGGTCAACGGCCTGTCGGATGAGAGCAAGGCGGTCGAGGCCGGTTTCAAGGAGCAGGCTGAGCGTTTCCGGGAGGAGGGCTCGGTGATCTACAAACAGGTGTAGCAGGCTGTTGAAAACTACCTGCGTTGCCATCGCTGCGTTAAAAACAGGCTCAAAATGCTCATTTACAACTCGTAAACTCCGCTTTTTCGCCTGTTTTTGCCTTGCGCTGGCTGCCTCGCCTACGTTTTCAACGGCCTGCTAGGCCGCCCCCTTGTCAGTCGTCGAAGCCCGGTGCCCTGCGCCGGGCTTCGTGCGTTTTTCCCTTTCTCAGGTCAGCCTCACGTGAATACTTCCAGCTACTCACCGCACCATGCGGTTCCGCTTGACCGCCGTGTATTCGGCGCCCGCGACCTGTTTTCCCTGTGGTTCTCCCTCGGCATTGGCCTGATGGTGCTGCAGCTCGGTGCGCTGCTGGCGCCGGGGCTGGGCTTGTCTGGCGCCTTGCTGGCGATCATCTGCGGTACGGCGGTCGGCGTGCTGTTGCTCGGGTCGGTGGCGGTAATCGGCTGCGACACCGGGCTGTCGGCCATGTCCGCGCTCAAGCTCAGCCTGGGCCGGCGTGGTGCTGTACTGCCAGCACTGCTGAACTTGCTGCAACTGGTGGGCTGGGGTGCGTTCGAGATCATCGTCATGCGTGATGCCGCCAGCGTGCTGGCAGTGCGCGCGTTCGGCGAAGGCAGCCTGCTCAACAGCCCGATGCTCTGGACGCTGTTCTTCGGCGGCCTGGCGACGCTGCTCGCGGTCACCGGCCCGCTGACCTTCGTGCGGCGCATCCTGCGCAAGTGGGGCATCTGGCTGCTGCTCGGCGCCTGCCTGTGGCTGACCTGGAACCTGTTCGACAAGGCCGACCTGGCCACGCTCTGGGCGCGTCCGGGTGACGGCTCCATGCCGTTTGCCCTGGGCTTCGATATCGCCATCGCCATGCCGCTGTCCTGGCTGCCCCTGATTGCCGACTACTCGCGCTTCGGCAAGGCCGCCGGCCGGGTGTTTGGCGGCACGGCGCTGGGCTTCTTCCTTGGTAACGTCTGGCTGATGAGCCTGGGCGTGGGCTACACCCTGGCGTTTGCGGAGAGCAGTGAGGTCAATGCGCTGTTGCTGGCGCTGGCCGGGGCCGGCTTGGGCATTCCGCTGCTGCTGATTTTGCTCGACGAAACCGAGAACGCCTTTGCCGATATCCATTCGGCGGCGGTGTCCACGGGCATTCTGGTGCCGTTCAAGGTCGAGCACCTGGCCCTGGCGATTGGTACGCTCTGCACCCTGATCGCCTGGTTCGCACCGCTGGCCGAGTACCAGAGCTTTCTGCTGCTGATCGGTTCGGTGTTTGCGCCGCTGTTTGGCGTGGTGCTGGTCGATCACTTCATCCTGCGTCGCCGCGATGCGGCTCGCGCGCCGAATGTCGCGCTGCGTTGGGACACGCTGGTGGCCTGGGGCAGTGGTGTGCTGATCTTCCACCTGCTGGCCAACCTGGTGCCGCACATCGGCGCGAGCCTGCCGGCGCTGTTCAGCGCCGCGGCGTTGCAGTGGGTATTAGGCCGCTTCAGTCTTGCTCGGGCAGGTACTGCGGCTTGAGTACATCGGCCAATTGGTCGTAAGGGATGACCAGCTCCGGGTGGCCCATGGCGTAGGGCGCGATGCTGTAGACATCGTATTTGAGGTAGAGCGCATGGCGGCCAAGGGCAATGTTGGCGGTGGTGGTGAAGGGCCAGGTGTCGAGGAACGCGGCGTCCTGATCCAGGCCAGAGGCTTTCAGCCAACGCTGGTGGGCCTGTTCGGCACGTTGCCAGAACAGCGCCTCCTGGCCGGGGCGCAGCATGTCGGTGAGGCTCAGGGCTTTGCCCAGTGCGCGGTCGTAGTTGATAAAGCCGCGCCCCGGCATGCCGTGGGCACCGCCGGTGTGCAGGTAGCTGGACAACTCGATGACCACCAGATTGTCATGCTGTTCGCGGATCTTGGCCTGCAGGTAGGCCATCCAGCCCGGCTCGGCGCGCTGCAGGAAATCGTCCTGATAGGCCTGCAGGGAGTCGGGCAGCACGGCGTCCGGTGTGTTCATCGTCATGCCCAGCAGGCGTTGTTCGACCAGAGCGGTGAGTGCCGGCTCGCTGGCAAATGTCAGGGTATCGATGTTTACCAGGGGGCAGCGTGGGCCGTCGCAGCCGGGCGTTTGGGCTTCCCATGCGTTGCGTTGCACGGACAGCTCCGATTGGCTCGGGGCGAAGCTCTGGCAGGCGCTGAGCAGAAGGGCAAGGCTGGCGAGGGCAAGGCGGTGGCATAACGACATGGGACAAAAGACCGGCTGAAGGATTAGGGCTTGGCTGGGTTCGACCCTGCCGCGTGCGATGAGTTCGTCGTCAGCGTTCAGGTCGAGCCCGTCATCATCCCAGTCGGCGACCGGCTCTGCAAAGGGGGCTGCGTCGTTGGCGCGGCAAGGGTAGGATGCGCCGATGTCAGTCGATAATCACGAGTCAACGCCCATGAGCGAACCTTTCAACCCCGGTCCCGATGCCGTCGAGATCGTTGAGCGCGAGGCCTGCTTTCGCGGTTTCTACCGGCTCGATCGCCTGCACCTGCGCCATCGCCAGTTCTCCGGCGAAATGGGCCCGGTGCTCAGCCGCGAGCTGTTCCTGCGCCACGACGCCGTCTGTGTGCTGCCTTACGACCCGCAGCGTGACGAAGTGGTGCTGATCGAGCAGTTCCGCGTCGGCGCCATGGAGAAGGGCGCCCATCCTTGGCTGCTGGAACTGGTCGCCGGGCTGATCGACACTGATGAAGTGCCTGAAGCCGTCGCTCACCGCGAAGCGCGCGAAGAGGCGGATCTTGAGCTGACGTCGCTGTGGCCGATTACCCAGTATTTCCCCTCGCCGGGTGGCTCTGATGAGCATGTGTACCTGTACCTGGGGCGTTGCAGCAGCGTCGGCGCGGGCGGCGTGCATGGTCTGGCCGAAGAGGGCGAGGACATTCGCGTGCACGTCTGGCCGTTCGAAGATGCCTTGCAGGCGGTCAAGGACGGGCGAATCAACAACGCGGCGAGCATCATCGCGCTGCAATGGCTGGCGCTCAATCGCGCCGAAGTGAGGGGGCTGTGGGGGTAACTCTGCTCAAGGAGCGCTACCGGGTCGATCTGGTCGAGTTGCAAGCAGCTTGTGAGGCTAACTACGCCCGGCTGATGCGTCTGTTGCCGGCCATGCGCGAGGCCGCTGGTGCGCGCCGTGTGGCCCTCAGCCAGGGCGAGCAGCAGCTGGGGGTGCTGGCGCTTGAGGTGCTGGAAACCTGCCCGTACACCTCAACCATCCAAGTGCGTCAGGAGCACAGCTTGCCCTGGCTGCCGGTGCCGCAGTTGGAAGTGCGGGTGTACCACGACGCGCGCATGGCCGAAGTGGTCAGTGCGCAAAGCGCCCGGCGCTTTCGCAGCATTTACCCGTACCCCAACGAAGCCATGCACCAGCCGGACGAGAAGACCCAGCTCAATCTGTTCCTCGGCGAATGGCTGAGCCATTGCCTAGCCTGCGGTCATGAGCCAGTACCGGTGCGTTGAGTCGCGCCATCGCTGCTGATTTTATGTGACCCATGCCCGCTTCTGCGGTTTACCGCGACTCAACCTAGCCACCATAATCTATGCATTCCGCTCAAGGAGACGGCCTTGCCGAGCGCGTCCACATACCCTGCTGATTCTTCGGTGCTGCTGGTGCAGCTGTCCGATAGCCATCTGTTCGCCGAGGCGTCCGGCAAGCTGCTGGGCATGGAAACCCGTGACAGCCTGCAGCGCGTGATCGAGCAGGTGCTGCAAGAGCAGCCACAGATCGACCTGGTGCTGGGTACTGGTGATCTGTCCCAGGACGGCAGCGAGGCGTCTTACGCGCGTTTTCGCGACATGACGGCCCAGCTGCCCGCACCGGTGCGCTGGTTGCCGGGTAACCATGACGAAGTACCGGCGATGCGTGAGGCCTGTGTCGGTCGCGATCTGCTAGAGCCCCTGGTCGATGTCGGCAATTGGCGCGTCACCCTGCTCGACTCATCCATTCCCGGTGCCGTGCCCGGCTACCTGAATGATGGGCAACTGGCGTTGCTCGAACGCGCGCTGAGCGAGGCCCCTGAACGGCATCATCTGATCTGTCTGCATCACCACCCGGTGCCCATTGGCTGTGCCTGGATGGACCCTATCGGGGTGCGCAACCCTGAGGCACTGTTTGCTGTTCTTGAGCGCTTCAGTCAGGTCCGGGCCGTGCTCTGGGGGCATATTCACCAGGAATTCGATCAGCCGCGCGGTGCGCTGCGTTTGTTGGCGTCGCCCTCAACCTGTGTGCAGTTCGCGCCGGGTAGCCAGGAGTTTCAGGTCGACAGCAGCGCGCCGGGCTACCGTTGGCTGCGCCTGTTCGGCGATGGGCGACTGGAGACCGGCGTGTCGCGGGTAACGGGCATTGATTTCGAAGTGGATTACACCATTAAGGGCTACTGAGGCCGTGTGCTGGAGCGCTGCCTGGCAAAGCTGCTACCGTTGCGCCTCCGTTCGATTGATCAATGCCGACCATGTCCAGCCTGCCGTCCATTCTTTATTTGCACGGGCTCAACAGCTCCCCTGATTCGCTCAAGGCGCAGCAGCTGAGCCGCGCCATGGCTCACCTTGGGTTAGCCGCGCAGCTGCATGTGCCAGCCCTGGTACATCACCCGCGTGAGGCCATCGCACACCTGGAAACACTCATCGCCAGGCTGGGCCGCCCTGTGCTGGTCGGCAGCTCCCTGGGCGGCTACTATGCCACGCACCTGGCCGAGCGCCACGGGTTGCGGGCACTGCTGATCAACCCCGCCGTGCGGCCGCACCAGTTATTCGATGGCTACCTCGGGCCACAAACCAACTACTACAGCGGTGAGACCTGGGAGCTGACGGCTGATCATGTCCACGCCCTTGCCGAGCTGGACGTGCCGCCACCGGCGGACTCGCAGCGTTATCAGGTCTGGCTGCAAACGGCTGATGAGACCCTCGATTACCGGCATGCCCAGACTCATTACCGGGCCTGCGCGCTGACTATCCAGCCGGGTGGTGATCATGGTTTTCAAGGTTTTGCCGAGCGCCTGCCAAGGTTGCTGGCTTTCGCCGGTTTTCCCGTCGATTTATGGCGCGATACCGACTTTTCCGTATTTATTTGACGAACACGAGACCCATGGCTCAACAGACTGCTTATAACGCCGACGCCATCGAAGTCCTCTCCGGCCTGGACCCGGTGCGCAAGCGCCCGGGCATGTACACCGACACCAGCCGGCCCAACCACCTGGCTCAGGAAGTCATCGACAACAGTGTCGACGAGGCGCTGGCCGGCCATGCCGCGTCGATTCAGGTGATTCTGCACGAGGACAACTCCCTCGAGGTGCTTGATGACGGGCGCGGCATGCCGGTGGACATCCACCCCGAAGAAGGGGTGTCAGGTGTCGAGTTGATCCTCACCAAGCTGCATGCCGGCGGCAAGTTCAGCAACAAGAACTACCAGTTCTCCGGCGGTCTGCACGGCGTGGGCATTTCGGTGGTTAACGCGCTGTCGACGCGGGTCGAAGTGCGGGTCAAACGTGACGGCAACGAATACCGCATGACCTTCGCTGATGGCTTCAAGGCCAGCGACCTGGAAGTAATCGGTACGGTCGGCAAGCGCAACACCGGCACCAGCGTGCACTTCTGGCCGGACGCCAAGTATTTTGACTCCTTTAAATTCTCCATCAGCCGCCTCAAGCATGTGCTCAAGGCCAAGGCTGTGCTCTGCCCGGGGCTGAACGTCAGCTTCGAGGACAAGGCCAGCGGCGAGAAGGTCGAGTGGCATTACGAAGACGGCCTGCGCTCCTACCTGGTCGATGCGGTCAGCGAGTTTGAGCGCCTGCCCAGCGAGCCGTTCTGCGGCAGCCTGGCCGGCAACAAGGAGGCCGTGGACTGGGCGTTGCTGTGGTTGCCCGAAGGCGGCGACGCGGTGCAGGAAAGCTACGTCAACCTGATCCCCACTGCTCAGGGCGGTACCCACGTCAACGGCCTGCGCCAAGGCCTGCTCGACGCCATGCGCGAGTTCTGCGAATTCCGCAGCCTGCTGCCACGCGGGGTCAAGCTGGCGCCGGAAGACATCTGGGAGCGCATCGCCTTCGTCCTGTCGATGAAGATGCAGGACGCGCAGTTCTCCGGCCAGACCAAGGAACGCCTGTCTTCGCGTGAAGCGGCCGCGTTTGTCTCGGGTGTGGTCAAGGACGCCTTCAGCCTGTGGCTCAACGCCCACCCCGAGCTGGGCCAGCAGCTCGCCGAACTGGCTATCAGCAACGCCAACCGCCGCCTCAAGGCCGGTAAGAAGGTCGAGCGCAAGCGCATCACTCAGGGGCCGGCGCTGCCGGGCAAGCTGGCGGATTGCGCCGGGCAGGACCCTATGCGCGGCGAGCTGTTTCTGGTCGAGGGTGACTCGGCCGGCGGCTCGGCCAAGCAGGCGCGCGACAAGGAATTCCAGGCGATCATGCCGCTGCGCGGGAAGATCCTGAACACCTGGGAAGTGGACGGCGGTGAAGTGCTGGCCAGCCAGGAGGTGCATGACATCGCCGTGGCCATTGGCCTCGATCCGGGTTCCAGCGACCTGTCGCAGCTGCGCTACGGCAAGGTCTGCATCCTCGCGGACGCCGACTCCGACGGTCTGCACATCGCCACCTTGCTGTGCGCGTTGTTCGTCCGCCATTTCCGCCCGCTGGTGGATGCCGGGCACGTCTATGTGGCCATGCCGCCGCTGTACCGCATCGATTTGGGCAAAGACATTTTCTACGCGCTTGATGAGGCTGAACGTGACGGCATCCTCGACCGTCTGGTAGCTGAGAAACGCCGTGGCAAGCCGCAGGTCACGCGCTTCAAAGGCCTGGGTGAAATGAACCCGCCGCAGTTGCGCGAAACCACCATGGACCCCAATACCCGGCGCCTGGTCCAGCTGACCCTGGAAGATTACGTCGGCACCCAGGAAATCATGGACATGCTGCTGGCCAAGAAGCGCGCGGGCGACCGCAAAAGCTGGCTGGAGTCCAAGGGCAACCTGGCCGAGGTTCAGCTTTGATTCGTGTCCTGACCCTCGCCCTGCTGTTAAGCGCTGGCTGGGCAGGTGTCGCGCGCGCCGAGGCGCCGTTGGAGCAGTTGGCGCTGCTCGCCGAGCACCCCATCGAAGGCATATCGGGCAGCAACCTCTCGGGGCTGGCCTGGTGCGGTGACGCCTTGTGGGGCGTCTCGGATCGCGAGGATGACCGGCTCTACCGCTTCGACACCCGCGAGCCAGTCTGGCAAGCCGAGGCTGAGCTGTTCGTGGCGCCGCCTGCGCAGGCCATGCCGCTGCCCTGGGGATTGCGGATGCGTACCTGGGCAGCCGGCCTGGTGCGCGGCGGCATGCTCGATTTCGAGGGGTTGTCGTGCGACGCCCTGGGTAACCGTTATCTGGTCAGTGAAAGCCGTGCGGCCGTGCTCATGGTTCCACCTGCCTCCGATGCACGCTGGTTGGACCTGCCGCCAGCAATGGTGCGTCAGGCGCGGGCCAGCGGCATGTTGCTGCACTTTAACCGGTTGTACGAAGGTATCGCGGTCGACCCAGCGGGTGCGCGCCTGTGGCTGGCCGCTGAGCGCGACCGCCGCGGTCTGCTGGTGGTCCATCGCCAGCAGCAACGCTGGCGCTGCACCGGCGGCTGCGTGTTGCAGCACGAAGGCGGCAGCGAAGCCGCGCCCGAACCCTTGGCGGGATCGCCGCAGCCTCGGGACTATTCCGGCCTGGCCTTCCATAACGAGAAACTCTTTACCCTTGAGCGCCAGGCCCATCGCATTTGTCGCCGCGCCCTGGCAGATGGCAGTGTCGAGCGCTGCTGGTCGTTCGCCGAGGCAGCACTCACCAATGACCGGCGTTACCCGGTGTCCTACGGGGTCGCTGAGGCCTTGTGGGTCGATGCTGAAGGTGCCTGGATCGGCCTGGACACCGCCTCCATGACCCGCGCCGATGGCGAGCAACGTCCGATCGTCTGGCGTTTTGCCGCGCCCAAGGGCGGCTGGGGTGCGACGCGGTGAGCAGCCAGCCTGCCGGTCGCCGTGTTGGCCGCGTCATGTTGGTGCTGGCCTGGGGCGCAGGTTTGCTGCTGGCCACGAAGTTTTTTGGCGACTGGGAAACCCGGCAGCACAACCCCAATCAACAACCGCTGTCGGTGCATGGCGAAGACTTTATCGAAGTCCGCCTGCTCAGCAGTCGCCAAGGGCATTACGTGGCAGACGGGCAGATCAACGGGCAGCCCGTGACGTTTTTGCTCGACACCGGCGCGACCCAGGTGGCGGTGCCGGCGGCGTTGGCTGAGCAATTGCGCCTGTCCAGCGGTGCACCGGTGCAGATTCAAACCGCCAACGGTCAGGCCACCGCTCACCGCACGCGCCTTGAGCGCTTGCAGGTCGGCGACATCGTGCTGCACGACGTGGCGGCGTTGATCGCCCCCGGCATGCTTGGCGATGAAGTGCTGCTGGGCATGAGCGCCCTGAAACAACTCGAATTTACCCAGCGCGACGGTACCCTGGTGCTGCGCCAAACCACCTTGCAATGAGGCACGCATGAGCCAACCCCTTGATTTGAGCCTGGACGGTGTCGAGCGCCGATCCCTTGCCGACTTTACCGAGCAGGCTTATCTCAACTACTCCATGTACGTGATCATGGACCGCGCCCTGCCGCATATCGGCGACGGCCTCAAGCCGGTGCAGCGGCGCATCATCTACGCCATGAGCGAGTTGGGCCTGGATGCCGATTCCAAGCACAAGAAGTCGGCGCGTACCGTCGGTGACGTGCTCGGCAAATTCCACCCGCACGGTGACAGCGCCTGCTACGAGGCCATGGTGCTGATGGCGCAGCCGTTCAGCTACCGCTACACCCTGGTCGATGGCCAGGGCAACTGGGGTGCGCCGGATGATCCCAAGTCATTCGCCGCCATGCGTTACACCGAGGCGCGGCTGTCGCGCTACTCCGAGGTGTTGCTCAGCGAACTGGGCCAGGGCACCGTGGAATGGGGGCCGAACTTTGACGGCACGCTGAACGAGCCGCTCACCCTGCCGGCGCGCTTGCCCAACCTGCTGCTCAACGGCACCACCGGCATCGCCGTGGGCATGGCCACCGACGTGCCGCCGCATAACCTGCGTGAAGTGGCGGCGGCTTGCGTGCGCCTGCTGGATGAGCCCAATGCCACGGTCGAGCAACTGTGTGAGCACGTGCTCGGCCCGGATTATCCGACCGAAGCGGAGATCATCACGCCGCGCGCCGACCTGCTGAAAATCTACGAAACCGGTCGCGGCTCGGTGCGCATGCGCGCGGTGTACCGCATCGAAGATGGCGACATTGTGGTCACCTCGTTGCCGCATCAGGTCTCCGGCTCCAAGGTGCTGGAACAGATCGCCGGGCAGATGCAGGCCAAGAAGCTGCCAATGGTCGCTGACCTGCGCGACGAGTCGGACCATGAGCACCCGTGCCGTATTGTCATCATCCCGCGCTCCAACCGGGTGGATGCCGACGAGCTGATGACCCACCTGTTTGCCACCACCGACCTGGAGTCCAGCTACCGGGTCAACACCAACGTCATTGGCCTCGATGGTCGGCCACAGGTGAAAAACCTGCGCCAACTGCTGCGCGAATGGCTGGAGTACCGCGTTGGCACCGTGCGCCGTCGCCTGCAGTTCCGCCTGGACAAGGTCGAACGCCGGCTGCACCTGTTGGAAGGCTTGCTGGTCGCCTTCCTCAACCTGGATGAAGTGATTCACATCATCCGCACCGAAGATCAGCCCAAAGCGGTGCTGATGGCGCGCTTCGAGCTGACCGATATTCAGGCCGATTACATCCTCGACACCCGCCTGCGTCAGCTCGCGCGCCTGGAAGAAATGAAGATCCGTGGCGAGCAGGATGAACTGGCCAAGGAGCGCGAAAAATTGCTGGCGCTGCTCGGCAGCGAAGCCAAGCTGAAGAAGCTGGTACGCAAGGAAATCATCGACGACGCAGAAAAGTATGGCGACGACCGTCGTTCGCCCATCGTCGCCCGCGCCGAAGCCCGTGCACTGTCTGAAACCGAGTTGATGCCGACCGAGCCGGTCACCGTAGTGATCTCTGAGAAGGGTTGGGCGCGTTGCGCCAAGGGCCACGACATCGACGCCACCGGGCTGTCCTACAAGGCCGGCGACGGCTTCAAGGCCGCCGCGCCGGGCCGTTCCAACCAATACGCGGTGTTTATCGACTCCACCGGGCGCAGCTACTCCCTGCCGGCGCATTCGTTGCCCTCGGCGCGCGGGCAGGGTGAGCCGCTGACCGGCCGTTTGACGCCGCCACCGGGCGCGACGTTCGAGTGCGTGTTGCTGCCCGATGACGAGGCGCTGTACGTGATCGCCTCGGATGCCGGCTACGGTTTTGTGGTTAAGGGTGAAGACCTGCAGGCCAAGAACAAGGCCGGCAAGGCGCTGCTCAGCCTGCCGGCGGGTGCCCGGGTGGTGCCGCCCAAGCCGCTGGCGCACCGTGAGGAAGACTGGCTGGCGGCAGTGACCACCGAAGGGCGGTTGTTGCTGTTCAAGGTTGCCGACCTGCCGCAGCTGGGCAAAGGCAAGGGCAACAAGATCATCGGCATCCCCGGTGAGCGGGTCGCCAGCCGCGAGGAGTACCTCACTGACCTGGCCGTACTGCCGGCAGGCGCCACCCTGGTGTTGCAGGCTGGCAAGCGCACCTTGTCACTCAAGGCGGACGACCTGGAGCACTACAAGGGCGAGCGCGGCCGGCGGGGTAACAAGCTGCCGCGCGGCTTCCAGCGCGTCGACAGCCTGCAGGTCGAGGTTTAAGGCGGCGGGGCAGCCGGCGTCTAGTGTGCAGCTGGTTGTTCCTCGGCTCTTTGTGCGGCTGGCGCTGGAGTCAGGGCGCAGTTTCAAGGATGATAGCGACTTGCATTGCGGCGCATAGCGCCGCAGGCAGTACCGCGCCCGCGGCCTCCTACGCTGCCGGCCGCCAACCAGATTTTTGACTGCCGGCCCTATGCGCCGGCCGGATGAGCGTAATGACCGTTGTACGTCTACCCCTGATCCTGCTGCTGGCAGCTGTGCTGAGTGCATGCGTAAGCCATGCGCCTGTGCCGCTTTACCAGCTCGATGCAGGCGACGCTCGCACGCCGGTGACTGAAGAGGGCATTGCAGTGCTGCTCGGCCCGGTTTCGATTGCCGACTACTTGCAGCGCGAGGCACTGCTGCAGCGTCAGGAAGATGGCAGCCTGACCACCGCCACCGATGGGCGTTGGGCGGGCAGCCTGGCCGCAGACATTGATCAGCAATTGCTGCGTCAGTTGGCGTCCCAGCTCGATACCCAGCGACTGGTACTGGCGCCGGCTGCGCCAGGCTTCGTGCCGCAGGTGCAAATCAAGCTGGCAATCAGTCGCTTGGACTCCGGCCCGAGCCGGCCCGCGGTGCTCGAAGCGCAGTGGAGCGTACTGAGCAAGGACGGCAAGTTGCTCAATGGTCGGTTGATTCGTCTCGAAGAGCCCCACTCGGGTGGCCTGGCCGACCAGGTGCAGGCGCAAAGCCGGGTCATGCGGCGGCTGGTGGCGCAGTTGGCTTCCGCGGTCCGTGATGCAGACAAGGCCGCGAGCGTTGCGCAAACCGAAGCGCCGCGCAGGAAGGCCGTCACTGCTCCAGCCAAGCCGGAAGCGCCGCCGCGCATGCCCGTCGCCGAGCCGATTCGCATTGATGCTGAAGTGTTTCGCTTCTGATTAATCGCGTACTCCTTCAGTTTTTCTAGATGCCAACGAAAAACGCCGCGCCCTTTGGGGCGCGGCGTTTTCGTGTCTGTGGTGCATCAGGGCTTCAGGCCAGGGTTGCCCCCGCGCGACGTACGCGCGGCTGCTCGGCTAAGTTGTGGACCTGAGCTGCCCTTAAAGATGCTCGTGCATGCGCGCCAGCTGACGCTCCAGCAGTGCGGGGTAGGGCTCCAGCAGGCGTTCGACGCAGCAAGCGCCCTCGGGGCTGGCGATGGCACGGATTCGCGCATGTTCGCGCACCTGCGGGTCATCACCGATCTGGCGCTCAAGCAGCAGCAGGTTGCGACTGTGCAGTGACAAGGCCAGCGCGCTTTGTGCGGTATCGCTGAGCAGCAGGTCGCCCTGGCTCAGCTCGGACAAGCCTTCGCCCTGGGTCAGGCCCAGTTGCAGTTGCAGGGTGATGCCGCTGTCGGCCACCTCAATCTGCAAGGCATGACCAAGCGCACGCATCAACTCGCCGCAACAAATGGCATGGGTGAGGTAGTCTTCGCCGCTGTCCTGGCGGTGGAACAGCATCAGGCTGCTGCCGTCGTTGAGCGTGTGCAGCTCGCCTTGGTACAGCTCGGCGGCTTGATTGAGGCAGTCGCGGTAGCGCTCCAGTAACTCCATCAACCTGGCCCGCGGCAAACGGCGCAGCTGCTCCTGAGCACCCAATTGAATTGCCAGTACGGCGCTGGGTTGCGGCACCGATGCGCGGGCCGGCGGGGCAAACGGCTCGTCCTTCAGGTCGGCGAAGGGATCGTCATCATCGGCTGTAAGACTGGTCCGCGCCGTGCGCGGCGTGTCGAGCGTGGCACCGTCATCGAAGCGCGCGTCATGCAGGTCGCGTACGTGAAAGGCCTCGTCGTCGGCGTAGTCGCTGTCGTCATGCTCAACTGCATCATCGCCTTCGAGATAGGCGTCAGGCTCGTCGTCGTATTCGGGGGCCGGTTTTTCGGGCACCAGGCGTGCTTGCAGCTGGCGCGCCAGATCGCCGATTTCATCCTGGCGTCCGGCCCCAGGCGCAGGGTCGTCAGGGTCTCGCAGCCAGACGCGAAGTTGCAGCAGCGGCGTGGAGATGTGCCGACCCAGTCGCAGGCTCAGCGTCAGGGTCAGCGCCAGCAGAATAAGACTGAGGATGCCCATGCTTTGCAGGCTGATGGTCATCGGCTGTTCGAACTGGCGCATGTCCAGGCTGATGCGCAGCTGCCCGGCGATGACCTCCTGGAAGGTGATCGGCGTTGAGTACAGGCCTTCGGTTTCCCCCAGCATGCTTTTGCTTGGGCGTGTGCCGGCTTCGGCCAGAATCCGGTTGTCCACGCTGTAAATGGCGGCGTGGGCCACCAGCGGGTTTTTCACCAGGTTATTCAGCAGCACATTGAGGCTAAGAATGTCATTGGACACCAGCAGCTCGGTCGCCGAGGTCGCCGTCTGGGTAATCAGGCTGGTGCCCAGGGCTTCGGCCTGTTGCTGCATTGCGTGCTTGAACTGCATACCGATGACCCAGGCATAGATCAGCAGCGCCAGAGCGACGAGCAGCAGGCTGTGGCTGGCGATACGCAGGGCCAGGGGCACACGACGCTGACGCAGGGCATTGAACAGCAGGAGAAAGAAATTATCGGATTTGACGGGGGCAGGCCGGTTCACAGAGCTCGGCTCTTATCGACTGGAGGTGCCGCGCAGTATAACGGCCGACCCGCACAGGGCAAAGCGCCGTGCATGCCCGTACGGCGGTGAAAATGGGTAGAATGTGCGCCCTTTCTCCGGCCTGGGTGCGTTACAGCCTATCCAGACCGTTCATCACTGCCCCGGAGGGTGCGCCTTGCGCGAAATCGTCCTGATCAACATCACCGGTGAGGACCGTCCCGGTCTCACTGCCGCTATCACCGGCGTCCTGGCCAATGGCGGGGTCAACATCCTCGACATCGGGCAGGCGGTGATTCATGACACCCTGTCGTTCGGCATTCTGGTGGAGATACCCGGCACCGAGCAGGCATCATCGGTGCTCAAGGACGTGCTGTTCACTGCTTACAAGCTTGACCAGCAGGTGCGCTTCACCCCAGTCACCGAAGCCGATTACCAGCAGTGGGTCGCCGGCCAGGGCAAGGCCCGGCATATCGTGACCCTGCTCACCCGCAAGGTCACCGCCGAGCAGCTGCATCGCGTCAGTGCGATCACCGCGCGTTATGACCTGAATATCGATCATATCGACCGACTCTCCGGGCGCATGCCGCTGGACACGCCGCTGGATCAGGGCAAAGGCTGCATCGAGTTTTCCGTGCGCGGCGAGCCGCAAGACCCGGCGGCGTTGCGTGCCGAGTTCCTCAGCGTGGCCCAGGCGTTGAATGTCGATATCGCGTTTCAGCGCGACTCGCTGTTCCGCCGTAATCGCCGACTGGCGGTATTCGACATGGACTCGACGCTGATCGAGGCTGAAGTCATCGACGAGCTGGCCAAGGCCGCTGGCGTGGGTGAGCAGGTGTCGGCGATTACTGAGCGGGCGATGCGGGGGGAGCTGGACTTCGCCGCCAGCTTTCGTGAACGCCTGGCGTTGCTCAAGGGCCTGCCGGAAACGGTCCTCGAAGACATCGGTGCCTCGCTGCGCCTGACCGAAGGCGCTGAAACCCTGTTCGCCGAACTCAAGCGGCTGGGCTACAAAACGGCGATCCTCTCGGGTGGCTTCACCTATTTCGCCAAGCAGCTGCAAGCCAAGCTGGGGATCGACTATGTCTTTGCCAACGAGTTGCAGATCGTCGATGGCAAAGTGACGGGCATTGCCGTCGAGCCGATTGTCGACGCCCAGCGCAAGGCCGATTTGCTGCGCGAACTGGCCGTCAAGGAAGGGTTGCGTCTGGAGCAGACCATCGCCGTGGGCGATGGCGCGAATGACCTGCCGATGCTGGCGATCGCCGGGCTGGGCGTGGCGTTTCGTGCCAAGCCATTGGTCAAGCAGTCGGCCAAGCAGGCGATCTCGACCCTTGGCCTGGACGGCATTCTCTATCTGCTCGGGTTTCGTGATCGCGACAGCCTGGAATGACCCGCTGCGCTCGTTAGCCTAAGGCCCGATGCAGCGTGCAGCTGCATCGGGCTTACTCGTCGTCGGCGGCGAAGTCGTAGTTCATCGACTGGCTGGGGCCCTGCAAGTAGTAACCCTGAATGTAGTTGACCCCGGCCTGCCAGAGCGTGGCCAGTACACTGGCGCTTTCGACGTAGGGCACGATGGTCAGCTTGGCTTGGGCATGCAGGCTGGCCAGCAGGGTTTTCAGGGCTTCCTGGTTGTCGGGGTTGCTCAGGTCCTGGGAGAACGAGCCGTCAACCTTCACGAAATCGACCTGCAGGTGCTTGAGTGTGTTGAACGGGTTCAGCGAGCAGCCGAACTGGCTCAGGGCGACCTTGCAGTGCAGTTCAGCCAGCCCCTGGGTCACGTGTTTGGCCTGCTTGAGGTAAGCGATGGCATCCGGTTCGCTGAACTGGAACACCAGTGAGTCTGACGGCAGGCGCGCGGCCTTGAGGGCGACGCTGAGCCAGGGCAGCAGGGTCTGGTCTTGCAGGCTGGCGCTGGACAAGTGCACGAACAGGCGTGTGTTATGGCCTTTGCTGCGGTGATCGGCGAGCAGCTTGATCGAGTTGAGGATCACCCAGCGGTCGATTCGCTCACCCAAACCTGCCTCTTTCGCGGCATGCAGAAAGTCAGGCGGCGGGACTTCTTCGCCCTGGGGGCTAAGCAGGCGCAGCAGCACTTCGTAATGCTCGAAGTTGTCGCCGCGCAGGCTGATGATCGGCTGGAACAACAGGCGGAAGCTGTTGTTCTCCAGGGCCTGTTGAACCATGGCGATGACGTTGCCACGGCTCGCGGCGGCGGCCAACTCATCGGCTGGGTTGAACAGTTTGAGGGTGTTACCTTCGCTGAGCTCGTCTGCGCAGCGGTGCGCGCGGTCAACGACTTCCTGAGCCTTCGGGGTCTTTTCAGTGACGCCTGCGACGCCAATCGACAGCGTAGTCTGTGCCGTGCGGCCGCTGACATCGAACAGATGGCCCTCGACTTTACGCAGCAGCGCCGCGAGGGTCTCCTGGCATTGCTCGGGTGTCTTGCCGGGCTGCAGGACAGCAAACACATCATCGCCAAAACGCGCCAGCTGGGCGTCGGCGGGGAAGTGTGCACGCAGCAGGTTGGCCAGGTCGGTCAGTAGAAGATCGATCCCCGCCAGGCCTACTTCCGCCAGCAGCGGGGCGTAGCGGTCGACACGGATATACGCCAGGCTCGCCGGCTGCCCGGCATTCACGGCGCGCTCAGCGGCGGCATCCATCAGCTCAAGGAAATAGATACGGTTGTACAGGCCGGTGACCAGGTCCTGACTGCTGATTTCACGCAGCTTCTCTTCCAGCTCGGCATTCGTGCCTTCGGCGCGGATCACCACCTGGGTGCAGGGTTCGCCGTCATAGGTGGCCGGCGAAAAGCTCATGCGCGCCTGGAACGTCTGGCCGTCTGCCTTGACGCCACTGCAGGTCAGCTCGGCGATACCCTCGGCATTCTGGTAGTTCTTCAGGAAGTCCTTGAAGCTGCCTTGGTCGGCGCTGCCAATCAGGTCGATCATCGGCATGCCTTCGAGCTCTTCGGCGTCTTCGTAGGCGAACAACTCAAGGTAGGTGCGGTTGGCGTAGATGTGCATGCCATCGTGGACGTAGGTGATGGCATCCACAGAGCTTTCCAGCAGCAACTGGCAACGCTTCTCGGCCTCGCGCAGGGCAACTTCGGCCATGCGGCGGGCGCGCCGCTCTTCAAGGTTGGCCAGTTCACGCTTGGCCACCAAGACCAGGCGCTCATCTTCGCCTTGTGGCAAGGCGTCCTGGGCACCGAGCATCAAGGCTTCGGTCACGCTGTCGGAGTCGTTATCAGCCAGCAACTGTATGACCGGAATGTCCTTGGCGTGGCGGCGGATCGCATTGATCGCTTCGCTGACTTCAAGGGCTTCACTGCTGGGCGCACTGATCAGCAGGTCCCAGCTGTGCTGCAGGGCTTGAATGAGGTCATCCGCCGAGGTCAGGCGATGAACGCGTGTGGCGTTACCGGCGTTACGAAACAGGCTGACGAGGCGCTCGGCCTCGTTCTGCGAGTCTTCGAGCAGCAGCAGCCTTATGGTTTTTTTTTCGATGGCCATGGCAGGAAGTCAGGTCTGCGCCGAGTGGGCGCGAAGCGGCGGCGGAATATGCTGAGCCAGGAATCTACAGCGACTTCCAAAGTGAGTCAAAGTCTTCCTCCCCGCCTGGCACGCGGGTTTGCGCGGGTGTGACGGGGGTCCGCTCATGCTCTGTCGTCTGCTCGACGCTGCGGTACTCGAACTGGCTGAAACTGCCGGTACTGGTCTGGCGTGAGCTGAGCACTGCACGGCGTTCAACGCCGCGAATATTGATCATCACCTTGTTGCCTTCCTGGAAGGGCAGGCGCGGGGTGATCACCGTGGCCGGGCGTGAAATAGCGCTGATTTCCGGTAGCAGCAGGGCGCGCAGGTACTGGCTGTTTTGCTCGGCCTTGCGCACCAGCTGCAAACCGCACGCTTGGGCGTGGGGGGCGATCAGTTCGATACCCATTTGCGTGCCGCCACCGCGGACCTGACGAATCCAGCGCACCACGGCCACGCTCCAGCCTTGCTCTGGCGAGTCTTGTACGCCAAGCAGTTCGCCGGCTTGCAGCTGGCTCGGTACATCCTTGGGCCATGACAGGCAGTAGCCGCCCGGGCTGTGGTTGACGATGGGCAGTTCGTAGGTGGCAAAGGTGTCGCTGGCTCCATTGCCTTCAGCTGGCAGGGAGTCATCGCTGGGCGGTTTGGCGTATTCGATTTCTTCGAACGGCATGCCGTTTTCCCAGTCATTCTGCTTTTGCGCGTCGAATGCGTTGGACCAGATATCGGACGCGCCAGCCTGCGGCTTGAATACCGCCGTGGGGATGTTTTCGACGGGAAGCTGCAGCACGTCTTTGAAGGGTTTGCGGCCCGCTATGTAGAAGTGCAGTGCACTCATGCCAATGCACAGGGTCATGCCGCCCTGGCCCTGGGTGCGCTGGAAGGTTCGTTCAGAAATATCGCCCCAGGCAGCACTGAGGTGTTGCAGCATGTCGACGCTGAACCCTTCCGGCACCAGCAGGCGCGAGGGCGTCGTATCACCGGCCGGCAGCAGCAGGTGTTCCTTGATCGAGTCGACCAGCAGTGTTGGATCGATGCCCAGCGCATGTATCAGCTCGCTGGGCTGAAACAGTGAGGTGTAGCGAGGCGGGCCGTCGAGTTGCGGGGCCACGGCGAACAGGCTGGCGCTGGCATTGCCGGGTTGCAGGGTGACCAGTGCACTCCAGGGTTCGAGTACTTCAGCCAGGCGTGCGATGGCGTTCTGGCGCATCTGGTTGCAGCGCGCACAGCCCAATAGCAGTGCAACCAGGTAGGTCTGCTCAACGCTCAAGCCTTCGGTGTGCTTGGCGAGCGGGTCGCGGATCACTGATGCTTGCAGTTTCTCTTCGCGAGCGATCTGGTAGAGCTGGTGCAGCTCCAGCCAGAGCCCTTCAGGTACCGGGCAGTACAGCTGGCTGGCGCGAATCAGTGGGCCGCAGAGGCTATGGCTGGCGCGCTGCAATGCGATGCTGAGCAATTGGTTGCGCTCGCGGCCGGTGGGCGTGGCCATGCGCGCGATGATCAGTTTGTAGCCGACGGCCAGGTGGTTCTGCAGGGCCTGACACAGGTTTGCGACCTTGCGCGGGCGTTCATCCAGAACAATGGCCTGACTCAGAAAGTGACGTTCAAGGTGCTTGCAGACGAAATACACCTCCGGGCGCAACAGCTCGAGCATCTGCAGGCGGTTATCGGAGGGGGTGAGTAGCTGATTGAGTTCGACCAGTGCCTGATACAACTGGCGGGCGGTTTCACCGATGTTGGCCTTCGGTAACCCTGCGATCCAGCGCTTCAATTCGCGCGGGTTGGCTTCACAGAAGGACAGGCCCTGCTTGGACGGTGTGGGTACACGAAGCAGCAGGTAAGGGCTCTGTTTTTCCATCTAAATCGGGGGCTCCAGCACGGGCGCAGGGCGGCTTTGATAATCCTTGATGTTCCGAACTCTAGCAGCATCTGCCAGCCACCGCAGCCGTAGCGGTGGTTGACGTCCCAGGTTGGACAGCTGCAACGCTGTCAGTTCCTCCTGATTTGCAGGACTTATCCGTCCACAGGGTTGGTGGGTCAGGCCGGCTGACCGAGGCGTTGGCCCATGCGCACGCCGCTGTTGGCGCCCAGCCCTTCAGCCCACTGGACTTGTTGAGGGCCGAACAGGACGATGGCTGTTGAGCCCAGCTTGAAGCGGCCCAGCTCTGCACCTTTCTCCAGCACGACCGGCGCACGCGCGCTTTCGTCGTAGCGGGTGCGCTTGAGCTGGCGAGCCGGTGGCGTCACCAGACCGGCCCATACAGTTTCGACCGAGGCGACGATCATCGCCCCGACCAATACGACTGCCATAGGGCCGCGCTCGGTATCAAAGACGCAGACCACGCGCTCATTGCGGGCGAAGAGCTCAGGGACATTTTCCGCCGTGGTCTGGTTGACCGAGAACAGGCGCCCTGGCACGTAGACCATTTCCCGCAGGGTACCGGTCAGCGGCATGTGCACGCGGTGGTAGTCCTTGGGCGAGAGGTAAACGGTGGCAAAGTCGCCGCCCATGAAGGGTGCTGCGAGTGCGCTATCGCCGCCGAGCAACTCGGCCACGCTGAAGCTGTGACCTTTGGCCTGGAAGATGCGGCCGTGTTCGATGGCGCCCAATTGGCTGATGGCGCCGTCGGCGGGGCAGAGAATGCTGTCGGCTGCCGAATCCAGGGGGCGCGCACCGTCTTTCAGGGCACGGGTGAAGAAGGCGTTGAAGTGTTCGTAAGCGCTCAGCGATTCGACCTGAGCCTCGCTCATGTCGACCTGATACTGCTTGGCGAACGCTTTGATAAGCGGGTTCTTGATCCAGCTGATGCGGCACTCCGCGAGGCAGCCGATCAGGCGGGAGAGCAGGTGGTGAGGCAGCAGGTACTGGCTGATGATGAACAGGCGTTGCTTCATGGGATATTCCTTGGTGGCAGCAGGTTGCGACGCAGTAATTGAATTCAGCGCTCGATGGGGGTGTCGGGGTGGTTGCCCCATTCACCCCAGGAGCCGGCATAGGCTTTTACCCGCGGGTAGCCCAGGGCCTTGGCCGCCAGGTAGGTGAAGCCCGAGCGATGGTGGGTCTGGCAGTGGGTGATCACTTCTTTGTCCAGGGTGATGCCCAGGGACGCGAGCACGTCGGGCAAGTCCTGACGCATGCGCATGGCGCGGCTTGGGTCCATGCCCGCGGTCCACTCGAAGTTGACCGCGCCCGGAATATGCCCAGCGCGGGTCGCCAGGGCTTTTTCACCGCTGTACTCCAACGGCCCACGTGCATCCCAGATCGCCAGGTCGCTGGCGCCCAGGCGGCTTTGCACATAGTCGAGGGTGGCCGTGGGCGCTTCGTTCAACGTCAGGTGCACGGTGCCGCCCACTGCCGGCTCAGGTGTCTGGCTAAGCGGTAGCTCGGCCTCGAGCCAGGCGTGCAGGCCTCCGTCGAGGTAGTGATAGCGGTGGTGACCGATGACGTCGAGCAGCCAGATAAAGCGTCCGGCCCAGCCGCCGCCCTCATCGTCGTACACCACGTAAACCGCGTCGTCGCGGTGGCCCAGTTCGGCGAACAGCGCCTCCAGGTTGTCCTGAGTGGGCAGCAAGCCAGGTGCCGGACGTTGGCCCAGCTGGGTGCGCGCCGGGTCGACAAAACGCGCACCCGGCAGGTGGCCAGCGGCGTAGCGGGCGCTGCTGGTCAGGTCGACCAAGATCAGCTCGGGGGCGTTCAGGCGACTGGCCAGTTCGGCTGGCTCAATCACCAGCGCAAGGGAATCAAAGGCGGACATCTGCGGCCTCAGGCTAACGAAAGCGCCGATTGTAGCCCAAAGGTTGTCCAGGCGTTGTCATCGCAGGCGCGTTCAGCGACCGCGTTGGGCGAAGCTGCCCAGTGCGCGCTCAATGCACTGCATGGTTTTACCGACGGCCTGTTGCGTGGCATCGGTGATGGCAGTGCCGCCCTGATCAACGAGCAGCAGCATGACCACCCGGCCGTTAGTGGCCAGGGAGCGAATCAATAAATGCTCGGTGGGGAACAGCGCTTTCAATGCCCCAGGTAGCAGGGCGGAAAACTGCGCCATATTGGCCGGGGTCAGGCGTAATATGGCCGGGGCCTGCAGCAGACGGCGCAGGGCCTGGCTATTTTGCGGGTCGAGGCTCAGGTTCGCCGCTGCTTTGTCCAAGCCTGCACTCTGTTGCACCATCAGGCGCGTGTGCTGGCGGTCGGCGAGCAGGATCAGTACGCGCTGCATGCCGCAGGCCTGCAGGGCTTGGCAGGCGGTGGCGCTGAGCTGCAACACGTTGGTGAATGCACTGGGTTGCGCCAATAGCTGGCCGCACAGTTGGCGCCACTGGCTGACATCGGCAGGCTTCGGTGGTGCTGCTTGCATGCCGCGCAGGTGGCTGCTGCCTGCCGGCCAGAGCAAGGCTTCAGCCGGGTGCCAGAGGCCTTGGCCTGCGAGGGCCTGGGCGCTATTCACGGCCTGTTGATGAACCAGCTGCTGCAGGCCATCAAGCGGCACCTGCAAGTACAGCCCTGCCAGGCGTTGCCAGCGCAGGCTGTGGGCACCACTCCACGATGCATGCGCAGAAAGCGCCAGGCCATTGGCCAGGAGTATGCTGTTGGCCGGATGCGTGAGCCAGCGGCGCAAGTTGGTATCAGCGTCCAGGCACTGTTGCTGTTGCAGGGGGTGATCATTGTTGCGCGCGATGTGCAGTGCCTTGACCAGCAGGCGACGGTCGCTCACCAGCAGGCGATAACCGTCAATGATCCACTCGGGCAGATGCCAGCGCTCGACCAGTGCCAGACACAGCTTGAGCAGCGGTACACCGAGCAGTTCCTGCTCAACGCGAATGGCCGGTTCACCTTTGATCAGCACCCGCTGCTCCCACGCCTCAAGCAGCTCGGGGTGGGCGGTCAGTAATGACCAGATCGGCGCGAGGAACAGCAGGCTGCCCCAGTGGATTTCCTGCCACAAGCGCGCCAGGCGAGCGGCGAACAAGCCATTGGCCTGCTGGCTGGCGTGTTGACTGATCAGCAGTATGTGCCGCAGCGCAGGCGCAATTTGCGGCTCGGGTACCTGCGGCTGGCGCTCTACTAAAGCACTCGCGCGCTGCAGACCCAAGCGGTTGAGTGCGCTCTCCAGGCTCTCAGCCGGCTCGCTGAGTGTCGACCCCGAACGGTTGGCTTCACGCATCACGGCCAGCACCAACGCAGGGCTCGCCTGCATCATGCCTGCGATCTCGCGAATCGACCGACGACTGTCCGCCAGAGCACGCCGAACCTGTAGATGCGTCTCGCTCGCGACGGGCAGCGGCAGGCCCTCCAGCTGCTTGAGCCAGGCTTCGAGTGAGCGGGGACGTGGTAGGTTCATGAGAGTTGAGCCACACTGGCTTTTAGCCTTAACTGGCTATAGTCTCGCGCAAAACTCCCGATAAATAGAAGGGTTGTTTTGCCCCGTTCCTTTCTAACGTCTCCGGCTAGTCTTTACCTATGGTTAAAATAATCGGCATTGTTGTTGTGCTCGCCTGTGTCATCGGCGGCTTTATTCTTTCTGGCGGCCAATTCATGGCGCTGGTTCATCCCTATGAAATTCTGATTATTGGTGGTGCTGCGTTAGGTGCTTTTCTGCAGGCTAACCCCGGCAGCGCCTTTATGCATGTGTTCAAAAAGTCGCTGAGTATGTTCAGCTCGCGCTTCACCCATGCGTATTATCTCGACGTGCTCAAACTGCTTTACGAAATACTCAACAAGAGCCGGCGCGAAGGCATGATGGCTATCGAGGCGGACGTCGAAGACCCCGCGGCGAGTCCGATTTTCAGCAAATATCCCGGCATTCTTAAAGACAAGCAGATGACCTCCTTCATCTGTGATTATTTGCGCATCATGTCCTCCGGTAACATGGCGCCTCATGAGCTTGAGGGGCTGTTCGATATGGAAATTGCCAGCCTCAAGGAAGATATCGAGCACCCGGCTCACGCCGTGGCTAAGGTGGCCGATGGTATGCCTGCGATGGGTATCGTGGCAGCAGTACTGGGTATCGTGATTACGATGTCTATCCTCGCTGAAGCCGACAACGCAGAAATTGGTCAAAAGGTCGGTACAGCACTGGTTGGTACATTCTTCGGTATTTTGGCTTCATATGGCTTTTTCGGGCCACTGGCCGCAGCGCTTGAACATGACGCTAAGGAGGAGCTGAATGTTTACGAAGCGATCAAGGCAGGTCTAGTCGCTTCGGCTTCGGGTATGCCGCCGACGTTGGCGGTGGAGTTTTCTCGCAAAGTGCTTTATCCGGCTCACCGGCCGAGCTTCAGTGATCTTGAGCAGGCCATGCGTGGGAGCTGAGGCGTAGGATGGAAAATAATCAGCCAATTATTGTAAAGCGGGTCAAGAAGGTTGCTGGCGGCCACCACGGTGGCGCCTGGAAAATTGCCTTTGCCGACTTTGCAACCGCGATGATGGCGTTCTTCCTGGTGATGTGGCTCATGACTACGGCTACACCAGAGCAGAAAAAGCTTATTTCCGGCTATTTTCAGGATCCCGTCGGTTTTTCGGAAAGTGCCAGTCCCTATGTGATCGACTTGGGTGGTACGCCCACCCCTGCGCCTGATAGGACGCTGAACCCGGAGTCTCAGCCTGACAGCCAGAGCAGCGACGCCAGCCAGCAGGCGACCGATCAGCCCGACCAGGCGCAGATCGATGCGGCGCAGGCCGAGAGCATTGCCGAGGATGTCGAACGCGAGCGCCTTGAGTTGTTGCTGCAAGAGCTGCAGAACAAGGTCGAGGAAGACCCGCAGTTACAGCGCTTCAAAGACCAGATCCTGTTCGAGATCACCCAGGATGGCTTGCGCATTCAGATCATGGATGCCGAGAACCGGCCGATGTTTGCCAGTGGCAGCTCGCAGTTGCAGCCGTACTTCGAAGACATTCTGCTGGCGTTGGTCGATACCATTCGCGCGGTTCCCAACAAGATCAGTATCAGTGGCCACACCGACGCCAAGCCGTTCGCCGGCTCTGGCGAGTTTGGCAACTGGGAGCTGTCGGCCAATCGGGCCAATGCCGCGCGGCGCGTACTGATTGCCGGTGGTTACGAAGACGACCATGTCGCGCGTGTGGTGGGCTATGCCTCTTCGGCGTTGTTCGATCGGCAGAACCCGCTCAACCCAGTCAACCGGCGTATCGATATCATCGTGCTGACCAAGCGCGCTCAGCGCGATATCGAAGGCGAACAGCCCGGGAGCGAAGCGGCCCCGGCGACATCAACGGGGGGCGCCACTCCGCCTGCTGCTGCCGAGCCGCTGCCGTCCGGCGAGTTGCGTGAACGTTTGAATATCTTTGAAGAAGGGGTGCTGCAGTTCGACCAGCCTGGCGCTGCGCAGTGATTTGATACCCCCTACAAAAAAGCCGCGTTTTACGCGGCTTTTTTGTAGGGCAGTGATCAGTAATCGGGCGCCGGCAAGCTTGCCAGAATGTGCCGGTAGCTGGCCATGCGCTGCGGCTGTACGCGGCCGTCCTCCAGCGCCTTGAGCAAGGCGCAGCCGGGTTCACGGTCGTGCTTGCAGTCACGAAAGCGGCAGTGCCCCAGCAGGTCCCGGAACTCGATAAAGCCCGCTTCGACATCGTCGCGGCTGACATGCACCAGGCCGAACTCACGAATACCCGGCGAGTCGATCAGCTCGCCGCCGCCCGGGAAGTGGAACAGGCGTGCGGTGGTGGTGGTGTGGGTGCCTTTGCCGGTCAGCTCCGACAGCGGGCCGACACGCGTGTCCACCCCCGGCAGCAAGCTGTTGACCAGCGATGACTTGCCGACCCCGGATTGACCAACGAACACGCTGACGTGGCCATCGAGCTGGCGCTTGAGGGTGTCCATGCCGTCGCCCTCGTGGGCCGACACTTCCAGCAGCGGATAGCCGAGCTGGCGGTAAACCGCGAGTAAGGCATTAAGCGGGCCTTCGTTGCTGGCGTCGATCAGGTCGGCTTTGTTCAGCAGTAACAGCGGGCGGATGCCGGCATGCTCAGCCGCCACCAGGTAGCGGTCGATCAGGTTGGCGTGAGGCTCCGGCATGGGCGCGAAGACGATCACGATCAGGTCAACGTTCGCCGCCACCGGCTTGAGCTGACCGCGGGTGTCTGGGCGGCACAGCTCAGTGCTACGCGGCAGTTGCGCGACGATGACACCAATACCCTGGTTGCCGGCGCGCCAGACGACCTGGTCACCCGTGACCAGGCTTGGCAGGTTGGCGCGCAGGTGGCAGCGGAATACCTGCCCGGCGATATCGCCTTCACGCGCCTCGACCTCAACCTGTACGCCGAAGTGGGCAATGACCAGGCCCACTTGCTCGGGACCCAGGTCGCCCCCTTCCAGGCTTTGCACCGCTTGAGATTCGCGCTTGGCCGCGCGGGCGGCGCGTTCGCCCTGGATTTTTTCGATGCGCCAGTTTTGCCGGCGGTTGAGTTGGCGTTTGGCCATGGGGCTTCCGAGTGATGAGCGATTGTTGCGATGCGCGCGAGTCTAGGGTCTGTTCCCGTTTCGTCGCAAGCCGCGTTGCTGCGAAAAATCTCGCCAGGCAAGGCGGAGGACGCAGGGAATGGTTGTTCCCTTGCCAAGTCCTCCAACACTAGCGCGATGCAGCGTTTCTCGATGGCTCATTTAGCCCGCTAAACTTCGCACCTCGTGCCTTGCCTCGCGCTAAAACGGGCACCGGCGCGGTCGCGAACGAAACGGGAACAGACCCTCGCATGGCGCAGCCGACTCCCGAGCGAGCAGGTACACTGAGGCCCTGGCCTGGGGAGGGTGATGATGGCGGCATGGATGGGGCTGGTTGGGCGTTATCCGGCGTTAGGTGCGCTGCTGGCGCAAGTGGCGGCGTGCATGGTGGTGGCTATCGCTGTGGTCGCTGCGCTACAGCTCGGGGGCTGGCGTTTCAGTGCGTTGACCGTGGGGCTGGTGCAGGGCGCTGTCGCCGCCTGGCTGGCGCGGCGCATGGGGTTGTCGGTCTGGTGGTGGGGGCTGAACCTGGCGTTTGTCCCCGCCGTGCTGCTGGCTAGCGGCGCAGCGCTGCCGTCCTGGTTGTTTTTGCTGGGTTTCGTGCTGGTACTGCTGCTTAACTGGAACAGTATCAGCGAGCGCGTGCCGCTTTACCTGACCGGCTCGCGCAGCACCGATGCGCTGGCGACCTGGTTGGAGCGACGCGCGCCAGATTTTCGTTTTGTTGACCTCGGCTGCGGTCCGGCTGGCGCCTTGTTACGCCTGGCGCGGCGGTTTCCCGGGGCGCAGTTCGTCGGTGTCGAGACCGCGCCGCTGTCCTTTGCCATCGCCTGGCTGCGTAGCCTGGGCCGGAGTAACTGCCGCATTCGTTATGTCAGCCTGTGGCGCACCGACTTGGCCGACTTCGATGTGGCCTACTGCTTTCTCTCGCCCGCACCCATGGCGGCGCTGTGGCGCAAGGCGAGCGCTGAACTGCCCGCGGGCGCCTGGCTGATCAGCAACAGTTTTGAGGTGCCGGATGTGTCCGCCGATGAAACCCTGGCACTGCACGATTGGCGTCAGTCGCGCCTGATGCTATGGCGCATTGGCCGCTGATTATTCGCTAGACTGTCGATCTAAGCCGAGGAGCGCCCCATGCAGAACCCAAACAACCTGATCTGGATCGACCTAGAAATGACCGGTCTGGACCCGGATACCGATGTCATCATCGAGATGGCCACCATCGTCACCGACAGCCAGCTGAATATCCTCGCCGAAGGCCCGGTAATCGCCGTGCACCAGAGTGATGAGCGCCTGGCCGCCATGGATGAGTGGAACACCCGCACCCACGGCGACAGCGGGCTGACCCAGCGCGTGCGCGAAAGCACCATCAGCCAGGCTGAGGCCGAGGCGCAGACCATTGCCTTTCTCGAGCAGTGGGTGCCGGCGGGCAAGTCGCCGATCTGCGGCAACAGCATCGGTCAGGACCGGCGTTTCCTGTATCGCTATATGCCCACCCTGGAAGCCTACTTCCACTACCGCTACCTGGATGTGTCGACCCTGAAGATTCTCGCCGGTATGTGGGCGCCGCAGCTTAAAGAGGGTTTTCAGAAACGCGGCACGCACCAGGCGCTGGACGACATTCGCGAGTCGATTGCCGAGCTGGCTTACTACCGCGAGCACTTCCTCAAGGTGTAAGCGCGCCACGCTGGGCATGTTGTTCCAATGCCCAGCTGACATGTTCACGCACCAGCTCGCTGGGGTGTTCGCGGCGCGCGTTCAGCGCTTCGAGCACCGGGATAGTCGAGGGCGCATTGCCCAGGCCGACTGCCAGGTTGCGCAGCCAGCGCTCATAGCCGGCACGGCGCAGCGGCGAGCCTTCAGTGCGCGCGAGAAACGCCGTCTCATCCCACATAAACAGTTCGGCTAGGGAGCTGTTGTCCAGGCCATGGCGTGGCTGGAAGTCGGCTTGCTCTGTCGGGCGGGCGAAGCGGTTCCACGGGCATACCATCTGGCAGTCGTCGCAGCCGAACACGCGGTTGCCGATGGGCGCGCGCAGCTCAAGCGGAATGGGGCCTTTCAACTCGATGGTCAGGTAGGAGATGCAGCGCCGGGCGTCGAGCACGTAGGGGCCGACGAAGGCTGCAGTCGGGCAGATGTCCATGCAAGCGCTGCAGCGACCGCAATGCTCGCTGGTGTGGGGCGGGTCCACCGGCAGTGCCAGGTCGACAAACAGCTCGCCGAGGAAGAAATAGCTGCCCGCCTTGCGGTTGAGTACGAGGGTGTTTTTGCCGATCCAGCCGAGACCGGCCTGCTCAGCAATGGCTTTTTCCAGCACCGGTGCGCTGTCGACGAACGCGCGGTAACCGAAGGGGCCGATAGCGGCCTGAATGCGCTCGGCCAGGTGCTGCAGGCGCTTGCGGATCAGCTTGTGATAATCGCGGCCCAGGGCATAGCGCGACACATAGGCCTGTTCCGGGTCGGCCAGGCGTGCGGCCATCTGCGTGTCGCCCGGCAGGTAGTCCATGCGCAGCGAAACCACGCGCAATGTGCCCGGCACCAGTTCGTCGGGGTGCGAGCGCTTGCTGCCGTGAGCCCCCATATAGTCCATCTCGCCCTGGTAGCCGGCGTCGAGCCAGCGCTGCAGATGCTGCTCGTGCTCGCCGAGTGCGACATCGGCAATGCCCACCTGCTGGAAGCCCAGCTCGCGGCCCCAGTCCTTGATCGACTGGGCGAGGGTGGCGAGATCGAGTGTGGGTGCGTGCATACAGGCGGGTAACCGGGGCAGAGGTGCGTATAATTCTGCCAGACATCGGAGCCCGCGCATGCCGCATTCAACAGACAATCTTCCCGACGCACTCTATAGCGCTGCCCAGGTGCGTGCGCTGGACGCGCGTCTGATCGCCGCCGGCACGCCCGGCTTCACCCTGATGAACCGTGCAGCTCACGCCCTCTGGCGCCTGTTGCGCCAGCGTTGGCCGGATACCGGCGCACTCACGGTGATGGCCGGCGGTGGCAATAACGCCGGGGATGGTTACCTGGTTGCCGAACTGGCGCAGCGTGCGGGTTGGCGTGTGCAGGTGCATGCGTTAGGTGAGCCGGCCGCGCTGCGTGATGATGCTGCGCGGGCCTATGCCGCCGCACGCGATGCCGGGGTGGCTGTTCGTCTGTGGGACGGGCAGGGTGCGTTTGAAGGTGTGCTGCTCGATGCGCTGCTCGGTACCGGGTTGCGTGATGCGGTGCGTACGCCCTATGCCGAGGCGATTGCGCAGGTTAATGCCAGCGGCTTGCCAGTGTTGGCTGTGGATATCCCCTCGGGGCTGTGCGCCGACACCGGCTGCGTGCTGGGCAGCGCGGTGCGTGCGGATGTGACCCTGACCTTGATCGGGCTGAAGCTTGGTCTACTGACCGGTGCGGGGCCTGATCACGTCGGTAACTTGCTGTTCGATGCGTTGCAGGCGGATCCCATTGAGGTTGCCCAGCAGCCCTGCAGTGCTCGTCGCCTGACGCGGCTTAACGTGCAGCCCTTGCCCGCCCGTGCGCGCAGCACGCACAAAGGTCAACTCGGTCATGTGCTGGTGGTGGGCGGTGACCATGGCATGGGCGGTGCTGCGCTTCTCGCCGCGCAGAGCGCGCTGCGCAGCGGTGCCGGCATGGTCTCGCTGGCCACGCGTGAGGCGCACCAGGCTGCTGCCCAGGCGCGTCTGCCGGAAGTGATGGCAGCAGGTATTGCGTCGGGTAATCAGTTGTTGGCCCTGGGCGCGCGGGCCAGTGTTTGGCTGGTCGGGCCTGGGCTCGGTCAGCAGGCGTGGTCGCGCAGTCTGTTGTCGGTCGCGGCCGCCAGCCAGGCTGCGCAGGTGTGGGATGCGGACGCGCTGAACCTGCTCGCGCTCGGGGTGGTCCAGATACCCGCCGGCAGCGTGGTCACCCCACACCCGGCCGAAGCGGCGCGATTGCTGAGTATCGATACCGCTGCGGTGCAAGCCGATCGACCTGCGGCAGCGCGCGCGCTGGCGGCGCGTTATCAGGTGGTGTGCGTGCTCAAGGGTGTCGGCAGTCTGGTGGCTGAACCTGAGGGTGCGCTCTGGTTGTGCGACCACGGCGACCCGGTGATGGCCGGCGCGGGCCTGGGCGATGTGCTGGCCGGGCTGATTGGTGCGTTGCGTGCACAGGGGCTGTCAGCGCTGGACGCAGCGCGGCTGGGCGTCTGGCTGCATGCGCGTGCCGGGGAATTCTTGTCTGCGCAGGGTATTGGCTTGGCAGCCAGTGACCTGTGCGCGGCCATTCGACATCTACTACAGGAGCTGGGCGTTGAACGAGCTTGAACTGCTGGCTGACGATGAGGCGGCGATGCTGGCGCTGGGCGCGCGTATCGCCACTGTTACCGCTGGGCGCGGCATTATTTACCTGGAAGGCGACCTGGGCGCCGGCAAGACCACCCTGTCGCGCGGCATCATTCGCGGTCTGGGTCATGTAGGCGCCGTGAAAAGCCCGACCTTTACCCTGGTCGAACCCTACGAACTGCCGGGTGTACGGGCGTATCACTTTGATCTGTACCGCTTGGTCGACCCGGAAGAGTTGGAGTACCTGGGCATTCGCGATTACTTCGACGGCGAGGCGCTGTGCCTGGTCGAATGGCCACAGCGCGGCGTCGGCGTTTTGCCAAAGGCCGACCTGCACATTACCATTGGCCCGCATGCCGCGGGGCGGCGCCTGCAGCTGCAGGCACAAGGTCCGCGCGGCGAAGCCTGGTGTGCCGCGTTGGCCGCTGGAGCATGATTATAAAGATGGGGTTGGGTATGCGCATAAGCGCGCGTGTGATCGCGGTGGGAGTGGTGCTGGCAGCGCTGGCTGTCGAGGCCCTGGCCGCCTCGGATGTGCGCAGCGTGCGGCTATGGCGTGCGCCGGATAACACGCGCCTGGTGTTCGATCTGTCGGGGCCGGTGAAGCACAGCGTGTTCACCCTCACGGCACCCAACCGCATCGTCGTTGACATCAGTGGCGCCAAGTCGATGACCAGTTTCGAGGGTTTGGCCCTGGCCAACACCCCCATTACCGGCGTGCGCTCGGCGCAGCGCGGCCCCGAAGAGCTGCGCGTGGTCATCGACCTGTCCGCTCAGGTGACCCCAAAGAGTTTCACCCTGGCGCCGAACCAGCAGTACGGTGACCGCCTGGTGGTGGACCTGTTCGACCAGGGTGCCGACACCCAGCCGAGCCTGCCCGACACCAACGTTGCCTCGGCGCCGCCGGTACCAGTCACGCCGACGCAGGCGCCAAGCAAGCTGGTGCCGGTGCCTAACGGCAAGCGCGATATCGTGATCGCTATCGACGCTGGTCATGGTGGTGAGGATCCGGGCGCGCTGTCGCCGGTCAAGGGCCAGTATGAGAAGCATGTGACCTTGGCCATCGCCAAGGAGCTGCAGCGCCAGATCAACGCGGAGAAGGGCTTCCGCGGGGAACTGGTACGTACCGGCGATTACTTTATCCCGCTGCGCAAGCGTACCGAGATAGCGCGTAAGAAAGGCGCTGACCTGTTTGTTTCGATCCATGCCGATGCTGCGCCGCGCGCGGCTGCCTTTGGCGCCTCTGTATATGCCTTGTCTGACCGTGGGGCGACCTCGGAAACGGCGCGCTGGCTGGCCGATGCGGAAAACCAGTCCGACCTGATCGGCGGTGCCGGCAATGTCAGCCTCGACGACAAGGACCGTATGCTCGCCGGTGTGCTGCTCGACCTGTCGATGACGGCCTCGCTGTCTTCCAGTTTGAACGTTGGCAACAAGGTACTCAACAACATGGGCCGCATCACCCCGCTGCACAAGCGCCGGGTCGAGCAGGCCGGCTTTATGGTGCTGAAATCCCCGGATATTCCTTCGATCCTTGTTGAGACGGGGTTTATCTCCAACCCCAACGAGGCGCGCAAGCTCGCCACTGCCAGCCACCAGCAAGCGCTGGCGCGCTCGATTGCCAGCGGTGCCAAACAGTTCTTCCAGCAAAATCCGCCGCCCGGCACTTATGTCGCATGGCTGCGTGATAACGGCAAAATCGCCCAGGGCCCGCGTGATCACGTGGTCAGCTCAGGAGAGAGCCTGGCGCTGATCGCCCAGCGTTATCAGGTCAGCCTCGCCGCCCTGCGCAGCGCCAATAACCTCAAGTCAGATGTCATCAAGGTCGGCCAGACGTTGCAGGTGCCGCCGACGGCATTGGCGGCGCAGCCATGAGTGGCGGTTCGCGCATCCAGCTGCTAAGCCCGCGGCTGGCGAACCAGATCGCCGCTGGCGAGGTGGTCGAGCGGCCGGCGTCGGTGATCAAGGAACTGCTGGAAAACAGCCTGGACTCCGGCGCCCGGCGCATCGAAGTTGACGTCGAGCAGGGCGGTGTCAAGCTGCTGCGGGTACGCGATGACGGCAGTGGTATTGCGTCCGATGACCTGCCGCTGGCTTTGGCACGTCACGCCACCAGCAAGATTCGCGAGCTCGAAGACCTCGAGCAGGTGATGAGCCTGGGTTTTCGTGGCGAGGCTCTGGCGTCTATCAGTTCGGTCGCGCGTCTGACCCTGACCTCGCGCACCGCTGACGCCGAACAGGCCTGGCAGGTTGAAACCGAAGGCCGTGACATGCAGCCGCGGGTGCAGCCTGCTGCGCACCCGGTGGGCACCTCGGTCGAGGTGCGTGACCTGTTCTTCAACACCCCGGCGCGACGCAAGTTCCTCAAGGCCGAGAAGACCGAGTTCGACCACCTGCAAGAAGTGATCAAGCGCCTGGCCCTGGCCCGTTTCGATGTCGCTTTTCACCTGCGGCATAACGCCAAGACCATTCTTGCCCTGCACGAAGCGCCGGATGAAGCCAGCCGAGCGCGTCGCGTAGCGGCGGTATGCGGCGCGGCGTTTCTTGAGCAGGCGCTGCCCATCGAGATCGAACGCAGCGGCCTGCGCCTTTGGGGTTGGGTGGGGCTGCCGACGTTCTCGCGCAGTCAGGCGGACCTGCAGTATTTCTACGTCAATGGCCGCACCATCCGAGACAAGCTGGTCGCCCATGCCGTGCGCCAGGCCTACCGCGATGTGCTGTTCAACGGCCGGCATCCGACGTTTGTGCTGTTTCTCGAGATCGACCCGGCAGTGGTCGATGTGAACGTTCACCCGACCAAGCATGAAGTGCGCTTTCGTGATGGGCGCATGGTGCATGACTTTTTGTACGGCACCTTGCACCGCGCCTTGGGTGAAGTGCGTCCCGAAGACCAGTTGGCCGCGCCGGCCGCCATCGCGCCCATGGTGCGCCCGTCCGGCCCTTCTGCCGGCGAGTTCGGCCCGCAAGGCGAGATTGGCCTGGCTGCCAGCGTGCTTGAGCGTCCGGCGAGCGATTCGCTGTGGCGTTCGCCAGGTGCCGGCTACCAGGGCCAACGCCCGACATCAGCACCGAACGTGCCGGCGGCCGAGGCTCAAGGCGCTTATCAGGCGTTCTTCGCGCCGCTGCCGGCGCAAGCGCCTGTCAGCCTGCCGGAAGCGCAGGGCGACGTGCCGCCGCTGGGCTATGCGATCGCCCAGCTCAAGGGTGTGTATATCCTTGCCGAGAACGTTCAGGGGCTGGTGCTGGTGGACATGCACGCCGCCCACGAGCGGATCATGTACGAGCGGCTGAAGGTGGCGATGGCCACCGAAGGGCTGCGTAGCCAGCCGCTGCTGGTGCCCGAGTCCATCGCCCTGAGTCAGCGCGAGGCCGACTGCGCCGAGGAGCATGCCGAGTGGTTCCAGCGTCTGGGTTTCGAGCTGCAGCGCTTGGGGCCGGAGAGCCTGGCCATCCGCCAGATTCCGGCATTGCTTAAACAGGCCGAAGCGACGCGCCTGGTCGCCGATGTGTTGGGTGATCTGCTCGAATACGGCACCAGTGACCGCATTCAGGCGCACCTCAACGAACTGCTAGGCACCATGGCCTGCCATGGCGCGGTGCGCGCCAATCGCCGGCTGACCCTGCCTGAGATGAATGGCCTACTGCGCGACATGGAGAGCACTGAGCGCAGCGGTCAGTGCAACCACGGGCGGCCGACCTGGACCCAGCTGGGCATGGATGACCTCGATAAGCTGTTCCTGCGGGGGCGCTGATATGTCGTCTACCACCACCGGAGCATCCGTGCAGCGGCCTCCGGCGATCTTCCTCATGGGCCCCACCGCTGCTGGTAAAACCGATTTGGCCCTGGCGCTTGCCGAAGTGCTGCCCTGTGAGCTGATCAGTGTCGATTCCGCGCTGGTTTACCGCGGTATGGATATCGGCACCGCCAAACCCGATGCGGCAACCCTGGCGCGTTACCCGCATCAGCTGATCGATATCCTCGACCCGGCGCAGAGCTATTCGGCGGCCGAATTCCGCGCAGACGCCCTGGCGGCGATGGCCGAAATCAGTGCGCGGGGCAAAATCCCACTGCTGGTGGGCGGCACCATGTTGTATTACAAGGCGCTGCTTGACGGGTTAGCCGATATGCCGGCAGCCGACGCCGAGGTGCGCGCCGCGCTCGAAGCCCGTGGGCTGAGTGAGGGCTGGGAAGTGCTGCACCGCGAGCTGGCGCAGGTCGATCCGGTGTCTGCGGCGCGCATCCATCCCAACGACCCACAGCGCTTGACGCGCGCCCTTGAAGTTCACCGTGTCAGCGGCTTGACCATGACCGAGCATCGCGCCCGGCAGGCGGCGCAAAATGTCGCTGCGCAGGCATCGGGTGGCGGGCATTTCCCCTATACTGTCGCGCAATTAGCCATCGCACCTGCTCAGCGAGAGGTGCTGCATGCCCGCATTGCACAGCGTTTTTCGCTGATGCTGGAACAGGGCTTCGTCGCCGAGGTCGAATGCCTGCGTCAGCGCAGTGACTTGCATGTTGGGTTGCCGTCTATACGGGCGGTGGGTTATCGCCAAGTTTGGGATTATCTCGACGGCAGGTTCGACGAGGCGCAGATGCTGGAGCGCGGCGTGATTGCCACGCGCCAGCTGGCTAAGCGTCAATTCACCTGGTTGCGTGGCTGGAGCGATCTACACTGGTTGGACAGTCTGGCCTGTGACAATCTGCCGCGTGCCTTGAAATACCTGAAGTCGGTCTCCATATTGAGCTGAGACCTTGCCGTTGGCCGTCTATCCTTGGGGGTAAAGCGGTCTTAAGCCGTTCGTTGGTTTACTAAAAAACTATTTGTTTATTGATCCTTAAAGGAGTGCGGCACATGTCAAAAGGGCATTCGCTACAAGACCCTTACCTGAATACCTTGCGTAAGGAACGCGTCCCGGTTTCCA
>LNFM01002854.1_pt1 | contig 53615 bp, 55 predicted proteins | sample 596031 | NCBI WGS metagenome assembly LNFM01 (sample SAMN04254537, study PRJNA301005) | activated carbon metagenome | isolation source: dual media filters at the Ann Arbor, Michigan drinking water treatment plant | place: USA: Ann Arbor
AGGGCGTGAGCTTCACCACCATCAACATGCCGCTGGTGCGCACGCCGATGATCGCGCCCACCAACATCTACAAGAACGTGCCCACGCTGAGCCCCGAAGAGGCGGCCGACATGGTGGCGCAGGCCTGCATCAGCAAGCCGGTGCGCATCGCCACGCGCCTGGGCATCACCGGGCAGGTGCTGCACGCGCTGATGCCGCGCGTGGCGCAGATCGGCATGAACACGACCTTCCGGATGTTCCCGGATTCGTCGGCCGCCAAGGGCGACAAGAGCGCCAAGCCGCAGTTGAGCCCCGAGGCCGTGGCGATGCAGCAGTTGATGCGCGGCATCCATTTCTGACGCCCCCCGGGCCCGGCGCCTGCGCCCGGGCCCGGAACGTCGTCAGGCGCTGGCCACTTCCAGCACCAGCTTGCCGAAGTTCTCGCCGTTGAAGAGCTTGGGCAGCGTCGCCGGGAATGCGGCCACGCCGCCGGTCACCACGTCTTCCTTGCTCTTCATGCGGCCGTCTTTCAGGTACCCGGCCATCTCGGCAATGGCGAGGTGGTAGCGGTCGGCGTAGTCGAAGACGACGATGCCTTCCATGCGCGCGCGGTTCACCAGCAGGCTCAGGTAGTTCTTCGGGCCGGCCACCGCGCCGGTGTTGTTGTACTGGCTGATGGCGCCGCAGATGATGATGCGGGCCTTCTTGTTGATGCGCGTCAGCACGGTGTCCAGGATCTCGCCGCCGACGTTGTCGAAGTAGATGTCCACGCCCTGCGGGCAGTGCTGCTTCAGGCCTTCCTTGACCGGGTCCCACTTCTGCACGCCTTCGGGCGCCGGGGCCTTGTAGTCGATGCAGGCGTCGAAGCCCAGCTCCTTGACGACCCACTCGCACTTGGCCGGGCCGCCCGCGATGCCCACCACGCGGCAGCCCTTGAGCTTGGCGATCTGGCCCACCGTCTGGCCCACCGCGCCGGCGGCGCCGCTGATGACGACCGTCTCGCCGGCCTTCGGCATGCCCACGTCCATGAGGCCGAAGTAGCCGGTCATGCCGGGCATGCCCAGCACGTTGAGCCACTGCGTCACGGTGCCGGCGCGCAGGTCGATCCTGGCCATGCCGCTGCGCTTGATCTGGTCGCCGGGCACGAGCCAGTACTCCTGCACGCCGGGGCCGCCGGTGACGTGGTCGCCCACCGCGAAGGCCGGGTTCTTCGACGCCACCACGACACCGATGCCGCCGGCGCGCATCACTTCGCCAATGCCCACCGGCGGGATGTAGCTCTTGCCCTCGTTCATCCAGCCGCGCATGGCCGGGTCCAGGCTCAGCGCCAGCACCTTCACCAGCACGCCGCCTTCACCCGGCTCGGCCACCGGCTCTTCGGTCATCTGCCAGTTGGCGGCCGTGGGCATGCCCGTGGGGCGGGCGGCCAGGCGGACCTGGTGGTTGGTGGTGGCGATGACGGTCTGGGGCGTGGACATGGCGTCTCCTGGGGTGTCTTGGGGCTCTGAAGCGCGCGATGGTAGCGGCGGGCCCCTGCCGGCCGCGTCACGTGCGCGTCAGTGGCACCGAACCGATCAGGGTGGCGATGCAGCCCCACCCACGCAGCGGTGCACCTCCACGGTGACATGCCGGATCTGCGCCACGCCGGCCAGCCGCTGCCGGTAGGCCGCGGCGGGCAGCGGCGCGTCGGCCACCACCGAGAGCGTGGCGCTCCAGGCCTGCGCGCCCACCTGCCAGACGTGCAGGTCGGCCAGCTGCGCGTCGCCATCGGACTCGATCAGGCTGCGGACGCGTTCGGTGAGCGCGGGGTCCTCGGTGGCGTCGACCAGGGCGGTGGCCGTCTGCCGCAGCATGCGCCAGGCCCACTGGCCGATGAGTGCCGCGCCCAGCAGGGCCACGGCCGGATCGAGCCAGGCGAGGCCGAACCAGGCGCCGCCGGCCAGCGCGCCGATGGCCAGCACCGAGGTCAGCGCGTCGGCCAGCACGTGCAGGTAGGCGGCGCTGAAGTTGTGGTCGTGGTGGGCGTGGGGCCGGGCACGCGCTGCTGGGCTGGCGTGCGCCGCGCGATGTTCATGAGCGTGCCCGGGCTCATGCTCATGGCCATGTTCGTGGTGATGCTCATGCTCATGCTCATGCTCGTGCGGCTGCGCATGCGGGTGAACATGGCCCTGATCCTGCGGATGCACCGGCCCGTGGCTGTGCGCCTGCCCGGCCCGCGACAGCAGCCACATGCTCGCGACGTTGACCACCAGGCCGATCACCGCCACGGCCATCGCCTCGCGGTAGCTCACGGCGCGGGGTGCCAGCAGCGTCGACACGCCTTCCCACACCAGCCACAGCGCCACCGCCATCAAGGCCAGGCCGCTGGTGTAGGCGGCCAGCACCTCGATCTTCCAGCCGCCGAAGGCGTAGCCGGCCGAACCACCCGCCACCGCGCGGCGGCCCGCCGCCCGCTGTGACAAGCGGTACGCCAGCACCGCGCCACCCAGCGCCAGTGCATGGGTGCCCATGTGCCAGCCGTCGGCGGTGAGCGCGAGCGAAGCCGTCCACCAGCCGGCCACCAGCTCCACGACCATCGTCACCAGCGTCAGCTGCGTCACCCAGGTCAGCGCGCGCTCGCGGCGCGCCTGGCCCGCGTCGCCGAAGGCGTGGCTGTGCTGGAACGGGCCGAGATCGTGGCTGTGCAGCGGCTGGCGGTGGACACCGGACATGCTCAGGGCGCCTTGTTCACCGAGGTCAGCGTGAACTGGCCCTGGATGCGCTCGACGGTGAAGCGCACGCGGTCGCCCACGGCCAGGGTGTCGAGCACGCGCGGGTCGGCGACGCGGAAGGCCATCGTCATCGGCGGCATGTCCAGGTGCTGGACACCGCCGTGCCGCAGCGTGAGGCGGCCGCCGGCCTTGTCGATCTTGGTCACCTCCCCGGTGGAAGGGCTGGCCTGCGCCCGTGCCGGCAGCGCCGTGGGCAGCGCCAGCGCCAGGGCCAGCAGGGCCGGAAGCCCCGCACCGAAGAACCGCCGCGTGAAGCCGTGCATGGAGCCACTCCTTCAGCCGGGCCGGGCCCGGCGCTTCCTACAATGCGCCGCACCTTACCTCACCCGCCGGAGCGCGACCATGGCCACGCCCACACCGTCTGCACCAGACGTCGACCTGTCCCACATCACGCCGCGCGACCAGGCCGAGATCCTGGCCCAGGCGCTGCCCTACATCCGCAAGTTCCACGGCAAGACGCTGGTCATCAAATACGGCGGCAACGCCATGACCGACCCGGCGCTGCAGCAGGATTTTGCCGAGGACGTGGTGCTGCTCAAGCTGGTGGGCATGAACCCGATCGTGGTCCACGGCGGCGGCCCGCAGATCGACGACGCGCTGGCCAAGATCGGCAAGAAGGGCACCTTCATCCAGGGCATGCGCGTCACCGACGAAGAGACGATGGAAGTCGTCGAGTGGGTGCTGGGCGGCGAGGTGCAGCAGGACATCGTGGGCCTGATCAACGCCGCCGGCGGCAAGGCGGTCGGCCTGACCGGCCGCGACGGCGGCATGATCCGCGCCCGCAAGCTGAAGATGCTGGACAAGGACGACCCGCGTGTCGAGCACGACATCGGCCAGGTCGGCGAGATCACCGCCATCGACCCCAGCGTGGTCAAGGCGCTGCAGGACGACCAGTTCATCCCCGTCATCAGCCCGATCGGCTTCGGCGAGAAGAACGAGTCCTACAACATCAACGCCGACCTCGTGGCCGCCAAGCTGGCCACCGTGCTGCAGGCCGAGAAGCTGGTGATGCTGACCAACATCCGCGGCGTGCTCGACAAGGCCGGGCAGCTGATCACCGAGCTGACGCCGCGCGAGATCGACGATCTGATCGCCGACGGCACCATCAGCGGCGGCATGCTGCCCAAGCTGGCCGGCGCCATCGACGCGGCCAAGAGCGGCGTCAATGCGGTGCACATCGTCGACGGTCGCGTGCCGCACGCGATGCTGCTGGAGATCCTCACCGATCAGGCCTACGGCACGATGATCAGATCCCATTGATGGGCAAGGCCGACCGCGTCTGGCTGTTCGACCTGGACGACACGCTGCACGACGCCTCCGGCGCGTCGATGCGCGAGCTGCACGTGTCGATGGGCCTGTACATCGAAGAGACCCTGGGCCTGAGCACCGACGAAGCCAGCGCCCTGCGCCGCCGCTACTGGCTGAAGTACGGCGCCACGCTGCTGGGCCTGGTGCGGCACCACGGCGTCAAGCCGGCGCACTTCCTGCACCACACGCACCTGCTGCCGGGGCTGGAGGCGCGCGTGCGCGGCCACGCGCCCGACCTGCTGGCGCTGAAGCGGCTGAAGGGCCGCAAGTACATCCTGACCAACGCACCCGCGGCCTATGCCGCGCGGGTCATCGGCGTGCTGGGCATCGGCCACCTGTTCGACGGCGTGCTGGCGATCGAGGACATGCACATGTTCGGCGACCTGCGCCCCAAGCCCGACGCGCGCATGCTGCGCTGGGTGGCGGCGCGCCTGGGCGTGCCGCCCACCCGCTGCGTGCTGGTGGAAGACACGCTGGTGCACCAGAAGGCCGCGCGCCGCATCGGCATGGGCACGGTGTGGATGCAGCGCTGGCTGCCGCACAAGCTGGCCCGGCCGCACCGCCTGCCGGCCTACGTGGACCGGCGCGTGCGGCACCTGCGCGACCTGGCGTGAGCTGAAGCGCCGTCAGGCCTGCAGCCCCAGGTCGCGCGCCACCACCACCGCCTCGGTGCGGTTGCGGGCCTGCAGCACACGCAGGATGGCGGCGATGTGGATCTTCACCGTGCCCTCGGTCAGGCCCAGTTCGCGGGCGATCAGCTTGTTGGGCTGGCCGCGCATCAGGCAGCGCAGCACGTCCAGCTGGCGCGGCGTCAGGCCGCCGGCATCGGGCCGCGGCGGCGCGGCGCCGTGGCGCAGGTCGGCCAGCGCCTGCGCCGGCGTGTAGGTGCCGCCACCCAGCACCAGGCGCAGCGCCTGCTGCAGCACCTCGGGCGGCTCGCTCTTGGGCAGGAAGCCCAGCGCGCCGGCGGCCAGCGTGGCGCGGATCACGGCCGGGTCGTCCTCGCCCGAGGCCACCACCAGCGGCACCGCCGGAAACTGCAGCCGCAGCCGGCGCAGGCCGTCCACGCGGTCCATGCCAGGCATGTGCAGGTCGACCAGGGCCATCAGGGCGCGCGCTGGTTCGCCCGGCGTGGTGTCGAGCCCCATCTGCAAGGCCCGCACCACGCCGGCGTAGTCGGCCGCCTCCAGCACCTGCAGCGCCGGGTCCAGCAGCAGCAGCGTGCGGCGCAGCGCGTCGCGCACCATCGGATGGTCGTCGGCGATCAGCACGTGGGTGATGGTCTTCATGCGGGTTCCCTCGGCGGGCCTTCGTGGCGCATCGTCGGTCATGGCGGCTCTCCATCGGTGTCGGGCTTCGCCAGGCGCTGTTCGAGCCAGGCGCGCAGCCGCGCCGGCGAGACGGGCTTGGTCAGCACCGTGGCGCCGGCGGGCAGGCCGGCACGCAGCCCGCCGGCCGCGGTCTCGGCGCTGATCCACAGCACCGGTGGCGCCACGCCCCAGGCGGCGTTCAGCCGCTGCACTTCGTCGGGCCCGGTGCGGCCATCGGCCAGCCGCAGGTCGGCCACCAGCGCCTGCGGCGGCGGCGCGGTGCTGCGCAGCACGTCGGCGGCCTGCGCGCCGTCGATCACGCGGCAGTCCCACAGCTGCAGCAGCCGGCGCATGGCGTCGCGCACCTCGGCGTCGTCCTCCAGCACCACCACCTGCAGGCCGGCCAGGCGCTGCATGTCGCGGCGCGCCAGTGCGGCAGCGCGCGGCGCCACGCCGGCCGACGCCAGGCCCTCGATGAAGAACACGCTGCCGCGGCCGGGCTGCGAGTGCAGCACCACGCGCAGCTGCAGCAGCCGGGCCAGGCGCTGCACGATGGCCAGTCCCAGCCCCAGACCGGGCCCGGGGCCACCGCTGGCGGCGTCGGCGTCGGTGGCAGGCCGCGAGCCCGGGGCCTGGTAGAACTCCTCGAACACACGCTCGCGATCGGCGGCTGCGATGCCGATGCCGCTGTCCCAGACCTCGACGCGGTAGCGGCGCTCGCCGTCGGCGCCATGGCGCGCACGGCAGGCCAGAAGCAGGCCGCCGCGCGGCGTGTACTTGACGGCGTTGGCCAGCAGGTTGCGCAGCACGCGCTGCAGCAGCACCGGGTCGGTCACGGTCAGCGCCTCGGGGTGGCTGTTGTGCAGCGCCAGGCGCAGGCCGCGCGCCTCGGCCTGCGGCGCCCACTCGTCGGCCAGGCGCTGCAGCAGCGGCGCCAGCGCCACGGTGTCCCACTGCGGCAGCACGGCCCCGGCGTCCATGCGAGAGACGTCGAGCAGCGCCGCGAACAGCGCGTCCAGCGCCGCCAGCGAGCCCTGCATGCGGTCGGCGATCTCGGCCTGCTCCGGCGCCAGCGGGCCGGCGCGCAGCGCCGCGGTGTACAGGCCCAGCGCGTGCGCGGGCTGGCGCAGGTCGTGGCTGGCGGCGGCCAGGAAACGCGCCTTGGCCTGGTCGGCGGCTTCGGCGGCGGCCTGGGCCTGCTGGACCTGGCGGCGCGCCTCGTCGCGCTCGGCGCTGCACGCGGCCAGCTGGCGGCTCAGCTGTGCCTGCTGCAGCCGGCCGGCGGCCAGCGCACCCAGCGCCCGGTGCACCAGCCAGCCCACGAAGGCCGAGCCCACGGCCAGCGCCGCCAGGCCGGCCACCCGCGCGGCGGGCGTGCCCGGTGCCGCCCACGACCAGCCGGCCAGCACCCAACCGACCAGCCCCGGGGCCGCCAGCACGAGGCGGCGCTGGCGCCAAGCCATCAAGAGCAGCAGCGCGCCCAGCACCGCCAGCGCGCCGCCGATCGCTTCATCCATCGGCCCGCTCCGCCCAGGCCACCCCGTCCGCCAGTGCCACCGGCCGCTCCCCAGGCGCCCGACACGGCGCCGCGCGGCCGATTGTGGCGGGGTGCGGGCCTTGTCCGAGCGGGGTCGCGCGGCCGCGCGGCATCGGTCGAACGACAGAGGGGCGGCGCTGTGGATCGGTGTTTACTGCAACAAAACCCCTGCTGACCGTGTGCCAGAATCGTTGCGGCCGGGCCCTGCGCACGTGCGCGCCGGGGGTTCCGGTTGCCGGCCCGCCGCCGGTCCCCACGCTGCCCCCCGCTCTTCCCTCCGCCGCCCGCCTGCCCACCCAGCCGATGTCTGCCCTGCCCGACCACCTGACCCAGGACAGCGCACCGGCGGACCCGGCCCAGACCCTGGTGCTGCCGCGCAAGCGGCCCAAGCCCGGCGAGCGCCGTGTGCAGATCCTGCAGACGCTGGCCAGCATGCTCGAGCAGCCCGGTGCAGAACGTGTCACCACCGCGGCGCTGGCCGCGCGGCTGGACGTGAGCGAGGCCGCGCTGTACCGCCATTTCGCCAGCAAGGCGCAGATGTTCGAGGGGCTGATCGAGTTCATCGAGACCAGCGTCTTCACGCTCGTCAACCAGATCGTCGAACGCGAGCCCGTGGCCGCCGTGCAGGCGCAGAAGGTGGCCACCGTGCTGCTGCAGTTTGCCGAGAAGAACCCCGGCATGACCCGCGTGATGGTGGGCGACGCGCTGGTGTTCGAGCACGAACGGCTGAACGCGCGCATGAACCAGTTCTTCGACCGCGTGGAGTCGCAGCTGCGGCAGAGCCTGCGCGGCGCCGCCGAGGCCGCCGGCTCGGCCACGCCGACGGTGGACGCGCAGGCCCTGGCCTCGGCGATCACCTCGCTGGTGATCGGCCGTTTACAACGTTATGCACGCAGCGGCTTCAAGCGCCTGCCCACCGAGCACCTGGAGCCCGCGCTGCAGCGTCTGGCCGGCTGACCGTTCCCCCGAGGCCCCCGTGTTGACGATCGAAGCCGGCGGCGCCCGGCTGCAGCTGTTGCCGCAGCGCGCCGTGCACCTGCCCGAGCACGCGACGCTGCTGGTGGCCGACGCGCACATCGGCAAGGCGGTGTCGTTCCGCCGCCTCGGCGTGCCGGTGCCGGAGGCCACCACCGCCGGCACGCTGGCGCGGCTGAGCGACGCGCTGCAGCTCACCGGCGCGACACGGGTCGTCTTCCTCGGCGACCTGCTGCACTCGGCCCACGCGCACGCCGCCGGCACGCTGACGGCCGTGGCGCGCTGGCGCGACGCTCATCCCGCGCTGCGGCTGACGCTCGTGCGCGGCAACCACGACAGCCATGCCGGCGACCCGCCCGCCGACTGGCAGGTGTCGTGCGTGGACGAGCCGGTGAGCCTGGAAGGCCTGCCGCAGCTGGCGCTGTGCCACCACCCGCAGACCCTGCCCGGCCGCTACGTGCTGGCCGGTCACCTGCACCCGGGCGCGGTGCTGCACGGCCGCGCGCACGAACGGCTGCGCCTGCCCTGCTTCCACTTCGGGACGGCGCTCGGCGTGCTGCCGGCCTTCGGTGAATTCACCGGCCTGCACGTGGTGCCGCGCGGCGCGCAGGACCGCGTGTTCGTCAGCACCGGCGCGACGGCGCAGGACACGGTGCACGAACTGCCCCCTCTACACTCCCGCGCATGAACGCTGCCTTTGAACACCTGCTGGTGCGTGCCGAATCGCTGCTCGCCCGCCTTGAAGTGATCCTGCCGCATGCACCCACCGCGCCCGACTGGGCCGCGTCGGTGGCCTGGCGCTACCGCCGCCGCGGTGGCCTTCACACGGCCGGCGTGCTGGAGCCGGTGCGCCACGTGGCCACCATCCGCCTGGCGGACCTGAAGGAAGTCGAGCCGCAGAAGGAACGCCTGCTGCGCAACACCGAGCAGTTCGTGGCCGGCCGCGGCGCCAACAACGTGCTGCTGACCGGCGCGCGCGGCACCGGCAAGAGCAGCCTGATCAAGGCCTGCCTGAACGAGTTTGCGCCGCAGGGCCTGCGGCTGATCGAGATCGACAAGGCCGACCTGGTGGACCTGCAGGACATCGTCGACCTGGTCGCCGAGCGGCCCGAACGTTTCATCGTCTTCTGCGACGACTTGAGCTTCGACGAGGGCGAGCCCGGCTACAAGGCGCTGAAGAGCGTGCTCGACGGCAGCGTGGCGCAGGCCAGCGACAACCTGCTGATCTACGCCACCAGCAACCGCCGCCACCTGCTGCCCGAATACATGGCCGAGAACCTCACCTACCAGCACACCGAGGACGGCGAGGTCCACCCGGGCGAGGTGGTGGAGGAGAAGATCTCGCTGAGCGAACGCTTCGGCCTGTGGATCAGCTTCTACCCCTTCACACAGGACGAGTACCTGGCGATCGCGGCGCAGTGGCTGCGGTCCTTCGGCGTGAGTGAACCCGCCATCGTCGCGGCGCGGCAGGAGTCGCTGGTGTGGGCGCTGGAGCGCGGCTCGCGCTCGGGCCGCGTGGCGCAGCAGTTTGCCAAGGACTATGCGGGGCGCGCCGGTGGCTGAAGCCCTTGCAGACCGCACGGCGGTCGACGTGGATGCCCACGAACCGCGCCGTCCGGTGGACGTCGCGGTGGGCGTGCTGATCGACGCCGAGGGCCGCTTCCTGCTGACGAGCCGGCCCGAAGGCAAGGTCTACGCCGGTTACTGGGAGTTCCCGGGCGGCAAGGTCGAGGCTGGCGAGAGCATCGAACAAGCGCTGCGCCGCGAGCTGCAGGAAGAACTCGGCATCACCATCGGCCCGGCCACGCCCTGGCAGGTGGAGATGGTGGACTACCCGCACGCCCTCGTGCGGCTGCACTTCTGCAAGGTCTTCGCGTGGGAAGGCGCCTTCGAGATGCGCGAGCGCCAGGCCATGGCCTGGCAGACGCTGCCGGTGACGGTGAAGCCGGTGCTGCCCGGCACCGTGCCCGTGCTGGGGTGGTTTGCCGCGGAGCGCGGCTTCACGGGCGACACCCACTAGACTGCCGCGATGGATTGGCTCGAACAGATCAAGTGGGACCGCGACGGCCTCGTGCCGGTGATCGCGCAGGAGGCGGCCACCGGCGACGTGCTGATGTTCGCCTGGATGAACCGCGACGCCGTGCAGGCCACCGCAGCACGCGGCCAGGCCGTGTACTGGAGCCGCTCGCGCAGCAGGCTCTGGCACAAGGGCGAAGAATCCGGCCACTTCCAGCAGGTGCACGAGATGCGCATGGACTGCGACGCCGACGTGCTGCTGCTGAAGGTCACGCAGCTCGGTCACGAACCCGGCATCGCCTGCCACACCGGCCGCCACAGCTGCTTCTACCAGCGGCTGGACGGCACGCAATGGCAGGCCGTGGAGCCCGTGCTGATGGACCCAGAAAGCATCTACAAATGACCACCGGCAACGACAGCCTGGCGCGCCTGGCGGCCGTCATCGACAGCCGCAAGCCCGAGGCCGGCGGCGACCCCTCGGCCAGCTACGTGGCGCGCCTGTTTGCCAAGGGCACCGACGCGATCCTGAAGAAGATCGGCGAAGAGGCCACCGAAGTCGTGATGGCCGCCAAGGACGGCGACCGCAAGCGCATCGTCGGCGAGACCGCCGACCTGTGGTTCCACTGCATGGTGGCGCTGTCGGCCTTCGGCCTGAAGCCGGCCGACGTGCTGGCCGAGCTGGAGCGGCGCGAGGGCCTGTCGGGCCTGGACGAGTTTGCGCTGCGCAAGGCGCAGCAGCGCGAAGGGGAAGGTCCATGAACCACCCGGTCGTGATGCCCGGCTCGCAGCCACGCGCCGACGACAGCCTGCGCGTGCTGACACACGTGCTCTACGGGCTGCACACGGCGTCGTGGTTCTCGCTCGGCACCTTCTCGGTGATCGCGATGATCATCAACTACATCAAGCGCCCGGACCTGCCCGACCCGTTCTACGTCAGCCACTACCGCTGGCAGTCGCGCAGCTTCTGGTACACGCTGGCGGGGCTGATCCTGACGCTGCCGCTGTGGCTGCTGTTCGTGTTTCCGGGCTGGGCGGCGTGGTCGCTGATCGGCCTGTGGTACCTGTACCGGTTCATCCGCGGCTGGTGGGCCTTTGCCGAGGGCCGGCCGATGCCGGTGCGGCTGTGAAGAACGTGGAGCCCGACAACATGAGTGCCGATCCGAACTGCATCTTCTGCAAGATCGTCGCCGGCCAGATCCCGTCGAAGAAGGTCTTCGAGGACGAGGAACTTCTGGCCTTTCACGACATCAACCCCTGGGCGCCGGTGCATGTGCTGGTGATTCCCAAGACGCACATCGCCACGCTGGCCGACGTGGGCCCGGAGCACGACGCACTGCTGGGCCGCATGCTGGGCCTGGCGCCGCGGCTGATGAAGCAGCTGGGGGTGAGCAACGGCTTTCGCACACTCATCAACACCGGCCCCGACGGGCACCAGGAGGTCTACCACCTGCACATGCACGTCATCGGCGGCCCCCGGCCCTGGCTCAAGGGTTGACCTCATTCGACCATCCGGCAACGGTGACATTCAGACACCCGGCGACCTGTCACGGCCGCCTCGTAGAATCAACGGTTCAGCTTTCGTAGGAGAAAGATCATGGGTTCGTTCAGCATCTGGCATTGGCTGATCGTGTTGCTGGTCGTCGTGGTCATCTTCGGCACCAAAAAACTGCGCAACATCGGTTCAGACCTCGGTGGAGCCGTCAAGGGCTTCAAGGACGGCATGAAGAGCGGCGGCGAGGGCGAGGCCGATGTGGCCAACGCACCGGCGCAGCAGGTGACGACCGCCAAGCGCGCCGACACCAACACGGTGGACGTCGAAGCCAAGACCAAGAGCTGATGGCCGTGAGCAGGGCTGAAGCCCGCACCACGCCCCGGCACGCCGCATGATCGACTTCGGTTTCGACAAACTCGCCCTGATCGGCGCCGTGGCGCTGATCGTCATCGGGCCCGAGAAGCTGCCCAAGGTGGCCCGCACGGTGGGCCACCTGTTCGGCAAGGCGCAGCGCTACGTGTCCGACGTCAAGGCCGAGGTCAACCGCTCGATCGAGCTCGACGAGCTCAAGAAGATGAAGACGCAGTTCGAGGACGCCGCGCGCAATGTCGAGCAGACGGTGCGCAGCGAGGTCAACGAAGCCGCCAGCGCCTTCGAGTCCGACTGGAAGAACGCCACCACCGGCATCGGCTACGACGGCAGCGGCAGCGATCCGCTGATGACGCCGGCGCCCAGCTACCAGCGCCCGAAGAAGAACTGGCGCCTGAAGAAGGGCGCCACGCCGCAGTGGTACAAGCAGCGCCAGGGCATCCGCACCAAGGCGCAGTCGGGCGCGGCCCGCGTGGCGCGTTTCAGGCCGCCCGGTCTCAAGGGCCCGCGATGAGCGACGCGGACAAGAAAGACGAGCTCGAAGGCACCGAAGCACCCTTCGTCTCGCACCTGGTGGAACTGCGCGACCGGCTGATCCGCGCCGTCATCGCCATCGCCATCGCGTTTGCCGCGCTGGCCATCTGGCCTGGCCCCTCGGGCCTGTACGACCTGCTCGCCGCGCCGCTGGTGGCGCACCTGCCCAAGGGCGCCACGCTGATCGCCACCAACGTCATCAGCCCGATCCTGGTGCCGCTGAAGATCACGCTGATGGGCGCCTTCATGCTGGCGCTGCCGGTGGTGCTGTACCAGGTGTGGGCCTTCGTGGCGCCGGGGCTTTATTCGCACGAGAAGAAGCTGGTGCTGCCGCTGGTGGTGTCGAGCACGCTGCTGTTCGTGCTGGGCGTGGCGTTCTGCTATTTCCTGGTGATCCCGGGCATGAGCAAGTTCATCCAGGCCTTCGCCCCGGCCAGCATCACCGCGGCGCCTGACATCGAGCAGTACTTCGGCTTCGTGCTGACGCTGTTCCTGGTGTTCGGCATCGCCTTCGAGGTGCCCATCGCGGTGATCGTGCTGGCGCGCATGGGCATCGTCACCATCGCGCAGCTGAAGGCCTGGCGCGGCTACTTCATCGTCGGCGCCTTCGTGATCGCCGCGGTGGTGACACCACCCGACGTGATCTCGCAGCTGGCGCTGGCGATCCCGATGTGCATCCTCTACGAGATCGGCATCATCGCCGCGCAGATGGTCATCAAGCACACCAAGGCGCCCGAAACCGAGGCGGCTGAGGACAAGCCCGCGGTCTGAACCCGCAGTGGCACCACCCAGGCAGGCCGGCCGCCTGCCGGCCCCGGGTATCCGACAGTCTGCCGTGACGGGCCGCGCCGATATGCTGCGCAGCAGAACAACGCGGAGACATCGAGATGCGACTGAAGTCCCTTCTGCTGGGCTTGTGCTGGGCCATGCTGGCCGGTGCGGCCGGCGCCCAGAGCTTTCCGAACAAGCCCATCCGGCTGGTGGTGACCTTTCCCCCCGGCGGTGCGCCAGACATCCTGGCGCGCCTGTTCGCCGACAAGGCGCAGCTGGGCCAGAGCGTGGTGGTGGACAACAAGCCCGGCGCCGGCGGCAACATCGGCGCCGACCAGGTGGCCAAGGCCCCGGCCGACGGCCACACGCTGGTGATGGGCACCGTGGGCACGCACTCGATCAACGGTGCGCTCTACAGCAAGATGCCCTACGACATGGTGCGCGACTTCACGCCCGTGGCGCACGTGGCATCGGCGCCCAACCTGCTGGTCGTCAACAACGACCTGCCGGTGAAGAACGTGGCCGAGCTCGTCACCTACATGAAGGCCAACCCCAACAAGCTGAGCTTCGGCTCGCCGGGGGTGGGCACCTCGGTGCACGTGTCGGGCGAGCTCTTCAAGTCGCTCACCGGCACGACCATGGTGCACGTGCCGTACAAGGGCCGGCAGTTCGCGATCCCCGACCTGGTGGGCGGGCAGATCCAGGTCATGTTCGACAACATGCCTTCGGCGCTGCCCATGGCCAAGGAAGGCAAGATCCGCGCGCTGGCGCAGACCACGGCCAAGCGCTCCTCGGCCGCACCCGACGTGCCCACGGTGGCCGAGACCGTGCCCGGCTTCGAGGCCACCACCTGGTTCGCCGTGTTCGCGCCCGCCGGCACCCCGCGCGACATCGTCATGAAGATCAACGCCGAGATGCAGCGGGTCTACAAGCTGCCCGACGTGGCCGAGAAGCTCAAGACGCTGGGCCTGGAGCCGTGGATCAGCACGCCCGAAGAGCTGTCGGCCTACCAGGCGAAGGAAATCGTGAAGTGGGCCAAAGTCGTCAAGGACTCTGGCGCCAAAGCGGACTGAACACAGGAAACAACCCATGAAACTCGATCGTCGATCGTTCGTCGTCGGCACGGCCGCCAGCCTGGCCTTGCCCGGCCTGTCCTTCGCCCAGGCCTTCCCGGCCAAGCCCATCCGCTACATCTGCCCCTGGCCGGCCGGGGGCAGCACCGATGCGGTGATCCGCGCCTTTGCCGAGAGCGCGGCCAAGACGCTGGGGGTGCAGGTCATCGTCGACAACAAGCCGGGGGCGGGCGGCATGCTGGGTGCCAACGAGCTGGTCAGCGCAGCGCCCGACGGCTACACGCTGAGCCAGCTGCCGCACGGTGTCTTCCGCATTCCGCACATGCAGAAGACGACCTACGACACGCTGAAGGACTTCACCTGGATCGCCTGCCTCACCGGCTACACCTTCGGCCTCGTGGTGCCGGCCGACGGGCCCGTCAAGAGCATTGCCGACCTGGTGGCCTACGCCAAGGCCAACCCGGGCAAGTTCAGCTACGGCAGCACCGGCACCGGCACCAGCCCGCACCTGGCGGTGGAAGAGTTTGCGCAGCGCGCCGGCATCCAGCTGAACCACGTGCCGTTCAAAGGCAACGCCGACAACATGCAGGCCATCCTGGGCGGCCACACCATGGCCGCGAGTGACGCCACCGGCTGGGCGCCGCACGTGGCCAGCGGCAAGCTGAAGCTCATCGCCACCTACGGCAGCAAGCGCACCAAGCGCTGGCCCGACGTGCCCACGCTCAACGAGCTGGGCTACAAGACCGTCAGCGACTCGCCGTTCGGCGTGTGCGGCCCCAAGGGCATGGACCCGGCGGTCACGCGCAAGCTGCACGACGCCTTCAAGAAGACGCTGGAAGACCCGGCCGTGCTGGCGATGCTGGACAAGTTCGACCAGTCGGTGATCTACATGGGCACCGAGGAGTACACGCGCTGGGCGCGCGAGACCTTCGTGGCCGAGAAGGCGACGATCGAGCGGCTCGGGATGGCGGCCAAGAGCTGAGGCGTCCGCCCCGGGCCCCAGGCTCGGGGCTCAGGGGCCGGCGGCGGCCTGCAGGCGGACCGTGGCCCCGCCCATCACCACCTGATCGCCCGCACGCAGCTTGCGGCCGCGGCGCAGGTCGACCTCGCCGTTGACACGAACCCGGCCCTCGGTGATGTGCATCTTGGCCTCGCCGCCGCTGCCGGCCAGGCCGGTGGCCTTGAGCAGGGCGTCCAGCGTGATGTGCTCGCCGCGCAGCGCAAAGTCGATCGTGTTCATGCGGATGCTCCCAGCCGCCACAGCGACGTCACTTCCCTCGCCCGCGCGCGGTGCAGCGGGTCTTCTGCGTCGGCCACCTTGCGGTGCGTGGGGCGCGTGTCGATGCGGCCCAGCACCTGCAGGCCGGCGGCCTCGATCCAGCCCAGCAGCTCGGCGCGCGTGCGCAGGCCCAGGTGCTCGGCCAGGTCCGACAGGATCAGCCAGCCCTCGCCGCCCGGCAGCAGGTGCGCGGCCAGACCGGCGAGCCAGCCCTTGAGCATGCGGCTGTCCTCGTCGTAGACCGCGCGCTCCAGCGCCGAACCCGGCCGCGCCGGCAGCCAGGGCGGGTTGCACAGCGCCAGGCCGGCGCGGCCGGGCGGGAACAGGTCGGCCTGCAGCAGCTGCACCGCGGGCCCCAGCTCCAGCCGTGCCAGGTTCTCCTGCGCGCAGGCCAGCGCACGCGGGTCCAGATCGGTGGCCACCAGCGGCGTCACGCCCCGGCGCGCCAGCACGGCGGCCAGCACGCCGGTGCCGGTGCCGATGTCGAAGGCACCCTGCGCGGCGGCCGCGGGCAGCTCGGTGTGCGCCACCAGGTCGACGTATTCGCCGCGCACCGGCGAGAACACGCCGTAGTGCGGATGGATGCGGTTGTCCGGCGCCGGGCCCAGCGCCGGGAAGGGCACGCCCTTCTTGCGCCATTCGAAGGCGCTGACGACACCCAGCAGCTCGCGCAGCGACACCACCGACGGCGCACCGTCGGGCGGGCCCCAGGCCTCAAGGCAGGCGGCGCGGTGGTCGGGCGCGCGGCGCAGCGGGATGCGCCCCTCGCCGTCCAGCGGGATCAGCACCATCGCCAGCACCCGCGCGCGCTGTGCGCGGGCCTGGCGGTGGCGGTGGAAGGCGGCACCGGGTGCCTCGACTGCGGCGGCAGCCGGCGCCGGCTCGGCGCGGCTCTTGCGCCGCGGCGGCACGCGGTCGATGCGGCGCTCCAGCGCCTGCAGCAGCAGCCGCGCGTTCTGGAAGTCACCCCGCCACAGCAGCCCGGTGCCTTCGCAGGCCAGGCGGTAGGCGGTGTCGGCGGCCAGCGTGTCGTCGGCCAGCTGCACGCGGCGCGGTGGCGGTGCGCCACGTTCGGAGCGCCAGCGGGCGGAGTGGGAGGTGTCGGCTTCGTCCCAGGTCAGCAAGGGCTGGGCGGCCAGGGGGGAAAGTGCATCGGGCATCCGGCGAGGGTACCGCGCCCGGAGACGGTGCCTTCAGGCGCGGCCCGGGCCAGGGCCCGGTCTCGGTACCGACCGGCCGTTCCGAAGGGACCGAGCGCCCCCTCGGGGGGCCGCGAACGCAGTGAGCTTGCGGGTTTCACTTCAGGGCCGAACGGCCTGTCAGTGCAGCGCCACGGCGGCCTCGGCCCGCCCCGCCACCGGCGCCGGCAGCCCCTGCGCGCGCGAAGCCACCCACGCCTGCAGCGCCGCCAGCGGCACCGGCTTGCTGAGGAAATAACCCTGCGCCTCGTCGCAGCCCAGCGCGGCCAGCCGCTCCATCGTCAGCGCGTCCTCCACGCCCTCGGCCACCACGCTCAGGCCCAGGTTGTGCGCCAGGTCGATGGTGCTGCGCACGATGGTCGCGTCGCCGGCCTTGTGCACCATGCCCTTGACGAACTCGCGGTCGATCTTCAGCTCCTGCACCGGCAGGCGCTGCAGGTAGGCCAGCGACGAATGCCCGGTGCCGAAGTCGTCGATCGACAGCTTGTAGCCGCGTTGTGCAAGGCGGTTGAGCGTGAGCTCGGCGCGCTTCGGGTCGTCCATGATCGCGCTCTCGGTGATCTCCAGGCAGAAGGCCTCGGCGCGGGCGTGCTGGCGCTGCAGGATGGCCTCGAGCTTGTCGGGCAGCTCCAGGTCCATCAGGTCGCGCGTGGACAGGTTGACCGACACACGCTGCACGCCCAGCGCCAGCAGCGCGGCCTGCTGGCGCGCCGCTTCCTCGAAGACCCACAGCGTCAGCTGGCGCACGTAGCCGGTGCGCTCGGCGAAGGGGATGAAATCGTTCGGCGGCACCAGCCCGCGCTGCGGGTGCTGCCAGCGCACCAGCGCCTCGGCGCCCACCAGCGCGCCATGGAGGCCGTGCCCCAGCGCCACCTTGGGCTGCATGTAGAGGCGCAGCTCCTGGTGCTCGATGGCCTGGCGCAGCTCCGACAGCAGCGACAGCGTCTGCGCGCTGCCGCTGTCCAGCGCGGCGTTGTACAGCTGCGCACCGGCGGTCTGCTTCTTCGCGGCGTGCATGGCCACCTCGGCGCGGCTGAGCAGCGCGTCGGCCTCGGCGGCGTGCTCGGGCCAGCAGGCCAGGCCCAGGCCGGCGCTGAGGTCCACGCGATGGTCGTCCAGCGTCAGCGGCTGCTCGAAGCCGGCCACGATGCACTGCACCACGCTCAGGGCCAGCGCGGCGTCGGCCTGCGGCAGCAACAACGCAAACTCGTCGCCGCCGAGCCGGGCCACCAGGTCGCCGGGCCGCACGGCCTGCTGCAGCCGCAGCGCCACGCTCTGCAGCAGACGGTCACCGAGTTCGTAGCCCAGCACGTCGTTGACGTGCTTGAAGCGGTCGAGGTTGAGCATCACCACGGCCAGCGGCGCGCCCTGCACGATGGCCGCGGCCACCGCTTCGTGGAAGCGCAGCCGGTTGGGCAGGCCGGTGAGGCGGTCCCAGTAGGCGAGGCGGCGGATCTCGCGCTGCTGCGCGCCGATGTTCAGGCGCATGTGCTCGAAGGCCTTGGCCAGCTCGCCGAACTCGTCCTGCCGCCCGGTGTGCACCAGCGGCGTGTCGTAGTCGCCGCGGCCCAGGCGCTCGCTGGCCATCACCAGGCTGCCCAGCGGCCGCGTCACCACGCGCGCGGTCCACACGCTGCCCAGGCCGAACAGCACCAGGCCGATCAGCGTCAGCAGGCCCAGCGTGAGCTGCAGCGCGTGGAACGGCGCCACCGCGCGTTCGAGCGAGCCCGACAGCCGCAGCACCACGCCGCCGCCGCCGCCGGCATCGGCCGAGACCGCCACGGTGCGCAGCAGGTGCGGCGCACCGGCCAGCAGCAGGTCGCTTGCGCCCGCGGGCACGCCGGCCAGGGCCGCAGGTGCTTCGGGGCCCCAGGCCGGCGGCAGGCTGCTGTGCAGCACACGCGGCGCGCCGCTGGCCGGCTGCAGCACCAGCGTGCCGTGCAGGCCGGCCACGGCCTGCAGGTCGTCGACGACGCTGCGGTCGAGCTCGAAGCCCATCAGCACCCAGCCGATCAGCAGCGGCGCGCGCATCGGCACCATCACGAACTGGTACGGCCTGCCCGCCACCACCGCCACCGCAGAGCCGCCGGGCCCCAGCTGCGCCAGCTGCGGCGCCAGGCGGGCCATCGGGGTCTGCATGGCGGTGGTGTCGCGCTGCGTCTGCGCACGCACCTGCAGGCCGGTGTCGAGCAGCGCCACGATGGCGGCGTCGATGCGCGCGCCGTGGTTCTGCAGCGCGGAGTCGATGGTCTCGCGGTCGTCGCTGCCCACCGCCGAGCGGAAGCCGTAGTCGGCGGCCAGCAGTGCCGCACCCTGGCCGAGCTTGGTGGCGCGCTGCTCCAGCAGCCGCGCCCACACCCGCTCGCCCACCACGAGCTCGTCGGTCAGCAGCAGGCGCGCATTGCGCTCGATGCTGCCGCGGATGGCCAGGAAGCCCGCCGCCTGCACCAGCAGCAGCAGCAGCAGCGACAGCGCCGCCAGGCGGCTGGACAGGCGCCAGGGCCGGCGCGTCTTCATCGCGCCCCGGTCACGGTGCAGCGCCGGCCAGCGCCAGCGTGAGCTGCTGCGGCGCGGCGCCCACGGTCAGCGCCCGGTCGCTGGCGGGCGCACCCACCGGCAGCGACGCATGCCAGGCGCGCAGCCGGTAGGCGCCGGCAGGCACCTGCGGCAGCTGCACGCGGCCGTCGGCACCGGCGCGGCCGTACCAGGGGGTGTCGACGATCAGCACCCAGGCCGCCATCTGGTCATGGATGTTGCAGCCCAGCACCGCCACGCCCGGGCGGTCGAAGACCACCGGCGCCGAGGGCGTGCCGACGTAGAGCTTGATCTCGAACTTCTTCACCGGCGAGAACGAATACACCTGATGGCGCACCGAGTCACGGTTGGGAAAACTGACCGGGGTGCCCACCGTGACCACCGTGAGCTGCGGCGCAAACTGGCGCTGCACCTGCGCGATCTCGACACCGGGCAGCGGCCTGGCGGCGGCCTGCGCCTCGGGCGACTCGAGGAACACCACCGCGTCCGGCAGCGGTTGGCCGGCGGCGTCGGTGACACGCACTTCCAGCGCGCCGGCCGCGGCAGGCACCTGGGCCAGCAGACCAGCCAGCAAGGACAGCAGCGCGGCGACGGGCCGGGCGCGGGGGATCGACAGAATCACGGGTCCTTGCTCCGGAAGGCGGCAAGCGCGCAGCGCGCCCGGCGCCGACCACACGGCGCCGTGCAGTGAATATCGGCCCTGCCGACGGCAAGTTGAGCCAGCGCTGGCGGCCGCCTCAATCGTGCGGCCGAATTCCCCGGCTGGCGTTCAGGGCCACAGCACGACGAGCCACACACAGCCCGCGAACAGCAGCGCCAGCATCACCGCGGCGCTGCCGATGTCCTTGGCGCGGCCGAGCAGCGGGTGGTGTTCTGCGCTGACCGCATCGGCCAGCGCCTCGATGGCCGAGTTCAGCAGCTCCACCACCCAGACCGCGACCACGCTGCCCGCCAGCGCCAGCGCCTGCCAGCGGCCCGGGGCGATGAACGGCACCAGCAGCAGCATCGGCAGGCCCAGCGCCACCTCCTGGCGGAAGGCGGCCTCGTGCCGCCAGGCGGCACGCAGGCCGGCGACGGAATAGCGCATCGCACGCCACACGCGGCGCAGGCCACCGCGGCTCTTGAAGGCGGGGTCGTCGGGAGTCACGGGCGGCACGAGGGGTTCGGACATGGCGTGGTCGCAGGGGGCTGGACGACAGGCTGAAGGGCGCGGGTTGAATCGCCCGGCGCTGCAAGGTTCCGGGATTGTGGCGGCGCGGCGTGTCCGGCGGACCGGCTGCCCGGCCCCGGGCGCCTCACGGGCCGTGACCCGCGCCATCCCGCCGCAGATCGAGCCGCGCGGTGAAGCCGGCGCTGCACACCGGCAGCGTCAGCGCACCGCCGTGGGCCCGCGCCACCAGGTCGGCCAGCATCAGGCCGAGGCCGGTGCGGCCGGCGTAGTCCTGCGCGTCCAGCGCCTGCTGCAGCGCGCTGCGTCGCGCTGCCTCCAGGCCGCGGCCGTCGTCGTGCACCGTCAGCACCCCGGGCTCGGGCGTGGCCAGCGTGACCGTGTGCGCGCCGTGCTGCTGCGCGTTGTCCAGCAGGTTCAGCAGCGCGGCGGTCAGCAGGTCCGCATCGGCCGACAGCGGCGGGCCCGGTTGCACGTGCAGCGTCAGCCCGGGCCACGGCAGGCGCGCGGCCAGTGCGCCCAGCTCCAGCGGCTGGCGCTGCACCTCGGCGCCGCTGCGGAACATCGCCAGCAGCGCCACCACCACGCGCTGCAGCCGCGCGGCCGCGTCGCGCACGCGCTGCAGCCGCGGCTGCAGGTCCGGCGGCGCTTCGCGCAGCGCCACGGCCAGCTGCGCGTCGATGCCGGCCAGCGGCGTGCGCAGCGCGTGCGCCGCATGGGCTGCAAACGCGCGCTCGTGGGCCACGCGGTGCGCCAGCCGCGCCGCCAGCGCGTCGATGGCCCCGTGCACCGGCCCCAGCTCGTCGCGCGCCGCCGCGCCCAGCGTGCTGCCGGGCTGCAGCGGGTCGTGACTGCCCAGGCGCGCCGACAGCGCCTGCAGCGGCTGCAGCTCGTGGCGCACGCGGGCGTTCAGCCACAGCAGCGCCAGCAGCGCCAGCGGCAGGCCGGCCAGCAGCGCCATCAGGCCGACCTCGATCTTGGCCTCGGTGCGCTCGTCGTGGCTCTGCGCCACGTACAGCATGTGGCCGCCCGTGCCCAGCGCCAGCCCGTAGACGCGCCAGCCGGGCACGTCGCCGAAGCCGGGCGACGGCGTGCCGCGCAGGGCCTGCGCCGGCGCACCCGTGGCCAGCGCCACGACGGGCGCCCCGGGGCCCCGGCCCACCACCTGCCACACGAAACGCGGGCCGCCGTGGCGCAGCACCGGCGGTAATGGCCGCTGCGCCAGCACCGCTGCACCGGCGGCACCGGCGCCACCTGCCTGCGCCAGCAAGGGCTGCACCAGCGGGCCGATGAGCCCGTCGGCCGCGCTTTGCAGCGTGTCGTCCATCAGCTCGTCGACCTCGTGCTGCACCGCGGTCCACACCGCCACGGCCAGCGCCAGGCCCCACAGCAGCGACCACACCAGGTGCGTGCGCAGCAGCCGGCCGCGGATCGACGGCACGGGCTTCACGGCAGCGGCCCGCAGCGGCATCAAGCCGGCCCCTGCACGCGGTAGCCGAGCCCGCGCACGGTTTCCACCAGCTCGCGGCCGAGCTTGCGCCGCAGGCTGGAGACATGCACTTCCAGCGCGTTGCTGGCCAGTGCCGACTCGAAGCCCAGCACCAGCCGCTCCAGCTCGTCCTTGGCCACGATGCGGCCGGCGCGCAGCGTCAGCGCCTCCAGCACCGCCCACTCGCGCGCGGTGAGCTCGATGCGCAGGCCGGCGAGCCATGCGCAGCGCGCCGCCAGGTCCACCTCGACCTCGCCACCCAGCCGCACGCGGGCCGCGGCCGAGCCGGCGCTGCGTCGGCACACGGCGCGCAGCCGCGCGGCCAGTTCCTCGGGCGCAAAGGGCTTGACGAGGTAGTCGTCGGCGCCGCGGTCCAGGCCGTGCAGGCGGTCGGCCAGCTGGTCGCGTGCGGTGAGGATCAGCGCCGGCGTGGTCTCGCCGCGTGCGCGCTGCGCCTGCAGCCAGTCGACGCCGGAGCCATCGGGCAGCTGCCAGTCGACCAGCCAGGCGTCGAAGGGCTCGCCGCGGTAGGCCTGCACGGTGGCCAGCGTGCGCGCCCAGTCGACCTGGTGACCGTCGGTGCGCAGGAAGTCGCGCAGGCCCTCGCCGAGCAGGGCGTCGTCTTCGATCAGCAGCAGTCTCATCGGGCGTGGCGGGGGGCCGGTGCGAGGTCAGACCGGACGCTACCACCGCGGCCGTCGGCCGCGGTCCGCGGGCTTCGGTCCCGATCGATGCCGGCTTCAGGCCCGCTTCAGGCGCGGCCCGTTCAATGCCCGCATGTCCTCCACCCCTGCAGCGCCAGGCCGCTTCCGCATGCCCGTCACCGTGGAGCAGCTGCTGCTGGCCACCAGCCTGTTCTGGGCCTTCTCCGCCAACCGGCTGTTCCAGCAGGCGGCGCTGAAGGAGCGTGTGCTCGGCGATCCCGCCACCTGGGGTTTCCTGGGCGCGCTGCTGCTGATGCTGACGGCGCTGCACTTCCTGCTGCTGGCGCCGGTGTGCAACCGGTGGACCGTGAAGCCGGTGCTGGCGCTGATGATCGTCGGCACCGCCTTCGCCACGCACTTCATGCAGCACTTCGGCGTCTACCTGGACCCGTCGATGATGCGCAACGTGCTGCGCACCGACGTGGCCGAGGCGCGCGAGCTCTTCGCCTGGAGCCTGCTGCCGCACCTGCTGCTGAACGCCGTGCTGCCGCTGCTGGTGCTGTGGCGCGTGCAGGTGCAGCCGCGGCCCTGGGGCCGGGCCACCGCGGTGCGGCTGGGCAGCGTGCTGCTGGCCGCGGCGGTGCTGGTGGGCGCGCTGCTGGGCGTGTTCCAGGCGTTTTCATCGCTGATGCGCAACCACAAGGAGATGCGCTACCTGATCACGCCGGCCAACGTCGTGTGGTCGATCGGCGCGGTGGCCGCGGCACAGGCGCAAGGTGTCGCCCGGCCGCGCCAGGCCATCGGGCTGGACGCCAGCCCCGGTCCGCGCGCCGCCGCGCGCAGCAGGCCGCTGGTGGTGGTGCTGGTGGTGGGCGAAACGGCGCGCGCGGCCAACTGGGGCCTGAACGGCACCGCGCGGCAGACCACGCCGGAGCTCGCGCAGCTGGGCGTGATCAACTTCCCCGACGTCACCGCCTGCGGCACCAACACCGAGGTCTCGCTGCCCTGCATGCTGGCGCCCGTCGGCCGGCGGGATTACGACGAGGCCCGCATCCGCGGCAGCGAATCGCTGCTGCACGTGGCCGCGCGGGCTGGCGTGCGCGTGCACTGGCGCGACAACCAGTCGGGCTGCAAGGGCGTGTGCGACGGCCTGCCGCAGGACGAGGTGAGCTCGCTCAACCCGGCCGGCATCTGCAGCGAAGGCCGCTGCCTCGACGAAGGCCTGCTGGCCGGCCTGGACGAGCGCCTGGCCGCGCTGTCCGACACGCCGCGCGCGAAGGTCGGCCCGGGCCCCGCGGGCACGCAGCTGCTGGTGCTGCACCAGCTCGGCAACCACGGCCCGTCCTACTTCAGGCGCTACCCGCCGGCCTTTGCGCGCTTCCAGCCGGCCTGTCAGGACGACGACCTGCAGAAGTGCAGCCGCGAGCAGATCGTCAACGCCTACGACAACGCGCTGCTCTACACCGACCACGTGCTGGCCAGCCTGGTGTCGAAGCTGCAGGCCGCGCAGGACCACGTGGACTCGGTGGTGCTGTACGTGTCGGACCATGGCGAGTCGCTGGGCGAAAACCACCTCTACCTGCACGGCCTGCCCTACGCCATCGCACCCGACCTGCAGAAGCGCGTGCCGATGGCGATGTGGCTGTCGCCCGGTGCAGCGGCCAGCATCGGCCTGGACGCCGCCTGCCTGCAGCGCCGCGCCGCGCAGCCGGTGGCGCACGACCACCTGTTCCACACGCTGCTGTCGCTGCTGGACGTGAAGACCACGGTGCACGAGGACACCTGGGACCTGACGCACGGCTGCCGCGCGCCGTGGGCCACGCCCACGGGCTGCGGCGCGACGCACGGGCCACCGGCCTGTCACTGGCCGCGCTGCTGGCCTGGGACGCCAGCGGGCTGGACCTCGCCGCGGCTCGCCACTTCGGCACCGCAGCCGGCTTTGCCTGGCGCGACAGCCCCTGGGCCGCCACCGTGCTGCACGACGGCGGCCGCCTGGCGGCCTGGCTGCTGCTGGCGCTGATGGTGGTGGCCGCGCTGCAGCCGGCCGCACCCGGCGGCCCGACGCGGGCCGAACGGGGGTGGTGGCTGGGCGTCACGCTGGCGGCGGTGCTGGCGATCCCCGCGCTGAAGCGCGTCAGCCTCACCAGCTGCCCGTACGAGCTGGTCGAGTTCGGCGGGCTGGCGCAGCACGTGTCGCACTGGCAGTGGGGCCTGGCCGACGGCGGGCCGGGGCACTGCTTTCCCTCGGGCCATGCGGTGTCGGCCTTCGCCTTCCTGACGATGCACTTCCTGTGGCGGCCGCACGACCGCCGCCGCGCCCGCGCCTGGCTGGCGGCGGTGCTGGCCATCGGGCTGATGTTCGGCAGCGCGCAGCTGGTGCGCGGCGCGCACTACCCGAGCCACACGCTGTGGACCGGCTGGCTGTGCTGGACCCTGGCCGTGGCGGCGTTCCACGCCTTCGCGTGGCGCTCGCGCGGGGTCGAAACGGTCCTGACCTGAGCGGCTGGAACCGGAGCCGGACGAGGCCCACAATGCCGTCGCAGGAGAACCCCGCGATGCCATCCACACCCCACACGCCCGGCCACGCCGACACCGACGCCCCCGCCTGGAAGCACGACGGCGTGCGCGTCGTGCCCGCCAACCAGCTGGACGCCAACACCGCGCAGACGCCCGGCATGGACCGCAAGGCGGCGATCAACTTCGCGCGTGTCGGCGCGCAGAAGCTGTGGGCCGGCACCGTGCACATCCACGCCAACGCCAAGACCGGCGCGCACCACCACGGGCCGCTGGAGAGCGTGATCTACATCGTCAAGGGCCGCGCCCGCATGCGCTGGGGCGAACAGCTCGAATTCACCGCCGAGGCCGGCCCGGGCGACTTCATCTACGTGCCGCCCTTCGTGCCGCACCAGGAGATCAACGCCAGCGCCACCGAGACGCTGGAATGTGTGCTGTGCCGCAGCGACGGCGAGGCGGTGGCCGTCAACCTGGACATCACGCCGGCCGAGGCGCCCGAGAACGTGGCCTGGGTCGACCCCACGCACCCGGCCCCGAAGGCCGGCGCATGAACGCCGTGGCCGCCATGACCGACATCCACGACCCGCGGGCCTTGCTGCGCGCGATGTACGACGCCGCGGTGCAGCGCGCGCTGCCGGCGCACAACACCGCGGCCTTCCTGCCCGCGCCGCCCGACCCCGGGAAGGGCCGCACGGTCGTCATCGGTGCCGGCAAGGCCGGCGGCGCGATGGCCGCCGCGGTGGATGCCCTGTGGCCGGCCGATGCACCGATCAGCGGCCTCGTGGTCACGCGTTACGACCATGTGCCGCCGGCCTACAAGGCGCGGCCGGGCCGCATCGAGGTGGTGGAGGCCCGCCACCCGGTGCCCGACGAGGCCGGCGCGCACGCGGCGCAGCGCATCGCGCAGATGGTGCAGGGGCTGAGCGCACACGACCTGGTGCTGTGCCTGATCTCCGGCGGCGGCTCGGCGCTGCTGTCGATGCCCGCGCCAGGCCTGACGCTGGCCGACAAGCAGGCCGTCAACCAGGCGCTGCTGAGAAGCGGCGCGGCCATCGACGAGATGAACTGCGTGCGCAAGCACCTCAGCGCGATCAAGGGCGGCCGCCTCGCCGCGCTGTGCGCGCCGGCGCGTGTGGTCACGCTGCTGATCAGCGACGTGCCGGGCGACGCGCCCGAGGTCATCGCCAGCGGCCCGACCGTGCCCGACGCCAGCACCTGCGCGCAGGCCCTGGCCATCTGCCGCCGTTACAGCATCGCGCTGCCGCCGGCCGCGCTGGCGGGGCTGGAGAGCGGCGCCTTCGAGACGCCGAAACCCGGCGACCCGGTTTTCGCCGGCCATGAAGTCCACCTGATCGCCACGCCGCAGCAGAGCCTGGAAGCCGCCGCCGCGGTGGCGCGCGCCGCCGGCATCGACGCCCACATCCTGAGCGACGAGATGGAAGGCGAAAGCCGCGAGGTGGGCAAGGTGCAGGCCGCGCTGGCGCGGGCCGTGGCGCGGCGCGGCGCGCCTTTTGCAAAGCCCTGCGTGATCCTGTCGGGCGGCGAGACCACGGTCACGGTCAAGGCCCAGGGCGCCGAGCCTGGATCGCCGGCGGCCCGGCCCGGGCGCGGCGGCCGTGCCACCGAGTTCCTGCTCGGCTGCGCCATCGCGCTGCAGGGCGAGCCCGGCGTGCACGTGCTGGCGGCCGACACCGACGGCATCGACGGCATCGAGGACAACGCCGGCGCCATCGTCACGCCCAGCACGCTGCAGCGTGCGCTGGCGCTGGGCCTGAAGGCGCCCGAGTACCTGGACCGCAACGACGCGTACGGCTTCTTCGAGCCGCTGGGCGACCTGGTCAAGCCGGGGCCCACGTTCACCAACGTCAACGACTTCCGGGCGCTGCTGATCACCTGAGCCGGCGGGGGCTGCGGCCTTCAGGCCGGTCCACCGCCGAAGAGCCGGTCGGCGGCCGTGACGTCCAGGCCGGCGCCTTCGGCCACGGCCTGCGCGGCCGCCGCCGCCCCCAGCGCCGCGTGCGCCTGCGCCAGCGCCTCGGCAAGCGCCGGGCCGACATCCAGGCCACCGCGCGCCACCCGCGCGTGCGCGGCCAGCCGCAGGGCGTCGGCCGCCCGGCCTTCCAGCACCAGCAGCAGCACCAGGGGTTCGCAGGGCGCGGGCAGGTCGCAGCGCCGGTGCACGGCCAGCAGCCGCGGCATCGCGGCGCGGGCTTCGAGCTGCCGGCCGCAGGCGAGCAGCGCCATCGTGTGATACAGCCAGCCGTAGGCAGCATTGATGCTGTCCTCGCTGCCGATGCGCGCCAGCAGCGCCGCCGTGCGCACCAGCGCCTCGTCAGCGCGGCCCAGGCGCAGCAGCGCCGCGGCGACGTTGGTCTCGGCCGTGTCGGCACCCTGGGGCCGGCCGCAGGCCCGCGCCAGCTCGACCTCGGCCAGGCGGTGCTGCAGCGCACCGGCCTCGTCGCCCAGCGTGGAGCAGACGGTGGCGCGCGTGCCGGCCAGGATCAGCCGCTGCAGCAGCGGCCACGTCGGGTGGCGGTCGATCAGCGCCTGCATGGCTTCGCAGTGGGCCAGCAGTTCGGGGTCGGCTTCGGTCGTCGCGCGCACCAGCGCGCTGGTGGCGTTGAACACGCCCCGGTCGTCGCCCAGTTCGGCAAACAGGGCCCGCGCCCGGGCTGCGCTGTCACGGGCGCCCGGCAGGCGGTTCATGACCTGCTGGCGAGCCCGCTCGCCCCACCAGGCGGCGCGCGCGGCCGCCGGCACGGCCGGGTCGTCCACGGCCGTGGCTGTGTCTTCCAGCCACTGCGCGGCCTGCGCACGCCACGGCGTGAAGGTGGCCACCGTGGCCGCGGCCGTGGCCAGCGCGACGGCCAGCGCCGGCTCGTGGGCCTGGGCCCAGCTCAGCGCCTCGTGCAGGTTGTCGTGCTCCGCGATCGCCAGCGCGCGCAGCGCCACGGTGGCGGCGTCGCCCACTGCGCCGGCGTACAGCGCCAGTACGGCCTGGGCATGGCGGCGGCGGAAGGCTTCGCCGTCGCCGGCGGCGTGCAGCTGGGCGAGCGCATGGGCGCGCATGGTCTCGAGCAGCCGGTAGCGCGGCGGGTCTTCCAGACCGACGTCGAGCAGCGAGCGTTCGGCCAGCGTCGACAGCGTGTCGATGACCTGCCAGCGGTCGTGCGTGGCGTCGCTGGCCAGCGCCACCGCCAGCTCGAGCGTGAAGCCGCCGGCAAACACGCCCAGCGCGCGGTACAGGCGCTGCTCTTCAGCACCCAGCAGCGCATGGCTCCAGTCCAACGCGGCGCGCAGCGTGCGGTGCCGCGCCGCGGCGTCGCGAAAACCGTGCGTGAGCAGCGCAAAGCGGTCTGACAGCGCGTTCAGCACGCCGCGCAGTCCGAGCATCGGCACCCGGGCGGCCGCCATCTCCAACGCCAGCGGCAGGCCGTCGAGGCGGCGGCACAAGGCATGCACGAGCGTGCGCGTGGCGTCGTCCACCGTGAAGCGCGGGTCGAGCTGGCGCACGCGGGCCACGAACAGCGCCACGGCCGCCGCCGGAGCGCCGTCGCCGTCGGCCGGCAGGGCCAGCGGCGCCACCGGCAGCACCCGCTCGGCACGAATCGCCAGCGGCAGCTGACTCGTCACCAGCACCTGCAGGCCGGGCTGTGCGTCGAGCAGCCGCGCGACGTGGATCGCGGTGTCGCCGATCAGGTGCTCGGCGTTGTCCACCACCAGCAGCCGCGGGACGATGGCGCGGGCCAGGCCGGCCTCGGCACTGTCGTCCAGCGGGCGCTGCAGCGCCCGCGCCAACGCCCCGAGCCAGTTGGCGCCCGGGTTGAGCGGCGCCAGGTCCAGCCACACCGCGCCGGCGGCCCAACGCGCGGCGGCGGCGCGCGCCAGGCTGGTCTTGCCCACGCCGGCCATGCCGGTGAGCGTGACGCAGCCCGGCCGCGCCAGCGCGTCGGTCACGCGGGCCAGGTCGTCGTCACGGCCCACGAGGTCCTGCACCAGCGCGGGTGGCGGGGCCGCCGGCAGCGGGGCCGCCGCCGCGGCCCCGGCACGCACCGTGGCGACGAAGCGGTAGCCCCGGCCGGGGATGGTGGCAATCACGTCGCCGCCCAGCACCTTGCGCAGCGTCGAGACCTGCACCGTCAGGTTGGCTTCCTCGACCACCAGGCCGGCCCAGACCGCGTCGAGCAGCGCCTGCTTGGTGAGCAGGCGGCCGGGTTCCGATGCCAGGCAGGCCAGCACGTCGAAGGCGCGCGCACCCAGCGCCACCGGCTCGCCGTCGGCCAGCAGGCGCCGCTCGTGCGGCTGCAGTTCGAAGCGACCGAAGCACAGGGAAGGCGCAACCATGGCGGCGCAGCATAGCGCCGCCGCGTGCTGCGGTCAGGCCGCATGCCCCGTCCACACGCGTGATGGCCACGCGCGACGCAGCACCGACACGGGCCGGTGCCAGGGGGCGGGGCCGCGGGCCGGCACCGGCTGCGGTGGCGGCACGAGCCGGCGTGTCCAGCGCTGCACGCCGGGTTCTTCACCAGGCCCTTGCACATAGGCTTCGCGACGCAGGAAGGCCTGCATGCGCGGATTCTCGTCGAGCACCTCACCGATGAACTCGCGCACCCCGGCGGCGGCGGCCTGCTCGGCCAGTGCCTGCAGCAGGCGGCGCGCCAGACCGCTGCCCTGCGCGGCGTCGGCCACGACGAGCGCGAACTCGGCGCTGCGGCCGTCGGCGGCGACATAGCACCGCGCCTCGCCGACGATGCGCTGGCCGTCGACCCCGCACTCGCTGGCCACCAGCGCCAGGTGGCGGCGGCCGTCGGCCTCGGTCAGGCAGCGCAGCAGCGCCGCCGAGCAACCGTTGATCGCGCCATGGAAGCGCAGCCGGCGGCTGACCGGCGACAGCGCCAGCAGGAAGGCCTGCATCGCAGGCGCATCGCCCGCCTGCACCGGGCGCAGCACGGCCGGCAAGGCCGGGGTGACAGGCAGCGCCGACAGAGCGGCCGTCGAGCATGGGGCTGGGTCGTTGGCCATGGGGCGCTCCGGTGACAGGCGGTGCGCCAGTGTTCCGGCAGGCCCCGGGGACGTCCTCAAGCCGATGCAAAGCTTTCGAAAGCCCGGCCCCCGCGCCGCTTTTGGAACGTTTTGGCGCGCCTTCATGACGCCACGCCGGCATCGGCCGACGATGCAGCCACTGCAAACCGGGGCTGCTGCCAGAGGCGCCGGCAAGCCCTTCACCCCCTGGCGTCGTTCCTCGAGGAGAGCACCATGTCCCCCTTCACCCGCTTCCTGACCCTGGCCGCCCTGGTCGCGTTGTCAGCCACCCGCGTCGCCGTTGCCGAGCCGGCCGCTCCGGCACCGGTGGCCGTTGAGGCCACGACCGGCACGGCCCCAGAGGCCGGCCCGCAGATGCGCACGGGGCCCGGCTGCTGGAGCCGCTACTGCTGGTACTGATCCATGCCCACCCGGTGAAGCGGGCGCAGGCCCGCCCGCGCCGGGCCCGTCCCCCTGCCGCACCGGAGCCGCCATGACCACGATGAGCTGCCATCCCACGACCACTGCCCGTCAGCGCTACCTGGCGCTGCTGGGCTGGAGCTTCGCGTGCTGCAGTGCGCTGCGGCTGCTGGCCTATCTGCCGACGGTATGGGCCATCCACGCCAGTGGCGACTCCAGCCAGCATTCGCTGTGGACCTGGCTGGTGTTCCTGTGCAGCAACCTGACGATGGCGGCCTGGTTGTACGAGCAGGCCGGGCAGCGGCTGAGCCGGGCGGTGGCGGTGAACCTGTGCAACGCCGGCATGTGCACGCTGCTGGTGTTGCAGATCGTGGCGTGTCGGTTCTGACGGCGCAGCGTGTCCGCCGTCAGCGCGAATGCCGCCAGCATTCCGATTCGCAGGGTGACCTGTTGACGCCGGAGCCCACGTTCACCAGCGTCAACGACTTCCGGGCCCTGCTGATCGCCTGAACGTCAGCGCTTCTTCTGCCGCAGCGCGTTGGGCAGCTTGGGCGTCAGGCTGGCGGGCAGGCTGGACGGGTTCGGCACGTGCACCTTCTTCGGTTTCTGCGCGGCCTTCTTGTCTGGCTGTCCTTGGGTCATCGTCGGTGTCCGGGTTGGGTTGGGGCGCGCAGTATGCGCGTTCGGCAGCACGGCCCCGGCGGCAGCGCGGACTACAGTCGGCCATGCCCGCCAACTACGCGCGTTTCCTGCTTGGCAGCCACCGCACCGCGCGCGCCAACAAGCAACTCGGCCTGGTGCTGGCTTTCGTGGCCGGGGCCATCAACGCCGGTGGCTTCCTGGCGGTGCAGCAGTACACCTCGCATGTCACGGGCATGGTGTCGTCGCTGGCCGACAACCTGTCGCTGGGCGAACTGGGGCTGGTGGTCGACGCGGCGGTGGGCGTGGGTTCCTTCCTGGCGGGTGCCATCTGTTGCTCGGTGATGGTCAACCTTGCACGGCGCCGCGGCATGGCCAGCGAATATGCGCTGCCGCTGCTGCTGGAAGCCGCGCTGATCCTGGTGTTCGGGCTGGCCGGTGCGCAGCTGTCGGCGTACCAGGGGCTGCTGGTGCCGTTCACCGTGGTGCTGCTGTGTTTCATCATGGGGCTGCAGAACGCGATGGTGAGCAAGCTCTCCAACGCGGTCATCCGCACCACGCACATGACCGGCATCGTCACCGACCTGGGCATCGAGATCGGTCGCCTGCTCTACTGGAACCGCGACGCTGGGGCACCGGCGCCCGTGCGCGCCGACCGCAGCCGCATGGCGGTGCTGGCCGCGCTGCTGGGCTGCTTTCTGGCCGGCGGCGTCTCGGGGGCCTTCGGCTTCAAGCACCTGGGCTACGGCTTCACGGTGCCGCTGGCGCTGGTGCTGATGGGGCTGGCGCTGGTGCCCACGGTGGACGCGTTGCGGCGTGCGATGCCGGGGTGGCGGCGCAAGCCGCGCTGAGGAGCGGCGGGCCCGCCGGCTCACCACTTGCAGCCGCCGTCCTTGCGCAACGCGTCCGCCGCGAGCGGGATCACCGCCAGCAGCCCGGCACCTGCATAGGCCTTGACGCAGTCGGCCTTGCCGGCCTTTTCGATCTCGCGGGCCAGCTTGTCGTCGCGCTCCGGCGGGCGCGGCAATACCGGCAGCGCGCCGGTGGTGCTGTAGCGCGAGAGTTCACCGCCTCGCGGGCGTGCCAGCTGCAGGTTGAGGCGCGGCACCGCACTGGCCGCCGCGGCCGGCGGGGTGGCCACGTCGCGGCCGATCTGGCTGCCCGCGTCGGGCGCGCCGGCCTGGGCCGTGGGCAGGCTGGCGCCGGGGATCGGCTGCGTCGTGGCCAGCGCTTCGGCCAGGGCCTCTGGCGTGCGCGCCAGCGCCGGCTCGGGCGTGCGGGCCGGCACCGGCGAGGGTTGCGCCTGCAGGCTGCGCAGCGCCGGCGGCGCGTCGGGCAGCACCGGCGGCGCGGCCAGTTCGGGTGGGGTCGCCATCGCCGCCGCGCGCGGCAGGCCGGACGACGGCGCCGGGGTGGGCAGGGCCTGCATCAGCGGGGAGTCGAGCGGGCGCTCCAGCGGGGGCGCCGCGATCACGGCGCTGGGCAGCGGCAAGGATGGCAAGGGCGGCAGCGACGACGGCGCCGCCGGCAGCACCGGGGCTGGGGGCAGGGTCGCCATCGGCGGGACGAGGGCCGGCAAGGCGCGCAGCGGGGCGTCGAGGCTGCGCTCTGCGGCCGGGGCGGGCAGCGGCAGGGCCGCGGGCGCCGGCAGCGGGGCAGGGATCGGCAGGGTCTCCAGCGCCTGGAGCGGGGCGGGGATCGGCAAGGGCTCCAGCGCTTGCAGCGGCGGCGCCGGCTGCGGCGCGGCTGCCGGGCCGGGGGTCAGCACGGGGGTCGGGGCCGGGTCTGGCGCCGGAGCCGCCACCCGCTCGGGCACGGCCTGGCCCAGGCGCGCCGCGCCGGGCTCGGACGCGACCGCGGGCGCTTGTTCGCGCACCATGCCGCCCCAACGCGGCACGCTGCCGCTGCCCTGCACCGGGTTGGCCGGCTGCGGCGACGATTGCGGCGACGGCGTGACCAGGCCTTCGGTGGCCAGTCCGCGCAGCGTGATGTTGATCGCCCCGCCCACGCCCTGCCCCGGCACCGCGGTGCCGCCGGGCGCGGTGCCCAGCATCAGCACCGCCCACAGATGCAGCAGCAGCGCCAGCAGCACGCAGCGGGTCAGCGTGGTGGGCAGCGCGCGGGGCCAGGGCATCAGGCGCGCGGGCAGCGGCTGGTCTTGAAGAATGGCGTTCACGGAGCGGGCACGTTGGCAGCGGCGGGCGGGGCTGTCAACCGGCTCGGCTCAATGCGGAGCGCGGTGCGTCCCCCCACGATGGCCGGCTGGTAACCCGCCTGAAACCGGGCCAGCAGACGCTCGGGTCTAATCCGTGACTTGCCTCCACGGCCCGGCCCGCACCCCACACCGCCATGAACCAACTCGACCAGCTCAAGCAGTTCACCACCGTGGTTGCCGACACCGGCAACTTTCGTCAGCTGGCGCAGTTTGAGCCGCAGGACGCCACCACCAACCCGAGCCTGATCCTGAAGGCCGTGCAGCAGCCCGAGTACGCGCCGCTGCTGGCTGAGGCCGTGGCGGCGCACCCCGGCGCGCCGCTGGATGCGGTGGTGGACCAGGTGCTGGTGCGCTTCGGCCGCGAGATCCTGAAAGTGGTGCCTGGCCGCGTCAGCACCGAGGTCGACGCGCGTTTGTCCTTCGACACCGCCGCCACGGTGGCGCGCGCGCACCGCCTGATCGGCCTGTACGCCGAAGCCGGCATCGACAAGTCGCGCGTGCTGATCAAGATCGCCGCCACCTGGGAAGGCATCCGCGCCGCCGAGGTGCTGCAGCGCGAGGGCATCCGCTGCAACCTGACGCTGCTCTTCGCCTTCTGCCAGGCAGTGGCCTGCGGCGACGCCGGCGTGCAGCTGATCAGCCCGTTCGTCGGCCGCATCTACGACTGGCACAAGAAGTCCGCCGGTGCGGCCTGGGACGAAGCCGCGCGCAGCGGCGCCCACGACCCCGGCGTGCAGAGCGTGCAGGCCATCTACAACCACTACAAGCGCCACGGCATCAAGACCGAGGTGATGGGCGCGAGCTTCCGCAACGTCGGCCAGATCGTCGCGCTGGCGGGCTGCGACCTGCTCACCATCAGCCCCGACCTGCTGGCCGCGCTGCAGGCCAGCGATGCGCCGCTGGCCCGCGCGCTCGACCCCGAGGCCGCGCGCACGCTGAACCTGCCCGTCGTGCACCACGACGAAAAGTCCTTCCGCTGGGCGCTGAACGAAGACGCCATGGCCTCCGAGAAGCTGAGCGAAGGCATCCGCGCCTTTGCGGTGGACGCGGGCAAGCTCGACAAGCTGATCGACGGGCTGCGCGCATGAAGCACCCGCGCTGCGACGAAACGCAGGCCTGGGCCGCGCTGCAGGGCCACTTCCAGGCCCATGGCCGCGACCTCGACCTGCGCGAGGCCTTCGCGCGCGACCCGGGCCGCTTTGTGTCGCTCGGCGTCGAGGCGCCCGAGGTCTTTGCCGACCTGAGCAAGAACCTTGTCGACATCGCCACGCTGCGCTTCCTGCAGGACCTGGCGCGCGAGTGCGGCCTGGAGGCCCGGCGCGACGCGATGCTGCGCGGCGAGATCGCCAACGCCACCGAAGGCCGCGCCGTGTTGCACACCGCGCTGCGCGCGCCACACGGCCAGGCGCCCTTCGCCGACGACGTGCACGGCGTGCTGGACGCCATGCTGGCCTACGCCGACCTGGTGCGCAGCGACCCGGGCCTGACCGACATCGTCAACATCGGCATCGGCGGCAGCGACCTGGGGCCGCAGATGGTGGTGCCGGCGCTCGACGCCTACACACAGCCCGGGCAGCGCCTGCACTTCGTCAGCAACGTCGACGGCCACGACATCGCGCCGCTGCTGAAACGGCTGGACCCGATGAAGACGCTCTTCATCATCGCCAGCAAGACCTTCACGACGCAGGAGACGATGGCCAACGCCGCCGCGGCGCGTGCGTGGTTCGTGCAGGCTGGCGGCACCGACGTGGCACGCCACTTTGCGGCCACCACCACCAACGTGCAGGCTGCGGCCGATTTCGGCATCAGCACCACCTTCGGCTTCTGGGACTGGGTGGGCGGGCGCTACTCGCTGTGGAGCAGCATCGGGTTGCCGATCGCCATCGCCATCGGCGCGCTGAACTTCCGCGAGCTGCTGGCCGGCGCGCACGCGATGGACCGCCACTTCGCCGAAGCGCCGCTGGCCAGGAACTTGCCGGCCTTGTTGGGGCTGCTGGACGTCTGGTACCGCAACTTCCACGGCTTCACGAGCCGCAGCGTGGCCCCGTACCACCAGGGCCTGAAGCGCCTGCCGGCCTACCTGCAGCAGCTGGAGATGGAATCCAACGGCAAACGCGTGGACATGCAGGGCCGCGCCCTGCCCTTCGGCACCAGCCCGGTGGTGTGGGGCGAGCCCGGCACCAACGGCCAGCACGCGTACTTCCAGATGCTGCACCAGGGCTCATCCTGGTCAAGACCGCTGCGCACGCGCTGGCCGACCAGCACGCCAAGTTGCTGGCCAACGGCCTGGCGCAGAGCCAGGCGCTGATGCTGGGCAAGACCGCCGACCAGGCCGCGGCCGAGAAGGCACCCACCGCCGCGGCCGGCATCGACCCCGCGGTGCTGGCGCAGCACCGGGCCTTTCCCGGCAACCGGCCCAGCACCACGCTCGTGCTGGACGCGCTGACGCCACGCAGCCTGGGCGCGCTGATCGCGATGTACGAACACCGCGTGTTCACGAGCGGCGCCCTCTGGGGCATCAACAGCTTCGACCAGTGGGGCGTGGAGCTGGGCAAGGCGCTGGCGGGCGAGCTGCTGCCGCGGCTGGCCAGCGGCGACGTGCAGGGCCTGGACGGCTCCACCGCCGGGCTGCTGCAGCGGCTGACCGCGTGAAGACCATCGTCTTCGACATGGCCGGTGTGCTGCTGACCTGGCAGCCGCGCCGGATGCTGATGCGCGAGCTGCCGCACCTGGCCCCCGACGAAGCCCGCGCCGCGCACTGGGAGAGGGCGATCTTCGAAGGCTACGGCGGCGACTGGGGCGAGTTCGACCGCGGCACGGTCAGCGTGCCCGACCTGGTGCAGCGCATCGCGCGCCGCACGGGCCTGGACGCCGTGGACGTGAAGACCGTGGTGGACGCCGTGCCGCGCGAGCTGCAGCCCATCGCCGACACCGTGGCGCTGCTGCAGCGGCTGGCGGCGGCCGGGCACCCGCTGCACTACCTGTCGAACATGCCGGCGCCGTATGCCGACCTGCTGGAGTCGAGCCATGCGTTCTTCAAGCACTTCAGGAGCGGCGTGTTCTCGGCCCGCGTGCACCACAACAAGCCCGAGCCCGCGGTGTTCCACCTCGCGGCCGACCGCTTTGGCGCAGCACCGGCGGACCTGGTGTTCCTGGACGACACGCGGGTCAACGTGAGCGCCGCGCAGGCCCTGGGCTGGAACGCGCTGCACTTCAGCAATGCGGCGCAGGCCGAGGCCGACCTGCGGCACCACGGCTGGACCGGGGCCTGAGCTAATCGCGGAATTCAGGGCCCGGCGTCTGCCCGTCGCCGATCCACGCCGCCAGCAGCGTGTAGCCCACCGCCAGCATCACCGGCCCCACGAAGATGCCCACCAGGCCGAAGGCGAAGAGCCCGCCGATGACGCCGGCAAAGATCAGCAGCAGCGACAGGTCGGCGCCCATGCGGATGAGCACCGGGCGGATGAAGTTGTCCATCGTGCCGACGATCAGCGACCACACCACCAGGAAGATCGCCCAGCCGGTGCTGCCGTCGTAGAAGGCCCAGACCGCGGCGCCCAGCAGCACCGGCACCGGCCCGATCTGCGCGATGCACAGCATGAACATCACGGCCGCCAGCAGCGCCGCAAAGGGCACGCCGGCCAGCGCCACGCCCAGCCCGCCCAGCACCGCCTGCACCAGCGCCGTGACTCCCACGCCCAGCGCCACGCCGCGGATCGCGCCACCGGCCAGCAGCACCGCGGCGTCGCCGCGCTCGCCGGCCAGGCGGCGCGCGAAGCGGCGCACCAGGTCCGCGGCCTCCTCGCCCTGGCCGTACAGCACCGCGGCGATGACCACCGTCAGCAGGAACTGCAGCAGCAGCATGCCGATGCTGCCCACCTCGGCCACGAACCAGCGCGTCAGGTCGCCGGCGTAGGGCGACAGCCGCGGCAGCAGGTCGCGCACGCCGAGTGCCGCGGCCTGCTGCCACGCACGGTCGATCATGCCGCCCACCAGCGGCAGGTCGCTGAGCCAGGGCGGCGCAGCCTCGGGCAGCTTGTAGTCGGCGGCCAGCACGGCCCAGTCGATCAGCAGATCGGCGTTGGCGACGATGGTCACGATGGCCAGCACCAGCGGCACCACGAACAGCAGCAGCAGCAGCAGCGTCATCGCGGTCACCGCCAGCGCGCGGCGGCCGCCCATCAGTGCCTGCACGCGCAACATGAGCGGCCACGTGGCCACCACCACCATCGTGGCCCACACCAGCGGGCCCAGGAAGGGGCGCAGGATCCAGATCGCGGTGCCCAGCAGCAGGCCGATGAACAGCACGCCGAACGTGGTGCGCGCGAGATCGCGCCCGCCGCCCGGGCCGCCCCCCGGGCCCGACATCAGCGCGGGACCTCGGTGTAGGGCGCGACGGCCGTGGCTTCGATGCGGTAGCTGGCCGCGCCCATGTAGGAGTCGGTGCGGCCGGTGGTCAGCGTGCCGGTGATCCACACCGCGTCCATGCTGCGCAGACCCTTGGCCGGCGTGCGCGGCAGCACGTGAACGATCTGGTTGGCCGGCGGCGGCGGGCTGTGGATGCAGGCGCCGAAGTACGGCACGAGCAGGAATTCCTTCATGCCGTCCTTGGTGTCCTCCAGCGGCACCACGAAGCCGGGGATGCGCACCGGCTGGCCCACCAGTGCGGTGTTGACCGGCGCGTTGTCCCAGACCTCGCGCATCTTCTTCAGCATGGCGTTGGCGCGCGGATCGCCGTCGTCCATCATCTGGAAGTTGATGTCCTTGAAGTCCTTGAACGGGTCCCAGCCGGCGGGCACGAGAACGTCCCAGGTGATGGTGCGCGGCGCGCCGGTGGCGGGCCGGGCCGGCGCCGGGGCGGCCAGCGGCGGCTTCATCAGCGGCACGCCGTCGGCGGCCTGCGCAGCGGCGGGCATCGGCTGCAGCGCGATCAGCGCAGCCGCGGTGAGGGCGAGGTGAAGGATCTTCATGTGCGTGGACTCAGCCCATCGGCCAGCGACAGGCGATAGGCGCGCCAACCGGGCACCAGGCTGGCAAGCATACCCGCCACCAGCACCGCGGCAAACAAGCCCCACTGCGCCGCCGTGGGCGCCGCCGCCTGCAGGCTGATGCCGAACTGCTGCTGCAGCGCCGGCCCCGCCAGCACCACCGCCAGCGCCGCCGCCAGGGCGCCCAGCAGCGCGCCGGCCAGCGTGACCAGCGCGCCTTCGGCCGCCAGCAGCCACAGCACGTGGCGTGGGCCGGCGCCCACCGCGCGCAGCACCGCCAGCTCGCGCCTTCGCTCGTTCAGCCCGGCCAGCACCACCGCCACCAGCGAGGCCAGGCTGACCACCGCCACCAGCGCGCTGATCAGCAGCAGCGCCTGTTCGCCCGGGCCCACCAGCGACCACAGCTCGTCCAGCGCCACGCCGGGCAGCACGGCCAGCAGCGCCTCTTCTTCGTAGCCGGCCACGAAACGCTGCACGTTGAAGACCGCGACGCGGTTCTTCAGGCCCACCAGCGCGGCGGTCACCTGCTTGGGCTCCAGGTCGAACTTGCGCGCGAACTCGGGCGGGATCTTCACGCCGGCCGCGGCCGGCAGCGGCGCGCCGCCGACCCAGTCGAGGTGGATGGCCTCGATGGCCTGCAGGCTGACGTGCACCGTGCGGTCCACCGGCGTGCCGGTGCGTGCCAGCACGCCCACCACCGTGAAGGGCTTGTCGGCGTGCTCCTGCGCCAGCGTGTCGGCGCTGCCGTGCGTGAGCGTGATGCGCTGCTCCAGCCCGTAGCCCAGCGCCTGCGCGACCTCGGCGCCGATCACGGCCTCGTACAGCCCGTCCAGCGTGCCGCTGAAGGCCCGGCCCTGGGCCAGCACCAGCGGCTGGCGGTCGCCGTAGGCAAAACGTGTGAAGTACTCGGGCGTGGTGCCCAGCACCGGCCGGCCGCGGTGGCTGTCGCCCAGCGACAGCGGCACCACCCAGGCCACGGCGCGGTGCGCGGCCACCGCGCGCACGCTGTCCATGCCGATGTTGTTGGTGGCGCCGCCGACGCGGAACACCGCGTACAGCATCAGCTGCACCGGGCTCGTGCGTGCGCCCACCACGAGATCGGTGCCGCTGACGGCCTGGCTGAAGCTGCTGCGGATGTCGGTGCGCAGCCGCTCCAGCCCCAGCAGCAGCGCGGTGGCCAGCGCGATGCTCAGCACCACCAGCATCAGCGTGCCGCGGCGGTTGAGTGCGCTGCGCAGCGCGACGTGCAGCAGCGCCTTCATGCCGCCACCGCCTGGTGCGCGGCGCGGTTCAGCGTGGGCAGGCTCAGCCGCTCGTCGAAGCGGCCGGCCAGCCGCTCGTCGTGGCTCACGAAGACCAGCGTGCTGCGGCTGGCGGCGCATTCGCCCAGCAGCAGGTCCATGAAACCGTCGCGCACCGCGGCGTCCAGCGCCGAGGTGGGCTCGTCGGCGATCACGAGCTCGGGCGCACCCAGCAGCGCGCGCGCCGCGGCCACACGCTGCTGCTGGCCGACCGACAGCGCATCGGCCCGCCGGCGCCACAGCGCCGCCGGCAGGCCCATGCGGTCGAGCAGCGTCTGCGCGGCCCGGGCCGGCGTGCCGGCGCAACGCGAGGCGCGCAGCGCCGAGAAGCGGCAGGGCAGCAGCACGTTGTCCAGCACCGTCAGGTAGGGCAGCAGGTTGAACTGCTGGAAGATTACGCCCACGTGGTCGGCGCGCCGCGCGTCGCGTGCGCCGGCCGGCAGCGCGGCCCAGGGCTTGCCCAGCAGCGACACCGTGCCCTGCCCCGGCTGCAGCACGCCGGCCATCAGGCCCAGCAGCGTGCTCTTGCCGCAGCCGCTGGGGCCGTGCAGGAAGACGGTGCGCGCAGCGGGCAGGTCCAGCGTGTCGATGGCGATGCAGTCGGCCGCACCGGGCCAGGCAAAACGGAGATCGCGGATCTGCAGCATGAGGAGGCGGCGCGGGGCCAGGGGCGCCACCGGCCAGACCGGCGCAGCGCGGAGCGGCGATTGTGCCGGCGCACGCCGCGCCGGCCCATGGGCCCGCGCGGACTCAGGCTGCGGCGGTTTCTTCGGGCAGGTCCTCGGCAAAGGCCTCGCTGCGCAGCCAGGGCGGCAGCAGGCCGGCGGCGTCGAACGCGGGCGCCGGCTCGGCGTCGGCGCGGCGGCGGTCTTCGGGGCGGGGCCGGGTGGGGATCTCGTGCGGGCTCATGGAGACACTCCTCGGGGTTGGGTGCGGCCTGGACGACAGCAAACCCCCGCACTCTGGCGCGCCAACATGGCACCCGCGTGACACGCCCGGTGACGGCGCCGTCCGATGCAGCCCCGCGGCGGGGCAAGGCGGGCCGTAACATGGCAGGCCCGCTCCAGGTCCACCCCATGCCCGCCACTCTCGAAGGCCAGCTCGTCGTTGCGATCTCCTCGCGTGCGCTGTTCGACTTCGAGGAGGAGAACCGCCTCTTCGAGGCCGGCGACGACCGCGCCTACATGCAGCTGCAGCTGCAGCGCGTGGACGAGCCCGCGCGCCCCGGCGTGGCGTTTTCACTCGTCAACAAGCTGCTGGCCTTCAACGAGGACGGCCGGCCACGTGTGGAGGTGGTGATCCTGTCGCGCAACGACCCGGTCTCGGGCATGCGCGTGTTCCGTTCGGCGCGGCACTACGGGCTGTCGGTGCAGCGCGGCGTGTTCACGCGCGGCCAGCCGCCCTGGCGCTACCTGCGGCCGCTGGCGGCCAATCTCTTTCTCAGCACCAACGAGGCCGACGTGCGCCAGGCGCTGGCCGCCGGCGTGCCCGCGGCGCGCGTGTACCCGGAAAGTGCGCGCGCCAGCGCGGCGCACCCGGACGAGGTGCGCATCGCCTTCGACGGCGACGCGGTGCTGTTCTCCGACGAGGCCGAGCGGGTGTTCCAGGCCGAGGGGCTGGACGCCTTCCAGAGCCACGAGCACGAGCGCGCGGCCACGCCGCTGGCACCCGGCCCCTTCAAGCCGCTGCTGGAGGCGCTGCACCGGCTGCAGCGCGCCCCGGTGGCCGGCATGCGGCTGCGCACCGCGCTGGTGACGGCGCGCAGCGCACCGGCGCACGAGCGCGCGATCCGCACGCTGATGGACTGGCAGGTGGACGTGGACGAGGCGATGTTCCTGGGCGGCCTGCCCAAGGGCACCTTCCTGCGCGAGTTCGAGCCCGACTTCTTCTTCGACGACCAGACCGGCCACATCGAAAACGCCGCACTGCACGTGCCGGCCGGGCACGTGGCCTCGGGCATCAGCAACTAGGCTCTGCCAGGCAAGCACGGCACACGAAGCCGGCACGCTCTGCTGCCACCCGCCGCGGTCGACGGGCGATCACAGACGTGCCCACTCCCCGTCCACCCCCACCCCGTACGGCTGGGTCGATGCACGCCGTGCAGGCCCCGCAGCCTCGCCGGCAGGCGGGCGCGTCGGCGCCCCTCCTGCCGACGGTGCGTGCTCGAAAGCGGCCACGGCATCCAGCAGGCGCTGCGCCTGCTGATTCAGGCTCGCTGCAGCGGCGGCACTCTGCTCCACCAGCGCGGCGTTCTGCTGCGTGGCCTGGTCCATCTGGCTCACCGCCTCGCCCACCTGCGCCACCCCGGCGCTCTGTTGGGCACTGGCCGCGCTGATCGCGCCGACGATGTCGGTGACTCGGTTGATCGACGTGACCAGCTCGCTCATCGTGGCGCCTGCCTGATCCACCAGCGCCGTGCCTTGGGACACGCGCCCGACGCTGGCACCGATCAAGCCCTTGATCTCGGTCGCCGCGGCAGCCGAGCGGCCCGCCAGGCTGCGCACCTCGGAGGCCACCACCGCAAACCCGCGCCCGACCTCGCCCGCCCGGGCGGCCTCGACGGCGGCATTGAGGGCGAGGATGTTGGTCTGGAAGGCGATGCCATCGATGACGCCGATGATGTCGGCAATCCGGCTGGAGCTCTCGTTGATGCCCTTCATCGTCTGAACGACCTGCTCGACGACCTCGCCCACCTTGTACGCAATCATCGCGGCCGTCATCGCCAGCTGGTCGGCCTGCTTCGCACTGTCGGCGTTCTGACTGACGGTGACGCCCAGCTGTTCCATCGACGCCGCCGTCTCCTGCAGGCTGCTGGCGGTCTGCTCGGTGCGTTCACTCAGGTTGCTGTTGCCCGCGGCGATCTCGGCCGTCCCGGCGTGCACTGCCGTGGCCTGCTCGCTCACGTCGTCCAGCAGTGACCGCAGGTTGAGTGCGGATTGATTGACCGCGCGCAGCAGCATGCCGATTTCATCCACCCGGTCGACACTCACGTTGGGCACCGGGTTGCCTTCTGCAGCCCGGAGTGCGACGCGCAAGGCGGCCGCCAGGGGCCTGGCGATCTGGACTTCGAGCCACAGGGTGGCCGCCAGGCCCGCCAGCACCGCCGCGGCGCCGACGATGCCCAGCGTGCCGGCCCCAAGGCCCGCCGCAGCGCACAGGCCGACGACCAAGGCCACGCTGACGGCGCAGCACCCGCGGATCCGCCACTTCACCGACAGGGTCCGAAGGCAGGACGTCCATCCCAGCCAGCCTGTGCGCAGCAGCAGGCCCTTGTGCAGCGACCGTCCGCGCGGTCGGCCCTCGCGGAGGTCGCGGTAGAGCGCCTCGGCGGCTTCGATCTCGGCGCGTGCGGGCTTGGTGCGAACCGACATGTAGCCCACCAGCTGGCCGTCGCGGCGAACCGGCGTGGCATTGGCACGCACCCAGTAGTGGTCGCCGTCCTTGCGCCGGTTCTTCACCAGTGCGGACCAGGACTCTCCGCCCTTCAGCGTGGCCCACATGTCCGCAAAGGCGTCCTTGGGCATGTCGGGATGACGCACGATGTTGTGCGGCTGGCCGACGATCTCGTCGCGCTCGAAACCGCTGACGGCGATGAAGGCCGCATTGGCGTAGGTGATGTGGCTCTGCGTGTCGGTGACCGACATCAGGGTCGCGCCGTCGGGGTAGTCGAACTCTCTGCCCGTCACGGGTTGGTTGTTGCGCACGGCCGCCTTCCATTTGAGAGCGCCTTCACTTGAAAGGCGCGGGATTCAATGAACGCTCGGCAGCAATCTGCCGGCATGGCTTTATCTGCGCTTTCGCTCCCGACCTGCCCAGGGTCACACCCGACTCAAGGCGCTTTCAACATGCAAAGTGATGGATCGCGCAGCAGGCATGGCGCGGAAACAGCACCTCGGCGCCTCCCTGGGCGGCACACCCGCTGCGCCGCCGCCGGCCAGGGCCGCGGTGCCGCTCACTGCGGGCACTGCGACAGGCGCTTCAGCAGCTTGTCGCGGTGCACTTCGCAGCGCTTGCGTTCGTGCCGGCGAATGCCGCCTTCGTCCTCGAGCGCACGCAGCGATCGCGCGATGGTCTCTCGTCGCGTTCCCAGCAGATCGGCCAAGGCCGCGTGGCCCGGCAGCTGCACGACCGAGGCCCTGCTGGCGTCGGCCAGCAGCACCAGGACGTAGGCCAGCTGGTTGGTCGTGCCCGACAGCCGCATGGCCACCGACCACGCCGACATCACGGCAAAACCCTCCGTGACCTTCTTGATGATCTCCGCGAGAAGGCTGGATCCGCTCGTGCTCACCTCACGCAGGATGGCGACGGGGACCTCGCAGACCCGGGTCGTCGTGACCGCCACACAAGTGGCCTGGCTGGGCATCTGGAAGGTGCCGTAGATGCCGAGCGCCCCCCCCAGGCCCACGACGCCGATCGGCCTGGAGTGCCCGTCGAGCCCACGCCGGTATCCGAACACGGTCCCCAGCTTCAGCAGGCGCACCGAGGATGCGAGCCTGCCTTCAGCCAGCAGCACATCTCCTCGATGGAAGATGCGCTCTCGAAAGTGCGGCTCGATGCGGGCGCGCTCGTCGGCGGGCAGCCGGTTGAGCATGCAGATGTCGCGGATGGCGCACTCTTGGCAACGGACGGTCATCAAGGACCCTTTTCGCGGTCATGTCATGCAGTGTAGAGACGGCAGCACCGGGTCGATCCGCCCGGAGTCGAGCCTTTCTGACGCAGCTCATGCCCCCGGCAGGCAGGCAGCGGCCGCGGCCGCGATCCAGGCTTCGCAGGCCGCCGCCGAGATCGGTGCGCTGAACAGGTAGCCCTGCAGCTCGTCACACTGCTGCTGGACGAGAAACTCGCGCTGCTGGGACGTCTCGACGCCTTCGGCCGTGACCTGCAGGCCCAGGGCATGCGCGAGCTGGATGATCGAGGAGGCAATCACACGATCGCTGCTGCTGGCGTGCAGGCCCTGCACGAAGCTGCGGTCCACCTTCAGGCGGTGCAGCGGATAGTCCCTCAGGTAGGCCAGCGAGGAATAGCCGGTGCCGAAGTCGTCCACGGCCAGCCGCACACCCAGCGCAGCGATCCTGCTCAGGAGCACGGCGGCCTCGCGGGGATCTTCCATCAAGGCGGTCTCGGTGATCTCGAGCTCGAGTTGCGACGCGGGCCACCCGGTGTCCGACAGCGTCTGCTGCACGTAAGACGCAAAGGCCGGATGACGCAGCTGGTGGGTCGACACATTGACGGCCATCGTCAAGCCCAGCGCACCGGCACGGTGCCAGCGAGCCGCGTGTGCGCAGGCCTCGCGCAGCACCCACTCGCCGACCGGCACGATCTGCGCGCTTTCCTCGGCCAGTTCGATGAAGACATCGGGCGGCACGTTGCCGTGCTCGGGGTGCTGCCAGCGCAGCAGCGATTCGAAACCGGTCAGCACCCCGTCCTTGGCCCGGACTCGGGGCTGGAACGCGAGTGAGAACTGGCCGCGCTCGATGGCGCTGCTCAGGTCCTGCTGCAGCGACGAGCGGGCCCGTGCATGATCGGTCATGCGCTGCTCGAAGAAGCACCAGGTGTTGCGCCCGCGTCCTTTTGCACGGTACATCGCCAGGTCGGCATTGCTCAGCAATTCCTCGACCTGGCGTCCATCGGCCGGAAACATCGTGATGCCGACGCTCGCGCCGACCTTCATGGTCTGGCCGGCGTGAAGAAAGCGCTGTTCCAGCCCGCGCAGCACCTTGCCGGCAACGGCCGCGGCGTCCTCCACCTTGGCATTGATGAGCAGCAGCGCGAACTCGTCGCCGCCCATGCGCGCCAGCAGGTCTCCCGCGCGCAGTGTCTGGCTCAGCCGGTGGGCCACCTGACGCAGCAGCTCGTCGCCATGGCTGTGGCCGAGCGTGTCGTTGACATGCTTGAAGTGGTCCAGATCGATGAACAACACCGCCAGCGTGCCGCCGTGACGCTCGGCGTGCGCCAGTGCCTTCGTGATGCTTTCGCGGAAGTGACGCCGGTTGGGCAGATCGGTGAGCGGGTCGTGCAGGGCCTGCCGCATCAGCGCCTGCTCCAGCTGGCGCCGCTCGGTGACGTCGCGAACGATGCACAGCGTGGTGCGCGTGCCGGCGAAGTTCTGCGGCGCCAGCGCCACCTCGATCGGAAAGGTGCTGCCGTCGCGACGCAGCGCCGACAGCGATCCGGCGCGGCCCATCTCGCGTGTCTGCGGCGCGTCCATGAAGCGGACCCGGGCGCGGACGTGATCGGCACGCAGGCCGTGCGGGAGCAGGGCTTCCACGGCCTTCGCCGTGAGCTCATCGGTGGACCAGCCGAACATCGCCGCGGCCACCGGATTGGCTTCCAGGATGTGTCCGGCCTCGTCCACCAGCAACAGCCCGTCGGGTGATCGCTCGAACAACTGGCGGTAGCGCTGCCGATCCTCTTCCACCGCACGCCCCGACTCCACGAGTCTGTGCCAGGGTGCCAGCACGCCCTCCCGGAAGATCGCCCGGTACACGAAGAGCCAGGCCAGCACCGTGCAGGTGTCGCGCAGCCACTCCGCGGGCAAACCCCGCGCGGCCGCCCAGGCGCCGAGCACGATGCCGAGGCCTACCAGCAACGCCGCGAGGCCCAGCAGACCGACGGCCGTCTGGCCACGAGCATGGCGCCTCAGAAGCAGCCCGGCGGCCATGAAAGCCATGACAGCCGATGCGACGCCCATGGCGGCGACCGCTGACGTGCTGGCGCGCGGCCAGCGCGGTGCACCGAGGGCCAGCCAGACGATCAGCGTGACCCAGGCGACCGTGAGCCCGACACCGATGTGGATCGCCCGCCGCGAAGCCAGGCGCGAGGGGCCGAGCGCAGCGGCCAGCAGCGCGGCAGCGGCTGCGCCGTTGGCGCCCATCTGCAGCACGGGCAAGTGCAGGAATTCATCGCCGCCTGCCGGGCCCGACAAGGTCGGCAGGAGCATGAGCTCGAGCACACCCAGCAGCGCCGTCGCAAAGAGGCCAAAGCCTGCCAGCACGAAGTTCAGGGGCTGGCCGCGACGTGTGTTCCAGGTCAACAGCGAGATCGCCAGCGCGATCGCCGGGCCGAGCAACTTGACGCCCCGATGCAGGCTCGACTCCATGAGGTGCGGCACCTCGAGCGAGGTCAGCGGAGGCGCCCACGTCATCAGCGCGGCGGCCGCGATCAAGAGCAGTGCCAGGCCCCACGTGCGCCGGCCGAACGGCACCCGCCCTCGAACCGGGGAGCCGGTGCGTGCCTGCACCTCGAGCCGCTCGGTCACGGCGGCTTGGGGTTCGCGCGGGCGCCGCGTGGAAGGTCCTGCGTTGCAGGGCCTTCCGAAGCATCGGACTCAGGCGCAGGATGCAGCGCACGGCAGGTTGTCATTGCCGCATGGTCGAGCCGAATCCGCAGGCGAACGTTCCTTTCGGACGGCTTTCGAACCGATTTGCGCGATTGCGCACACCCCCGCGTGTACTCGACGCGACAGCCTCGCGACACCTTCTCGGCGCTCGTGTCTCGCGCCGAACCTGTTGGCCGGCGCTGCGTGGAAGCTGCAAGCCCGCAGGCGGACCGGTCTGCTCGGCCGGGGCCCGGGCCGATCGGGACACGTCCCGCGCCTGCGCTCCGCCTGCCGGCCGACACCGAATCCGGGCTGCGCCTGAGGGCGGGGCCCTGGATCGCCGGCTAGACGTTCCCGGCCCAGGGCAGCAGCTCTTCGGGCGGCATCTCGGCGCACTGCACGGCGCCGAAGCTCAGCAGGGCCCTGGCCGCGCGCAGCCCCACCAGCAACTGCCCCGGCGGCAGCACCAGGCAGGCGCGCGCACCCTGCTCCAGCTGCAACATGAAGAACACCAGCCGCTCGCCAGGCACCAGCCACAGCGTGGGTGACGGGGCGGGTGCAGCAGGCGCGGGGCGGGACATGGGCGGGTGCACGTCGACGGCGTAGACCGCCATCGTCGCGCAGCAGCGCCTGTCGCGTGGCCGTGAAAAGCGGGGCGACGCGCAGTCAGTTCACGGCCTGAGCCCCGGGGAAGGCCCTCCGGCGCCCGGTCGGCGCACGGCGGGCACAGGCGGGCACAGACGGACGGGCGATCAGGGCTGCTTGAAGTCGCCGCCCCAGGCCAGCACCACGCGGGCCGGATCGATGTGCCGGCGCCACGCCGCATTCACCTGCTCCAGCGTGAGCCGGCCGATGGCCTCGTCGACCTGCTGCGCAAACGTGAAGGTGCGGCCGACGTGCAGGTTGCGCGCCAGCAGCTGCGTCAGCACGTCGTCCTGCGAGCGCGACAGGCGCCGGAAGTTCAGCAGCCCCACACGCGCCAGGTCGATTTCGGCCTGCGTGAAACCGTCCTTCAGCGAGCGCGCCAGCTCGTCCTTGAAGGCCGCCTCCACCTTGGGCAGGTTCTGCGGCGCAAAGATGGCGCGGATGTCCCAGCCGGTGTTGTCGTCCAGCGTGCTCCAGCCCAGGCCGGTGCCCACGTCGTAGCTCAGGCCCTCGTTTTCGCGGATGCGCGTCCACAGGCGCGAGCTCTGGCTCTGGCCGAACATGTAGTTGGCCAGCGTCAGCGCGGCATGGTCGGGGTGGCGGTCGCTCAGCGGCAGCGCCAGGCGCCCGGCGAGGTTGGCGTTGGCCTTGTCGGGTGTCAGCTCGACGAAGCGCGCCGGCGGCACCGCCACCAGCGGGTTGGCGACGCGCTTGTAGGGCTGCGGCCCGGCCGCGGCCTGGCGCCAGCCGTTCAGGCCGGCCTGCAGCGCCTGACGCACGGCGGCCGCGTCCATGTCGCCCACGGCCGCGAACTCGCCTTGCGCTGCGCTGTAGAAGCGGCGGTGGAAGTCCTTCAGCTGCTGCAGCGTGACGGCCTTGACGCTGGCTTCCAGTTCCTCGAACGACTGCGCGTAGCGCAGGTCGCCGCGCGGGTAGGGGTTGCCATGGCGCGCCAGGCGGTTGGCGATCACCGCGCCGGGCTCCTTGCGCTGGCGTTCGATGCCGGCCAGCCACTGGCGGCGCGCCTCTTCCAGCGGGCCGGCGTCGTAGGCCGGCTGGCGCATCAGCCGGCTCACCAGCTCGATCACGGCCGGCAGGTGCTCGCGCTTGGTGCTGATGGTGGCCGTCACGGTCTGGCCGCTGCCGCTGAAGCCCACGCTGGCCTGCAGGCGGTCGAACTCGTCGGCGATCTGCTGCCGCGTGAGCCCGGCGCCGCCCTTGTCGAGCAGCGTGGCGGCCAGCGCGGCCACGGTGTCCTGGCCGAACAGCGACTGCTCGGTGCCGAAGCGCAGCGTCAGCCGCGCCTGCACGACCCGGCCGCGGGTGCCCTTGGGCAGCAACGTGGTCTTCAGGCCCACCGGCAGCGTGGCGTGCTGGCTGCGCGCCTCGAGGTTGGCCGGGCTGGCGTCGAAGCTCTCGGCCACCGCGGCGCTGGGGTCGCCCTGGTAGCCCTTGACCTGCGCGGCCACGTCGATGGGGGCCTGGGCCGGGGCGCGGTCGGGCCTGGCGGTGGGCTCGAACACCGCCACGGTGCGGTTGTCGGGCTTCAGCCACTGCCGGGCGACGCGGTTCACGTCGGCCAGCGTGACCTGGCGCACCCGGTCGCGCTGCAGGAAATACAGGCGCCAGTCGCCTTCGGCCAGCGCTTCCGACATCGCCAGGCCCACCTGCTCGGGGTCGGCAAAGCCCTGCTCCCAGCTGTTGAGCCAGGTGCGGCGCGCGCGCTCCAGTTCTTCGGCCGTCACGGGCTCGGTGGCCAGGCCGTCCAGCGTGGCGGCCACCGCGGCGCGGGCCTTGGCCAGGTCCTGCCCCGGCGCCAGCGCGGCACCCACCAGCAGCGCCGAGCCCTCGCGGTTGCCCGCCAGCTGGCCGAAGGCCTGCGCGGCCAGCTTGCCCTGCTCCACCACGCGCTTGTGCAACCGGCCGCCGGGCGTGTCGCCCAGCACGTAGGCCAGCATCTGCCCGGCGGCGGCGTCGGGGTGCGCCGCGGGCGGCAGGTGGTAGCCGATGTACATCAGCGGCGCGCCGCCCACGCGGCGCACCGTGATCAGGCGCTCGCCGTCCTGCGGCGGGTCCAGCGTGTAGGTGGGCGGCAGCACACGCTGCGGCTTGGGCAGCGGGCCGAAGTACTGCCCCACCCAGCCCAGCACCTTCGTGGTGTCGAAGCGGCCGCTGACGATCAGCGTGGCGTTGTCGGGCTGGTAGTGCAGGCGGTAGAAGGCCTGCAGCCGGGCGATGTCGACGTTCTCGATGTCGGTGCGCGCGCCGATGGGCACCTTGCCGTAGTTGTGCCAGTCGTACATGCCGGCCAGCAGGCGTTGGTAGAGCACGCGGCCGGGGTTGTTCTCGCCGCTTTCGAACTCGTTGCGCACCACCGTCATCTCGGTGTCCAGGTCGGCCCTGGCGATGAAGCTGTTGACCATGATGTCGGCCTGCCAGCTCAGGTACCACTGCAGGTTGGCGTCGTCGGCGGCGAAGCTGGCGAAGTAGTTGGTGCGGTCGGCGCTGGTGCTGCCGTTGGCACGCAGGCCGCGCTTGCTGAATTCGGCCATCGCGTTGCGCGTCGTCGGCGTGCCCTTGAACACCAGGTGCTCCAGCAGGTGCGCCATGCCGGTTTCGCCGTAGTTCTCGTGCCGCGAGCCCACGTGGTACGTGACGTTGACGGTGGTCGTGGGCTTGGAGTCGTCGGGAATCAGCAGCACCTGCAGGCCGTTGGCGAGGCGGTATTCGGTGACACCTTCGACGGCGGCGGTCTGCGTGATGCCGGCCGGCAGCGCCAGCGGCGCGGCCGGCTGGGCCTGCAGCGGTGGCACCGCGGCAACCAGCGCCAGGCACAGGGCAAGGCAGGACAGGGGCTTGTTCATGGCCAGGAGACGGTGCAAAGGGGATGGTCCATTCTGTCGGAAGGCCGCCGGGCGCGCGCAGGCCGGGGGCACTGGCCTCCGGCGGCGCTGCCCGCGTCAGCCGGCACCCGCCCGGTAGCCGCGCAGCCGGTCCAGGTCCAGCACGCGCACACCGCCGTACTCCACCCGGATGACCTGCGCCGCCTGCAACGCGGCCAGCGCCTCGTTCACGCGCTGCCGGCTCAGGCCCACCAGGTAGCCCAGCTCCTGCTGCGTGATGCGCAGCAGCTCGCCCACGCCCGGGTACAGCACCGGGTGGAACAGCGCGGCCAGGCTGCGTGCCACGCGCTCGTCGGGGTGGTTCAGGCGGTCGATCTCGCGGGCACCGATGAACTGGCCCAGCCGCTCGTTGAGCTGCATCATCACGAAGCGGTTGAAGCCGATGCTGCGGTCCAGCAGCCAATGGAAGGTGTCGGCCGTGATGCCGGCCACCACGCTCTTGCGCAGCGCCTGGATGTTGTAGCGGTAGACCTCGTTCTTCAGCACCGTGCCTTCGCCGAACCAGCCGCCCGAGGGCACGCCGGTGAAGGTGATGGGGATGCCCATCGCGCTGTCGTTGCTCATCTTCAGCAGGCCGTCGACGACGCCGAACCAATAGGTCACCGGCCGCCCCACGCGACACAGCAGTTCACCGGGTTCCACGTCCACCACGCGCAGGTCGTGCACGACGCGCTCGCGCTCCGTAGCGTCCAGCCGCACGAGCCAGGGGATCTGCGCCAGGTCGTCGGGCCCGGCCCCGCGAGAACGCGAGGTCTGCACGGCGTTGGCACGCCAGGCTGACGGGAAAACACGCGTGGGCATGGGAAAGCGCTGATTCCGGCTGCGGGAAAAACCTGTGGGTGCGAACCCGGAGATTGTCGTCGTAACGACAACTCGGCGTCAAAGTCTTGCCCAGAATGCGCAGCAAAGCACAAGGAGACAAGCCCGTGCCGACGACGTTCCCCCGTCTGTTGCTGGACCACGCCAAGGCGCGCCCGACCGCGCCCGCGCTGCGCGAGAAGGTGTACGGCATCTGGCAGACCACCACCTGGTCCGACCTGGCGCTGCTGGTGCGCCGCCTGGCCTGCGGGCTGGCGCATGCCGGCGTGAAGCGCGGCGACCACCTCGTGGTGGTGGGCGACAACCGGCCGCGCCTGTACGCGTCGATGCTGGCCGCCCAGGCGCTGGGGGCCGTGCCGGTGCCGCTGTACCAGGACGCGGCGTCCACCGAATACGCGTTCCCGATCAACAACGCCGAGGTCGCCTACGCGATCGTCGAAGACCAGGAGCAGGTCGACAAGCTGCTGGAACTGCGTGCGCAGTGTCCGACGCTGAAGCGCATCTGGTTCGACGACCCGCGCGGCCTGCGCAACTACGACGAGCCGGGCCTCGACAGCCTGGACGCGCTGGTGGCCGGCGGCCAGTCGCACGACACGTCCAACGCGCGCCTGTTCGACGACGAGGTGGCGCGCTGCCAGCCCGACGACGTGGCCGCGATGTTCTTCACCAGCGGCACCACCGGCAACCCGAAGGGCGTGGTGCACACGCACGCCACGCTGCTGGACCGCGCGATGGCCGGCCAGCGTTTCGACCATCTGACCGAGCGCGAAGAGGTGCTGGCCTACATGCCGCTGGCCTGGATCGGCCAGAACATCTTCAGCTACGCGCAGTGGCTGGCCTGCGGCTACGTGGTGAACTGCCCCGAGAATCGGGCCGACCTACTACTTCGCGCCGCCGCGCATCTTCGAGGGCCTGCTCACCAGCGTGATGATCCGCATGGAAGACGCCTCCAAGCCCAAGCGCTGGGTCTTCCAGCGCTTCATGGACGTGGCGCGCCGCGTGGGCCCGACGCTGATGGACGGCAAGTCCGTCGGTCTGCTCGACCGCCTGGCCTACGCGCTGGGCAACGTGCTGATGTACGGCCCGCTGCGCAACACGCTGGGCATGAGCCGCGTGCGCGTGGCCTACACCGCCGGCGAGGCCATCGGCCCCGATCTCTTCACGTTCTACCGCAGCATCGGCATCAACCTGAAGCAGCTGTACGGGTCGACCGAAACCGCGGTGTTCGTGTGCCTGCAACCCGACCACGAGGCCAAGGCCGACACGGTGGGCGTGCCGATCGACGGCGTGCAGATCCGGGTGGCCGACAACGGCGAGATCCTCGTCAAGAGCCCGGGCCTCTTGAAGGAGTACTACAAGAACCCCACCGCCACCGCCGAGGTGCTGACCGCCGACGGCTGGTACCACACCGGGGACGCCGGCTTCCTGGACGGCGGTGGGCACCTGAAGATCATCGACCGCGCCAAGGACGTGGGCCGCATCGTGGGCGGGCCGTCGGACGGCGCGATGTTCGCGCCCAAGTACGTGGAGAACAAGCTCAAGTTCTTCCCGTTCATCAAGGAGGCGGTGGCCTTCGGCGACCGGCGCGAGAAGGTCTGCGCCTTCGTCAACATCGACTTCGAGGCCGTGGGCAACTGGGCCGAGCGCCGCAACCTGCCCTACGCCGGCTACACCGACCTGGCCAGCAAGAAAGAAGTGCTGGAGCTCATCCGCGAGTGCGTGGAGAAGGTCAATGCCGACCTCGCCGCCGATGCCATGCTGGCCGGCAGCCAGGTCAGCCGCTTCCTGGTGCTGCACAAGGAACTCGACGCCGACGACGGCGAGATGACGCGCACGCGCAAGGTCAAGCGCGGCTACATCAACGACAAGTACCAGGTGCTGGTGGACGCGCTGTACGGCGGCAAGGCCGAGCAGTTCATCGAGACCGCGGTGAAGTTCGAGGACGGGCGCAGCGGCAGCGTCAGCGCCACGCTGCCGATCGTCGACGCCAAGACCTTCCCGGCTCTGAAGAAGGCGGCCTGAGCATGAGCACCCGCAAGATCGGCGAGGTCGTCCTCGACGTCAACAACATCAGCCTGCGATTCGGCGGCGTGAAGGCGCTCACCGACATCAGCTTCAACGTGCGCGAGCACGAGGTGCGCGCCATCATCGGGCCCAACGGCGCCGGCAAGAGCAGCATGCTCAACTGCATCAACGGCGTCTACACGCCGCAGGAGGGCAGCATCACTTTCCGCGGCAAGACCTTCAGCCACATGAACAGCCGCCAGGTGGCCGAGATGGGTGTCGCGCGCACCTTCCAGAACCTGGCGCTCTTCAAGGGCATGAGCGTCATCGACAACATCATGTCGGGCCGCAACCTGCGCATGAAGACCAACATCTTCC
>LNFM01003619.1_pt1 | contig 53606 bp, 48 predicted proteins | sample 596031 | NCBI WGS metagenome assembly LNFM01 (sample SAMN04254537, study PRJNA301005) | activated carbon metagenome | isolation source: dual media filters at the Ann Arbor, Michigan drinking water treatment plant | place: USA: Ann Arbor
CCATGAGCTTCCCTCTCGCAGCGCCACCATTTTCTCAGCATCGTGGTGCGCGCCGGCGTGCTGGGGGTCTCCCCAGCGGAGCTGGGGAGGAGAGCCGCAAAGTTGGCGCCACTGAAGTGGCGCGCTCCCGGCGCACGGGCACCACTCGGGCCGAAGTCTACCTCGCCGCCGAGGCCCGGAATCCTTCAGTCGCGGCGTCGACTGCCGTCTCGGCACCGATCGCGTCCACGTCGAAGGGCGTGGTCTGGTAAATCTCGTTGATCCAGTTGCCGAACAGCAGATGGCCGTGGTTGCGCCAGCGGTTTTGGGGACGGAGCGCCGGATCGTCTGACGGGAAGTAGTTCCTGGGCAACTGGCTGGCGCCGTCGCGCTCGTACTCCTTGGCCAAGGTTCTCGTGTCGTACTCGAGATGGTTGAACATGTGCAGCATGCGGCGGCGCGGATCGTCGATGAGGCAGAGGCCGCTTTCAGGGCTCTCCGCGAGGATCGTGAGCCCGGCAGCCGCCTCGACATCCGCCCTGACGTTCTCGGTCCAGCGCGAGACGGGAACATCGAACACATCGGCGAACCCACGCAGGTAGGGCGACTGGGGAACGAGATTGCGATGCGCGAACACGCCGAAGGCCTTGCACGGCAGCTCGTGCTTGGGCGTCCCGTGGAAGTGGTAGAGGGCAGCCTGGCCCGCCCAGCAGAGCGTCAGGCAGCGATGGACGTTCGTTTGCGTCCAGTCGAGGATCGACCGGAACTCGGGCCAGTAACTCACCTGCTCGAACGCCAGCCGCTCGACCGGGGCGCCGGTGATGATGAAGCCGTCGTAGCGGTTGATGGCGACGTCGCTCCATGGCCGATAGAAGGTCGCCATATGGTCGGCCGAGGTGTTTCGGGCGACATGATCGGTGATCCGCACGAGCGTCAGCTCGATCTGCAGGGGTGTCGCCGCAAGCAACCGGGCGAGCTGCGTCTCGGTGCTGATCTTGTCCGGCATGAGATTGAGCAGCCCGATCCGCAGCGGCCGGATGTCCTGCCGGATCGCATCCTTTTCCCGCATCACCGCGACACCCTCCGCTTCCAGGATCCGGCGAGCGGGCAATGTGTCGGGAATCTTGATAGGCACTTTGCGTCGTCCTTCCTCCGGGTCGACGCACGCAGCCTGGTCCGCTCGATTGCCGGCTCGGGGCACATCCTCCTGCGGAGTGCCCCCTTGCCCGGATCGGCCGGTTGGCCTTGGGCGTCGCCCCAACTCTCGATGCGGGAGGGTTTTAGGTCCGGGCCGCGTCTCTGGCAATGGCGAGCATCCATACCTTGATCGCATCATTGCGGTTCAGTCTTGCCGTGGTACGCCCTCAACCCCGTCAGGCAGCGGGCGGTTCCCGTCGTCGGACTCGGTGGCGCAGTGGGCCGAATAGTGCACCGCATGACAGCAGGCCGAGTGATCTGACGGGATGGCCGGCCATGCCGGATGGCATCGCCGACACGCCCATGATCGTGGCTAATTGCTGATCCGCAGCGGCGGCAGGTTGGCAGGTCGTGCCGCCAGCGCGGCCTTGATCCCATCGCCTGTCACGGCGGATTTGCCGCTGCGGACTGCGGTGAGTACCGGGAAACTCGCCAGCCTGAGCAAGCCGGCGTCGGTCAGCTTGGTTTCCGTCATTGTAAGGTTGCGAAGCTTCGCCGGGTTCATGTGCGCGACGGCCGCGTCACCCAGGCTGGTTTCTCCTACCCACAAGGTTTCCAGGTTGGGGTGGTCCGCCAAGTGCTTCATGCCATCGTCGGTTATGCCGGTACGATTCAGATAAAGTGTCTTCAGTCGAGAAAGCCGCGCGATCGCGGGCAGAGCTTTGTCGGTGATCCTGTTATGCCAGACATACAAGCTGGTAAGAGAGGTGATGCCGGCCAGATCCTGCACGGTTTCATCGGTGATCTGTGTACCCATCACGCCGAGTGTCGCGAGTTTCCTGGCGGCGGCCAACGCCTTGAAGCAGGTGCCGTTCACCTCGGTCAGATCCAAGGTCAAAGTCTCGAGGTTCGGCGTGCTGGCGAGCAATCCGACCCCGGCGTCGGTGATCGTCTTGACTGCCGCGACGTGCAGCAGGCGAAGCGCCGGATGGCCGGCCAACGCCTTCAGCCCGGCATCGTCGAAGTCGGTGCCACTGAGCGTAAGCGACTGCAATCCCTTCATGGCCGCGAGATGCGGCCCAGATGCCCCGGTCACGTTCTTGATGCCATTGAGCGACAGGACCCTGAGATTACGCGTCGGTGTCAATGCCGCCACGCCGGCATCGCCGACCTTGGAGAATGTGAGGGTCAGGTTCCAGATGGTGGGAGATTTCGCGATTTCCACCATCGCCGCCGGGCTGAGTTGCTCGGCATTGGTGAGATCAAGCGCACCGAGCTTCGGCATTTGCGCGATCATCGCCACATCGGCATCCGTCAGCCGCTTGCCTGCACGCGCGACATTGAGAGCCGCTTCACTATTCACGGTTCCGGCGGTGGCCGGCTGGCCTTTCAACGGAATGCCGAGGTCCACCAGCCGCGCGGCGAGCTTCGCCGCGTCGAATGCCTGCGCCGCAGCCTGGTATGGCACTGTCGGAGCGATGGCGGCGGCAAGCCCGGTAGCGACAAATGCGCGACGTGAGAAGGCGCGTGACATGACGATTCCATTTTCCGAATGACCCGATCTTGTCACAGTCCGTCGACTGGTACATTTCTGACTAGCTCCTGCAGCTGACGACCACAAGCCGGGCCTGCGAACCGCCGGGCACCGATCGCGACGAAGCAACGGCCGGCCACAGGACAGGCCGCCTCAACGTCGGCCGCAGCCACGAGAATGCTCGCCAGCCCGATTGTCACGCCGGGCCAACGCCGTAGGGCTATCGCATAAAATGCGACCGTCTCTCATACGGATCGGAAAACGAGACCTGCGCCGGGCATTGCAACCCGCTCGCGCCAGCGATTAGAGTCCATCCCCTGGACGCGCCGAGGCTCTCTCACGAGGCGAGGCAGCGAACCAGACCGGGAACCTCGAGCAAAGGGTGGGTGGGTCATGGCGACAGAGACAATCCTGTTCCAGGATGATTTTTCGACCAACGGGCGAATGAGCTCGGTGAGCTGGGACTACAACCACTGGTCACAGGAAAACAATCCCTCCTTCATCGGCCAGACGCAGATGCGCCAGGAGCTGCCGTTCCAGCAGGGCGGCATGGCGCGTATCCGGCTGGACACGTGGCTCGGGCGATCACCATCGACAAGTGGGACGTGCAGAGCGGCGGCCTGGCGTTCGACGGACGCTTCAGATACACGGAAACGCAGGGGGGCATGATCACCGGTTTCTTCACGTATGAGTATTTTCCTGCCGGCTCCAACCGAGCCATTCACGACGAGATCGACTACGAGATCCTGACGACGCAGCTCCACAAGATCTCGACGAACGTCTTCGCGCACGAATCGGCCAACAAGAACCCCCTGTCAGTCGCCGTCGCGGAGAACAGCCTCGCCGCGTTTCAGAACTACCGCATGGAATGGACGCCGAGCGCGGTTCGTTGGCTGATCAATGGCGTTCAGGTCCGGATCGAGACAGACCACATCCCGACCCAGCCGTCGCAGGTCCATTTGAATCTGTGGGGCGTGCCCCAGGGTTGGGGCCCCTCGCCCGGAGATCCCGACGGTCCGCCCATCAGCGACCCGAACTTCACGCCGGCACAACAGGCCTCCGATAACAAGACCTACTTCTTCGACGTCGGCCAGGTGAAGGTGTCGAGGATGTCGAGCGTGTTCGGTGGTGCGGCGGCCGACACGCTCGTTGGCGGGGAGACCCATGACGTCATCGATGGTGCAGCCGGCCACGACATCCTGAATGGCATGGGCGGCGACGACACCCTGATCGGCGCAGCCGGCGACGACACGATCGATGGCGGCGATGGCTCCGACACGGCGATCTATGGCGGCATCAGGTCGAGCTACGGTGTCGGCCATGCCGGCATGTCCACGACCATTGCCGACACGCGCGCCGAAAGCCCGGATGGCATGGACACCCTGAAGAACGTGGAGTGGGTTCAGTTTGCCGACGGCCTCTACTCGCTCGGCACCGACGGCGTCCTGACCCTGGTTCCCCAGACCATCGGCGCCGATCCGGCGCGCACCGAGCTCGTCCTGTTCGGCGACGCCTACACGATCCTCCAGGGCCAATCGCTGACCGTCACCGCCCAGGACAGCGTTCTCTTCAACGACGTCTCCGACGACGGGCTGACGGCTTCCCTGGCCCAGGGGCCAAGCCATGGAACGGTTCAGTTCAACAGCGACGGCACGTTCAGCTACAACCCGAATGCCGGCTTCTCCGGCGTCGACAGCTTCGACTACAGGGCCACCGACATTCACGGTGCGTTCGGCGTCCAGTCGGTCCTGATCCAGGTCGCGCCCACCAAGGTGGGCGCCACGACCACCCTCGATCTGGTCGGCCTCACCCCGGAGCAGGCAATCGCAACCATGTATACCGGCTTTGTCGGCCGGGGTGCCGACGCAGCGGGCTTTACGTTCTGGGTCCAGCAGTATTGGAACGGCATCTTTGCAAACGACATCCCGGGCACGATCCTGGGCATTGCGGGATCGTTCGGCGCCAGCGCCGAGGCGAAGGGCCTGTATCCCTTCCTGGCTCACCCGGCGGGCTCCAGCGATGCCGAGATCGGTGCCTTCGTCAACGAGGTCTACGAGAATCTGTTCAGTCGCACGGCCGACGCGGGCGGCAAGGCGTACTGGACGGGCGAGATCAAGCAGGGTTCTGGCGAACATCATGAGCGGTGCCCAGAATGTCGGCGCCAACCAGGACATCACGACGCTCCTGAACAAGGCCGTCGTCAACGTCGAGTACGCCGTCCAGCAGATCGTCTGGAACATGACCTGGTCGGCGGACCGTGACGGCGCGTCGGCTGCCGAGCTGATGCGCGACGTGACGTCCGACGTCCAGAGCGCTCTCGTGGGCATGCGCGAGGCCGACCTGCTGGTCATCGCACACGCGCCGTAGGGGAAGAGGCGCCCCTTCGGCAGGTGCCGCGACGCTATCGAAACCCGGGGCTTCAGGGTAGTTCTTCGTAGACACATTGGAGCGCGGGCAAGGCACGATGAGCGACCTGACGATCTGGACCTACGATTGGGTGCCCAGAGGCCCGCGTGGGTTCGTGCGCGATCTCCGGCTCCGCTGGGCCTGCGAGGAAGCTGGGCTCGGATACGCGGTGCAAACAGTCCCGTTCGATGGGCGCGAGACCAATCACCTGTCGCACCAGCCGTTCGGCCAGGTTCCCTTCCTGAGCGACGGAGCGCTGGAGATTTTCGAGAGCGGCGCCGGGCTGCTGCATCTGGCCGGCAAGAGCGAGAAGCTGATGCCGCGCGATCCGGCTGGCGAAGCCGAAACAGTCCAATGGGTCATCGCCGCGCTCAACTCGATCGAGATGGTCACCGTGCCCTGGTGGTTCCTCGAGATGTCCGGAGCAAAAGACAACCGTCTTGCCGGCTGGATGGGAAGCCGTCTCGAGCAGCTCGAGAAAGTCGTGGGCGAGCGGGAATGGCTGGCCGCCGGGCGCTTCACGGTTGCCGACCTGCTGATGGCCGATGTGCTGCGCGTCTCGAAGGTCCGCTCCTTCGGCGACCGGCCCGCGACCGATGCCTACGTGACACGCGTGACCAGCCGGCCCGCGTTCAGGAAGGCCCATGCCGATCAGCTGGAGCATTTCGCGGCCGCGGACCGGAGCAGATCGGCCGCCGGCTAGAGCCGGGCGTCAAAGGCAGCGGGCGGCGGGTCGTGAATGGTCGTCGCCGAGGGAACTCGACGCCGCGGCGCGCATTTTGTCCTCGGCATGACCCAACCAATCGAGAACTATGCCCTCATCGGCGACTGCCGGACCGGGGCCCTGGTCGGCCTGGACGGCTCGATCGACTGGCTATGCTGGCCGCGCTTCGATTCCGATGCCTGCTTCGCGGCGCTTTTGGGCGACCCGGACAATGGTCGCTGGTCGCTCGCGCCGTGCGACGATGCGCGGGCCTCGCGCCGCTATCGCGATGGCACGCTCATTCTCGAGACCAGCTTCGCGACGGATTCGGGCCGGGCGACGGTGATCGACTTCATGGTGCCGCACGATCGCGGATCGAAGCTGATCCGAATGGTGCAAGGCGATGCCGGCGAGCTTGCGATGGACATGGAGCTCGTCCTGCGCTTCGGGTACGGCGCGACCATCCCGTGGGTCAGCCGCATGCCCGACGGCGCATTGCGCGCCGTAGCCGGCCCCGACATGACGATTCTTCGCACCCCCGTCGCCGTGCACGGCGAAGGCTTCCGGACCCGCGCCCGCTTCCGGGTGTGCCGCGGAGACACGATCCCGTTCGTGCTCAGCTATGGCGCGTCGCACCTCTCGGCACCGGCACCAGTCGATGCGGACGGAGCATTGCGCATGTGCGAATCCTTCTGGCGCGACTGGACGGCAAATGCCGACCTGGCCGGGCCCCACCGGCAAGCCGTCGAGCGGTCGTTGATCACGCTCAAGGCGCTCACCTATGCGCCCAGCGGCGGCATCGTCGCCGCTCCCACCACATCGCTGCCGGAGCGCATTGGGGGCGTGCGCAACTGGGACTATCGCTACTGCTGGATTCGGGATTCCACCTTCACCCTGCTGGCCTTGATGGATGCCGGCGTGCTCGAGGAAGCGGCGGCGTGGCAGGACTGGCTGCTGCGCGCGGTGGCCGGCGCTCCGGCGAGCATGCAGATCATGTACGGTCTGATGGGCGAGCGCCGGCTGACCGAATGGGAGGCCGACTGGCTGCCGGGCTACGCCAAGTCGCAGCCGGTGCGCATCGGCAACGACGCCTATCGCCAGTTTCAGCTCGACGTCTACGGGGAGCTGATGGACACCTTCGAGCAGGCGCGCAAGGCCGGGCTCGCCGCGACGGACAGCGGCTGGGCGCTGCAACACGCCCTGGTAAGCCACGTGGCCCGACGATGGCGCGAGCCCGACTACGGCATCTGGGAAACCCGCGGCCCAAAGCGGCACTTTACGTTCTCCAAGGTCATGGCCTGGGTGACGTTCGATCGCGCGATCCAGGCCGTCGAGCTGCACGGCCTGCCCGGGCCTCTCGGGAAGTGGCAACGGATTCGCGCGGCGATCCATGACGACGTCTGTACGCACGGGTTCGATCAGCGCGCGAATACCTTCTGTGCCGCCTACGACGCCACCACTCTCGATGCCAGCCTGCTCCTGCTGGCGCAAGTCGGCTTCCTCGAACCAGACGATCCTCGATTCGTCGGCACCATCGAAGCCATCGAGCGCCGCCTCATGGTCGACGGCTTCGTGCTGCGCTACGATACGACCTGCGAGCCGGATGGGCTCGAGCCCGGCGAAGGGGTGTTCCTGGCCTGCAGCTTCTGGCTGGCGGATGCCTATCTGTCCGTCGGACGGCGGGCCGAGGCGGAGGCGCTGTTCGATCGCTTGGCGGGCCTCGGCAACGACCTCGGATTGCTCGCCGAGGAGTACGAACCGGCGGTCGGCCGCCAGGTCGGAAACTTCCCGCAGGCGCTGTCTCATGTCGCCTTGATCAACACGGCCTTCAATCTCACGCGGTCCACGAGACCAGCAGAGCAAAGAGCGAGCACGCACCGCGAGCAGAGCGACAGGATCACGCGGCGGTCCCGCGGCGTGCTGCTGCCTGACGACGGACATCCACGTCAAGCTCGGGGTGCGAGAGCGGCAGAACAGGGCCCGACGCGCGCCATGGTGCAATCGCGACCGATAGCTGCGCACTACGTGATGCATGGCCGAAGGCGCCGTAGCGCTACTTCGGCGCCTCTCCTGCATTGCGCCGGCGATCCTCGTCATCCTTCCTGCTGGCAGCATTGCCTATGCGGACCTCGAACGTATGAAGCAGGCCCAAGACTACTACGACCAGGATTGTGCCGAAGCCCGCGATCTGCCAGAGGCCGAGCCCACAGCAAAGTCCCACTGCGCCAGCGAGCCACATGCCCGCACCGGTCGTCAGGCCTTGAACCTCGCCCCGGGCGAAGAGGATCGTGCCCGCAGCCAGGAAAGCGACGCCCGCGGTAACTGCTTCGACGGCGCGAACGGGATCCGACATCACGCCCTCGCGACCGAACGCCGGTTGGTGCACGATCTCGATGGTAAGCACGCCGAAGGTCGCCGCCGCGACGCAGATCAGGATGTGCGTGCGCAGCCCCGCCGGCCGTCTTCGCCACCCACGTTCGAAGCCGATCGCTGCACCCAGGATCGCCGCGAAAAGCAGCCGCGCGGCAATGACCGAAAAGGGAAGGAACGTAGGGTGGCCGAACTCCTCGATCAGTGTGCTCATCACCAGCCAGACGCGTACTGGAGATCCGGCAAGGCAGTCATTGAAAAGGCTGCTGCCACAGCAGCAGGGGCGAGCAGAGTGGGCACGGCGGCCTCCGGCTGGGTATCCAGGCTCAACGGCGTACCTCCTCCGGGCGTTCCATTGTCTTGCGAAGAGCATCCGCGACACCGAAATCCCGGCCGCAAAGGACGGGTGTCCTATCTCCTGATTGACTGAAGGTCGCTCCGGACAACGTCGAGCCGAGCACGCTCGACGCCGGCGAGCTGCCGCATTGCGACGGGATTTCGCAACCTGAGCCCGTCGCCGGCGTTCGGTGTCCAGTAACGGGCGTCCCCCGAATTGGCCTCGCATGGGAGTGCGGACCAAATCGAGTCTCGTGCCTGGTGCCTGGCAGGAAGGCCGCGATGAGCGAGCAGACTGACGCAATCCTCGCGAACTTCGGGCCCCTGAGCGCCGGCATGGCCGGGCACATCCTTCTCATGAATTTCCTTGCTCCGGTCATGGCCCTTTGGGCAGCGCTATCGTGCCCCGCCCTGGTGAGGCCCTTCCGAAGCCTCGCGGCGCCGACCCTGGTGCAGCTCCTGCTGCTGTGGGGCTGGCATGCGCCGCCATCCCTCGCCGCCGCCATGGATCGCCCGGGCCTGCATTTGGCCATGCAGGGTTCACTGTTGCTGGCCGCGCTGTGGTTCTGGAGCGCCATCACGAACGCCGTGGCCGGCGGGCAGTGGCGCGCCATCGCCGCCCTGCTGGTGACCAGCAAGCTCTTCTGCCTGCTCGGCGTGCTGCTCGCCTTCGCGTCGTACGCGATCTATCCGGCGATGACGCACCATGGTCGGCAGGCCGTCGATCCGCTGGCCGATCAACAGCTTGCCGGCCTCCTGATGCTGGTCGCCTGCCCGCTGAGCTACGTTGTGGCTGCCGTCGTCGTCGCCGCCAATTGGCTGATGCCGCCCGATCAGGCAGTCCGCCGGCACGAAGGCGCTGAGATTGCCTAGGTTCTCTCGGCCCTCCCTGGGTCAGATCGCGGTCGGCGGCGCCGTCGCCACGATGCTGGCCCTGACGGCCGGCGCGCTGTTCGTGCTGTCGGGCCTCTACAATGTCTCGGCCTCACGCGAGCACCTCGATGTGACGACCTGGCTGCTCGACCTCGTGCGTCGCCAGTCGATCCGGACCTACAGTCTCGATGTCGGCCAGCCGCCACCCGAAGCGCCCGATGCAGCGCGGCTCGGCGCCGTGCACTATGAATTGGGCTGCGCCGCTTGCCACGGCGCTCCGGGGCGCCCGCCGAGTGCCCTGCAGGCCGCGATGCTTCCATCGCCGCCCTCGTTCGCCGAATCGGTGTTCCGGTGGTCGCCGCGGCAGCTCTACTGGATCGTACGAAACGGCCAAAAGTACACCGGCATGCCGGCCTGGATCGCGCCTGGCAGGGCAGACGAGGTCTGGCCGGTCGTGGCGTTCCTGGGCCGCATGCGCGATCTCGATGCCCACGCTTACAAGGAGCTTGCCGGTATCGCCCGCGGGCGTCCCGCCTTCGGTCTGGGGTTCGGTACGCTGCGCGAGCGACTGGAAGTCTGCGCGCGCTGCCACGGCGCACCGGGCGCGGCATCGCCCATCGGCATCGTCCCCCAGCTCAGCGGTCAGAGCCGCGCCTATCTCGAGCGCGCACTGCACGACTATGCCGACGGCCGGCGACCCAGCGGTTACATGCAGCTGATCGCCGCGATGCTCGACGACGAGGAGATGCGCGCGCTGGCGGCCGCCTATGCCGAGGCGGCCGCACCGCCACGAGCACAGGTGCAGGACATTCCTGCCGAGCTGCTGCAGCGCGGCGAGGTGATCGCCCGCGAAGGGCTGCCCGCGAAGGGCGTGCCGGCCTGCCTGAACTGCCACGTCGATGCGCGCAACCCGGCCTTTCCGCGGATCCTCGGCCTGTCCTCGCCCTACGTCGAGCAACAGCTGCGGCTCTTCCGGGGAGGCAAGCGCAACGCCACGACCTTCGGGCCGATCATGCAGGCCGTCGCGCTGCGGCTCGAGGACGGCGACATCGCCGCCGTCGGCGCCTATCTCGGCTCGCTGGCGCCGCGGATCGCGCCATGAGGAAGATCATCCCGCTGTCGTGCCTGCCAGCCCTGCTGCTCGGCTGCTCGGGCGAGCAGTCGGCCCTTGCGCCGCGCGGCGAGGAGGCGAGCGAAATCGGCCGCCTGTTCTGGACGATGACGATCTTCCTCGCCCTCGTCCTGCTCGGCGTTCTCGCCGCGACGGTCCTGGCAATCGCCGGCGGCCCGCGCGTCCGGGCCCGCCTTGCGGCCCATCGCTTCATCGTCGGCGCCGGCGTTGCCTTCCCGACGATATCGCTTCTGCTGCTGCTGGCTTACGGCCTGTCGGCCATGGGCTCCCGCGCCTGGCACGCAGCGGCCGGGTCCGCGGCACTGCGTATCACCGTCGTCGGCGAGCAATGGTGGTGGCGGGTGATCTATCACCTGCCGGACGGCACCGAGCTCGAAAGCGCAAACGAGCTGGTGATCCCCGTCGGCGAACGGGTGGCCCTGTCGCTCCGGACGGCGGATGTCATTCACAGCTTCTGGGTGCCCAACCTCGCGGGCAAGATCGACATGATCCCGGGCCGCACGAACCGCCTCGTCCTGCGGGCGACTCGAGCGGGCGTGAGCCGCGGCCAATGCGCCGAATATTGCGGCGGCGCGCACGCGCTGATGTCCTTTCATGTCGTCGCCCGCGAGCCGCCCGAGTTCGACGAATGGCTGCGCCTCGAGACACGCCCGGCCGTGCGAACCGACGGGGAGGGTGCAAGGCTGTTCGTCGCTTCGGGGTGCGGCGCGTGCCATCGCGTCCGGGGGCTGCCGTCCGCTGCCGGCAGGATCGCCCCCGATCTCACCCATGTCGCGAGCCGCCGCTCGCTGGCGGCGGCGACCCTGACCAACGATGTCGACGCCCTCGCCGCCTGGATCCGGGACAACCAGCACATCAAGCCGGGCAACCGGATGCCGCCTTACCGTGTCCTGACCGACGGCGAGCTCCGCCTGCTCGCGCACTACCTCGACGAGCTCGAATGAGGGGCGCATGATCGACCTCGCCGGGCTGGGCCTCGCTGCCAACCTTGCCGTCTTCGCCGCGGCGGCCGCCATGGTCTGGATGGCGGGCGTGCGCATCACGCGTTATGCCAACGTCATCAGTGTGCGCACCGGCATGGGCCAGGCACTCGTCGGCATGTTGCTGTTGGGCGGGGTGACCTCCCTTCCGGAAGTCGCGGTGGCGGTGTCGGCGGCCGCACATGGAGATGGGGCGCTCGCGGTCAACAGCGTCCTCGGCGGCATCGCCATGCAGGTCGCCATACTCGCCGTCGCCGACATTGTGATCGGCAAGAAGGCGCTGACCGCGGTGGTGCCGAATCCGATCGTCTTCCTGCAGGGCGCTTTCAAGGTGTTTCTGCTTTCCGTCGTGGCCAGCGCCATCGTGGTGGGCGACGTTGCGTTCCTGGGCGTCGGCCTGTGGATGTGGCTTCTGTTCTTCCTCTGCGTATTCGCGATGTGGGTGCTGGCCAGTGCCAAGGGGCGCCGGCCGTGGCGCGTCGTCGACGACGAGGATCTCGAAGGGGATGAGAGGCGGCACTCCGAACGGGAAGCCGAGCGAGATGCCTCTCACAGCCTGCGGTCCACCATGGCCAAGGCCACGATGGCGGCGGCGGTGATCGTCGCCGCGGGCTACGCGCTCTCCCGAACCGGGGACGCGATCGCCGAGCAGACCGGCCTGGGCGAGAGCTTCGTTGGCGCAGTCCTCGTCGCGATCGCCACGTCGCTCCCCGAGGTCAGCACCGTGCTGACGGCGGCGCGTGCGGGGCTCTACACCATGGCGGTGTCCGACATCTTCGGCACCAACCTGTTCGACATCACCCTGCTGTTCGTGGTCGACGCCGTTGCCGGGGGCGAACCCGTGCTCAACAGCGCCGGCCGCTTCTCGACCTTCGCCGCCATCATCGGCATCACGGTCACCATGATGTTCGTGGCCGGCGTCGCCGAGCGGCGCGACCGGACGATCCTGCGCATGGGCATCGATTCGGCTGGTGTCCTCGTGACCTATCTCGGTGGTCTCGTCATCCTCTACTTCCTGCGATGAGCGCGATGACCGAGCCAGCTCGCCCCATCAACCCGACACCGCGGCCGCCCGGCGAGGAAGCCGAGCTGCTGCGCATCTGGGCGACGCCGCGGGGATGGCGCCTGCCGAGCGCCGTCAATAACACGGTGATCGGCCTGATCTATCTCGGCGCGGCGCTGCTGTTCTTCGTTCTCGCCGGCATCCTGGCGCTGCTGATGCGCCTGCAGCTGGCGCAGCCCGACGGCGCCTTCATCGGCCAGGAGCTCTACAACCAGATGTTCACCGTCCACGGCACGACGATGATGTTCCTGTTCGCCGTGCCGGCGATGGAGGCGCTGGGCGTGATGCTGCTGCCCCAGATGCTGGCGGCGCGCGACCTGCCGTTCCCGCGCCTCAGCGCCTTCGCCATCTGGGCCTACATCATCGGCGGCCTCGTCTTCTTCTCCACGATCTTCTACGACCTCGCGCCCGCCGGCGGCTGGTTCATGTATCCGCCGCTCACGCTCACCGAGTACCAGCCCGGCGACAATGCCGATTTCTGGCTGCTCGGCATCGGCTTCATCGAGATCTCGGCGATCGCCGGCGCCGTCGAGATCGTGATCGGCGTGCTGCGCACGCGACCACCCGGCATGACCCTCTCGCGCATGCCGATCTTCGCCTGGTCTATGCTGATCTTCGCCGCGATGATCGTCTTCGCCTTCCCGGCCGTCATCCTCGCCACCATGCTGCTCGAGATCGAGCGAGCGTTCGGCTGGCCCTTCTTCACCGCGGCGCGCGGCGGCGACGCGTTGCTGTGGCAGCACCTCTTCTGGTTCTTCGGCCATCCCGAGGTCTACATCATCTTCCTCCCGGCGGCGGGCCTGGTGTCGATGATGGTGCCGACCTTCGCGCGCACGCCGCTCGTCGGCTACCGGCTGATCGTGGTGGCGCTGATCGCCACCGGCTTCTTCAGCTTCGGCCTGTGGGTGCATCACATGTTCACCACCGGCATTCCCGGACTCAGCCTCGCCTTCTTCTCCGCCGCCAGCATGGCGGTTGCCGTCCCGTCGGGCATCCAGGTCTTCTCGTGGATCGCCACGATGGCGGCCGGCCGCGCGCGCTGGCAGATCACGACGCCGTCGCTCTTCATCCTGGGCTTCCTGTTCATCTTCGTGGTCGGCGGCCTGACCGGCGTGATGGTGGCCATGGTGCCATTCGACTTCCAGGTGCACGACACGCATTTCGTAGTGGCGCATCTCCACTACGTGCTGGTGGGCGGCATGGTTTTCCCCCTGTTCGCCACCTTCTACTACTGGGCGCCGATGCTGAGCCGCCGGCCGCTCTCCGAGCGCCTCGGCCGCTGGTCGTTCGGCCTGATGTTCACGGGCTTCAACGTCGCCTTCTTTCCCATGCACATCACCGGCCTCGCCGGCATGCCGCGGCGTGTCTGGACCTATCCGACAGGCCTCGGCTGGGACACGCTCAATCTGGTCTCGACCATTGGCAGCTTCGTCCTGGCCGCCGGCGTGCTGGTCTTCCTGGTCGATCTCGCCCGCAACTTCCGCCCATCCGGCAAGCCGGCAGGGAACATATGGCGGGCCGCAACGCTCGAATGGCTGCCGAGCGACGTCTACGCCGCGCGCAGCATCCCGCACGTCACCAGCCGCGATCCGCTGTGGGACCAGCCCAGTCTGGCGGACGAGGTGGCGGCCGGCGCCCACTACCTGCCCGACGCGCCGACCGGCGGCCGAGAGACGCTGGTGACGAGCGCGCTCGAGGCGAAGCCGCAGTATGTCCTGCAGATGCCGGGCGCCGGCTGGCCGCAGGTGCTGGCGGCGGTGTTCACCGCCGCCTGCTTCCTGCTGCTCACCGTCAAGGCAGTGTTACCCGCGGTTGCCTGCGCCGTGCTCGCGATTGTGTTCGTCGTCGCATGGCTGTGGCCGCTCGATCCCGGCCCGGCCAGAGGCCAGGTCGAGATCGGCGCGGGCATCCGGTTGCCGACCTACATGACGGGGCCGCGGTCCCATGGCTGGTGGGCCATGATCGTGCTGATGCTGGTCGCGGCCTCGCTCTATCTCTCCTACGTCTTCTCCTATCTTTACCTGTGGACCGTGTCGCCCGACGTCTGGCCATCGCGCGGCGCGTCGCTTCCGGGCCTCGACCGCCCGCTGCTGTCAGCGGCCTTGTGCGTCATTGCCGTTGTCGCTTTTGCTGCAGCCGATCGATGGCTGCCCTCCGCCGACTCGCGGGCACTCCTGCCGTCGGCCCTCGGCGTGCTGGTCGGCTGTGCCGCGCTCGCCGCCGCCGTCGCGGTCGAGATCCTGCTTCACTGGCAGGACGGCCTCAGGCCGCAGGCGACAGCCTATGGCGCCATGGTCTACCTGGCCGGCGTGCTTGCCGCACAGGTGGTCGCCGCGGTGGTGCTCATGGGTCTGTTCACCGTCGCCCGCCTGGTTGCGGGCCGCGCCGATCGCGAGCGCCGCAACAGCTTCGATCACACGGCGCTGCTGGCCTACTACGCGGCGGCGCAGACCGCGCTCGGCCTCGCGCTCGTTCACGGCTTCCCGAGGCTGATCCGCTGATGGGCATCGTCTTCGCCGTGCTGTTCGGCCCGCTGGTGTGGGCCGTCCACCTGATGGTGCTCTACGGCGCTCATGCCTCGGCCTGCGCCGCGGCGGCGTCCGTGGACGGTACGCCGCGCCCGCTCATCGCGCTGTTCGCCCTGGCGACAGCGATCGCGCTGCTGCTCGTCTCGCTCCCCCTGGCACTTCCAAAGCGGTTTGCCGGCTTCCTTTCGCGGGCGCCGGACGAGGAGAACCGATTCCTGCTCTCGTTGATGCGCTGGCTGGCCGGCCTGTCGGTGGTGGCCGTGGCGGCGAATGGCATGGCGTTGCTGATCGTGCCGCCGTGCTGATGCGGCCAAGGTAGCTTCGGGGCCGATCGATCCGAGTTGCCGTGCGAGCCCACGCTCGACGCCCGGCCCGCTCCCATTTGTACCTGAACTGAATCTGCGTTTTCTGGTGCCCCCGGTCGGACTCGAACCAACACTTCCGTGAGGAAACCTGATTTTGAGTCAGGCGCGTCTACCAATTCCGCCACGGGGGCACGCTCGGCGATGGGTCCGCAGAGGTCAACGTTTGTCATGTGCAGTTACCAACGCCTCGCAGGCGCCGGTCGAGCCGTGACGACGACAGGACGCGCCAGGAAGGGTACTGGCCGGCAACTGCCGGCGGGTGGCCGCCCTACCGTGCGGCTGCGGGCTTCCGGTCCGTCGGCTGCTGTTCTGCGGCACCCGCGGCCGAGGACATATAGAGCCAGCTGTCTGCGCCGGCGGCGCGGCCTTCGTTGAATACGGCAATGGCGCGCGCCCGATCGCCGACCTTCCAGAACGCTTCGGAGACGTCCCGATAGACCATGGCGGTGGCGCTCGCCCGGTTCTCGGGATCCGTCAGGCTCAGCGCCCCCTTCGCGCTGCTGAAGCTCCCTTCTCCTGCGATCCTGTCTCCATCCAGTATCTGGTACCCGGCAAGCGTCCCAAAGGCCAGCGCCAGCGTCCCGCAGTTCACCCTCGTTGCGCGCGAGCATTGTTCGCGCCCGGAGAACTGGGCGACCTCCTTCTTTGCGAATCTGATCGCCGCTTTCTGGTTACCGGCGTCCGAAGCTTGCATTGCCGCTTCCTGATAGGAAGGACTTGCGCAGGCTGCCATCGTCGAGACGCACGCCGCGGCAACGATAACGTTCATGAGCGCATGAACCCTGACGAAGCAGCCACGGTCCCCAGGTGAGCCGGCCATAACCAATCCTTCGAGCAAATGGCCGGCGGAGCGGCCCCCGAAGGCGAATGTGTCAGAACGGCGATACAATGGCGACGCGGAGTTTGACAAGAAGCGCGGTGAAGGATGAAGGGCGCCGGCGACGCTCCTTCCCGTTCCCCATGGTGTTGCGCGGCGACGCCTCGCTCGCCGATCGACCCGGAACGTCGACGGGATTGTTTCGATGGGCTAGGCTCGAACGCCGACGGATAACGTGATCTGTTGCAAGGGCCGAATGGTATGGTGACACCTCAGGTCGACGACTATCGCATCTCGGCCCTTGCCGACGGGCTGCACACAGACTTCTTCTCCACCGACGCACGCCGTTCAACTGGACCTCGAGGCGCCAAGCCACGAGACGACGGCAAAGTCTGCCCGTTGGCGCTGTCGCCGGGCAGGCACACCTGCCAATTTTGCCACGGGGGCACGCTCGGGTGCGGCGCGAACAATGCCGATGGGCCGGGGCAGGTCAACGCTCGCGGCGCCGCGGCGGTGGCGGCCGCGCGGCTGCCGTCGCAGGGCGGCGGCCTTGCCGGCGCCGTCAGGAAACGGCGCCCGTCCCGTAGGCTCCAGTCAGGGGCTCGCCCTCCTCGTAGCGCCCGATGCGATAGGGATGGATCGGAAAGTCCGTCGGCATCCCCAGCATCGACTGCGCCAGCATGCGGCCGATCATCGGCGACATCTTGAAGCCGTGGCCGGAGAACCCGAAGGCGACCTGCAGCCCCTCCACTCCCGGGACCGGGCCGAGCACCGGGTTCCAGTCGGGCGTGGTGTCGTAGAGCCCCGACCATGAACGCGCCAGGCGGCCCTCGGCGAAGGCCGGCATGCGGGCGGCCGCCTGGGCCGCCTCGTCGATCATGGCGTCGTGATCGGGCTCGAGATCGGCCATCTCGGGATCGTCGGTCAGCGTGCCTTCGTGGCCACCGCCGACCAGAAGATGGCCGCTCATCGGCCGGGTGTAGAGCTTGGCCGGCGAGGCGAGATCCTTCATCACCGGCAGGTCCTGGCCATACGGCTTGTCGGCCGCCAGGGTGAAGACATGGTGCGCGGTGATGGTGAGCGGGATGTCGATGCCCGCCCAGCCGGCGACGACGCGGCTCCAGACATTCACGGCCGAGAGCACCACCCCGGCCTCGATCGGTCCCTTGTCCGTCATCACGCCGGTGACCCGGTCGCCGTGGCGCAGCAGGCCGGTGACCGGCGTGCTCGTGCGCACGGCCGCGCCGCGCCGGCGCGCCGCGCGCAGGAAGGACGTGGTGACGAGATAGGGATCGGCCCATCCCGCCTCGGCCTCGAAGCCGATCGCATCGATATCGTCCAGCACGAGCCACGGATGGCGCGCGAGCGCGCCCTTGCGATCGAGCAGGCCGGCCTCGACGCCGAGCCCGCGCTGCATGGCGATGCTCGCCCGCACCGCGTCGGACGACGGGCCGGGCGGCGCCACGATCAGGTAGCCCGACAGCACCAGGCCCGGGTCGGCGTCGGCATCGCCGTCGCAGAGGTCGCGGAAGCGCTCGAACATGGCGAGGCTGGCGCGCGCGATCTCGACGTTGGCCGGCACGCTGTAGTGGGTGCGCACGATGCCCGAGGAATGCGCCGTCATGCCGCCGGCGATCTCGCCGCGCTCGATCAGCAATGCCTTGCGGCAGCCGAGCTGGGTCAGCTGGAACAGGGTCGAGGCGCCGATCACGCCGCCGCCGATCACGATCGCGTCGAAGGTCTCGCTCATGGTCTCAGCAATCGAGCGTGGTGCGTCGTTCCCACTCGGTCAGGTGGCGCGCATAGTCGTTCCACTCCGCCGTCTTCAGCGCGATGTAAGAGGCGATGATCGGCGCGCCGAACGCCTCCTTCAGCACCGCGGATTTCTCCAGCGCCCGCAGCGCGTCGAGCAGGTTGAGCGGCAGGGTCGTGGCGCCCGCCGCCCTGTGACGCTCGGTGTACATGTTGATGTCGAGCCGCTTGCCGGGATCGCGCGCGTTCCTGACACCGTCGAGACCGATGGCGAGCAACGCTGCCGGCAGCAGGTAGGGATTGGCGGCGCCGTCGGGCAGGCGCAGCTCGAAGCGGTCCGAATCGGGGATGCGGATCATATGGGTGCGGTTGTTGCCGGCGTAGGTCACGGTGTTGGGCGACCACGTGGCGCCCGACGCCGTCACCGGCGCGTTGAGGCGCTTGTAGGAATTGACCGTCGGGTTGGCGATGGCGCAGAGCGCCGGCGCAGAGTGCATGACGCCGCCGATGAAGTGATAGGCCGTCTTGGACAGGCCGAGCTCGCCCGCTTGATCGACGAACACATTGTCGCCCGCCTTGTTCCACAGCGAGGCATGGACGTGGCAGCCGTTGCCGGTCAGGCCGGCGAACGGCTTGGGCATGAAGGTGGCGCGGAACCCGTGCTTCTCGGCGACCGACTTCACCATGTACTTGAAGAAGACGTGGCGGTCGGCGGTCCGGAGCGCCGTGTCGTACTGCCAGTTCATCTCGAACTGGCCGTTGGCGTCCTCGTGGTCGTTCTGGTAGGGCCGCCAGCCCAGCGTCACCATGGCGTCGCAGATCTCGGCCACGACGTCGTAGCGCCGCATCAGCGCCTGCTGGTCGTAGCACGGCTTGGCCTGCTGGTCGGCCGGGTCGGAGATCGCCGAGCCGTCGGGCGCGATCAGGAAATACTCGCACTCCACCCCGGTCCTGAGCTCGTAGCCTTCCGCATCGGCCGACGCCGCGATGCGCTTCAGGATCTGCCGCGGGTTCTGCTCGACCGGCTTGCCGGCCATCGACAGATCGCCGGTCACCCAGGCGACCTCGGGCTTCCACGGCAGCTGGATCAGCGAATCCATCTCGGGCACGACCAGCACGTCGGGATCGGCCGGCGTCATGTCGAACCAAGCGGCGAACCCGGCGAAGCCCGCGCCCGCCCGCGCGACGTCGTCCATCGCGCTCGCCGGCACCATCTTGGCCCGCGTCGTGCCGAACAGGTCGACGAAGGACACCAGGAAGTAGCGGATGCTGCGCTCGCGTGCGATCTCACCCCAGGTCGGCATCATCGCTCCTCCCCTTCAGTCATCGGGGCACTCGCATATCAAACTCCTCCCCAGCTTCGCTGGGGAGGTGTCGCGGTAACCCGCGACGGAGGGGTCATGGGCTCGAGACTCGTGGCTCATGACCCCTCCGTCGCCGTAAGACGGCGACACCTCCCCACGCGCAGCGTGGGGAGGAGAATGAAAGCGCCCCCGGATACGAATGCCCTGCCCTCACTCACGGCCGCGCCCCGGGATCCAGTCGGTGCCGACCAAGGGCACGCGCGCCATCGCGGCCGCCTCGACGGTGAGCGCCGCAAGGTCCTCGGGCTCGAGATTATGCAGGTGCGACTTGCCGCAGGCGCGCGCGATCGCCTGCGCCTCGAGCGTCAGCACCGAAAGGTAGTTCGCGAGCTTGCGCCCCGCTGCCACCGGATCGAGCCGCATCGACAGGACCGGATCCTGCGTCGTGATGCCGGCCGGATCGCGGCCCTCGTGCCAGTCGTCGTAGGCACCCGCCGTGGTGCCGAGCGCGCGATACTCTTCCTCGAGGTGCGGATCGTTGTCGCCCAGCGCGACCAGCGCGGCCGTGCCGATCGACACGGCATCGGCGCCGAGGGCCAGCGCCTTGGCGACGTCGGCGCCAGTGCGGATGCCGCCCGACACGATGAGCTGCACCTTGCGATGCATGCCGAGTTCCTGCAGCGCCTGCACGGCGGGCGGGATGGCGGCGAGCGTCGGGATGCCGACATGCTCGATGAACACCTCCTGGGTGGCCGCCGTGCCGCCCTGCATGCCGTCGAGCACGACGGCGTCGGCGCCGGCCTTCACCGCCAGCGCGGTGTCGTAGTAGGGCCGCGAGGCGCCGACCTTGATGTAGATCGGTTTCTGCCAGTCGGTGATCTCGCGCAGCTCGCCGATCTTGATCTCGAGATCGTCCGGCCCGGTCCAGTCGGGATGGCGGCAGGCCGAGCGCTGGTCGATGCCCTCCGGCAGCACGCGCATCTCGGCGACCCGCCTCGAGATCTTCTGGCCGAGCAGCATGCCGCCGCCGCCCGGCTTGGCGCCCTGGCCGACCACGATCTCGATGGCGTCGGCGCGGCGCAGGTCGTCGGGGTTCATGCCGTAGCGCGACGGCAGCAGCTGGTAGACCAGCAGGCTCGAATGCGCGCGCTCCTCCGCCGTCATGCCGCCGTCGCCCGTCGTCGTCGAGGTGCCGACCGCCGAGGCGCCGCGCCCCAGCGCCTCCTTGGCGCGCGCCGACAGCGAGCCGAAGCTCATGCCGGCGATGGTCGCGCCCCGATGGTGACGTCGGTGGCGCATCGCTCGCGATAGCCCTCGAGCGGATAGCGGCTGATCGAGGCGCCGAGGAACAGCAGGTCGTCGAAATGCGGCAGCCGGCGCTTTGCCCCGCCGCCGCGGATGTCGTAGATGCCGCTCGCCGCGGCGCGGCGGATCTCGGCGATAGCGGCATCGTCGAAGGTCGCCGACTTGCGCGGCGGCGTGTGAATCCAGCGATCCTCGTCCGGCGGCGTCATCAGTAGGACCCCGCATGGTCGATATGAAAATGATAGAGCCTGCGCGCCGAGCCGTAGCGGCGGAACTGGCCGGCATCGACCTCGCGGCCCAGGCCGGCGGCATCGAGCAGCCGGCGCAGCTCGGCCTTGTGCCGATCCTCCATCGGCTTCTCGACGCAGTCGGCGCCGAGCCCATGCGCCTTGCCGCGCACGAACAGTCGCGCCTCGTAGATCGAATCGCCCAGCGCCTCGCCAGCGTCGCCCAGCACCACCAAATTGCCGGCCTGCGCCATGAAGGCCGACAGATGCCCCACGTCGCCCTTGACCACGATGTCGATGCCCTTCATCGAGATACCGCAGCGCGCCGAGGCGTTGCCGTCGATCACCAGCAGCCCACCGCAGCCGGTGGCGCCGGCCGCCTGCGAGGCATCGCCCTTCACCCAGACCTTGCCCGACATCATGTTCTCGGCGACGCCCTGGCCGGCATTGCCGTTGACGATCACCGTCGCGTCCTTGTTCATGCCGGCGCAGTAGTAGCCGACATGGCCGTCGATCTCGACGGTCACCGGCGCCTCGAGCCCGACCGCCACCGAATGCTTCGGGTCTCGTTGGTGTCCATGCCCAGCCGGTGCAGCGCCGCGTTGAGGTCGCGCACCGAGCTCCTCGCCAGGTCGATATCGGCCATCACTGCAGTTCCCAGCGATAGACGCGCGCCGGCGCCGGCTCCCACACCCGCGCGTCGTCGATGCCGGGCAGGTCGACCAGGGCACGGTATTCGGTGCCGAAGGCGACCCAGCGCTCGGTCTCGGCCATCACCGCGGGCTTGCAGGCGATCGGGTCGCGCAGCACGCCGAAGCCCTGCTCGGTGCCGATGACGAAGGTGTAGAAGCCGTCGAGCGCCGTGAGCGAGGCTTCCATCGCCTGCTCGAGCGAGCGCCCGCCGCGCAGCTGCGCCGTGATGAAGCCCGCCGCCACCTCCGAATCGTTCTCGGTCTCGAACGACAGGCCTTCGCGGATCAGCTCGCGGCGCACCGCGTTGTGGTTGGAGAGCGAGCCGTTGTGCACCAGGCACTGGTCGTCGCCGGTCGTGAAGGGATGGGCGCCGTCGGTGGTCACCGCCGACTCGGTCGCCATGCGGGTATGGCCGATGGCGTGGGTGCCGCTCATGCGCGCGAGCCCGAAGCGGCGCGACACGTCGTCGGGCCGGCCGACCTCCTTGAACAGCTCCATGCGCCTTCCGGCGCCAACCAGGGCGACCTCGGAAAATCCGCGCAGCGCCTCGCGGACGACCGCCGCGCGCTCGGCCGGGATAGTGACCACGAGATGGGTGTCGTGGCGGCGATGCACGACAGGCCCGCCGGCCGCCTCGGCGAGGCACTTCAGCAGCACATTCGCATCGAGAGTCGGTGGGCCACGCAAGGTGAGCTTCAACGTGCCGGCCGCGCCCTCGCCATAGACGGCGAAGCCCGTCGAATCGGGACCGCGGTCGCTGAGCGGCGCCAGCATCCCCGCGAGCAGGGCACCGAGATCGCTCTCGAGCGCCCGATCCTTGAGAAACAGCCCCGCAATGCCGCACATCGCCGATACCCCGCCGCTAGCGCTACGCCCGCGCAGTTTGCATCGCCGCGGGAACGTGTCAACCTGCAGGAACAAAACTTTCCTGCCAGTGAACAGGACATGCCCAGAAAGCAGCGAACTCGACATTCGCATACGAAGAAAATGCCGTCATCCCGAGCGGAGCCGCCCGAAGGGCGGCGCAGTCGAGGGACCCCTCTTGCTGAATCCCCAGCAAGAAAGGTCCCTCCACTACGCCGCGCTACGCGCAGCTCCGGTCGGGATGACGGTGTCTTGTCATACGCGGACGCCCGGCGGCCTCGACAGGCGCGCCGCGCCCGCGATCTGCTGACCGGCTCGCGGGCGCCGACCGAGTTCCGGCCGCGCAGCGTCGAGGAGGAGATCGGCATCGCGGTGCGCCGGCTGCGCAAGGGACTCGACCTCACCGTCGCGGAGCTTTGCGCCGCCGCCGGCATCTCGGCCGGCATGCTGTCGAAGATCGAGAACGGCACGATCTCGCCCTCGCTGTCGACGCTCAGCGCGCTCGCCACGGCGCTCAACGTCTCGATCGCCAGCCTGTTCGCCGAGTCGGACGAGCGGCGCGACTGCTCCTTCGTCAAGGCGGGACAGGGCCTGCGCATCGAGCGGCGCGGCACCAAGGCCGGCCACCGCTACGACCTGCTCGGCCATTCGCTGGCCGGCGAGATCGGCGTCGAGCCGTTCCTGATCACGCTGAAGCGCGATGCGCAGCCTTACACCAACTTCCGCCACGCCGGCATGGAGTTCATCTACATGCTGTCGGGCACGGTGCGCTATCGCCACGCCGACCGCACTTACCTTCTCGAGCCCGGCGACGCCCTGTTCTTCGACGCCGCCGCCCGTCACGGCCCGGAAGAGCTGATCGTCGCCCCGATGGAGTACCTCTCGATCATCATCTACCCGCGACGATAGGCGCGCCTCGCTCGGTCACTGCCTGCGCTCGCGACCCTCGTTCTTCTGCCACGGCCAGCGGCCGCTCACCTCGAGCTCGAGGGCGAAGCTCAGCAGCGTGCGGATGGCGACGATGACCGCGAGCACGCCGAGATTGTGCAGGGTCGGCTCGACCGCCACGGTGCCGATGATGTCGGCGATCACCAGGAACTCCAGGCCCAGCAGGATGGCGCGCCCGAGGTCTGCGCGCAGGCTGTGATAGGCTTCCTCGAATACGGCGCCGCGCAGCAGGCGCCGCACGCATGCGGCGCAAGCCAGCAGCGCCCCGAGGATGAGCACGACCACGCCGATCAGCTCGACGATCCGGCCGGCGCCGGAGGCAAATTCATCGATCGTCATGGTGGTACGAACCCTCGACTGGCCTGCAGGGAACGGGATCGCCGGCACCAGGGCGCCCTCGTCGACGGATGAGCAGCGCCCACCCGCCTCACTTCGCTTCGACAATATCGGGCAATCGCCAGGCCCTGTCGAAGCGCATGCATCGGGGAAGCTGCTATCGGCCAGACCGGACCCATTGACGGAATTGAAGCCAAGCCGTCCCAGGATTGACCTCAGGGTCCCTGTTTGAAGCCCGCTTCCGCGATCACGCCGGACTCCCGCGCGCGCTCGCCGGAGGCGCCGGCGCGTGCGCTTGCCGCCACCCCGTGATATTTGAGAATCCTGCGCGTTGCATTTCTGCGACCATCTGCCCGGGGGGGGGGCTTGCCATGACCTCGAGTGCCGATCCAAGTGACGGGCGACGCTCCCCCGCCGAGAGCATCCGCTCACACTGGATCCTGTTCGTCCTGGTGGGCGGACTGTTCATCCTGGCAGGTGGGGTGGCGATCGTGGTTCCAGCGATCTCGTCGATCGCCCCGAACGAGGTCCTCGGGTTGGTGCTGCTGCTCGTCGGCCTGGCGCAGATCGTGCAGTCGGCGAAGATGGAGCGGAACTCGTTGTTCACGTGGTGCCTTGCCTTGGGCTGCGTGGCGGCCATCGGCGGGATTCTCGTCTACATCGAGCCGTTTCCAGGCGTCGTCACGAAGATGCTCGTCATGGCGCTGGTCTTTGCGCTGCATGGGCTCACCCAGATCGTCCTCGGAGCAATCGTGCGCGGATTGAAGGGATGGGGCTGGTTCGTGCTGTCCGGCTGCGTTGCCCTGCTCGCCGGCGGGCTGCTGGTGATGAAGCTCCCCTACGGTCACACCTTCACTCCGGCGACGGTTGGCGGCGCTTCGCTCGTCTTCGCCGGCTGGGCCTATCTCGCTGTCGCGTTGGCCTCACGACGGGGATAGAAGCTTGCCGAGGCCCTGAATGACGTAGGGCCCGACGCGCAATTTGGGACGACACCCGGTACAGTCGGGACGTCACAGCGCGAGTCTGGAGCCGCAATCTTCGAGTGCCCCGTGAGCGTTCGACGAACCGTCGTCTCGTGACTTTTAGGTGCTGGCTCCGCCGGCATGATTGAGTACGCTGAGGCCATGGTCAGAGACGGAGGTGGCAATCCATGGCCATGCGAGTCGCCGCATCCTTCCTTCTGTGCTTGCTGTTCCTGATGTCCGGCGCGTCGGCCGCCGATCCGGTCCCGACGCCCAGGCCCATCTTCTTCGCCCGCGGGGCGAGCCAGGGCACGGTGGACGGCAACGTCCTGCGCGGCGAGCGAGCTCTTTACTCGATCACCGCCGGCGCGGGACAGGCCATGACCGTCGCGATCACGGCGCCCGAAGGCAATGCGGCCTTCCAGATCTACGAGCCGGGCAGCCGGGTCGCTCGCGACAAGGACGGCATCCTGGAGGTCGAGGGCAATGCCCTGCGCGGCGCGGGCGAAACCGACGATGCGACACGGTGGGCGGGCCGGCTGCCACGCGGCGGCCCATACCTCATCGTGATCGGCAGCACGCGCGGGAACGCCGGCTACACGCTGCACGTGAAGATCGAGTGACGGCACGGCAACTGCGACGGCAACGGCGACACAATTGACAGCGTCGCGGGTTGGCCGGTAGCCTTCTAGCGATAACGCAAACAAGTCGCCCGTCGCCTCGGCGAGCCGCTGTGCCGGCCTGTGGAGATGACGCAATGAATGCGACTCGACAGGGAGGCAACGATGCCAATTGATACGGCGGGCGCCGGACGGCGCCGCGCACTCGTGATCCTATCAGCCGTTCTTGCCGCAGCCGTTCCGGCCACGGCCCCCGCCCAGCAGAGAACCGAGGTCGTGTTCTCGGCCGGCCCGACCGGCGGCAGCTGGACACCGCTGGCGGCATCGGTCTCGCAGGTCGTCAACACACGGGTTCCCGATCTCAATGTCCAGGTCGAGCCCGGCGCCGCCCTGGTCAACATGGAGAAGATCCGCACCGACAAGGCCGATCTCGGCTGGTCGATGACCACCGTGTGGGCGGATGCGCGCGACGGCGTCGGCCAGTTCGCCGGCAAGCCGACCGACAAGGCGCTGTTCATCGCCAACTTCTATCCCAATGTCTGGCAGCTCGTGGTGCCGGCCAACAGCGACATCAAGAGCATCAAGGACCTCAAGGGCAAGCCGGTGGCCCTGCCGGCGCGCGGCAACACCAGCCTCGCCGCAGGCTGGGAGTACCTGCTCAAGGTCAACGGCATGACGCTGAACGATCTCGGCCCCAAGAGCTACGGGCCGGTCTCGTCCAACGCCGAATCGGTCAAGAACCGTCAGGCGATGGCCACCGGCTGGTTCACGGTGGTCCCGGCCTCGTTCGTTCTCGATCTCGGCTCGGCCATGCAGCTGCGTATGCTCGGCGTCAGCGATGCCGAGTTCGACGCCCTGAAGAAGATCAACGCCGGCTTCGTGCGCTATACCGTTCCGGCCGAGGTCTACAAGGAGCAGGGCGTCGGCAGCGCCGTCGCCACCTTCCAGTCGCCGACCATCCTCATGGCCTCCTCGCGCACGCCGCCCGAGGTCGTCTACAAGATCACCAAGGCGATCATCGAGGGGCGCGGCGAGTTCGCCAACATCGTCAAGGCGATGAAGGGCATCACGCCGGCCGAGATGGCGACGAACTTCGACATTCCCTATCATCCGGGTGCCGAGAAGTACTATCGCGAAGCCGGCCTGCTGAAGAAGTAGCAGGCCCGGCCGGTGCGCAAGCTGGCGGGCTATGCCGGCCTCGTGGTCGCCATCGTGGCGATCACGATGTCGGTCTACCATGTTTATGTGCGGTTGACCGTCTACGCGCCGGACCAGCACGCCCTGCTGTTCATCACCCTCGGCTTCAGCCTGGTGCTGTCGTTCCTGCTGTGGCCGCGGCGCAAGGACGCGACGCCCGATCGCATCCCGTGGTCCGATCTCGGCCTCGCCGCCCTGTCGCTGGCTTGCGTCGGCTACATGTTCGTGAACTACGACTACATCGTGAACCGCTTCCCGACCGCCCATCCGCTCACCGCGATGGACATGCTGGTAGGCGGCGTCGGCATCCTGCTGGTGCTCGAAGCGACGCGACGCACCATCGGTGCCTCGCTGCCGATCGTGGCGATCGTCTTCCTGGTCTACGCCCTGGCGGGCCAGTGGCTGTTCGGCTTCCTGCATCATCGCGGGCTCACCGCCGAGATCACCATCGACCAGAGCTGGTTCACGACCGAGGGCGTGTTCGGGGTGCCGCTGCAGGTCGCCGGCACCTATGTCATCCTGTTCATCATCTTCGGCACCTTCCTGGAGCGCTCGGGCGCCGGCCAGTTCTTCATGAACTTCGCCAACGCCATCGCCGGCGGCGCGCGCGGCGGCCCCGGCAAGGTGGCGGTGGTGTCGTCCAGCCTGTTCGGGACGATCTCGGGCTCGGCCGTCGCCAACGTCATGGTCGACGGCTGGCTCACCATCCCGATGATGAAGAAGACCGGCTTCAAGCCCGAGGCGGCGGCGGCGATCGAGGCGGTGGCCTCGACCGGCGGCCAGATCATGCCGCCGATCATGGGTGCGGCCGCCTTCGTCATGGCCGAGTTCCTGGGCGCCAGCTACACCCAGGTCATGATCGCCGCGGCGATCCCGGCGCTGTTCTATTACGGCGCGCTGTTCGCGGCGATCCATTTCAACGCCGTGCGCTCGGGCCTCAAGGGCCTGCCGCGCGAGGAGCTGCCGATCCTCGGCGAGATCATGATCAAGCAGGCCCATCTCTTCCTGCCGGTGATCGTGCTGCTGGGGCTGCTGCTGCTGGGCTTCACGCCGACCTACGGCGCGATCGTCGCCACCGGCGCCTTGGTAGTGATCTCGTGGCTGCGGCCGGCCACCGGCATGGGACCCCGCGCCTGCCTCGAATCGTTGCGCGACGGCGCCATCCACACTGTGCCGGTCGCCATGGCCTGCGCCTCCGCCGGCATCGTGATCGGCGTCGTGCTGCAGACCGGCCTGGCGCTTCGCTTCACCGCCTTCCTGATCGACTTCACCTACGGCTACCTGCTGCTCGCCCTCCTGATCACCATGGTGGCCGGGATCATCCTCGGCATGGGCATGCCGACGACGCCGGCCTACATCATGCAGGCAGCGCTGCTCGTGCCGGCGATCATCAAGCTCGGTGTCGAGCCGATGGCGGCCCACATGTTCGCCTTCTACTTCTCCTGCCTCTCGGCGGTGACGCCGCCGGTGGCGCTGGCGGTCTATGCCGCCGCCTCGATCGGCGGCGCGAGCCTGTGGAAGTCGGGTGTCCAGGCGATGAAGTTCGCCGCCGCGGGCTTCATCGTGCCGTTCTTCTTCGTCTTCAACCCGGCGCTGCTGTTCGAGGGTCCGTGGTTCGACATTCTGCGCGCGGTGGTGACAGGCTCGATCGGCGTGATCGCCCTGGCCGCCGCGCTGGAAGCCTATTTCCTGCGCCCGGCCTCGTGGGTCGAGCGGGCGCTGTTCCTGGCCGCGGCGCTGCTGTTGATCGATCCGCAGGCGTTGACCGACGTGATCGGGCTCGCTGTCCTGGGCGTCGCCCTGCTCAGCCAGAAGCTGCGCCCGATAGGCCAGCCCCGCCCCGCGGAGTAACCAGTGGATCGTGCCCAGCTCCTCGCCCTCACCCTCATCGCCACGGTGGTGCTGGCCGGCACGGTCGCCTATGGCGTGCTTCGCCTCTACGCCGCCTGAGGCGGCCGGCCCGACGAGCGGCGCGCGACGAACGGCCTGAGTACGCGCGCTGCGGCAGCGGTACGCGACCACGACGACCGCGCGGGGCCCCTGGCAGGTCTGCAATACTGCGGCCGGATTGCGGGAGCGTGCAGGTGAAGGCTCGATGAATGGTTAGCGTCTGGCGCCAGCTTCTCGACGGCGCGACTGTCGCCGTGGATACGGCACGCGACCTGGCGAACGTCGATACGCTGAAAGTCGGCATCACCGGGTTGAGCGGCGCCGGCAAGACGGTGTTCATGGTCTCGCTGATCTCGAACCTGCTCGCGATGGTCCGGAACCAGGGCGCTGTCGATTCCCTTCCCGCGTTTCGCAAGGCCCTGACCGACGACAGTGGACAACTCCGCCTCCTCGACGTTTCGATCGAGTCCGCCGGGCCATCGCGGGTCCCGCGCTTCGCCTTCGAGGCGTTCCGCAGCACCCTGGCGCAGCCGGCGAGGCCCGACTGGCCGGTCGGCACGGACAAGCCCGCCCGGATCGTCCTGCGTCTCACCCTGTCGGCGCGCAGCACGCTGGGCCGATTGAAGGATACCTTCCTCGGCCCGCGCGTGGTGCGGCTGGAGCTCCTCGACTATCCGGGCGAATGGCTGCTCGACCTGCCGCTGCTCGAGCAGTCCTACGAGGAATGGTCGGCGGAGACCCTGCGCCTCCTGAACGAGGCCCCGCGCGCGGCATTGAGCGAGGCGTTCCGCACATTCCTCGCGGCGCTCTCGCCCGGCGCACCGGCCGACGACAGGACGGCGGAGCATGGCTTCCAGCTCTACCGGGAGGCGCTGCGGCGCTGCCGCCGCGAGGCCGAGCTGCGCTGGCTCCAGCCCGGCCGCTTCCTCACACCCGGCCCGTGGGGCGACGTGCCCCTGCATCATTTCTTTCCCTGGGCCGGCGCGCCGGGCCCCCTTCCCGGCACGCTCGCCGGGCAGCTTCATGAACGGTTCGAGGCCTACAAGCGCGAGAGCCGCGAGAGCTTCTTCGAGCCCTATTTCAGCGCCTTCGATCGCCAGATCGTCCTGGTCGATGTGCTCGGCGCCCTGTTCGCGGGGCGCACGGCCTTCGAGGACACGAGCCGCGCCCTCGGCCGCATCGGCGCGAGCTACGCGAGGCACCTCACGGGAGGCTGGCTGCTCGGACGCAAGATCCGGCACGTGGCGTTCGTGGCAACCAAGGCCGACTATGTCGACGACCTCCAGCGACCGCACCTGCAGGGCATGCTCGCGAGCATGATCGAGGCTGCGCCCGGCGCCCACGGCAACGCGCTCGGCCGCAGCTTCCACTTCGTCTCCTCGATCCGCTGCACGTCGGACGCCAACGCCCCCGCGAAGGACGGCGTCGTCACCCGCGTGGTCATGGGCACGAAGCTCGGCGAGGAGCATCAGCGGGCTTTCTACCCGGGCATCGTCCCTGCGGGCGCCGTACCGCCCGTGTTCTGGACCAAGCCGTACTTCGTGCTCCCCAGGCTGCGCCCGCCGGTCCTCCGACCTGGCGATGCGCAACCCGTCGACCATATCAATATCGACAGCCTGCTCGTCGACCTGATTGGGGACGCCCTATGAACCAGCGCCGCGGTTTCCTCGACGATCTCGAACCCGACATCGCGCCGACGGCACCTCCACCGCCGCCGCCGGAGCGCGGGTGGCTGGCCGGCGTGGACGGCGCCGCGGGGCCGGTTCGCCACGTCGCCGTACCGACCTTGCCTGCGCCGGCACTGCGAGAGCGCCGTCAACCGCTCGCGATCGCGGCAGGTGCCCTGGTCCTGCTGATCGGTGGCGTGGCGGCGCTCGAGCTGGCGAACTTCGCGGCCGCCCAGTTCGACCGGTCGCCTTTGCTGGGCTGGCTGACCATCGCGCTGATCGGCCCGCCGGCGGCCGCCCTCGGATGGTCCGTCGTCCGCGAATGGCGCGGCTATGCCAGCCTGCGAACGGTCGAGCGGATTCGCGACGGCCTGCAAAGCGACGACCTCGAGGTCGTGCGCCGCCACGCCCGTGCCTGGTTGCGGGCGGTCGCCGCGCCGGACGATCTGGTGAGGAGCGTGGAAGCGGCAGCCGATCCCGCGACCTTGCGGGCACTGCTCGGCGCGGGACCGCTGGCCAGGATCGATCAGGAAGCCGCCCAGGCGGGCCGGTCGGCGGCCCTGCAGATCCTGGCGGCGACCGCCGTCAGCCCGTGGCCCGGCCTGGATGGCGTGCTGGTCGTCTGGCGCGGGCTTCGACTGATCAGGCGGATTGCCGGGCTGTACGGCATGCGGCCGGGCACGCTCGGGACCCTGCGCCTGTGGCGACGGGTGGCGCTCGACGCCGGCTCGGTCGCCGCGGCCGACGTCGTCGTCGCCACCATGACCGACGCCCTCTTCAGCTCGCCGCTGGGCGGCGCCCTCGCCGGGCAGGCCTCCGGCTCGGCGATCGCCGCGCAGCGGATGCTGCGGCTTTCGGTTGCCGTCGCCCGCAGCTGCCGCCCGATCGACGAAGGGGCGTGAGCCCTCGGCTGGCAGGCGTCACGGCAAGGTCACCTTTCCGCATGACGCCCGCGGCGCCGACTGGCCGGGCGATGGCCTCGAGCGCTTCGCCTTCCGCGAGGTGCCTCTGACCTGCGGCTGGCAGGATGTCGCAAGCTCGTGCTCTTGCGGACCGCGCGCGTCCCGCTCGCTCGCATCATCATGAGCGAGCGGGACGCCCGCGGTCCGCAAGAGCATGCCCTCAATCGAACAGCGACAGGTCGATCAGGTCGCCCATGCGGTTGTAGCCGAGATCGCTGGGATGCAGATGATCGCCGTTGTCGTAGATCGGCAGCATGCGCGGCCAGTGACCGGGATCGCGCAGGCCCTCGTCGAAATCGATCACGGCGTGGAACGCGCCGCTGGTGCGGATCCAGTCGTTGACCGCCTTGCGCTTGGCCTCGCCCACCGGCGTGTAGGCGCCGCGCAGGAAGGTCTCGTTCTCGAACGGCGTCAGGGTGCCGCCGAAGATCCTGATGCCGCGATCGCGGGCGCGCAGCGCCATCTGGCCGAGGCCGGCGATCATCTCCTCCGCCGTCACCGCCTCCTCGGCGAGGCCGCGCCGGTTGCGGATGTCGTTGATGCCGAGCACCACGATGGCATGGGTGACGCCGGGCTGGGAGAGCACGTCGCGGTCGAAACGCTTGACGCCGCAGTCGCCGCGGATGTCGTGCAGGATGCGGTTGCCGCCCAGTCCCTGGTTCATGACGCCGAGCATCCTGCCGCCGCGGGCGACCAGCCGACGGGCCAGCTGGTCGGGCCAGCGGCAGAACTGGTCGTAGCTCGAGATGTTGCCGTCGGTGAGCGAATCGCCCAGCGCGACGATGCCCCCGACCTCGTCGCCGGCCAGCACGTCGACGCCGCAGAGAAAGTACCAGTCGTCGACCACGCGGCTGGCATGCATGACCGCGTGGCCGGTGAAGTCGCCGGGCGGCGAGAGATAGGCCAGCTGGCGCGAATAGCGTCCGGTCACGCCGAAGCTCGCCGGCAGGTCGTTCGGGATGTAGAGGCTCACCGCCAGGTCGCCGAGCGGCGCCACGGCGAGCGGCACCGGGTCGCTGACCACGAACGCGCCGGCGGGAATCTTCGCCATGGCCGAGCCGTCGAAGGTGACGACCCGATCGGTGGCCGGGTCGATCGCCGGTCCCGGCGCCCGCCGCGCGACGTGGGTCGAGGCGATGACCAGATCGGCTTTGCCTGCCGCATTGGAAAGCCGCAGGCGGATCGTGTCGCCGCCGATGCTGACACGCGGGAACATGCGAATGGTGGGGCTGGCGAGCGCCACGCCGTCCGCCGGCGCAGGGGTCGCCGCCCAGGCGCCAACCCAATGCGATGCCATGTCACTGCCTCATGCCGGGCGCCGGAAGAGGTCCGGCGTTACCCCGCAAGTATGCAGCGCGTCAGGATGAACGGGAACCTGCCCAAGAGGCGAAGGAACGCAGTGCGATCCGATCGCCGCGATGCCGGCCCGCGAAACAGCTGGAGGCTTGCGGGGTCGCGCCACGTCCCGGCATATGCATCCTTCGATGCATCCCTATATCCACGCCCGAACCACCCCCGACAAGCCGGCCTACATCATGGCCGGCAGCGGCGAGACGGTGACCTATCGCCAGCTCGACGAGCAGTCCAACCGCGCCGCCCAGCTCTTCCGGTCGCTCGGCCTGAAGGCCGGCGACCACATCGCGATCTTCCTGGAAAACAACGCGCGCTTCTTCGAGGTCTGCTGGGGCGCGCAGCGATCGGGCCTGATCTACACCGCGATCAGCTCGCGCCTGACAGCGAGCGAGGTCGCCTACATCACGAAGGATTGCGGCGCCCGGCTCTTCATCACCTCGACGTACCTGGCGGAGCGGGCGGCCGAGCTGGCGCCCCTGCTCGCCGACGTGCCGCACCGTTTCATGATCGACGGCACCGTTCCCGGCTACGACTCGTGGGAGGCGGCGGTTGCGCGCCATCCGGCGACGCCGATCGCCGACCAGACCGCCGGGCACGACATGCTCTACTCGTCGGGAACGACCGGCCGGCCCAAGGGCGTGCTGCCGGTGGTCGAGCCGCAGGCGATCGATTTCGACAGCCCGCTGTCGGCGATCACGCGCCAGCTCTACGGCATGGACGCGAATACCGTCTACCTGTCGCCGGCGCCGCTCTATCACGCAGCGCCGCTGCGCTTCAACATGAGCATCATGCGGCTCGGCGGCACCTCGGTGATCATGGAGCATTTCGACGCCGAGGAATTCCTGCGGCTGGTCGGCAAGCACGGGATCACGCATACGCAAGTCGTGCCGACGATGTTCGTGCGCTTCCTCAAGCTGCCGGAGGACGTGCGCCGGCGCTACGACGTCTCGTCCCTGCGCTGCGCCATCCATGCGGCGGCGCCCTGCCCGATCCCGACCAAGGAGCAAATGATCGACTGGTGGGGGCCGATCGTGTGGGAATACTACGGCGGCACCGAAGGCAACGGCCTCACCATGTGCAACGCCGCCGAATGGATGGCGCACAAGGGCACGGTCGGCCGCGCGGTCGTCGGCAAGCTCAAGATCTGCGACGAGGACGGCAACGAGCTGCCGCAGGGCGAGCCCGGCACGGTCTACTTCGCCGAGGGAAGGCCCTTCGAGTATCACAACGATCCCGTGAAGACCGCGGAGTCGCGACATGCCAAGGGCTGGACCACGCTGGGCGACGTCGGCTACGTCGATGCCGACGGCTTCCTGCACCTGACCGACCGCAAGGCGTTCATGATCATCTCCGGCGGCGTCAACATCTACCCGCAGGAATGCGAGAACCTGCTGATCAATCATCCCAAGGTGATCGATTGCGCGGTGTTCGGCGTGCCCAATCCCGATTTCGGCGAGGAGGTGAAGGCGGTCGTGCAGCCGCGCGACATGGCCGAGGCCGGCCCGGCGCTGGCCGAGGAGCTGTTGGCCTACTGCCGCCAGCACCTCTCCGCCATAAAGTGCCCGCGCAGCATCGACTTCGAGGCCGAGCTGCCCCGCCATCCTACCGGCAAGCTCTACAAGCGCCTGCTGCGCGACCGGTACTGGCAGGGGCACTCGTCCAGGATCGTGTGATCGATCGGGCCGCTACTGCTTCGACAGCGTCAGGAAGAACTGCTTCCCGGTGCTGATGGTGAACGTTCCCTGGAGCTTTCCGTCCTTGTGCTGAAGCTTCACCGTCGAGCTTCCGCCGGTGTACAACTCGACAGCGTTGCCGGAGACGGAGCAGGAGCGCGCCGCCGCCGGTGCGGCCGCGTTGCGCGCATAGTCCCAGGTGCATTTCCCGTCGGCGCTGATCGTCATCACGCGGTCCGGGCCGCCGCGGTCCCCGACCGTGTACTGCTCCAGGGTTCCGCGCCATGTTCCCACGGCCCACCCGGGGGTCTGGGCTGCAGCGCCGCCTGCGATCGAGAGCGAGGCAGCAAGCCCTCCGATGGCCGCAACGATAGTGTTCCGCATATCATCATGCTCCCTTTGTCCCAGAATACGCCTTGGGATCGCCTGGACCAATGACCCCCATCGAATCGGCCGATGCACTCTTTCTGGCGGGCGACCTGGAAGCGGCGACTGACGCCTATCGCCGGCTGGTGGCCGCCGACCATCGTCACCAGGCGGCCTGGCGGGGCCTCGGCGCAGCGCGGCTACGGGCGCGCGCGTTCGGCGAGGCCGGCGACGCGCTGGACCACGCCGTGCACCTGCACCCCGACGACAGCGAGGCCTGGATCCTGCTGGCCGAGGTCCTGTTCAAGCTCGGCGAGGTCGAGCCGGCGATCGACGCCTATCGCCGGGCATCGGAAGACGCCACGCTGCGCGCGGCGGCGGAACAGAACATCGCCATCATGATTCCCGGCAGCGCGGCGGCGGGAAACGCCGGCGTGCTGGCCGCGCGCCGCGCCTTTGGCCTGCGCCTGCACGCCGCAGTCGGCCCGGTCGCGCGCCCGCCACGCCCACCCTCGGCGGGCAAGCTGCGCATCGGCTATGTCTCGGCCTTCTTCGACAGCGCCAACTGGATGAAGCCGGTGTACGGCGTCATCAACCACCACGACCGCGAGCGCTTCGAGGTGCACCTGGTGTCGCTCGGCGGCGATCCCTCGGAGCAGGCGGGTTACCGGGACCATGACCTCGATGTGATCTGGCAGGTCGGCTCCCTCGACGACGCGCGGATCGCCACGCTGCTCGCGGCCGCCGGCATCGACGTCCTCGTCGATCTCAACTCGTACAGTGCGCCAAGGTGGCTGCCTCTGTTCCTGCGCCGGCCGGCGCCGGTCCAGATCGGCTGGTTCAACAGCTTCGCGACCTACGGCTTCGACTGCTTCGACGGCATCGTCGGCGACGACGTGGTGATTCCGGTCGCGGAGGAAGGCTGCTTCACCGAGCGTGTGCTGCGCGTGCGCGGCAGCTACCTCGCGTTCGAGGTTCTCTACGCCGTGCCGGATGTGGCGCCGCCTCCGTGCTGCAACGGCGACGGCAGCCTCACGTTCGGGGCGCTGACGTCGTCGTACAAGCTGAACGATACGACCCTCGGCGTGTGGGCCGCGGTCCTGCGATTGGCGCCCGGTGCCCGCATGCTGATCCGTGCCTCCACGTTGGCCGAACCCTCCAGCCGCGATCATCTCCTGGCACGCTTCGCCGCACTCGGCATCGCGCCCGAGCGCCTCGACATCGAGGGCGGCGCCGCGCATTTCGACTTCCTGCAGAGCTACGATCGCATCGACATCGCGCTCGACATGTTTCCCTACAGCGGCGGCACGACGACGAGCGAGGCGCTCTGGCAGGGCGTTCCCGTGCTGACCTGTGCCGGCGACCGCTGGGTCGCGCGTACCAGCGAATCGCTGCTGCGCGCCGCCGGCCTCGACGCCTGGGTCGCCGCCGACCACGACGACCTGGTCGCCAGGGCGAGCGCGCTGGCGCGCGATCCGGGCACGCCCGCCGCTCTCGCCGCCCTGCGCACCGGCATGCGTGCCCGACTCGCGGCATCGGCGGCTTGCGACACGGCAGGCCTGTGCCGGGATCTGGAGCAGATCTACCGGCAAGCTGTCGGCTGACCGCTTGCCGTGAGGAAACACGTGAAGGGTCGGCTCCAGCCGTAGTGTCCTGCCCCTCCGCCTGCTAGGGATGGCCCCCTATCCGAGGGAGAGAAACGCCATGAAAGCAGCGATGGTCACCGAGAACGGCGTCGAGGTGCGCGAGGCGCCCAAGCCCGTGCCCAAGCCGAACGAGATCCTGATCAAGGTGCGCGCGGCGTCGCTCAATCGCGCCGATCTCGCGGTTGCCGCCGGCAACCGTCACGGCACGGTCGGCGGGCCGGGCACCATCGTCGGGCTGGAATGTGCCGGCGAGGTCGAGGCGGTCGGGGCCGAGGTGCGCGACTTCAAGCCGGGCGACCGGGCCATGAGCTCGGCCGCGGGCGGCTTCGCCGAGTATGCCGTGGCCGACGCCGGACGGGCCCACAAGATTCCCGCCAACAACATGAGCTACGAGCAGGCCGCCTGCATGCCGGTGGCGGTGCAGACCATGCACAACGCCCTGGTCGGCGCCGGCCGGCTGAAGAACGGCGAATCGGTGCTGATCCAGGGCGCCAGCTCGGGCGTCGGCCTGCTCGGCATGCAGATCGCCCGGCACATGGGCGCCTCGATCGTCATGGGCACCTCGACCAACGACGGCCGCCGCGCCCGGCTCGGCGAGTTCGGCTGCGACCTGGCGCTCGACACGCGCGATCCCAAGTGGCCCGACAAGGTCAAGGAGGCGACCGGCGGCAAGGGCGTCGACCTGATCGTCGACCAGGTGTCGGGCGGCGTCGCCAACCAGAACATGGAGGCCGCCGCGATCCTCGGCCGCATCGTCAATGTCGGGCGCCTGGGCGGCATGAAGGGCGAGTTCAACTTCGACCTGCATGCGCTGAAGCGCATCGACTATATCGGCGTCACCTTCCGCACCCGCTCGCCCGAGGAAGTGCGCGCCATCGTCACGGCGGCACGTGCCGATCTGTGGGACGCGATCGAGGCCGGCAAGCTGTCGCTGCCGATCGATCGCACCTTCCCCCTGGCCGAGGCCGCCGCGGCGCTTGCGCACATGAAGGCCAATGCCCATTTTGGCAAGATCGTCCTCGTCGTCTGACGCGGCGGCTTTTCAGGAAACCCCGTTCCCCAGGAACCTCTCATGAGCCAGTCGATCAACCACCTCGCGACCGCCGACAAGCTGTTCTTCGGCAAGGGCGGCCTCGACAGGAAGCGCACCGACAGGCTGGTCGGCGAGGCGCTGGCCGGCTGCGACGATGGCGAGCTGTTCCTGGAGTACGTGCAGAGCGAGGGGCTGTCATTCGACGACGGCAAGCTGAAGAGCGCCTCGTTCGACACCACGCAGGGCTTCGGCCTGCGCAGCGTCGCCGGCGAGGCGACCGGCTTCGCCCATGCCTCGGCACTCGACGAGCAGGCGCTGAAGCGCGCCGTCGCCACGGTGAAGGCGGTGCGCGCCGGCCATAGCGGCGTGCTCGGCGAGGCGCCGCGCGGCACCAACCGGCTGCTTTATGCTGATGACAACCCGATCGATGGCGAGCCGTTCGCGCGCAAGGTCGAGCTGCTGCAGAAGATCGACGCATATGTGCGCGACAAGGAGCCCAAGGCGCGCCAGGTCTCGATCTCGCTCGCCGCCTCCTGGCAGGTGGTCGAGATCGTGCGCGCCGGCGGCTGGCGGGCGGCCGACGTGCGGCCGCTGGTGCGGCTCAATGTCAGTGTCGTCTGCGCCGACGGCAGCCGCATGGAAACCGGCGGCACCGGCAGCGGCCGGCGCGCCGCCTACGGCGAGATCTTCGCGCCCGAGTACTGGCAACGCGAGGCCGACGAGGCGATCCGCCAGGCTCTGGTCAACCTGCAATCGGTGGCGGCGCCGGCCGGCGAGATGCCCGTGGTATTGGGTCCGGGCTGGTCGGGCGTGCTGTGGCACGAGGCGGTCGGCCATGGGCTGGAGGGCGACTTCCATCGCAAGAAGACCTCGGTGTTCACCAAGCTGATGGGCGAGCGCATCGCCTCGCCCGGCGTCACCGTGGTCGACGACGGCACGATGCAGGACCGCCGCGGCTCGCTCACCATCGACGACGAGGGCACGCCGACCCAGCGCACGGTGCTGATCGACGACGGCCGCCTGGTCGGCCTGATGCAGGATCGCCAGAACGCCCGCCTGATGGGCGTCGCGCCGACCGGCAACGGCCGCCGCCAGGGCCACGCATACGCGCCGATGCCGCGCATGACCAACACCATCATGCTGGGCGGAGACAAAGATCCGCAGGAGATCATCGGCTCGGTGAAGAAGGGCCTGTATTGCGCCAATTTCGGCGGCGGTCAGGTCGACATCGTGTCGGGCAAGTTCGTGTTCACCATCACCGAGGGCTACCTGATCGAGAACGGCAAGCTCGGCGCCCCGGTCAAGGGCGCGACCCTGATCGGCGCCGGCTCCGAGGCGCTGACCAAGGTCGGCATGATCGGCAACGACCTGTCGCTCGACCCCGGCATCGGCACCTGCGGCAAGGACGGCCAAGGCGTCCCGGTCGGCGTCGGCCAGCCAACCCTGCGCATCGACGCGCTGACGGTGGGCGGCACGGCGACGTAACCTCGGACTCGTGGTCTTCCGGACCGCGAGCGCCTGTCCTGAGCTTGCCGAAGGGTCGCAATCGCTCGAGGCGCGAGACGCGTCCGGAACGCCTCCAGCCTGCCGAGTGATTCGCGGCCCTCACCAAGCCAGTCGGTGCGGCTCCTTCATGACGCCTGCCAAGGGTCGACGAGAAGGACACCAGTAGGCTCGGCATCACGAGTATTGCGCGTCACAAACGTGAGGCCGTGACTGATCGCTGTTGCCGCGATCAGGGTGTCGATCACCGGTAAACTCCGGCCCGCGGACAACTCGCCCCAGAGGCGGGCCGTCGCTGCATCCACCGGCAACACGCGATCGGCAAAGATCGTCTCGATGCCGTCAACCCAGGAGCTGAGCTGGTCCGCAAAGCTAGGATCGGTCCGGCGCTTGCCGGCAACCCCCTTTCGCAACTCGCCGATGGTCAGGACGCTAACGAACAGCCGCGACGAATCAGCCTCCGAGAGGAAAGCCAAAACGCGCCTGTCGGCGCGAGACTTGCGCGTTTCCGAAATGACGTTGGTGTCGAGAAGATAGCCAACCGTCACCGATCAGAACTCGACGGCTCGGCCAGTGTCGCGATCACGCTCGACGGAAAAGTCTTCCGTCTTCGGTCCGCCGAGCAGGTAGGCTTTGAAGTCGGGCTTGTGCGCAGCCAAGGCGCGGTAATCCTCGATTGACAGGACGACCGCATGCTCCCTGCCGTGCCGGGTGATCGTCTGAGGCCCGTCGGTACGGGCGCGTTCGATTACCTCGCTTAGCCGCGTCTTGGCGTCTTGGACCTGCCACGTTGCCATGATTACCTCGTCCCTGTTCCTTCTGACCAGAATATAGGCAATTCTGACCAGAATTCAACGAGGATGGGCACCTACAGAATTGGCGACTGGCAGAGCGGCCGAGGCGTTTGGTTTTCGCCACAAGGCAGTTGCTCATCCAACAAGATTCCAAGGCTCTGACAATCGGACCTACGCGCCATGATAATTGGAACTCTTCGGCCCGTAGATTGGGAGTCCCGGAGATAGTGGAGCGCGGAGTGCGGCTCACCCCACCCGGTGGCCGTTGTCGGCGCGCCGCAGTCACAGGCCGATTGCTCGATCAGCGCCCCACCGTGTCAAAACCCCGAAAGGTGAAATCCGGCGCGCTGGTGTTGTGGCGTGAGGGGACCCGGCGGCCGGCCCAGAGCTCGACGGCGCGGGCTCGCTTGAACGACATCACCGGCGAGTCGACCCAGAGCGCGCTCCCCTGCTCACGCCAAGCGACCTGGGCGACGTCACTGTTGGTCTCGGTCACGTACATCGATCGCAGCGCGGCGAACGGCTGGGTCGCACCCACGGGCGGCTCGAAGGTGACGTCGAGCTCAATGCGTTCCTGGTCGAGCGCATCGAGGCGCAGCGTGGCGCTGCCGCCGCGCGCGAAGGCGAGCGAGAAAGTGCGCGTGGCCGGGTCGAACGCCACCTCCTTGATATCGACCAGCGGCCGACCTTGCACTTCCACCGGGCCGACGAGGAACGAGGAGCCGTACGCGCTCGAACGCAGGGTCTGCGGCGCCAGGGGGCGAGCCCGCCAGTAGCCGTCCGCGGGATACAGAACCAGCACCTCCTCGGCGCGCTCCTGGAAGCGGGTCCAGAGCTGCAGGAGATGAAAGCCGGTCTCGGTTCGCTGACCGACGCGCACGGGGACGCTGTTGGGGCGCCAGAAGCTCGGGAACGTCAGGCCGACGAGCTGCCAGTCCTCGGTTTCCTAGAGAGTCAGGCGCCGGCGCTCGAACGTGTAATCGGCACTGCCTGTCATCGTGCAATTGGCGAAGTCGGGCGCCGAGCGATCGACGACGATGGTGCCGATATAGGCGGGATGCCGCGCCTCGATGCGGAAGCGGCGCACCTGCTCGGCCTGAACCTTGAGGTAGACGTTGTCTTCCTCGGCACAGCGCGTCGGCGTGCTGTCGTTGATGATCTCGACAGGCTGCTCGGTCTGGGCAGACGCGCGGGCGAAGATGGCCAGCGCCAGGCTCGCCGCCAACAGTGCGCCGATGATCGCGCTACTCGCACCGCGCATAGATGTCCCCGGAGTTCGCCGCATGCGGCAGCGTCGTGAGCCAGGCCGCGATCTCGGCGGCGGCGCGCCACGCGTCGAGGTCCTGGCTTTCGCCGAGCGCCGCCGCGAAGCGCGTGTAGCCGAGCACCGCGCAGCGCTCAATGGCCGCCAGCCCGACTGCGCGCTGGATGGTCGTGACCTCGAACGACAGCGCCGCGACGCGTTGCGACAGGCCGGCGAGCGCCTCGGCCTCGAACCCCTCGATGTCGAGCTTGATGAAGGACGGTACGCCATGCTCGGCGATCAGGGCATCGAGCGCTGCCCTTCCCAGCCCGCCGAGCCGCGGCTGGCGGCGATGAAGTCCGTCGACAGCGTCGAGATGGTGGGATTGTCGACGTTGATCAACATCGTCGCCGTGCCGGCCGTCCGGCCGACCGCGGACGGAACCAGAGTGACGGCCTCGTCACGGCCGAACAGCGTCCGCAGCGCGCGATGCAATGCCGGCTGCGGCTCGACGGCAACGACACGGGCGCCGAGGCGGCGAAAGGCGCGGATACGGTCGCCGACATGGGCGCCGATATCGAAGACCAGGTCGCCCGACCTGATGAATTGCCCGTACAGCGCCCCCATGGCGCGATGGCGCGCCGGATGGCCATGATAAATCCGCAACGATCGGAGGACGCCGCGCGCGGCTCGAAGGCTCTGCAACATGGCTCAGTCGCTGGCGGTCGACTGGGCCGCCTTCAGGGCGGGCAGCTGGAGATGCGTCAGCTCTGCCGGCGGATCGGTTTCCTCGGGCAGGCGGCCGATGCCGAGGCGCGCCAGTGCGAGCCCCACCGAAGGACTCGCCGTGACGACGCAGATCGGAACCGACAACACCAGCCCGCCGGCCAGCAGGATGAAGACATACGGCAGAGCCGCCAGCTGGGTCACGGCCAGCACGGCGAGGCAAGCCGCGCCGAGAACGCTCTGTGGCCAGAGTTGCCGCAAGGCCGTCGACCAGGCGATCGAGTGGTCGTCGCGCATCTGGCCGATCCAGCCGATGGCGCGGCCGAACGGCAGGCCGGCGAGCAGCAGCGTGTGCCCCACCCACATGATGGGCGAGAGCAACAGGAAGAAGGTCGTCTCCACCGCGACGCTGGTCAAGAACCGGAGCGTGCCGCCGAACCGCTGGCGCAGGCCTGGTCGGCTCAGCACGTCGACGACCGTGGCGATCTTCGGCGCGAACCACATCACGAGGATCATGGCCAGCAGCGCCGCGCCGTAATCGGGATCGATGAAAGCGGCCGTCGACGGCGCCGCCGCCAGTGCCGCGGTCGACACCAGCAGCAGGCCGATCCAGGCCGGCGAGCCCGTGAACATCAGCATGGCAAAGAGGAGCTGGAAGCGGCTCGCGATCGGCAGGCCCGGCATGCCGACGAAGAAGATGTACTGCAGCGTTCCCTGGCACCAGCGCTGGTCGCGCCGGATGAACTCGATCAGTGTCGGCGGGTTCTCCTCCCAGCCCAGATCCTCCTCGGCCAGCACGCGGACGTCGTAGCCGGCGCGCCGCATCAATGCCGCCTCGATCTGGTCGTGGCTGAGGACATGGCCGCGCAGGATGCCCTTGCCGGGCAGCACCGGGATGGCGCAGTGCTGCTTGAAGGGCGCAATGCGGATCACCGCGTTGTGCCCCCAGTAGGGGCCGCAATCGGCCTGCCACCAGGCGCTGCCGATCGTCCACGAACGCATGCCGAGACGCATGCCGAACTGAAAGATGCGGGCAAAGGCGCTGGTCGAGGGCAGCCCGACGACCAGCCCCTGCAGTATGCCGAGCCTCGGGTTGGCCTGGACGATGCCGACCATGCGCAGGATGGCCGCCGCGGTCATATAGCTGTCGGCGTCGAGAGTCACCATGAGGTCGTGGTCGTCGCCCCATCGCTCGAGGAAGTCGCGGATGTTGCCGGCCTTGTAGCCCGTGTTGACCTCGCGCCGCCGATAGGTGAGCGGAAGGCGGCCGGCCCATTGTCGCGCCAGGTCGCCGAACGCCGCCGCCTCGGCGGAGGCGATGTCCGGCATGCTGGTATCGCTCAGGACATAGACATGGAAGCGATCGGCGCATCCGGCGGCCTCGATGTCGGCCATCATGGCGGCGAGGTTGCGCATCGTCCGGTCGGGCGGCTCGTTGCGCACGCACATCAGGATGGCAGTCGACGCGACGATCGCCGACGGCGGTATCGCGCGGCCGGCCTGGGGCACGACATAGGTGCTGGGATCGCGCGCGAACCGCATGATGACGAAGCCGATGGCGGCATTCCAGAAGCCGATGACGAGCCACGGTGTCGTCATGGCGAACAGCAGCAGCAGGACGAAGTCGACCAGATCGAATCCGCCGGCCGACAACGCGAAGCCGGCGAGGACGAGAAGCGCGCCGATGGAGGCTGCCGCCAGGGCCGCGAAGACGAGCCGGCGCACGAACACGGTCCGGTCGACAGGGGTTTGCGCGCTCGCCAGGTTGGCCCGCTCGTCGAGCGTATGGGTCAAGCTGATGATCTCCCGCGAAAACCTATGATAGCGTGACGCATGGCGTTTGGGATCACATCGCCTTGAGCCACAGGGGTGACGTACCGGGCGACAAAGAGACAGGCCGAGCGCTCTGGTATGTCGATGCCGGTCGCGCCGAGCTGCGCGACGAGCCGCTGGGCCGGCTCGAGCCTGGCTCGGTGCGTGTCCGCGCCCTGCATGGCGCGATCAGCCGCGGAACCGAATCGCTGGTGGCCAGCGGGCGGGTTCCGCCGTCGGAGTTCCAGCGCATGCGTGCCCCTTACATGGCCGGCACCTTCCCCTTTCCCGTGAAGTACGGCTACTCGACCGTCGGCATGGTCGAGCACGGGCCAGCCGAGCTTCACGGGCGAACGGTCTTCACGCTGCATCCACACCAGACGGTGTTCGACGTGCCCGAAGCCGCGGCGGTTCCCGTGCCGGCGACTGTCCCGGCGAGCCGGGCTATCCTGGGCGCCAACATGGAAACGGCGCTGAATGCCGCCTGGGACGCGGGGCCAGGCCCCTTCGCGCGCGTCGCCGTAGTCGGCGCCGGCGTGGTCGGCGCGTTGACAGGGTTCCTGCTGCGACAGCTTTCGGCCGCGAGCGTGACCCTCGTCGACATCGATCCCGGACGGGAGCGCGTCGCTTCTGCCCTCGGCCTCGCTTTTGCGGCACCGTCGCAGGCGCCAACGGACTGCGCGCTGGTCGTTCACGCCAGCGCATCGAGCGCGGGCCTCGCGACGGCGCTCGGGCTTGCCGCGGACGAGGCGACCATCCTCGAGCTCAGCTGGTATGGCGACGCCCTCGTATCAGTGCCCCTCGGCGGCGCCTTCCACAGTCGCCGTCTCCGGCTGGTGGCAAGCCAGGTCGGCATGGTGGCGCCGTCGCATCGGCGGGAGTGGACTTACCGCCGTCGCCTGGAGAAGGCACTCGACCTGCTCGCCGACGATCGGCTCGACGTGCTGTTGGAAACACCCGTGGCGTTCAGTGACCTGCCAGCACGCCTGCCGGCCATCTTCGCTCCAGGAAGCGGGATCCTATGCCAACGCATCGACTATCGCTGAAAATCGTTACCCTCGTCCTGAGGAATGGCCGCACGGCTGCTTTCTGTCGTCCTGAGCGCAGCGAAGGACCTCATCGCCAGAAGTATCAAAGCACGCTGCAGCAAATGGTGATGAGATCCTTCGCTGCGCTCAGGATGACAGAAATGAGCGTGGCCTCTCCAGGCATTCGCCAGGCGCGCCCGAGCTACGCCGCCCCTTAGGCTATCGGCCTATGCATTCAGCTTGAACACCCGGCAGGCATTCGTCTCGTAGATCTGCTTGCGTTCGTCCCCGGTCACGTCCGCGCCGTCCATGAAGCGCACGGCCTCGGCGTCGTCTTCATAAGGAAAGTCGGCGGCGAACAGGATGCGCTCTGCTCCCAGCACGTCGAGACAGAGCCGCAACGCCGGCATCGAGGTGACGCCCGCAGTCGTAATGACGAAATTGTCGAGGAAATACTGGCTCGGCAGCTTGGGAAGCTCATCGACGGCGCCGATCTTCACTTCGAGCAAGTAGCGATTGTCGATGCGCTGGAGCCAGAACGGAATGCCCTCGCCCATGTGCCCGAGGACCATCCGCAGCTTGGGAAAGCGATCGAACAGTCCCGACATGATCAGGCGCATGGCATGCAATCCGGTCTCGGCGGCAAAGCCCCAGCCCGCAAAATAAAGGCCGTAGTCGAGAAAGGGGCTCACCATCGACGGAGCGGGCTCGCGCGGATGGAGATAGATCGGCATGTCGAAGGCCTGGGCCGCCTCGAAGATGGGCCGGTACCTGGGCGCGTCGAGATACTCGCCCATCGTATGGGAATTGATGATCAGCCCGTTGAGGCCGAGCGCCCGGGCCGCCCGCTCGATCTCCCGCGCCGCGACCGGCGGATCCTGCGGGGCGACCGCGGCCAGTCCCGCGAAGCGCGTCGGATGTGCCTGCACGGCCGCGGCGAGCGCATCGTTCGACGCTGCGGCGAGCCGTGTCGCCAGCGACGCCTCGAACACCTGCACTCCCGGGGATGTGAGCGAAAGCACGTGCATGTCGACGCCGATCGAGTCCATGTGAGCGATGCGGCCGGCGCCGATATCGAGCAGGTGATCGTCCAACGGCTTGTTCGCGGGCGTCTGCGCCAGGATGGCTTCTCCCATCTTGGCGAAGCCGGGCTCGACGTCGCGGCCTGCCAGCACGACGTGCCATTGCGTCATGATCTCGGGTGTAACGAACGCCTCTTCCACCGCAATGCGCCGTATGGCCATGATCGTGCTCCCTGGATGATCCGGTCCGGGCGGCCGAGGTGGCGCAGCCCGAATCCGACGTCGTCGACAAGGAGTGCACGCCCGGTCCCACCAACCGTCACCCTGCGCTACCGCGACGTTGCCGATGTGAGAATAGAGCGGCGCTGTGGCGCTTTCAAAGAGCGATGGAGGCTGGCATCGAAGCCCGGCAATATCCGCAGGGAGGCAACAGTCGCGTTCAGAGGAGCCCACGCATGTCGGATGCCCGAGACAACCTGTCCAACGCCTCGCGCCGCGCCACGATGGCTTCCGGCGCGGCGCTGCTTGGCTCCACGCTGCTGGGAGGGCTGTCGGCCAAGGCGCAGCCCGGCACAACGCCGGCCTCGGCGCCGACAGGCGGAACAATGCCAGCGGGCTACAACATCCTGCTCGTGCTGGTCGACCAGGAGCACTTCTTCCCGACCTGGCCGTTCCCGGTGCCGGCGCGCGAGGCCATCAAGAGGAAAGCCGTCACCTTCCTGAACCATCAGGCGGCTTCTTGCGTGTGCTCCTCGGCCCGATCCGTGATCTACACCGGCCAGCACATCCAGCACACCGGCATCGCCGACAACCTGAACTACATGTGGCAGCGCGATCTCGCGACCAGCATCAAGACCGTCGGCCATCGCCTCGGCGAGCTCGGGTATCATGCGGCCTACCAGGGCAAGTGGCACCTGTCGGCCACGCTCGATCTCACTGACAAGGGCATCGATGCGCCGCTGCGCAAGTACCGCGACACCATCGAGTCCTATGGCTTCAAGGACTTCTTCGGCGTCGGCGACCTGATCGACGGCACGCTCGGCGGCTACAGCTACGACCATTCGACGCTCGGCTCGGCCATCACCTGGCTGCGGACCGAGGCGGAGACGCTCCGGACCAAGGGTCAGCCCTGGTACCTGGCGGTGAACTTCGTCAATCCGCACGACGTGATGTACTTCAACTCCGATCTGCCGACGGAGAACGTCCAGGGCGGCAGCCATGCAATGCCGATCGCACGCGCGCCCGACGACGAGATCTACCGGGCGACCTGGGACAATTATCCGTTGCCGGCCAGCCGGCACCAGTCGTTCGACAGTCCCGGCCGCCCGGTCGCCCAGAAGCTCTACCAGCAGATCCTGGACCTGCAGGTAGGACGGTGGCCGGACGAGGATCGCCGCTGGCGGGCTTTGCGCGACTACTACTTCAACGCCATACGCGATTGCGACCGGCAGGTGGCGCTGCTGCTCGACGCGCTCAGCAACAACGGCATGGACAAGAACACCATCGTGATCTTCACGGCCGATCACGGGGAGCTGGGCGGCAGTCACCAGATGCGGGGCAAGGGCACGAACGCCTATCGGCAGCAGAATCATCTACCCCTGATGATCCATCATCCCGCATTCGAGGGCGGCATCGAGTGCAATGCCATCACGTCGCAGCTCGATCTCGCGCCGACCTTGATCGGCCTGACTGGAAAGGATCCGGCGGCACGGACCAGGGCTTCAGAAGGGCTGAAGGGCAGGGATTTCTCGCCATGGCTGCACAACCCGGTCCAGGCCGGATTGCAGTCGATCAGACCCGCTTCCCTGTACAACTTCGACATGTTGTCCTTCCAGGATCCCAAATGGGCTGCGATGACCGTCGACACCCGGACATATCGCGCGGGTACGCCGCAGGAGCAGGCCGCCGCGCTGGCGAAGTATCCGCCAGACTTCCTCAACCGGGTGGCAATCCGCAGCATCTGGGACGGCCGCCATCGATTCTCGCGCTACTTCTCCCCAGTCCGTTTCAACACACCCGGTTCGTTGGAGGAGCTTTTCGCGATGAACGATGTCGAGGTCTACGACCTCCACAACGACCCCGAGGAGATGAACAATCTCGCCATCGACCCGAAGCGGAACGGCGACCTCATCGTCGCCTTGAACCAGGAAGCCAACCGGCGCATCGCCGAGGAGGTCGGCGAGGATAATGGTCACTTCCTGCCGATCCGCGACGGCAAATGGCATTTCCCTCCTGCAAGCGACCGATAGGCGACGAACCATGCACCTGTCTCTGTGCGAACCCACTATCCGTGACCGTTCGCGACCTCGCTCGCCCGGACCAGGGTGTTGCCCGGGCATGGAGGCGACCGATACACTTCGGGTGCTGACAGGTATCTCCCGCGACGGTGGCGGGCCGAGCATCCACTCATGAGCGAATTCTTCCGTTTCCTCTAGGTCGGACGGAACGTGGCACCCCACTCCCGCTCCGCGACTCCCGCGATCAGGATATTCCGCGCCAGGGAACTCGCCGACTTGCTGAGGTCGTACCGTGTCCTCGTCGATGGGGAAGAGGTCGCTCGCGTTCGCAGCGGGAAGCAGATTTCGTTCGGATTGGACATCGGGCATCACGAGATGCATCTGCAGATCGATTGGTGCCGAAGCAATTCGGTCGAGTTCGATTATGGCGGATCGACTCTCGAGTTCGATTGCGGCAGTCGCTTCTCCGGCCTTCGTTCACTGTTGGGGGTGCGGCAGATCGTCGTTGCCGATGGGGACTACCTGTGGCTTCGTCGAAAAGCGACGGCCGCGCACGATACGTGATTGGCGAAGGAGGCATCCATGGCCGGTGATTCGCAAACGATCGTCTTGAAAGCCTGGACCGAACTGGAACCGGACTATCAATCGGCCCGGTCGGCCGCGAGAGGGTTCATCGCCGATGCAACACTGATCGGGACCCAGATGATCCAGGACGTCCCTACCCGCCTCGAGTACATGAGGATGATCCGGGCCGAGGCGGACCAGATGCTGGCCTACGCCCGCACGAATCGGGCAGCGGCGCGCCTCGTTTTCGACCGCATCTTCGCCCGCCGGAACGAGCTCAGATTGATTGCCCAGGGCAGTGCCAAGGCCGCTACCGACATCCTGTCGAAGCTGATCACCAAGGATCCGACGAAGTACCAGCTGCTGGTGAGGGCCGCGAACTCGCTGGCCGAGGAAGGGCACCTGCCTGGCGTCACCAATGGCAAGGTCGTGAAGTCAGTTCCGCTGGAGCAGCTTTCCCAGGATCAGCTCGACGACGTCTTCGTGAAGGCGATCGACAAGGCGGGTGGCTCCCGGGCATCGATTACGCCTACGAAGATGAAGATGCGAGGCGCGGGCTTGCTGCTGCTGAGCGTGGCTCTGGCCGGCCTCGACGTCTACATGTCGCAGGACAAGTCATTCGCGGTCACCAAGAACGTCACGTCGATCGCCGCAGGCGCCGGCGGCGCATGGGCGTTCGCGGCGGCCGGCCTGGCCGTAGGGGGCCCGGTCGGCGGCCTCGTCGGCCTCATCGTCGGCGGGATCGTCGGCAGCTATGCCGGCGAGGAGGCTCACTATGCTGTGCGGGGGCTTCATTCGCACCCGGAGATCGACAAGCTTATCGATCGGCACTACGGCATTGGCGGCTTCGACGAGGATGCATTCGGTCGCGCCCTGCACACCGAGTTCCTTGGTGCCCTCGACCTCGTCTACATCGCCTTCTCCAACCTCGACGAGAAGCGCAACTCGGATGCCGACGACGTCGCCTCCGCCTACATCGAGGCGGCACGGATCGTTTGCCGGCAATTGCCCGATGGCGCCCTCGCCGAGGGGCTGCGCTCGCCGATGGGACAGGCGCTGGCCGCCACTCTCTATCAAATCCTGGACGACGGTTGGACGACGGCCGAGGAGCAGGCGCAGATGCAGTGGCTTGTGCGGGTCCAGAAGCGTTGACGCGCCCGTCGCTGCATTCGCGCGCCTCACCGCGAGTGCCGTCGGAGCACCGCCGGCCGCGCGACTCGAGCGACCGTGGCGGACGGCGGGCACAGCACACCCCAGCGAGCCAAGCTGCATTCACGCTACTATCGACACCATCTACAATCTGAGGAGAGCCCGTTGCACTGCGTCGAAGTCCGCGACCATATCATGATCGCCCATTCCTTCCGGGGAGCGGTGTTCGGGCCGGCCCAGGCCCTGCATGGCGCGACCTTCGTGGTCGATGCCGCCTTCCTCGCCGAGACGCTCGACGAGAACGGCATCGTGATCGACATCGGCCGCGCCCACGAGATCCTGAAATCGGTGCTCGGCCCGCTGAACTACAGGAACCTCGACACGATCCCCGAGTTCGCCGGCAAGAACACCACGACCGAGTTCCTGACCAGGCACATCCATGACCGGCTGGCCGAGGCGGGGCGCGACGGCAAGCTCGGGCGCGACGGCCGCCAGCTGAAGGCGATCCGGGTCACCATTTCCGAATCGCACGTGGCGCGGGCCTGGTACGAGGCGCCGTTGTGGCCAAGCGCGTAGCATTCGCGATACCGGGAGACCTCGCGACGCGGACCGGGGGATACGGCTACGACCGCCGCATCCTCGCCGAGTTGAGGCATCTGGGATGGCAGGTCGAGGTCGTGGGGTTGGGCGCCGGCTTCCCTCTGCCGAGCGAGGAACAGGCAGCTGCGGCATCCCGGCAGCTCATGCTGAGCCCTGCGGATCGGCCTGTCGTGATCGACGGGCTGGCGTTCGGCGCGCTGCCCGAGGCTGCGGCTGCCTTGCAGGCGACGCGGCCCGTGGTGGCGCTGGTTCATCATCCGCTGGCCTGCGAGACAGGCTTGGCGCCAGACACGGCCGAGCGGCTGCGCGAGAGCGAACGCGCCGCGCTCGCCGCCGCGCACCGGGTCATCGCCACCAGCGAGCCTACCGCCGAGCTGCTGGTCGATGAGTTCGACGTCCCACGCGAAAGGCTGGAGGTGATCCCACCCGGCACCGATTCCGTGCCGCAGGCGACGGGCAGCGGCCGCGGCCGGCTCCACCTGCTCTCGGTCGGCGCCATCGTCCCGCGCAAGGGCTTCGACGTCCTGGTCGAGGCCCTGTCGACCCTGACCGATCTCGACGCGACCCGGGCGCGGTCGAGCGTCTCGATACCCTGATCGCGCAGCATCGGCTTGGAGAGCGGATCGAGAGCCCGGGAACGGTATCGCCAGAACATCTGGCCCGGCTCTATCTTGGCGCGGACCTGTTCGTGCTGGCGTCCCACTTCGAGGGGTACGGCATGGCCTATGCCGAGGCGATCGCCCATGGGCTGCCGATCATCGGCACGACGGGCGGTGCGATTCCGCGAACGGTGCCGCCGGCTGCAAGCAGGCTCGTGCCGCCCGGCGATGTCGAAGGCCTTGCACGCGCTCTACGGGACGTCCTGACGAACGAGGCAAGCCGGCGCGCGCTGGCGGCGGGTGCGCGTGCGGCGGCAACTGCGCTGCCGACCTGGGCGCAATCCGGAGCAGCCTTCGCGCGCCTGCTCGAGGGTCTCGCATGAGCTTCTCCGCCGAATGGCTGGCGCTGCGCGAGCCGTTCGACCGGCAGGCCCGGCATGCCGGCGTGCTTCAGCGGGCCGTCGCCGCGTTGTCCGGCCGGCCGGCCGTCACGATCGTGGATCTGGCGTGCGGCACGGGCTCGACGCTTCGCGCCCTCGGCCCGCACCTGCCTGTGCACCAGACGTGGCGCCTGTTCGACAACGACCTCAGCCTGCTGGCGCGGGTGCCGCCGGCCGCCAACGTGCACGTCCGGCCGCTCGACCTCGTGGCCGAACTCGAGGCGGCGCTCGACGGACCGGTCGACCTGGTCACGACCTCGGCCCTGCTCGACCTGGTCTCCGCCGACTGGCTGGAGCGGCTCGTCGCGGAAGTCGCGACGCGCCGGCTGCCGCTCTACGCCTCCCTGAGCTACGACGGTCGCGTCGAGCTCGCGCCGGCCGACCCGCGCGATGCCGCCGTCATCGCCGCGGTCAATGCGCACCAGCGGCGCGACAAAGGCTTCGGTCCGGCGCTCGGCCCGATGGCCGCGCAAACCGCGGCCGATCATCTCGAGGAACTCGGCTATGCCGTCGAGCTCGAGGATGCCGACTGGGTGATGCGCGAGACCGATCAGGCGATGCAGGAGGCCCTTCTGGCGGGCTGGGCCATCGCCGCGAGCGAAACCGGAGAGATGCCGGCCGAGGCGGTCGCCGAGTGGCTGCTGAGCCGCCGTGCCGCCCTGACGGCGAAGCGCTCGCGCATCAGGGTCGGTCACCTCGACCTGCTCGCCGCACCGGCCGCTGCCCGCCGCGCCGACAGGTCGCAATCGAACAGCACCTCGTCGCCCAGCAGGTGAGGGTGAACCGGCACGCGCAGCGCGTCGGTCATGCGCGCGACCGGCGGCAGGTCGAGGCTCGGCAGGCCGGACCCCAGGATGACCGGCGCAACCACGATGTGCAGCCGGTCGAGGCAGCCGGCACTAAGGAAATGCGACACGGTCCGGGCACCGCCTTCGATCAGCACGCGGCGCAAGCCACGTTGCGACAAGACATCGAGGATCGCCGCCGGATCGAGATGGGTCGTCGATCCGGCGAGGGCGATCGTCTCGACGTCGTTCGAGAGTCGCGACGGCGTTCCCTCGAAGGTGATGACGATGCGGCGTGTGCCATCCGCCGCGAAGACGCGCGCGCTGCCGCCCAAGGTCCCCCGCGGATCGAGCACCACGCGGGCCGGGTTGGGACCGGCGACGCGGCGCACGGTGAGTTGCGGATCGTCGGCACGCACCGTGCCGGCACCGACGACGACGGCATCGACGACGGCGCGCAGGCGATGCAGATGATCGAGCCCCGCCGGTCCGTTGATGTAGTGGGAATGGCCCGACAGCGTGGCGACCCGTCCGTCCAGCGTCTGGCCGAGCTGCCCGATCACCAGGGTTCCGAAAGCCGAGGTCGTCCGCAACGGGCCGAACAGCTTCTCCCATGGTTCCGGCAACGCCGCGCCGGCCCGCAATCGATGCGGCACATCGACCCACGACATGTCGGTCTCGGCGCTTCCACGTTCCATCATCCATGACCCTGCATCGCGTGATGATACGCTGAAGAGTTGCGCTGCCGCGCGGACCGGTAAAGCAATCGTGTACGGTGGGATGCAGGACTGGTCTTAAGCTCGATGATCCAGGTGCTCGAGCAGTCCGTATGGCGGTGAGTATGCACAACGGAAACGGCGGCAAGAATTCCTCGCCGGTCCACGTTCTCTTCGGATCCGGTGGTCGGATGGCGATCGGCCGCGGCCTGGCGGAATTGCGCGCCGGCCGCCCCGTGATGATCGTCGGCGCCGATGGGAGCAGCGAGGCGGCGTTGCTTGCTTTGCCTGCAGAGAAACTGCAGCGCGCGAGCCTCGACGCTTTCGGCGAGCTCGTCACGCCGGGCCGGCCGCGGCTGATTCTTTCAGCACGCCGGGCAGGCGCAATCGGCCACGACATTCGGGGAGCGTTGCGCCTCGATCTGCGGGAGGCGATCGAGGCGAGCGCGATCCGTGACCTCGTCGAGGCCCCTGTCGTGACGAGCAGGCTTCACGGAGAACCGGCGAGCGCCCTCGAGCAGGCCGGTGTGCGGTTGATGAAGCTTGCCCAGCTGCTCCCTGCCCTGCTGGTGGCCGAGGTGCCATCGAAACGACTGCCCGGACTGTCGCGGTTGGCCGTCCAGGTCGACGCGAGCGCCCTCGACGGCTTCGTGGCCCAGTCGCCATCGTCCTTGTCGATCGTCAGCGAGGCGATCATTCCCCTCGAGTCCGGTGGCCGCGCGCGCTTTGTCGTGTTTCGCGACGGTCTCGGCGAGACCGCGACGGCCGTGGTCGTCGGAAATCCCGATCGATCGCGTCCCTTGCCGGTGAGGATTCACTCGGCCTGCCTGACCGGCGACGTCTTCGGCTCTCGGCGTTGCGATTGCGGCGAGCAGCTTCGCCTCGCGCTGGCGCGCTTGGCGGAAATCGGCGGCGGCATCGTCCTCTACCTGCCGCAGGAAGGCCGCGGGCTCGGGCTCGCCAACAAGATGCGTGCCTATGCGCTGCAGGACACCGGGCTGGACACGACCGACGCCAACATGATGCTGGGCTTCGACGACGACGAGCGGGACTACGGAATCGCTGCCCGCATGCTGCAGCTGCTGGGCTGCAGGCAAGTTCTCCTGCTGACCAACAACCCGGCCAAGCTCGAGGGACTGGCCCGCGCCGGCGTCGATCTCGTCGGCCGCATGCCTCTCGAGGGGACGATCAACGCCGACAACCGTCGCTATATGATGGCCAAGGCCGAGCGCGCGGGACACCAGCTCGAGGCCCTGGCCGCGGACGGGGAGGACTAGCAGCCTGTCGGACTTGAGCGGAAGGGTAAAGCCCGTTACTCTCGTAATAGTAGAATATTCTACAATAGAGTATCGCAGAATGAGCAACTT